>Ga0247736_10000366_pt1 | contig 15624 bp, 15 predicted proteins | sample UWRJL193509B2_FD_180935 | JGI IMG/M metagenome (GOLD analysis project Ga0247736, IMG submission 180935) | Plant litter microbial communities from Arlington Agricultural Research Station in Wisconsin, United States - UWRJ-L193-509B-2 | ecosystem: Environmental > Terrestrial > Plant litter >...
GGAAAAGTGGTTATAATGTTTAAATGAAATTTTTCCAGCGGAGTTAAACTTCTACTTATTGTTCTTTTTTTCATTTTAAGGAATTACAATTGACTTTTGTTGAATTGTATAAGCACTAAAATAACCAAGTGTTGCACCTTCAATGTTTGTAACTTCCAAAGACAGGGAGCGATCAACGTCTGAATCAAATAATTTCTTACATTGAATCGCACATTCCGCGTTTGAAATTATAGGTTGGTATTTACCAGGGTAAAACTTCGCCTGATTGTGAAAAAGTTCCTGTTGGACCATTCTCATCAATTAATGCCATGGCAACACCTGACTTAGCACCTTCTTCCGGAGTTAAGGGTGCCTGATCTGAACCGATGGATGTTTGCACCCAACCTGGACTAACTGCATTTACTTTAATCTTGGAAGCGTCAAGGGCATTAGCCAGAAAAACTGTGAACTGGTTCAAGGCCGTTTTTGACGCACTATAAGCATAAGGTTTTAAAGCGTATAACCAATGTTCTTTATCCAAATGAACACCAAAGGAACCGGACAAGCTGCTGATGTTTACAATACGCCCCGCTTCGCTTTTTTTGATTGCGGGCAATAATGCCTGAGTCAGCTCTACGGTACCGAAATAATTAATATCAAAAGTATCCCGCAGGGTCTGTATGGGTACAGTTTCCGTGTTATTTCCGAACCATGCGCCGTCTAAAAATACGGCTGCATTGTTGATTAGAATGTCCAAGACACCATATTCGCTTTCAATGTATTTTCTAACGTCATCAATATCAGTCGGATTACTGATGTCAAGTTTAACAAAGGTTACATCTAATGATGCTTCCCTTAAGGCCGCTTCCGCTTTTTTACCTTCTATTTCATTTCTTGCCCCTAATAAAACTTTAATATTATGTTGTGCAAGTTGTTTCGCTGTTTCAAAACCAATGCCCTTATTGGCTCCGGTCACTAATGCTATCTTTGTCATATTTGCAAGTTGTTTAATTTCAATGCAAAGGTAGAGAGGATGACATGGCCAGTGTTAGCGTAATCAAAACCGATCCTTACTAAAATCAAACTTTCTTGCCCAACTTCGAGGAGTAACTATTCCCTATGTAATTTTCTGTAATCTGTAGGAGAACTGCTGACATGCTTTTTAAAGAATAAATTGAAATGTGACGGTTCCTCGAAAGCGAGTGCAGAAGAAATCTCCACAATGTTCCAGTTAGTTAATTTCAATAAGATCTTAGCCTCTTGAACAAGCCTTGCTGCGATGATCTCACTTACGGTTCTTCCTTTAGACAATTTTACCTGCCGGTTCAAATAATTGGGATGTAGTGACAGGCTGTCCGCGAAATCTTTCGCGGTTTTAAATTTGATCATATCCTGAGGGGATTCTATGGGAAACTGCGATTCTAACAATCTTATAAAGGAACAGGCGATAACCTCGGTGGTATTATTTTTTTTTACGAAGGAGGTAATCGGAGCGAGCTTTTGTGCATTAAAAATAATTTCAAGTAAATAGGTGCGTAGCAGATTATCTTTAAAAGGGCTGTCGGTCTGTACTTCATCAAACATTTTATTGTAGACATCAATAAAGTGTTTCATCTGCTCCTCTGTAAGGGAATAAATATGCTGCCTACCTGGTTTATAGATTGGAAATTCAAGTAGACGATAACCGCTGTTCGCTTTGGTAATAAATTCTTCTTTAAAGACGCAACTGATGCCGGAGTACCCTGAGTCGACTGCATGTATCCCAAAAGGAATTTTGGTGGTGGTGAATAGTAAGGAGTTGCCCGAAATATCAATATCCCTATCTTCAAATTCAAGCCGATAGTTCCCTTGTAATAAAGTGGTGGTGTAAAATTTCTTCCTGCTATATTCCAATGAAAAAATCGGATTACCGGTTATGCTCAGGTCCAGTATATGAAAAGTATCTGTATCATTCCGGATAGTTTCTGATAAGGAAGTAATATTTACAGGGTCAATGGAAGATGTAGTATCAGAAATTTTCATAAGTAAAAATAAGTAAAAATCAGCTCGAAAAGATTACGTATACAATCATTCATAAGATCTTTGAGACAAATCCTTTCTCTTGCAGTTTTTAGGTAAGTGAATAAAAAGCAGCTCTGGCATCAACTGCTGTACAATTTATTTACCTGAAATTGAGCTTCTTGCAATTTCAGTAATGAATTTATAAATAAAGGTTTTGCATTTAACTGTTATATGTTTAACTTTGTCCCATGAAATCAACTATTCCACCTGAAGCACAAAAATTAATTGAGTTGATGGATGTCATACATTCCTTAAGACAAGCTCTCAGAGCAAGACTGCAAACTAAAATGCGAGAGTATGATTTTGGTATAACCTATGAGATGTTTCAGGTTCTTCTGTTTTTATGGAAAAAAAATGGAGTTAATCAACAGGAAATCGCTGATAATGTTCAAAAAAACAAAGCTAGCCTTACTCCCCTCATTGATAATTTGGTGAAACGCAAATTGGTTACCCGCACAGAAGATTCCAGTGACAGGAGAAATAAGATTATTTCCTTAACCCAAGAAGGAGTTCAGTTTGAAGAAAAATTTAAACCGATATTAATGGGTTTTCATGAAGTGTTTACAACCAGCATATCCATTAGTCAACTAGAATCTGTAATTAATATGCTTCAAAAATTACAAAACAATTTAGAGGCATAACTTTTTTTATCCTAATAGTTAAATATTTAACTATTATATATTTAACCATATAAATCATCAAAAGATCATGACACACAATTTTCATAAGACTCTACTATATGCGGCTTTCGGCCTAATCAGTACAGGAGCTTATTCTCAAACTATGCCAAGAAAGATTACTCTGGACGAAGCTCTTTCGCTTGGGATTAAAAACAATAGCTATTTAAAGATTTCAGAAATTAAAACGGAGATAGCGGAGGCGAAACTTCAACAAGTAAGAGATGGCAATCTTCCAAAAGCAGGACTATCACTTCAAGCGTCAAGGCTTTACATTCTTGATCCTTTTGCCATATCTGCAAATCTCGGTCTTCCGGTAAGTCATTTTGATGCAATGTTCGGTATAGCCTCAGTAAGCAAAGAAATTTTCGGTGGTTTTATTGAAAGAGCAAAGCATCAAACCAATGAAGCGTTGGTGCAGGCCAGTAAAATGGATGCGGAAAAAGACAAAAGCGAAATTGAGTATAACATCAGAGCTATATATTATACCATTTACAAGATTGGCAAGTCTGAATTCATTTTAGATGAAAATCTACGATTGCTGGATGAAAAAGAACGGCAGGCCACTAATCTAAAAAAAGAAGGGGTGTTACTTTCGAATGACATTCTGAAAATACAATTGCAAAAAAGCAATTTATTGATGAGCAAAGTGGATGTTAAAAATGCTTTGGATATCTCCTTATATAACCTGGCTGTATTGATAGGAATTCCAGCCTCAGAAACCATAGTTATTGACACTACAGTTTTATTAGATGCTAAACCCCTGCCACCCATAGAAGAACTAATTCAACAGGCGCTTGAATCCCGCTTTGAAGTGAAAGCCTCCGGATTCAGAATTAAAGCAGCTGAAGGTGGTCTCAAACAAGTTAAAAGTTATTATTACCCGCATCTTGAAGCTTCCGGAATGTACATATACGTTAATCCAGCCTTAAACCATGCTGTTTTTCCTGAAAAGGGAGGTTACCTGAGTGCACTGAATCTCGGAGTGGCTCTAAAATATAATATCGGTTCATTATATAGCCTGAAAGGTAAGATGCAGGAAGCGCGACTTAATATTACACAGTCTCAAAATGCACTTACATTGCAAAATGAACAAGTTAGAACAACTGTTTTTTCTCAATATAAAACCTATCAGGCATCTATTGAAAAAATAAAAGTATCTGAAACTAGTTTAAATCAAGCTACTGAGAGTTTTGAGATAAGCAGTTCGCAGTTTAAAAATGGGCTTTTATTAACAGGCGACCTTATGCAATCGCAGAACCTTTTATTGCAATCACAGTTGAATGTGCTTCAAGCAAAAATTGAAGCACAACTAGCTTACTTAAATTTACAAAAAGCATTAGGAGGACCTTTCTCTAAATAATTTCATATTAAAATTTCAAAATAATTAAACCGTCATGACAACAAAAGTAAAACATTCAGGAAAAAATAAATTGCGAATAATTCTAACGAACAGCATTCTCTTCATGGGCATTGCTGTAATATTTACCTGGGCTATAACAGCCTATTACCACATAGGAGAAACCAATTACACCAATGATGCGCAAGTGGATGCATTTATAAATCCCATTAACACAAGAGTTGGAGGCTATATCAAAGAAATTCGCTTCAAAGAGCATCAACATGTAAAAAAAGGAGATACGCTCGTGATTATTGATGACCATGAGCTACGAACGCAACTCGCACAAGCTGAAGCTGCTTTTTTGAGTGCAAAAGCTTCTAAAGATATAACGTCATCCTCTTTGAACACAGTTGGTAACAACGTTAACGTAGTAGATGCCAACATCAGCGGGGCTAAGGCACGCTTTGAGAATTCTGAAATTAATTTTAACCGGTATCAACGTCTTTTAAAAGAAAATGCGGTAACTCAACAACAATTTGAATTGGTTAAAACGGATTACGAAGCGCAAAAAGCACAATTTGAAGCATTGAATAGTCAAAGAAAAACTTCCAACCTTTCTACCATTGAAGTAGGAAAAAGGCTGGATGTAAATGCAGCTGAAATAAAAAGAGCAGAAGCTATACTTGAAATGGCAAAGCTTAATTTATCCTATGCTATAATCACAGCACCTGCTGATGGAGTAGTAGGACGAAGAACTATAAGTGAAGGTCAACTCCTTCAACCGGGGCAATCTTTAACTTCTCTTGTAAGAAGTGATAGTAAATGGGTCACCGCAAATTTTAAGGAAAAACAAATGAAAAATATAACTATTGGTGAAAAACTAAAAATTAAAGTAGACGCTTTAGACAGCAAAGAGTATATAGGGATTGTTTCTGCAATTTCAGAAGCAACAGGATCAAAATATTCAGCTATTCCAATAGATAATTCAGTAGGAAATTTTGTGAAAGTGCAGCAGAGAATTCCTGTCAGGATAGAATTTAGTGAAGAAAATAAGCCGTCGGACATTGAGTTATTAAGAGTTGGAATGAATGTAGAAATTACTTTAAAATAAATACCATGTATAATAGAGGTTTATTTCACCCATGGGTTCCAAAAGTACTTCAACTGCTATTGATACTTATTTTTTCTGTAGTAGTTTTGTGCACAAATTCCATTTATTCTGGCAATATGAATGACATGACGAGCAGTATGGGCAGCCTTGCGGAATTAATTACTATGGCCAATAATGCCTCTACAATTGGGATGATGGTTGTATTTCCGCTTCTTTTAAGAACGAAGTCATATTTTAGAACGAAAGAGCTACTTATTGGAAGCCTTCTGCTTCTTGCTTTTTTTTCTATAGTTTGTGGAACTACAGATAGTCCTTACCTGATAATTTTCTGTAGCTTCTGTATGGGGTTTTTTAAAATGTTTGGAATGATAGAGGTCATTATACCAATTATGTTTATCCTTAGTCCAACTGGAGACAGGGCCAGATTCTATTCTATATTTTATCCTTTTAGCATTGTTTTAGGACAAATTACAGGATACTACTCCACTATCCTGGCCGCAGATTTTCACTGGCAATACTTTTACCTTTTTGTTTCCGTTTGTTTGTTAGGCACGGCTCTGTTGGCTGTTATATTCATGCACAATCTCCGGGGTGGCAAAAGGGTTCCCATGCATTATTTCGACTGGCTAAGCATGAGTGTATTAAGCATTTCACTTATGTGCCTGAATTATGTTTTAGTATTTGGCAGGCAGCAGGAATGGTTTCAATCGAAAAGCATTGTTTTTGCCTTTCTAACATTTATCATTACGTTAATGTATTTTGTAGTAAGGCAACTGAATTTGAAAAGACCTTACATCAATTTATCTGTGCTTAAAAAAAAGAATGTTTTTAATAGTTTGATTCTGATTTCCTTATTAGGTCTTTATCTGGGTAGTTCTAGTATACAATCTTCTTTTACAACCAACATATTAAAGTATGATGCAGCCACTACTGCATCACTTAACCTCTTAATGATTCCAGGAATTATTCTTGGTGGCATTGTTTCTTTCATTTGGTTCAAACAAAAATGGTGGATAAAATCTCTGATACTCATTGGATTTTCAGCTTTCCAGGTTTACGCGATGTACATGTATTTTCTTTTATCCCCTGTTGTGGAAATAGAAATGTTCATTTTTCCTACAATTCTTCGCGGTTTTGGAATGTGCGTGTTATTTGTTTCGATAGGAGTTTATTGTGCTGAGAAATTACAAATGGCCGATATGCTTTCTTCTTCCGCAGTATTGGTCGTGTTCAGATCTTTTATCGGCACAGGAATTTTTGGTGCGATTATTTCCTGGTCTCTCTACCAATTACAATGGCAACACGTCGCGAATTTCGGTGGCCAAATGGATGCTTCGTTCATGGGTGTAAATTCATTGTCTGCTAACGCTCAATATGCTGCTGTTCAGGTTCAATCGACGCTTGCCTCCGCTAAAGAAATGTTCGGCTACGTTATTCTTTTTGGATGGAGTATTTTGTTATACGTCTCACTTCACAGATTTATGCCAATTAATTTTCGGCGCGTAATATTTTTCCAACATAGCTTAGGCCTCCGTAAATCTCGTAAAAACAATAAACAGGTCAGCGATGCAACAGCAGAGGCACTCTAATTTTAAAGAAATGGGAAACAGGGAGCAAGATATTATAAATGTTGCAATGGACTTGTTTTCTAAAAAAGGATTTGCTGCAACATCTATGAGAGAAATTGCAAAGGCTTCAGGTGTAAGTCATTCACTCATAAATTATTATTTCAGAAGCAAAGATAAGCTCTTGAAAGAATTTATTGAGAAACGTAGCAAGGCTATAATGGAAAGTATAAAGCTTGTGGTACAAAAGCAAATTTCTGAATGCGAAAAAATAGATCTTCTTGTTAACCTTTATGTAAAGCAAGCTTTTTCAAACAGGGAATTATCACTTATTTTTTTTCAAGAGCAACTTACCGTTAGCTATCCCGAACTTGGAAAGTTAATGTCAAAACTTGACAAAACGAACTGTGCTTATTTTACTCTCATTTTAGAAAATGGACAAGAAAAGAATTTTTTTTATCCTGATATAAACCCACGATTAATTTATTATTCTATCATGGGAACAATTCAGCAATCTGTATCGGCTTTTACTCATAACGCTTCACAAACCGAAATACTCTCGGAAGATGACCTTATAAATTATTTAAAAGCAATGTATAAAAAAATGATTTTAAAACCTGTAAGAAAAGACTGATACTTGGTATTTAATAAAAATAAAGCTGAAGAAAATAATATGACGCCTTAAACACTATGAATTTATAGAAATCAGTTTACTAATTCTGGTTGTTTAATCAGACAATTGATTAATAGCTAATAGCCATATGACAAACGAAGAAATAATTAACCGAATAGTTCCTATAGTTCAAAGGATTGGCATAAAAGGGGTCACACTAAAAATGCTTACTAAAGAACTGTTTCTATCTAATCAAATGTTCTATCGACATTTTTTAAGCAGAGAAGATTTGATAGAGCAGGTTGTAAAAAAGCTATTATTTGAAATAAAAAGTAATATAGAAAATGTAATTCTCGAAGAAAGTCATCCGTTGATGAAGATTGCAAAAATTTATGATGCATTTCTTTCATTTACTATGCATTTTTCCCCTCTTTTTTATAGAGATTTAAGGAAATTCCACCCTACATTAAATATAAGCTTTGAACAATTTAAACAGGAATGGGTTTCAACCTATACTTTAAAGCTCTTTGCTGAAGCCAAACAAGAGGGATACCTTTATGAAAATGTAAATGTAACTCTAGTATGCGAATTGCATTTATTCAGGATTCAGGAATTTCTTGACAATACATCGAATAACAACAAAACTAGTTACATGGACTTATTTAGCACTTTAATAATTAATAATCTGCGCGGAACACTTAAAAATCAGTATCAATATATTTTTGATGACTATTTCTCGAATATAAGCCAGTGATGATGGTACTATGGGAATCTGATGGCATTCCTGTTAGCGAAATAACTTCACGATTGTTTTTGAATACTAATATTGTTACGCCGCTTCTGCAGCGCATGGAAACAATTGGGTTAATTGAACGTCAACGATCAAATAAGGATGAACGGATGGTTATAGTTACACTAACTAAAAACGGCAGAAAGATAAAAGCCGATGCCTCACTCGTTCCTCAAAAACTAAAAGGCAGTTTAATTTCAGAGGAATTGAATGTAGATGATTTAATAAATTTAAAAGATAGCTTAACAAAGCTCATTAACAATCTTAAAGATAAATAGTTAGTATATTTATAACTCATAAGTACTGCTTAATAATTTTCGAGATAGGATTCGTTAACGTTATAGAAAGCTGAAAATTCCTGTAATAATACCTGAAAGCCTGTAAATACTAATATTTATAGGCTTTTTATATTGGTTAAGCCTGTTAAAAACCTGTGATCCGTACTTTTTTTCCTTGTTCAAGAGCAGTCAAATGACTATAGAAATCAAGTATGATATTGTTATTAACCCCCAATTTTAAAGCGAATTCTAAAACGTCAATAAAATCATTACGCAAAAAAGGTTTATAACGAGCGCTCTTAATAGTATTATATTCTCCTTGATTACCTGTTTTTAAATAAATAGGGATAATCTTTTCTTTTGGGAATTCTGATGATAACGTATTGTAATACCGTTCAAGTTGTCCTGGATGATCCTTTGTATGCGTTTTATCTTCAATTAGAAGGGCATACTCATTGTTGATTTTAATTAGAATATCAATGTTCTTATATTGCTTTATAATATCAATATTTTGATTTTCATCAACTTTGGGCCTGTCAACTTAGATAGAAAGTAAAATGCAGTTTCTCTTAGCGGTTTTTCTTTATCATCGTTATGATTAGCCCAGGATATTAGCCAGTTGATAAGGTGTCATTGAACCATTTATTTTCGCAAGGTCATCTGAAAAAAGACTATACACCATGCAAGAATCATTTAAAACGCATAGAATACAAAACTCATCCATTCTTATCATTACGGTTTTACCAGGTTTATTATCCATATAATCAAATGGCTCAACATCTGGATGTTGAATTGCCGGTACAATAAATATTGTACCAATTGTATTTTTGTCTACAATTGCATTTGTATAATGTTGTCTGATTAGGCAATAAAAGTGATGCATGTCATCCCATTCATAAGTGTCACCAATTTTTTCAGTTCCTTTTCTACGATCCAAGTTCCAGTTAAATTCAGTATCCTTCAGATGTGTTTTAAAAAAAAATTAACATTGACCAATTAAAAAGTAATTGGAAAATTGATGTATCCTCTGCAACCAATTTACAAATTTCAGAATAAGAAAGTTTTAATATTTCACTTACCGGGGTTTCAATTAATCTTCCTAATTCCGAATTACAATCTTTACAACACGATATTGTGTATCGACCATATTTAAAACTTGCTGAATTTGTTAGAGTAATATCTTTATTATATAAATTATATTTTGTTAATACCCATTGAGGTAATATATGTTCGTCATTGAATATTTTTGATCTAGGCTCTGCACCACAAATAAAACAATTTGTTCCTTTTACTATTTTTTCATAAAGTCATCGACGCTATACAATAATATTTTTCCGTTTAAATCCTTTATTGTTTTTGATATGCTTTCCATCTAACTGTTTTGACTTAAAAGTTAAGAATAATAGTCCCAAAAATGACTTTACAACTTAAAAATACCCAATCAGAGGCATTTTAACGCAAAATTCAAATATTGGCCTATATCGCTTTAAAGCAGCGCCAGAAGAGACAAAATCTGCCGATTTAAAAAAAGTGCCATTTTAGGCTGATTTTGAAAATTATTGCACACCAATATTGCACACCTTCGCTATTGGACACAAAAAAAGCCTCTCATTTCTGAAAGGCTTTTAAATTAGTTTACCTGAATGTTGCACTTTTGTACCCCAGACGGGACTTGAACCCGTACGTCCGTGAAGACACAGGATTTTAAGTCCTGCGTGTCTACCAATTCCACCACCGGGGCATTAGTAAACTAATTGAGCGAAAGACGGGTCTCGAACCCGCGACCTTAACCTTGGCAAGGTTACGCTCTACCAACTGAGCTACTTTCGCTTATCATGCTATTCTAAAGAACAACCGATTTTAGCAATCGGGAGTGCAAAGATAAGTGATTTTTTAATTTGACAAAATTTTTTTTAAAAAATATTAAGGCCATTTTAGATTAAATGTAACATGATGCTAAACACAGCTAAACACCAGTAAATGTTTGGGTTTAGTGCATTTTGCGTGAAGGATGGAAGCGGAAATCCTTTTTGCTTTTCACAAAAAAGATTGCAGTGAACAGCCTGACCCTGCATGCCTTTTACAGGGCCACGCCCAAATGTAGTGGATAATATGGAAAAGCTAATAGTGCTTTATTAAAAGCGCATCTTTAAAAACAACAAAATACCCCTTTTAATCTCTTTTATGAGAGAGGGAAACGAACATTATCCTCCTATCAAACGCTTAATATCATTAAGTTTCATCAATGCCTCCACAGGCGTGAGTGTATTTATATCTGTTTTGATCAACTCGTCTTTAACCTGCTCTAATACAGGGTCATTTAGCTGGAAAAAGCTAAGCTGGTAATCGCTTTTACTCTTGGTTTTAGCGCTGAGCTGCTCAATGGCATTTTTAGACTCAACGATTTCCACTTCAGATAATTCGAGTTCGTGGTCTTTTTCCAGCTTCTTTAAAATATCATTGGCCCTGTCAACTACCTGTTTAGGCATGCCTGCCATACGGGCCACATGGATCCCGAAGCTATGCTCGCTGCCGCCTTCCTGCAGTTTACGAAGGAAAATAATTTTATTATTCACTTCTTTCACCGACACATTATAATTTTTAATGCGTGGAAAATAGGTGGTCATTTCATTTAATTCATGGTAATGCGTGGCAAATAAGGTTTTGGCGCGATTCTTTGGCTGGGAATGAATGTACTCTGCAATAGCCCATGCAATAGAGATCCCATCGTAGGTAGAGGTACCACGCCCGATCTCATCCAGTAAGATCAGGCTGCGTTCACTCAGGTTATTCAAAATACTGGCTGTTTCGTTCATCTCCACCATAAAAGTAGATTCGCCTGATGAAATATTATCACTTGCACCTACACGGGTAAATATCTTATCAACGATGCCAATCTCCGCGCTTTTAGCAGGCACATAACAGCCAATTTGTGCCATCAATGTAATTAAAGCCACCTGTCGTAATAAGGCCGATTTACCACTCATGTTAGGCCCCGTGATCATCATTACCTGCTGTGTATCATTATCCAGGTAAACCGTATTGCTTACATAATCTGTGCCCAAAGGCAATTGTTTTTCAATAACCGGGTGGCGGCCATCTATAATATTTATGCCAAATTCATTGGTAATCAAAGGACGTACATAGTTATTGTCCTTAGCCAGTTTAGCAAAAGATAGCAGGCAATCAAGCTTGGAAATGAGAGCTGCATTTAACTGGATGGGAATAATGTAATCGATCAGGTCCCTTACCAGGGCTTCATATAAAGACTGTTCCAATACGGCAATCTTATCTTCGGCCCCTAATATTTTTTCTTCATACACTTTCAGCTCGGGCGTAATGTAACGCTCTGCAGTGGTGAGTGTTTGCTTGCGGATCCAGTCCTGCGGCACTTTATCTTTATGCACGTTGGTTACCTCCAGATAATAGCCAAACACATTATTGTATGATACTTTTAAGGAAGTAATGCCAGTACGTTCTACTTCGCGTTGCTGGATCTGTAATAAATAATCTTTACCGCTAAAAGCAATGGCCCTTAATTCATCTAACTCTGCATTTACTCCTTTACTGATCACATTTCCTTTGTTCAGCAATACAGGAGCTTCTTCATTCAATTCATTTTCAAGCCGGTCGCGCATTAACAGGCAGGCATTTAGCTGCTCCGCAATTTTTTGCAGGGCATGATTATCGCAGGCTGTGGTTAATGCTTTAATGGATTCAATTAAATTCAGTGCGCGTTTTAACTGTACTAGTTCCCGTGGATTTATTTTTCCGGCAGCAACTTTGGAAATCAATCTTTCCAGGTCACCAATTTCTTTGAACTGCGAAATCAGCTGATCCTGTAACTCTTTATGCACACCAAAATAATTAACAACGTCTAAGCGCTCATTAATTAATTCAAGTTGTTTTAAAGGAAGAGCGAGCCAGCGTTTTAAAAGCCTTGATCCCATTGGCGTTACCGTTGTATCAATAATATCGATCAGGCATTTGCCATTGTCATGGCTGCTTCCAAATAATTCAAGGTTACGCACGGTAAAACGGTCGAGCCATACATACTGGTCTTCTTCCACGCGCGATACCGCGGTAATATGTTGTAAACGGTCATGCTTGGTCTCACCCAGGTAATGTAAAATGGCACCACAGGAATTAATGGCCAGGGCCAGGTGCTCTACACCAAAGCCTTTCAAAGAACTGGTTCCAAATTGTTTGGTGAGTGCTTCATAACCGAAATCCTGGGTAAAGGCCCAGTCATCCAGGCCGAAAATATAAAAACGATCTCCGATAAGATTCAGTAATGTTTGACGCTTATTTTTTTCAAATAAAATTTCGTTTGGCTTAAAGCTCTGGATCAGTTTTTCAATATAGGTCAGGGAGCCCTCTGCCACCAGGAATTCGCCGGTGGATACATCCAGAAAAGAGGCGCCTGCTTTTTCCTTGTCTATATGAATGCTCGCTAAAAAGTTATTGCTTTTATGTTCAAGAATCTTATCATTGAAGCTCACGCCTGGCGTCACCAGCTCTGTTACACCTCGTTTTACAATACTCTTGGTAAGCTTTGGATCTTCCAGTTGGTCGCAGATAGCCACGCGGTAACCGGCACGTACAAGTTTCGGTAAATAGGTATCTACCGAATGGTGCGGAAAACCTGCGAGTTCAATATAAGTAGCGGAGCCATTGGCACGTTTGGTTAAGGTAATTCCTAATATCTGCGCAGCTTTAATGGCATCTTCGCCAAAAGTTTCATAAAAATCACCCACACGGAATAGTAAAATAGCATCAGGATATTTTCCCTTGATGTCATTGTATTGCTTCATTAAAGGTGTTTCTTTTACTTCTGTTGTTTTTGCCATAATAGAAAGCTAAGATACAATATCCATGCGCTGTGGGAAGATTTAATTTTTAACAGGAAAGCTGAAATTGTTAATATTTCTAAGGAGTAATGAGAGAAGTTAAAGCGGTAAAAAACAGGCATTAAACCTAAGTATAAATATTACATTGAGTGGGTATAGGCGTGCGTGTCCCTTTGGGGCCGGGCTGTCGTGACTCGCTTCCTGCATGAAAAATGCAGGAGAGCTCAATCCTGAAAGCTTTCGGAACTTCATCCCTCGCGCAAAACAGGCTATAATAGTAATGAGCGCTAAGGATGCAAAGGGTTTGGTTCTTTTTATGGCGCCTTTTTCAGGCGCCATAAAAAAACCACAGCGCAGCGAAGCCCATCGCAGCCAGTGCCGAAGGTAGCGCCCAAATAACCAATTAATCAAGGAAAAAGAAAAGTATCCACCCTTCACTTCGGTTGAATTAAAGTATGAACTGATGTCTGTTTTACGGATCATAATCTGTATTTTCGGCTTCTTATGCAAGCCTTTAAAACCATACTCATTCAACTCTGCCATAATTATTTACAGGATAAGATCACGGCACTCAATGCGATGATCCTGGAGCTGACAGAGTCTGCTAATTCCGACACTAAAAGCACAGTAGGTGATAAGCATGAAACATCCAGAGCCATGGTGCAGCTTGAACAGGAAAAACTCGGTCAGCAATTAAAAGATGCTGAGCTGCAATTACTCGAGTTTGATAAACTAAATTTTAAGAAAGCAGCTGCTATCGTTGGAAAATCAGGTCTTATTGAAACAGATAGAGGCTTGTTTTTTATAGCCACATCCATTGGTAAACTGGAGCTGGATAGTAAAACGGTATTTGTGATCTCTCCTAAATCGCCACTTGCTATAGCAATGAACGGGGCAAAGGCGAATGACGAGATTAATTTTAATGCTATCCGTTACAGAATTAACCGCATAGATTAAAGTATATTGGTTTTAAATACTTGGTTATTTTTTCCGGTAAGGATAGCTCCTGCTTTTAGAAAGATTGTTTACCACCAACGCTACAATAAAAAGTACCATCACTCCTGTAAGCACCGGGCTCAGCACATACATATAGCCCAGGTTTTTGATTTTTTCACTGCCAATGTTAGCAATTAGTGCGGTGGCGCCTCCGGGCGGATGCAGTGTTTTGGTGATCTGCATCATTACAATGGATAAGGCTACGGCAATAGCTGAAGAAAGCCATACCTCATTTGGAATTAATTTATGAATGGTAACTCCCACAATGGCACACACCAAATGGCCGCCAATTAAGTTCCGTGGCTGCGCCAATGGGCTGTTAATGATACCATAAATTAATACAGAAGAGGCACCGAAAGAACCGATTAAGAAAAGATTGTCATTTAAAACAAAATACCTGCTGTTTATAAAGCCAATGATACCAATGCCAAGAAAGGCACCAATAAACGTAAGGAGATGCTCCTTTGTGTCAATGAGCGTTTCACGATACAATACGTATTTTGCTTTGCGGTAATTGCGTTTTATTTTTTTTACAACCATGTTTAATTCACTTTTGGTTCCTCTTTGGCTTCAAAATATTTTTTAAAGTTATATGTAAAAGTCACAAGGTAATAACGGTTAAGCACATTGGTTTGCGAATCCTGGATGTAGCTGTCGGTATTGGTTCTTGCAACACTGTTGTTTTGATTTAAAATATCATAAACCGTTAAACGAAGTTCTGCTTGTTTGTTTTTCATGAATTTATAGCCGATAGCGGCATTCCAAAGAGAAATGGATTGATTATAGGCACTTGTTAAACCCGAGTAATAGGTGTTGGTGTATTCAGTTTGTAGCACCAATCCTTTATAGGGATTTGCAGTAACCTTGGCCCTGGTGCCCTGAGAAAAATACGTGGTGTTGGAAGAAGTTTGCAAGGTATTGATAATGTTGCTATACGACGAATTGGAGGAGACCGTAAAATCAAATTTATCGCTGATATTGCTGCTCAATACCAAACCTAAACCGCCGGTAGCTGTTTTAGCGTAATTAATATCAGTATTAATCAAACCCGGTATATTATTATAGTTACCGGATACATTCACACTCAAATTGGTTTTTAACTTGGATAAAGGAAAAGTATAATTCACAAAGGACCGTAAAGAATAGTAACCGTCAAGGTTCACAGGCCTGATGATCTGTGAGCCCTGTTGTAAAAACACATCATTGTAAACCGTTGTATCCTGGTTGGCAATAAGTGTGCTGTTCCCAATATAATTATTTGAATAATTTCCGCTTAGCAAAGCAAAGAAAGAAGTGGCTTTATCTGTATTTACAGCAGAGTAACGAACGTTAAGATTTTGCTGGAAATCCTGTTTCAGGTTT
>Ga0247736_10000367_pt1 | contig 15564 bp, 15 predicted proteins | sample UWRJL193509B2_FD_180935 | JGI IMG/M metagenome (GOLD analysis project Ga0247736, IMG submission 180935) | Plant litter microbial communities from Arlington Agricultural Research Station in Wisconsin, United States - UWRJ-L193-509B-2 | ecosystem: Environmental > Terrestrial > Plant litter >...
GGTGAATCGGTGACCGTGCTGCTGCGCTCGGCCCTGCTGGTCCGGATGCAGGTGCCATCGACATTCCCCATCCTGCTCGTCGCCGAAGGTCACACCGACGCTTTCTGGCAGTACGAACCCACGCTTCCCGGAGTCGCGGCGGGCGTCCTGTTCGTGACCGAGGCCGGTGGTGTCGTCACGACCATCGAGGGTTCTCCCTGGGCGCCCGGGGCTGACAGCATCCTGTTCGCCACTGCCGGTATTCATGGCGAACTGCTCACGGCCCTCGCAAGTGTCGCGTGAGCGCGCCCGTGAAGCGGATCGTCGTCATCGGCGCGAGCGGAGCGACCGGGCGGCTTCTCGTCGACGGTGCGCTGGCCCGGGGTCACGACGTGCATGCGGTGGTCAGGAACCCTGGCAGCTACAGCCACGGCCCCCATGCCCAGCTCACCGTCCACCGGGGCGACGTTCTCGACCCCGCGTCGATCGCGGCCGTGATCACTCCGCAGAGCGTAGTGGTCTCGGGTCTCGGTGCCCGATCCAAGTCGGATGCTGGCGTGCTGACCTCAGGCGCGCGAGCGGTCCTCGCCGCCCACCCGTCAGCCGTGGTCTGGCTCGGCGCCATCGGTACCGGCAGGTCTGCAACCGCGGTGAGTCGTTTGACCCACAGCTTGCTCAAGGCGGGATTCGGCGCTGAGTATGGTGACAAGACCGCGGCGGACTCGCTGATTCAGGATGCCGGGCACACCGTTGTCCATGCCGGTCCGCTGAACGACAAAGCGGAGAGGCGCCTCAGTGCTGTCCCTCTCGCGTCGGTAACGCATCAGTTTTTTCCGGCGTTCGTCTCCCGAGCAGATGTCGCGCGCATCATGCTGGACGAGGCCGAGAACCCCACCTACCGCGGGCAGATCCTCATCCCCCAGCGGAACTCGCGCCCGTAGTCAGGACCAGATGCGGGCGTCAGAGTCCATTCCCTGCAGCTCGCCGTACTCGAGCTTCTTGCTGAAGCGCCTCTTCGAGTACGGCAGCACCGCTGCCATCACGGCACCTTCGACATGTTCGAGTTCGACGGAGATGGCGGCGGTGTCCTGGCTCTTCAATCGCACGTGGCTCACGATCGCTGCGGCGCGCAGCTGGTCGCGTTCTCCACGCATGATCTCGACCAGCTGCTCGACAAGGGTCGGGCTCTCGCTCGCCGGTGCGTCTCCTCCCGTCTGCACCATTCCCACCACGTCCTCGCTGTCTGTCGAGGTGGTTACCGAGAACGGTGCAAACCCGCGGCCGCTGATGAGCAGCCGACTCGCCATCTCGATGGCGGCGTTGAGTAGCCCGTCGAGGTCTGCTTGTGAAGCTTCGGATGCGGAGTCGCGCCAGGAGGTCATGCAGAGAACCCTATCGATTCGAGACATTCTCGGCGACGAAGCTGGTCTCGCCTGCCCGCACCCGTCAGGATGTGGAGATGACGAGAACGCTGCATGAGCTCACCCATGTTGACGCACCGGCCTGGCCCGGTCTCGAATCCATGTTCGCCGGGTCGCCCACGCCCGTGGTGGTAGTCCCGGCAGAGGAACCGTCGACAGCCGACCAGATTCTGGAAACCTTTCAGGTCTCGGTGGCGAGTCCTCTCGGCGCGATCGTCTGGAACGCGGGCGCTGTGGTCATCGATGATGGCTGGCTCACCCTGGTCGGATCAGGCACGACCACTATTCCGGCAGCGGAGCAGCGCACTTTTCGCGGCGGAGAAAGCGGCCCGGCTTTTGTCGCGGTGTTGTGCGCGTATGACGCGGTGGGTGGATTATTCGCGGTCCACGGCTGGGGCTTTCCCGAGGCGGACCCCGGCGAGATTCTCTATTGGGCACCGGACTCCCTGGACTGGCAGGGGCTCGGGATGCCGCACTCGACGTTTGTCGAGTTCGTGCTGTCGCCCGGGCTCGATACCTTCTACACCGACCTGCGCTGGCAGGGATGGCGGAACGAAGTATCAGCGCTGAAGCCGGGGGAGGGCATGCTCCTGTATCCACCGCCGTCGACGGTCGAAGGGCAGGATATCGCGGCGGTCAGCAAGACGGCAGTGCCGATCACCGAGCTGCACGCCTTCGCCGGGGATGCTTCGGAAGCCTACGTCACACCCGATCCGGAGTCAGGTCTGGAGCCCAGCCGTGGCTTGCGCGGATTTCTCCGCCGGCGACGCGACTAGATTCCGCTCGATGCTCACGCAAGAGTGTTATGTCAGTAGCCTGACATAAGGTCGAGCTATCGATCACACACGACAGGAGCCCGGTTATGGCTATATCCACCTCAGGCGCTGGCCCGACCGCATCCGCCTCGCAGCGCTTCTGGATCAACACGGTCAGCCTCGATCACGTCGAAGCGGCTGCGGCGGGTGGTTTCACCCAGGCCGATCACGGTGCGAGAACGCGACTGAGCCGGCCGCAGCCCGGCGACGAGATGGTGTTCTACTCGCCTCGCACCAGCCTGCAGGGCGGCAAGCCGGTCCAGCAGTTCACGGCGCTCGCCACAATCACCGGGACGGAGCCGTACCAGGAGTTCGTCAGTGATGAGTTCCGACCGTGGCGGTTGGCTGCCAGCTTCCACCCGTGCTCGCGGGTGGACGCAAAGACGCTCGTGGGGGAGCTGTCGTTCATCACGGATCCGACGCACTGGGGGCTACCGTTCCGGCGGGGGTTGTTTACGATTCCGCGCGTCGACTTCGAGTTGATCGCCGTGCGGATGGCGGCATGAGTTCCGTGTTCGGCTGTCAGTCGCCGAAAGCCGCCGTATAAAGGTCTTCCTGAGCGGGAAAGTCCAGGCCGGTGTAGCCACATGACAACAGCGTGTCGTTCCTGGCTGCTACGTAATAGGTCCCACCGTCGTCGAACAAGGGCGCTGCGCCATCGCTGGGGCCGTCAGGGTCGCCCTGGGCTACCACCACGGTGTCGTGTACATCGCCCGTGAAGACCTGGTCGGCCTTCAGCGTCACTTTCCCGTCCGCGATCGAAGTGACCGTTCCGCGGAACGCCACCGTCGCGGAGTCCTTGAGGGTTTCAGCATCTGGGGCGATGCACTTTGCCGCAATGGCCGGGCCGGCCTGCAGGTTCGTGACTCCGGCGGGTTGACTGAGAACGACGCCAACCGCAATCAAGGCCACTGCAACGGCTGAAGCGCCGACGATTGCCGTCAGGGCTCGACGCTTCTTTTGTGCTTCGGGGTTCGCGGTGGTGGTCATAGCTGTCTCCTTCATTGCGTGGATCTGCCAGGTGGCAAGGGCAGGAAGGTCCTTGGCCGGATCCGCACTGTGAAGCGCTCGAACGAGATCCTCGGACGACTGTGGGTCGCCTGCGACGTGGTGATCTTTCATCGGTCAGTTCCTTCCTTCTGCCTGCACATGTCCGTGAACCTCGGAGTCATTTCTCATTTGTCGGATGAATTTCTGCTTGGCGCGATGAAGGCGGATCGAGACGGCGTTGCTGCTGATCCCCAGAGCGATCGCGATTTGCGCAGTGGTGAGTTCGTCCCACGCGTGCAACCTGAGAATCTCGGCATCTGCCCGCCGAAGGCGCCCGAGCGCGGAACGTACTTCATCAGCCCGTTCGTCACTTTCGGTGTCTTCATCGGTATACGTATCGGTTGGTGCGTCGGCACTGATGATTTTTGCCACGAGACGATTTCGTCGTCTTTCGGCCCGTTCGAAGTTGTTCAGCTGCAGGCGCGCGATCCCGATCGCCCACGGCACCTCGGCGCCAGCGGGCACGCTGGAGAGACGCCGCCAGAGAACGACGAGGACCTCGGCCGTGATGTCATCGGCTGTGGCGTGATCGGTGCGGCGGTTCAGATAGCGACGTACCGGTTCGATCACCGTGTGGACGAGTTGATCGAATTCCAGGTCTGCTTGCACGTTTCTCTATGTCCACCACGTCGACGGTTCTTTCACCCTCGGAAGAAGTATTTCATCGAACGTCGGCAACGAGGCGCTTCCAGCCATTGCGCACGGGTCACCGCGTTTATTGCGGGGGAAGTGACCTCGGGTTGGCGGTGTTGTGGAGCCTGAATAGCCGACTTCGTCGGCTGCACTCCGCGCACGGAGCGGAAAAACAGCCAAATCGTTGGCTCTTTTGCCGCTCCGCCTCCAGGATTCGAACCTAGACCTAACAGCTCCAAAGGCTGTCGTGCTGCCATTACACCAAGGCGGAACGCACCTTGCGGCGCGCATCAAGTCTGCCAGATGTGCACGGAGAAGTTTTCTGCGAGCCCACCAACCACGCAGGCCGATCGCGAGAGAATGAATCCATGACCGACCCGAAACTCGCCATCATCGTTCTCGCCGCCGGACAGGGCACGCGCATGAAGTCCGCGACCCCCAAGATCCTGCACGGTCTCGCCGGCATCCCGATCGTGGGCCACGTGCTCGCGACGGCCGCCGCGTTGAACCCGGCCCACGTCATCACTGTCGTGCGCCACGAGCGCGAGACCGTCGTCGCCACCATCAACGACCTCATGCCCGAAGCGGTCATCGTCGACCAGGACGAGATCCCCGGCACCGGTCGTGCGGCAGAGCTCGCCCTCGACGCGCTGCCCGAGGGCTTCGACGGAGAGGTCGTCATCGTCAGCGGCGATGTCCCCCTGCTCGACGCCGACACGCTCACCGGGCTCATCACCGAGCACCGCGCTGCCAGCGCTGCAGCCACGGTGCTGTCGGCCATCCTCGACGACGCGACCGGCTACGGGCGCATCGTGCGCGACGCATCCGGCAGCTTCATCCGCATCGTCGAGCACAAGGACGCGACGACCGCCGAGCTGACCCTCGTCGAGATCAACTCGGGTACGTATGTGTTCGACGCCGCCAAGCTGCGCGCCGAACTGTCGAAGATCGGCACCGACAACTCGCAGGGCGAGAAATACCTCACGGATGTCGTCGCCCTGCTGCGCGAAGCCGGTTCCGCGGTTGCCGCGATGCCGGTCTCCGCGCCGTGGATGGTCTCTGGCGTGAACGACCGGGTGCAGCTCGGCGAGGTAGCCCTGAAGCTGAACGAGCTGATCGTGCGCGGTTGGCAGCGTGCCGGGGTCACCATCGTCGACCCGGCGAGCACCTGGATCGACCTCAAATCGACGATCGCCCCCGACGTCGAGATCCTGCCGGGAACGCAGATCAAGGGCGCGACCGACATCCAGACCGGCGCGATCATCGGACCGGACACCACCCTGGTCGACTGCGAGATCGGCGAGAACGCTGTGGTCAAGCGCACCGACGCGACGCTGGCGGTCATCGGCGAGGGCGCAACTGTCGGGCCGTGGGCCTACCTGCGCCCGGGCACGGAGCTGGGCAAGAACGGCAAGATCGGCACGTTCGTCGAAACCAAGAACGCGAAAATCGGCGAGGGCAGCAAAGTGCCCCACCTCAGCTACATCGGTGACACGACCGTCGGGGTCGAATCGAACGTCGGAGCGGGCACGATCACGGCCAATTACGACGGCGTAAACAAGAGCAAAACACAGGTCGGGTCGCACGTGCGAACGGGGTCTCACAACGTGTTCGTCGCTCCCGTTAGAATTGGTGACGGAGCCTACACAGGCGCCGGCACGGTCGTTCGAAAGGACGTTCCGGCGGGTGCCCTGGCGATAAATGTGGCTCCACAACGCAACATGACTGGCTGGGTCGAAGCGAACCGTGCCGGAACTGCCGCGGCGCAAGCTGCAGCGGCCGGTACCGACACCGACTGAGCGTAAATTTCGTCGGTGAGCCGGCAGAGAGCGGGATACGTGTCCGAGATCAAAGTCACCGGACAAAAACGGCTCGTGATCGTGTCGGGCCGGGCTCACCCGCAGCTCGCGCACGATGTCGCGCACGCTCTCGAGACGGATGTCGTGCACACCGACGCCCGCACCTTTGCGAACGGTGAGATCTACGCCCGTTACGACGAGAGTGTCCGCGGTGCGGATGTCTTCGTCATCCAGTCGATGCCGGCCCCGCTCAACGAGCACGTGATGGAATCGCTCATCATGGTGGACGCCCTCAAGCGTGCGTCGGTCAAGCGCATCACTGTCGTGCTTCCGTTCTATCCCTACGGACGCCAGGACAAGAAGGGCCGCGGTCGCGAGCCGATCAGTGCGCGCCTCATGGCCGACCTCTACAAGGCAGCTGGCGCCGACCGCATCATGAGCGTCGACCTGCACGCAGCCCAGATCCAGGGCTTCTTCGACGGCCCCGTCGACCACCTCTTCGCTATGCCGGTGCTTCTCGAGCATTTCAAGAAGCTCGACAATTCGACCCTCACGGTCGTCTCGCCCGACATGGGCCGCGTGCGCGTCGCCGACATCTGGAGCGACAAGCTCGGCGCACCCCTCGCCATCATCCACAAGCGTCGCGACCCGATGGTCGCCAACCAGGTCTCGGTGCACGAGATCGTCGGTGAGGTCAACGGCCGCGTCTGCCTGATCGTCGACGACCTGATCGATACCGGCCGCACCATCGCGAAGGCTGCTGAAGCCCTCAAGAACGCGGGCGCCCTCGGCGTGATCGTCGCCGCGACCCACGCCGTCTTCTCCGACCCGGCCACCGAGCTGCTGCAGAGCGACTTCATCGACTCGGTTGTCGTCACCGACACCCTGCCGCTGCCGCCCGAGAAGCACTTCGACAAGCTCACCGTGCTTCCGATCGCACCACTGATCGCCCGGGCCATCTACGAGGTGTTCGACGACGGGTCGGTCACCTCGATGTTCGACGGCGCTGCATAAGCCGCACGTTCGCTGAACAGGACCGGGCGGTCCTCCCGATGCGGATCGTCCTGTTGGGCGCGTTCGCGGGGCGATTCGTCCTGTCGAGCAGCAGCGCTACGAATCGATAGCCGGCAGCATCGTGCCGTCAGACAGCTCGGGCGCCTCGGGAATCACGCCGAGTGATTTCACGTGCTGTTCCCCGGATGCCGTGACCGCGTAGCATTCCCAGCCCGCGATACCGTCGCGGCTGAACCACTCGAACCGCACAAGAGGGCGGTTCTGCTCGTTGACCTCGTAGGCGACCCAGATGCGGCAGATGCGCATGGCAGTCGCCTCAGCGAAGCTTATCGACGTCAGAACCCCCGGAACCACGAGAGCCGCGAGCGTCAGGATGACGAGCCCGCGCATCAGGAGCGTGGTGCGCTGGGAGCGCAGCGGGCGGTCGCCGTGCGGTTCGTACTCGGCGAGCTCGGGGTGGTAGTCGTCGTTCACGGCTCCAGTCTCGCATCCGTCACCTGAAAATGGCCGGGTCGCTGGATTTGCGTGTATCAATTACCTGATACAGGTGCTACCTTGTGTATTACCTACTTGATACACGGGAGTTGTCCATGCATTCGCTCGTCCTCTTCGTTCTGCTCGGCCTGCCGCTTCTCGCGGTACTGGCCTTGGTCATCGGTGCCGTGGTGATCGGTGCGCCGGTGAAGCGTCTCAGCGTTTCGGCCGACGTGACGGATGTCGCCCGCGCCGTCTCACGCCAGGTGCAGGTGCGCAACCTCGCCGCGCTGGCCGCGGGCATCACGATCGGTGCGGCACTCGCCCTGCTGGTCTCGACCTACTCGCTGCAGGTGCAGTGGCTGCCCTTCGTCGTTCCCACCGCAACTGCGGCAGCCGCGATCCTGGTTTTCGCCCGGATGCCGACGGTGACGTTCCGCGAAGCACCGGGCGTGCGCACGGCCGACCTCGATCGTCGTCGCCCGTGGAGCGCCGGACCTCGCTGGCTGTTCGTGCTCGTGTCGTCCGGGGCGACCCTGCTCGTCGTCTCGCTCGTGCTGACGGGGGTGAGCGCGATGCCCGACGGGAGGTCGTTCGGATACGTGCGCGGCAACCTGAGCGGTGGCGGCAGCCCCTATCCGGGATTCGCGTACGGCGTGCCCGCGCTGATCGGTCTCGCCGTGCTGGCGGGTGCCGTGCTGATCGCACTCTCGCGCATCACGTCGGCAGGGCGCCCGACATCCGTGTCCCTGCGCGAGGTCGACACCGTGCTGCGCCAGATCGCGGTGCGGGTTGTTCTCAAGACGGCCGTGAGCGCGATTCTGGTAGTCGCTGGGGGTGTGCTGTTCTCGGCAGGCGGTGTGCTCCGCGGGGCTTCAGCCAACCTCGAGCTCAACGGCGGGGGAGCGTTGCAGCCGGCACTGCTCATCGGCATGGTGACCATTCCGCTCGGACTGGGGCTGGTCGTGGCCGGGGGTGTCTTCTTTGTGCTCGCGGTTCTCGACGCCGTGCGCCGCCCGATCGCGCTGCTGCCCGAGGCGACCTCCGTGCCGAACGCGAGTGCCCGGGCATGATCTCGATCAGCGATGCGGATGCCCGACCGCCCTACGAACAGATCCGCGAGCAGCTGACCGACCAGATCCGCTCGGGAGAACTGGCGCGCGGGCATCGTCTGCCCTCGGTGCGCCAGCTCGCCACCGACCTGGGCATCGCGGCCGGCACCGTGGCCCGTGCCTACACCGAACTCGAGGCCGACGGCATGCTCGAGTCCAGCCGCGCGACCGGCACGCGGGTGCGTGCAGTGGAAGAGCTCTCGCCAGCAGCCCGCGAGGCAGCGCGCGCCTACGTCCGCTCGCTCGCCGGCAACCAGATTTCGCTCGATGACGCCATTCGAGCGGTGCGCGTCGAGTGGCACTAGCTGTTGGCAGCGCCGCGGCCTAGGGTGTGCAGGTGAGCGATCTCAACGATGACCTGATCGACGTACTCTGGGCTGCCGTGGCTGGCGAGAACACTGCCATGCCCGCGCTGCGGGTGACCGGCAACCCTACGCTGGAGTCGGCATTCCCCGTGTCAGATCTCGCTACCGCGAGCATTGCGGTTGCCGGGCTCGCGGTGTCGCAACTCGTGACGAGCACGACGGATGTCGAACCAGCCGTGACCATCGACCGCGGGCTTGCCGATGCCTGGTTCGGCACCGCGTTCACGCCGGTCGGCTGGGAGCTGCCGTCACCGTGGGACGCGATCGCCGGCGATTACCAGACCGCCGACGGCTGGATCCGCCTGCACACCAACGCCCCGCACCACAAAGCTTCGGCGCTGCGCGTGCTCGGCGCGGCCCCGGATCGCTCGCGGGTGCAGGCCGCGGTGAGCCACTGGAGGGGTGCCGAGCTGGAGTCCGCCGTTGTTGCTGCAGGCGGCTGCGCTGCCGTGCTGCTCACCGAAGACCAGTGGTTGTCGCTGGAGCAGGGAGCCGCCGTCGCGACCGAAGACCTCGTCGCACGGGAGCGCGGACTCATCAGTGACGTCGCGTTCCGGATGCCGAACCCGGCTCGCCCGCTCGAGGGCGTGCGCGTGCTCGATCTCACCCGCGTGCTCGCCGGCCCGGTCGCGTCGCGTTTTCTCGCGAGTTTCGGAGCCGACGTGCTGCGCATCGACCCGCCCGGCTGGGATGAACCGGCGATCGTTCCCGACATGACCCTCGGCAAACGAGCGGCCCGGCTCGACCTGCGGAGCGACCCGGAGCTCTTCCGCGAGCTGGTCGCTGACGCCGACGTCGTGCTGCACGGGTATCGGGCCGACGCGCTCGACCGGCTGGGCTTCGACGACGCGACACTTTCGGCGCTGCGTCCGGGCCTCGTGATCGGCCGGCTCAACGCCTATGGCTGGAGCGGTCCCTGGCTGGGCCGCCGCGGCTTCGACAGCCTCGTGCAGATGTCAAGCGGCATCGCCGACACCGGCCGGTTGTGGGCGGGCTCCGATAAGCCGACCCCGCTGCCGGTCCAGGCTCTCGACCACGCGACCGGCTGCCTCATGGCTGCGGCCGTGATCGTCGACCTCGGCCGGGCGTGGCGGTCGGGCTGGGGCTCGGTCGCCTCGCTGTCACTAGCGCGCACCGCTCGCGAACTGGCCACGGCGGACGAGCTGGCGCCGCTGCGGGGAATACTGTCAGAGACCGCCGCCGAACGCGCGAACCGCGAGTTCATCGACCGTCGCGCCGGCCGGGTCCCGGAGCGGGTTGCTCCCTTCGACGAGGCGGGGGCTGCGGCATCCGTGCCCCACACACCGACCCGCATCGATACGCCCTGGGGCCCGGCTGAGATCGTGGCGCAACCTCTCACGGTCGGTGCCGCCACCCCGCACTTCACGCGCGGCCCGCGCCCGCTCGGTACCGACGAACCGCGCTGGTAGCCCCTTCTGCCATCGCTCGTGGCAGCAGAAAGCCCCGCTCCCTCCACGAGGGTGCGGGGCTTTCCGGGGGAGTGCTAGTGGCTGTCGACTGCCTGGATCTCGGTGCGGTCACCACTCCACAGCGTGTGGAAGGTGCCTTCCTTGTCGACGCGCTTGTAGGTGTGCGCTCCGAAGAAGTCGCGCTGTCCCTGCGTGAGCGCGGCCGGCAGGCGGTCGGCACGAAGCGAGTCGTAGTACGACAGCGACGACGAGAACACCGGCGCGGGGATCCCGGCCTTGACGGCATCCGCGACGACGTTGCGCCAGGCCTTCTGCGCGCCGGCGACGACGTCGGTGAAGAACGGTGCGGTCACGAGCGAGACGAGTCCCGGGTTCTCGGCGTAGGCCTCGGTGATGCGGTTGAGGAAGCGCGCGCGGATGATGCAGCCACCGCGCCAGATCTTCGCGATCTCGCCCTTCTTGATGTCCCAGCCGTACTGCTCGGCACCGGCGACGATCGCGTCGAAGCCCTGCGAGTAGGCGATGACCTTCGAGGCGTACAGTGCCTGGCGTACACCCTCGATGAAGGCGTCGGTGTCGTCGACCTTCCACTCTTCGGCAGGTCCGGGAAGAGCGGATGCCGCAGCACGCTGCGCCGGCTTGGATGACACCGAACGCGCGAACACTGCCTCCGCGATGCCCGATACCGGAATGCCCAGGTCGAGGGCGGTCTGCACGGTCCAGACGCCGGTTCCCTTGGAGCCGGCCTGGTCGACGATGACGTCGACGAGCGGCTTGCCGGTCTCGGCATCCACCTGGCGCAGCACCTCGGCGGTGATCTCGATGAGGTAGCTCTCGAGCTCGCCCTTGTTCCACTCGGCGAAGATGTCGGCGATTTCGAGCGGGGTCTTGCCGGTACCACGACGGATGAGGTCGTAGGCCTCACCGATGAGCTGCATGTCGGCGTATTCGATGCCATTGTGGATCATCTTGACGAAGTGTCCGGCGCCGTCGGTGCCGACGTGGGTCACGCAGGGCTCGCCCTCGGCGACCGCGGCGATCGACTTGAGGATCGGGCCGAGGGTCTCCCAGGCTTCGGCGGATCCGCCGGGCATGATCGACGGGCCGAGGAGGGCGCCCTCTTCGCCACCGGAGATTCCGGCGCCGACGAAGTTGATGCCGGTCTCGCGAACGGCCTTCTCGCGCCGGATGGTGTCGGTGAACAGCGCGTTGCCGCCGTCGACGATGATGTCGCCCGGCTCGAAGACCTCGGTCAGTGCGTCGATCACGGCGTCGGTGCCCTTGCCGGCCTGCACCATGATGATCGCGGTGCGCGGCTTCGAGAGGGAGGCGGCGAATTCTTCGTACGTCTTCGCTGCGACGAACTCGGCTTCGGGATGCTCGTCGAGCACGGTCTGCGTCTTCTCGAACGAACGGTTGAAGATGGCGACGGTGTTGCCTTCGCGGCTGGCGAGGTTGCGGGCGAGATTCGAGCCCATCACCGCCATGCCGACTACACCGATGTTTGCCTGGGTCTGGTCGCTCAAAATTCTCCTCGTTGTCGATTGAACCGTGGACAACTCTACTCTCGGCACCCCGGGAGAGCGCTGGAGAAAGGAGGAGCGAACGAGGTCAGGCCATGACGCCGACGGGCTCTGCGGTCCAGTCGGGGAAGACCTTCGAGAGCTGGCCGACGCTGAGGTCGAGGCGTTTGGTGACGACCTCGGTCAGCACGTCGCGGTAGTCGTTGAGCCCGCTGACGTCTCCCTGGTCGAGCACGCCGTCCGAGAGGCCGTTCCACGAGCCGTGCACGCCCGCTGACACTCCGCCGCCGATCACGAGCACCGCCCCGCCGTGGCCGTGGTCGGTGCCGCCGCTCGCGTTCTCTTCGACGCGGCGCCCGAACTCGCTCATGGTGACAATCGTGGTGTTGTCGAGAGCAGAGCCGATGTCGGTGGTGAACGCGGCGAGGGCTGCCGACAGGTCGCCGAGGTGGCGCATGATGTCGCCCTGGGTCTCATTGCCCATGCCGGTGTGGGTGTCCCAGCCGCCGACGTCGATGCAGGCGACCCGCACCCCGGCGTTGCCCTTGATGAGCATGGCGAGCGACTTGAGGGCATCCGCGAAATTGCCGTCCGGGTACTCCGTCGCAGGTCCCGTGCCCTGGTTCTTGCGGATGCTCTCGACTGTCGAGAGCGCGCCAAGGGCCAAGCTGGCCTGGCCGGCAATGGGGTGATCGAGGCCGGTGTAGAGCTTCGCGAGGGCGTCGGTGCGATTGGTCATGTCTGTCGCATTGTCGATGCCGTACAACTGGATCGAGTCGAGGTTGCGCATGGCAAGTGACTGCGAGGTGCCCATGAGCGAGCGCGGGGTAGTGCCGCCGACGGCGACCGAGCGGAAGGTGGTGCCGGCGCCGGCAGCCTCGAGCACGCGGTCGAGCCAGCCGGAGGTCAGGGAGTTGCTCGAGCCGCGCTCCAGGCAGTCCTGCGCCTGGAAGTGACTGCGCGAGAGATCGGGGGTCGACACCGCGGGGACAGCGGCGACCTTGCCGGCCTTGATCAGTGGGGCGAGGGGCTTCATCGCAGGGTGCAGGCCGAAACCGCGGGTGGTGTCCAGTTCGAGAAGCTTGCTGGGGTTGATCGCGACCCCCGGGCGGTGCTCGCGCAGGTACGTGCTGCCTGTCGCTTCGGTGGCGGGGATGAGCAGCGAGAGCCCGTCCATGCCGCCGCGCAGGAAGACCACGACGAGTGTTCCGGCACCCGGTTCGGCTGCAGCGGCATAGGAGACACGGCTCGTGACGAGCTGCGCGCCGAGTGCGGCGACGCCGATGCCCATCCCACCCTTGAGGAACGTGCGGCGGTTGAACCCGCCGGCCCAGCTGTCGGTGCGCTCCTGCTCGGCGAGTTCCTGCGCGACGGCAGCGGCGCTGAGCGCGGCATCCCGTCGGTTCGAGCCGAGGCGCTCCCAGTCCGGGCAATCCGGGTGAAGCGATCGCAGGGCGGCGGAGTCGAGGGACACCGGCGCGGCCGGTCGAGTAGGTTCAGGCATCGTTTGCTCCGTATCGCGTCTCAACGCAGCTGGAAGTACGGGGAGTCGAGAAGCAGTGCGACGATCTTGCCCGCCTGCCAGTCATAGGTCGGAGCGAGGCCGCCGGGGGTCAGGCCCGCTCCGCGGATCGCGGCTTCGAGGTGCGCGCGCGACGGCTTCATGGTGAACAACCGGTCGGCGACCTTGGTCGTCCAGGCCAGCGCCGTCGTCGTGGTGGTCTTCTTGGCCAGGGCCATCGGTTTCACGTAAGAGAGCCCGTTCCACCAGCCGTAGACGAAGGTGCGGTGCATGTTCCAGCGCTGGATCATCGCGCCGGCTCCGAGCCAGGCGGCGGCGACATCCGGATACCCGTTCGGCGGCGCCCAGCCGTGCGGCGTGTGGCCGGCCTCGTTGAGCTCCCAGTACAGCCAGCTGAGCGGCTCTTTCGATCCGCTGCTCTTCAGGCGCACGTCGAGCACGCGCAGTGTTCCGACGGCGTCTTCGAGCGGGCGCCGCATCCGCACGCCGACCGACATCCAGAAGTCACTGCTCAGGAAGACGGCCTCGACAGTCTTGCGGATGCTGGTGTTGTGCTTGAGGTAGACGGCGGCAAGACGGTTCACGAGATCGTCGCTCGGGGTGTCCGAGACGAACCGCACGGCGATCTTGCGCGCGATGGCACGCGCGGTCGACGGATGCTTGGCGAGGTACTTGAGGTAGGCGTCGCCGACGGCTTCTCCGCCCGAGCCGGTCGCGTTGGAGTGACTGAAGCCGAGAACCTTGACCGGGCCGGTCACGTGCTCGCTCGCGTTGTACTCGTAGACCCCGGTGTCGTAGTCCCAGGTGCGGCCCGAGAGGATCGACGCGCTCGCCCGAACGTCGTCCTCGGTGTACTTGCCGGCGATGCCGACAGTGTGCAGCTCGAGCAGCTCACGACCGAGGTTCTCGTTGACGTTCGACTTGCGCGATTCGTCGTTGTTGAGGAAGTTCAGCATGGCCGGGTGTTTCATGGCGGCGAGCAGCATGGTGCTGAACGAGCCGAGCGCGTTGGCGCGGATGACCTTGACCAGGTAATCGGGTGCCGTGTGCCACTGCTCGCCGGGGAGCGGAACGTGCAGGTGGTTCGCGAAGATGTCGACGACGATCTCGTAGAGCTGGCGCTGCGAGAAGACCTGGCGGGCGAGGGAGGCCTGCGCGGTCTCGTAGACGGCGTCCCAGCTGTACCTCTCTACCGACTTCAATACTTTGGCCGGCGAGGCGCCAGCGAGGGGGAAGAGCTTCCAGGCGGCGATGCCGTGGGTGTCGGTGATCGTCGAGGGGCTGAGCTGCCGTGCCAGCCACTTGTCGACGCCGTACTTCTTGAGGTCAGCGAGATCGCGCGGGCGCGACCCGAAGGTGGCGCGGCGCAGCAGGTGGGCACGCGCGTTCGAACCGGGGAAGAGCTTCGAGGAACTCGCGCCGGCAGCTTTGGCGGCAGCGGAGGCTTTCGAGTATTGCTTGCCGACGCGGGTTGCCGTGGTGCTGACGTTCTTCTCGTACGCGCTCGCCATGCTGACGTCGCGGGTTTCCGGGCCGCCGTCGGCAAACGGCTCGAATGCCACGTCGCGCGTCTTCTTCGCGACGGCTTTTGTCGGCAGGGGCTGGGTGCGCACGGCGGATGCAGCGCTCGCCGGAGCCGCTCCGGTCGCCAACCCGGCGCCGGTCAGTGCGCTCGCCGCAGCGATCGTGCCGAGCCCGAACAGGGCGCGGCGACCCGCGTTCGACACGACGACGGCATCCGGAACGGAGGCGTCCGCGATAGCGGTCGATGACTCGGTCTTCGACACGGGAGCCCCCCAGCTGGTGTCAGTGCGTGAGGCGTGGATCGACGAATGCGACCCGACGCCGCGGAATCCCACAACTCCGCTGATTTGACGGTACTTTGCCCCACCGTGCTGCACAAGAGCGGATCCGTGTAAACTTGCGGGGTACTTCGGCGAGGGAGCTCATCAGAGCTCCGTAATCGACGCGGTGGAGCGGGCAACCGGCAGGTGTTCGAGGCAGAGCCTCAGGCACCCGAGCCACACGTCTTCCTCACGCTGACATGCGTTCGAGTTGAAAATCACGCGTGGGCACTGCCCGCCAATTGGAGAAAATCATGGCTAAGGCCGCAAGCAACGACAACAACCACCTCGTTACCGAGATCCGCGAGTCCTTCGGTAAGGGTGCGGCTCGCAAGATCCGCGCCGTCGGCAAGATCCCGGCCGTCATCTACGGTCACGGCACCGACCCGCAGCACGTCACCCTCCCGGGCCACGAGCTCTCGCTGATCCTGCGCAAGTCGAACCAGGTTCTCGAGCTCGACATCCAGGGCAAGATCCAGCTCGCGCTGGTCAAGGATGTGCAGAAGGACCCGGTTCGCCAGATCATCGAGCACGTCGACCTCATCGTCGTCCGCAAGGGTGAAAAGGTCGAGGTCGAGGTCTC
>Ga0247736_10000368_pt1 | contig 15541 bp, 9 predicted proteins | sample UWRJL193509B2_FD_180935 | JGI IMG/M metagenome (GOLD analysis project Ga0247736, IMG submission 180935) | Plant litter microbial communities from Arlington Agricultural Research Station in Wisconsin, United States - UWRJ-L193-509B-2 | ecosystem: Environmental > Terrestrial > Plant litter >...
CAATCACGTATTGCGGTTTAATTACGGTGTCAGAATTTTTGTATACCATGGACTTAACGCCACGCCATTCATCAATTTGTTTCCACCATGCGCTGATATCATTGTTGCTTTTCTCGATCGCTAAAACTTCATTCATTTCAGCCAACACAGATTGCACGTGACCAACGATTGGCACATCAACTTTTACGCGTTTAGAAATGCTGGAGGGATCCACATCAATATGGATAATCGTGCGTTTTTTGCTTAAGAAATCATCCGGATTGCCAATTACGCGGTCATCGAAACGTGCGCCAACCGCGATTAATACGTCACAGTTCTGCATCGCCATATTAGCTTCGTAAGTGCCGTGCATTCCAAGCATGCCAAGGAATTGCTTGTCACTTGCAGGATATCCACCCAAGCCCATCAAAGTGCTGGTTACAGGATAGTTAAGTGCGCGCGCTAACTTAACCAATTCTGTTGCGCCATCGCCCAATACTAAGCCGCCGCCTGTGTAAATCATCGGGCGTTTAGCTTCCAGCAATAATTTAATGGCTTTTTTAATTTGTCCGCTATGGCCTTTTAATACAGGATTGTAAGAACGCATTTCTACCGTTTTCGGGTAAAAATACTCAGCCACATGTGCGGTAATGTCTTTTGGAATATCTACAACAACTGGACCTGGACGGCCAGTTACAGCGATATAAAACGCTTTTTTCATTGTCGCTGCGATATCGCGTACATCTTTAACCAAAAAGTTATGTTTAACACAGGGGCGAGTTACGCCAACCATGTCAACTTCTTGGAAAGCGTCTAAACCGATGGCTGGAACGGGAACTTGACCGCTGATAACAACCAGTGGAATAGAATCCATATAAGCCGTTGCGATGCCAGTAACGGCATTAGTCGCACCTGGGCCGCTGGTTACTAAGGCAACGCCAACCGTGCCGGTTGCGCGTGAATAAGCATCAGCCGCATGAACAGCTGCTTGCTCATGACGCACTAAAATATGTTTAAAGCCATTTTGTTTGTAAATTTCATCGTAAATGTGCAGCACCGCGCCGCCTGGGTAGCCAAACACAAATTTGACTTTTTCCTCGTTTAAGCAGCGGATGACGATTTCTGCGCCGGTAATCGTAGGATTTCCGATGGTTTGCTCTTTAATAGCAGGCGCTGAATTATTATTTTGTGAATCCATAAAACCTTGATTTTTTACGATTAAATGATGAACCCTAAACCTTAACCGTTTGAGCGCATTTGGTCAAGTTTGGTGATTGATAAACTATAGAAAATACAAAGAGATAAATCAGCGACAAGTAAAAAATTAATCAGTAATGCAATGTTACTTAACCATTTATTTATATTAACTTTATAGTGCGAACATAAAGTGCAAAAATAATGTTAAGTATTCGCTTAAAAAGCTGACATTAATTTAGGAGCAAAATAGAGTTAAGAATCAAGCGGAGGAGCGACTTTTAATAGTTCTTCAATCGTCGTTAATCCAGCAGCAACTTTTTCTGCGCCGTTCAGCATAAGCGGCTGCATGCCTTCTTGATACGCCATATTTCTGAGCATAGGCAAATCGGTATCATGCGTGATTAATTTACGCAGTTTTGGTGTGATGGTCAGCATCTCATAAATGCCGCTACGACCGCGAAAGCCTGTGTTGCGGCATTCTATGCAACCAACCGCTTTCATCGTGCCTGTGGGTTTGTTGGCTTTAAACGGATAGGTAATGGATTTCCACTCTTCATCCGTAATTTCATGCGGCGCTTTACATACGGGGCAAAGTATACGCACCAATCGCTGCGCCATAATGCCCAAAACGGTCGAGTGAATTAAGTAAGATGGCACGCCCAAATCCAACAGTCGCGTGACGGCGGAAGGCGCATCGTTGGTGTGCAATGTTGATAACACCAAATGACCAGTCAATGCCGCTTGTATCGCCATATCGCCAGTTTCAATATCGCGAATCTCGCCCACCATAATAATGTCTGGATCTTGCCGCATTAATGTGCGGATGCCAGCAGCAAAACTCAGTCCAATATTGCTCGTCACTTGCATTTGATTAAACGCTGGCTCGACCATCTCAATTGGGTCTTCAACCGTGCTTACATTCACTTCTGGCGTGGCGAGTTGTTTCAGTGTGGAATATAAAGTAGTGGTTTTGCCAGAACCCGTCGGCCCAGTCACCAAGATAATCCCATTAGGACTTTTGGTCCATTGTGCCCATAAATCCGCTTGTTTTTTAGAGAAGCCTAACTGAATAAAATCTTGTACGATCACGTCTGGCGTAAAAATCCGCATTACGAGTTTTTCACCAAATGCTGTTGGCATGGTAGATAAACGCAATTCGATTTCCGTGCCATCGTTGCTTAAAGTTTTAATACGACCATCTTGCGGACGCCGTTTTTCAACCATATCCATACGGCCCAAAAGCTTAATTCGGCTAGTGATGGCATTCATAATATTGGACGGTAATTGATACACTTGATGTAAAACACCGTCAATTCGAAAACGCATCGTGCCCATATTACGGCGTGGCTCTAAATGAATATCACTGGCGCGTTGTTCGAAAGCATATTTAAATAGCCAATCTACAATATTCACCACGTGCTGTTCATTAGCATCTAGGTTTTTATCTTTACCTAGCTCAACCAATTGCTCAAAATTTTGCACGCCAACGATTTGGCCTGCTTTGGCTAAATTGGCTTGGTTAATCGATGACGCTAAACTATAAATCTCAGGTAAATAACGGTTAATCTCTAGCGGATTTGCGAATACCAACTTGATGCGCATATTTAAGATGCGCTCTAAATCGGGAATCCAATCCACTTGATACGGCTCAGAAGTCGCCACTGTCGCCTCGTCGCCTTTAACTGAAACCGGCATGATTCTAAGGCGCTCAGCATAAGCTTTTGAGACGATTTGTGCGGCAGAGCTAAAATCCAGTTTAAGTGGATCAATATGATAAAAATCCAGCCCCGTTTGCGTAGCAAGCCAGCGGCTTAAATAATCCACTGTCATCGGCTTATGGGGCGACTTAAAGTCTTTCCATTTTTGCTCGCCAATCACAACGACGGGATGTAAATTTGAGCTATCTAATTTACGATCCTTATACAGTTTTTCAGCCTGCGTTTTGTCTAATCTGCCATCGTTGACCAACATGCGCAACACATCGCCCAAGCTTAGCTTGGCCTTTCCAGAGGCTTTGATCACGCCAGAAGCTTTGCTCATTGCTTGGCCTGTATGTCGGCTTAAGCCTGGCTGCGTTGAATTTGGGTTCGGATCAGTATGGGTAACTGTATGAAGGGATTTAGTCATTATTACCTTATCGGACCATTAATTAAAACCAATTAAATGCCAATTTATAAGTGTTAAGTAGCGTATCAACAACCATTATTTTATTCTTAACGATAGATCAACGGCGCGAATATTTTTAGTCAAACTGCCAATCGAAATGCGATCAACACCAGTTAGCGCAATCGCGCGTGCAGAACTTAAATCTACACCGCCAGAAGCTTCTAATTTGGCGCGGCCAGCGTTTGTAGCTTTATTGATTTCAACCGCTTCTTTCATTTCTTTTAAGCCAAAGTTATCCAACAAAATGCTGGTTGCGCCTGCCTGCAAAGCTTGTTTCAATTGATCGGCGTTTTCCACTTCTATTTGAATGCTCGTGTTGGGGTGTTGTGTAATCGCAAGCTGTAAAGCCGCATCAATACTGCCTGCGGCGGCAATATGATTCTCTTTGATTAAAATTCCATCATAAAGTGCCAAGCGCTGATTTTCTCCGCCGCCCACCGTAACTGCATATTTTTGCGCTAAACGTAAGCCAGGAATGGTTTTTCGCGTATCCAAAATTTGTGCTTTAGTGCCAGAAACTGCCATGACGAACTTGCGTGTTTCGGTTGCAACGGCAGATAGCAATTGTAAAAAATTCAACGCGCAACGTTCGGCTGTGAGTAATCCGCGTGCATTGCCATTAATCTCACATAACAATTGGTTGGCAGTAATTTTCTCACCTTCATTCACCAGCCATTTAATTTTAATATTGGCATCAATTTGTTTAAAACAAGCATTCACCCAGTCGATGCCGCAAATAACTGCATCTTCACGCGTGATTATCGTGGCTTGGGCTTGTTTGTCAGCTGGAATCAGCGATGCGGTCAAATCGCCGCTACCGACATCCTCGGCGATTGCCTGCTGAATATCGCGCTCAACCAGCGTATTAAAAGCGGCAGAACCGCGTGGATATTGTTGTGTAAATAGAGGTGTAAGCATATTTCTATTATAATGCAGTCATCGTCACACAAAGTACACCCATAATGAAGCTTTTATACACAGTTAATAGTCCTTATGCACGCAAAGTGCGTATTGTCGCGCTTGAAAAACATATCGATGTCGAGCTGCAAGAAGTGGTGCTGAATGACCCGGATTGTCCTGTTAAAAACCATAATCCTTTAGGCAAAGTACCCGTGCTGGTGTTGGATGATGGCGATAGTTTGTATGACTCGAGAGTGATTGTCGAATATTTAGATAATCGCACACCGCTTGCGCATTTAATTCCGACTGATCATAGCAGCAAGATTTGGGTCCGTCGTTGGGAAGCATTGGCAGACGGTATTTGTGATGCCGCAGTTGCAGCAACGATGGAAAGTCGCCGTCCGCCAGAGCAACAGATTCAAGCGAATATTGATAAGCAAATTGCTAAAGTCATGCGGGGTTTAGAAGTGCTTAATTTGGATATCACCAAGAAAAAATGGTGTGTAAATGAAACTTTTAGCGTGGCGGATATTGCTGTTGGCTGTATGTTGGGATATCTGGATTTGCGTTTTAAAGAATTGAATTGGCAGGATAAATTCATTAATTTAGCCAAGCATTACAGCGTGCTGATTAAACGACCTAGTTTTAAACAAACAATGCCAGTGGTTTAATTTTTGCTGAGTTTTAAAGTCCTTAATCCAGTTAAATCACTTTATTATTAAAGTAAATCAAATTTAGTTAACCATTTTTTTTGGCTAATATTTAATTTAATCCTTATCAGTCAGTTCATCTACCAATGTCGATAATTGCGTTTTTTTACGCATGCTTTGGCGTTCGGTCAAACGTTTTTGCGCCGCAACGGGAAAGTCGGTGAAGCGAATCACATTGCCTTCAATCAAAATACTGATCAAGTCTTCCAGCACGCGTGCTAATTGAATATCGCTCTCGCGAAATGAGGAATTTTTAGCTAATGTTTGTTCTAGAAAAGCTAAATACTCCTTATCATTGTCGTCAACCAACAGCCAGCCATCGCCAAAATTTTCAGATTCACTTGCGGCTGTTACAACGCCGCTTGCATTTTTAAACACATAAGCCATATTTATTTGCCCAATCTATAAATGCAGACTTTATAAATTAAAATCATTTTAGTCTTTAATTTTACTGCTTAATGACGTGTTAAGTCTGAAAATCTCGGTGATGCTAATTCATCCATAAGGCTTGCATTGAATGTGAGATTGAATTAATCCCAACTTAACGCACCGCCTGTTTGATATTCTGTCACGCGGGTTTCAAAAAAGTTTTTCTCTTTCTTCAAATCCATCATCTCGCTCATCCACGGAAACGGATTCGTCGCACCTGGATAGAGCACATCTAAGCCAATTTGCTGGCAACGGCGGTTGGCAATAAAACGTAGATACTCTTTAAACATGGTTGCATTCAATCCCAGCACGCCGCGCGGCATCGTCGCTTCTGCATAGCGGTATTCAAGTTCCACGCCTTGCTGCATCAAGCCTTTAATCTCTTCGCGGAACTCAGCAGTCCATAAATGTGGATTTTCTAGCTTGATAGTATTGATCACATCGATACCAAAATTGCAGTGCATCGATTCATCGCGCAGAATATATTGATATTGCTCAGCAGCGCCCTGCATTTTGTTTTGGCGGCCAAGCGCTAAAATCTGCACAAAACCGACGTAGAAAAACAAGCCTTCCATAATGCAGGCGAACACGATTAATGAACGCAATAATTGCTGATCTGCTTCAGGCGTACCAGTTTTAAATTGTGGATCGGTCAAAATGTTGATGAATGGAATCAAAAAGTCATCTTTGTCCTTGATGCTCGCCACTTCTTGGTAAGCATTAAAAACTTCAGATTCATCCAAGCCCAAACTTTCCACAATATATTGGTAAGCATGTGTATGGATCGCCTCTTCAAAACCTTGGCGCAGCAAGTATTGGCGGCATTCTGGCGCGGTAATATGGCGATAGGTTCCCAGCACAATATTGTTGGCGGCAAGTGAATCCGCCGTGGTGAAAAAGCCTAAATTACGCTTCACGATCAAGCGTTCATCATCGGTCAGCGCTGTGCTATCTTTCCACTGCGCAATGTCACGGCTCATGGACACTTCTTGCGGCATCCAATGATTGGCGCAACCAGCTAAATACTTATCCCAAGCCCAATGGTATTTAAACGGCACTAATTGATTCACATCCGTTTGACCGTTAATCATGCGTTTGTCTGAGGCGTTTACACGGCCTGAATGCGATGGTTGATTGGCGGCAACAGGTTTGATTTCTGCATCAGTTACTACCGTTAAGTTTGGTGTTGATTGTGCTTGTGGTTTTTCTGGTGTTAAGACAACTTCATCTTCAAATGAAAGCATGTTTTTTCCTTAATTCTTAATGTTTAAAACCTTAGTAATTACCGTCATTCCCGCGTAGGCGGGAATCCATTTTAAGAACGATTCAATTCACATTAACTATTTGAATATTAAAACTTTCAAAGTCAAATTGGATTCCCGCCTACGCGGGAATGACAGTTAGGGAGTTTTAGTTTTCTATTGGCAAGATTCGCATTCTGGGTTATCAATTGAGCACATTTTCGGCGCTTCTTCTGGTGCATTGCTGCCTGAAGAAACTGCATTCAATTCGCCGCCTGAACCCGTCGATTTCTCTGCTGCCGTTGCACCCAAAGAGCGCAAGTAATATGTCGTTTTTAAACCACGTTGCCAGGCTAATAAATACGTGTCGTTTAACTTTTTGCCAGAAGGTACTGCAAAGTACAAGTTCAGTGATTGTGCTTGATCGATCCATTTTTGGCGACGGGCTGCGGCTTCAATTAACCATGTTGGGTCCACATCAAATGCGGTGGCATAAAGTTGTTTTAAATCTGCCGGTACGCGTTCGATTTTTTGCAGTGAGCCATCAAAATATTTCAGGTCAGAAACCATCACCGTATCCCACAAACCGCGCGCTTTTAAATCGTTGACCAGTTGCTCATTCACAATGGTAAATTCGCCCGATAAGTTCGATTTAACGTACAGATTTTGGTATTCAGGCTCAATGCTGGCTGATACGCCGACAATATTAGAAATCGTCGCTGTCGGTGCGATTGCTACGCAGTTGGAATTGCGCATGCCAACTTTTTGAATACGCGTTCTTAAAGCATCCCAATCCAGTGTTTTACTTCTGTCGACTTCCACATTGCCGCCACGCTCGGCCTGCAATAAATCCAGTGTATCTAAAGGCAAAATGCCCTGATCCCACAAGCTACCTTTAAAGCTGGAGTATGCGCCGCGCTCTTCTGCTAGAACGGTAGAAGCGTAATAGGCGTTATAGCAAACCACTTCCATGGCGCAATCAGCAAATTCCACCGCTTCCATACTGGCGTAAGGAATGCGCATCGCGTGCAGGCAATTCTGGAAGCCCATAATGCCCATGCCGACAGGGCGATGGCGTGTATTGGCGTTGCGTGCTTTGCCCACTGGATAGAAGTTAATATCGACCACGTTATCTAACATGCGCATACCGACTTTGATTGTTGCTTTTAACTTGTCGTTATCTAGCACTAATTTGCCGTTAACTTCGGTTAAATGCTGCAATAAGTTTACAGAACCCAAATTACACACTGCGATTTCAGTGTCTGAAGTATTGAGTGTGATTTCAGTACAAAGATTCGAGCTATGCACCACGCCCACATGTTGCTGTGGTGAACGAATATTGCATGGATCTTTAAAGGTAATCCAAGGATGGCCTGTTTCAAATAGCATCGAAAGCATCTTGCGCCACATTTGCAGGGCAGGAATTTTCTTGAATAGTTTAATTTCACCGTTTTCAGCACGGCGCTCATATTCAACATAGGCCGTTTCAAATGCCTTACCATATTTATCATGCAAATCGGGCACGTCAGAAGGCGAAAATAATGTCCAATCGCCTGCTTCAGTCACGCGACGCATAAACAGATCAGGAATCCAGTGCGCGGTATTCATGTCGTGCGTACGGCGGCGGTCATCACCAGTGTTTTTGCGTAAATCTAAAAATTCTTCAATATCTAAATGCCAGGTCTCCAAGTAACCGCAAACAGCGCCTTTACGTTTGCCGCCTTGGTTAACCGCCACAGCCGTGTCGTTAACCACTTTTAAGAATGGAATCACACCTTGGCTTTTACCGTTTGTGCCTTTGATTCGCGCACCCAATGAGCGTACTGGCGTCCAGTCGTTACCTAAACCGCCTGCATATTTTTGTAATAATGCGTTTTCTTTAATGCCTTGGTAGATGCCTTCAAGATCATCGCTCACAGTGGTTAAATAGCAGCTGGAAAGCTGTGAATGCAAGGTGCCTGCATTGAATAAAGTCGGCGTTGAACTCATAAAATCAAACGTACTTAATACGTTGTAGAACTCAATCGCGCGCGTCTCGCGGTCAATCTCGTTAATCGCCAAGCCCATTGCCACACGCATAAAAAATATTTGCGGCAACTCGATACGGCGCTCTTCAATGTGTAAAAAGTAGCGGTCATATAAAGTTTGAATACCTAAATAACCAAACTGGAAATCGCGTTCTTTTCTAATTGCCGCCGCTAATTTGCTTAAATCAAATTGCGCTAAACGCGGGTCTAGCAACTCTGCTTCGATACCCATTTTGATATAACGTGGGAAATATTCGACGTAATGCAAATCCATTTCGGCATGGCTGATGCGTCCACCTAAAACTTCAGCGCGCACTAAATCCAGTTGCAAGCGTGCGGTCACATAATTGTAAGCAGGTTCCGTTTCAATCAAACTACGTGCCGATAGGATCAGTGCTTTGTAAACTTCAGTAAATGGAATGCCATCGTACAAATCGCGCACGGCTTGCTCGACCACTACATTTGCGTCAACAGCATTACCTAAGTTTAGGCAGGCTTCACTCACCATCGCAGTCAATTCTTTGATATTCAGCGGCGTTAATTTGCCATTGATATTCACATTCAGCGCGTGTTCTGGTTCCGTACTCACATGGCTGGCTTTTTCAGCAGCGCGTTCTTCATTGCGTTTTTCACGATAAAGCACATAAGCGCGCGCAACATCGTGGTTGCCGTTGCGCATCAACGCCAACTCTACTTGGTCTTGAATATCTTCAATATGGATTGAGCCGCCAGCAGGTAAACGGCGAATAAGCGCGTTATTCACCAATTGGCTCAAGCTGGCCACTTGATCGCGCACACGTTGCGAAGCCGCGCTCTGATTACCTTCTACCGCTAAAAAAGCTTTGGTGATGGCAATAGAGATTTTATCGAGAGTGAATGCAACTGCTGCGCCATTTCGGCGAATCACTTGCAGTGTAGGTAATAAAGATTGCGCTGAATCAGCGTTCTGTGATGGTCGTACGTCATCCATTTTGGTTTTCCCTTTTGAATAAAGGGCAGGTTCGCTTTACTTAGCGCTACTTATAAAGTTGCGTAACTAAAAACAGCATGGCAGAAAATCAAAACAATGAATTTAATTGATTGTGACTTTCCATCTGCTGAGGACACCCCGCCTCAAACGTTATAAAAATAGTTTTTGGTCATTTTTGAGTGTTAAGTCAGAGCTGACTATGCATACTTAACACTTAATTTGACGCAAAAAATGCACACGGCAGGTCTCCTGGCTCTCAGGTCGTCATTATTTGCAGCCTTCCCAAACAAAAAACGTTCAGTGGCAGATTGCTATGAATAAATAGCGCACAAATAACTCGCTGATTACAGTTGCGGGGGCAGCCCTGGAATGAATGCTTGAGCGTTTACAAGCACCGCACCAGATTCCCTTTTATCCCAAATTGATGAATGAATTTGAAAACCGTGTGGGTAGACTATAACGCAAGATAGTGGGTTAACTCAATACTCAAAACACAATATATTGATAATTATTGTTAAGAACTTACTATGCATTCGCTATATATCTGTTTTTAAAAGTATTTAATTTTTGAATTATTTTTTTATAATATAAAATAGTTTTAGTGCTAAATGAGATTCATTCTTTTGGATACTTAAAGCTAGTATCTGCGTATAAAAAATTGTCAGGATTTAAAATTAAAATCGTTAAAAGCAAGCTGTTCTGGATATTTACTACCGTTTTTTCGTTAAGTATTGCTGTCTATAGTTTGAAATTAGAAGCAATCGCTTGGTTCTACTGGCACGCTTTTAAAAATCCGCATGATGCGCATTCGCTGAACCTAAAAGATTACCAGGTAGAAATAGACGGGCTAGTGATTCCGGAATTGAAAAATGCCTCAGGTTTTACGCATAACGCAAAAACCAACACGCTTTTTACCGTACTCAATCAGGAGTCGCAAATTGTAGAATTGGATTTAAATGGGCAGGTGATTCGTAAGATTCATGTGACTGGCGTGGATGATATGGAAGGCATTACCCACATCGCCGAAAACCGTTATGTGATTGCCGATGAGCGCGATAATCGATTGGTGCTAGTGATTATCGAAGATGATTCGGTTGATATTGATGTGACGAATGCGCCTAAACTCAGGCTTGGTATTAACCCTTCTGGCAATAAAAATTTTGAGGGCGTTTCTTGGGATGACAGTAATCAGCGCTTATTAGTGGTTAAAGAGCGCGATCCTAAATATGTGATGTCAGTCACTGGTTTTTTTGACGCGGAAATTGGCAAGCCATTGGATATTGAAATCAAAAAAATAGAAACTTTTGAGGCGGCTATTAAATGGGCGATGCGGGATTTGTCTTCCGTGGCTTATGACAGCGAGACAGGACATTTATTATTGTTAAGTGATGAATCGCGCTTGATTAAAGAGTATTCAGAAGATGGTAAAGCAGTAGGCGCATTGGCGCTTTGGAAGGGTTTTCATGGCTTAAAAGCGCATGTGCCGCAGGCGGAGGGGATTGCAGTCGGTTTGGACGGTCGGATTTATATTATGAGTGAACCGAATCTTTTTTATTCATTTACGCCGCAAACGGTTAAGTCATTATTTTAATATTTGGGTACAAATCCATTTGTACCCAAATATTGTCTAGTTCATTAAACAGAAGCTACGTCAGTAATTTAGTAAGCCAAAACCTTAAAACGATTAAGCTGCAACTAAACTTTCACGTAATTTCTTCGCCACCGTCACCATGTTTTGCAAGGCAAGTTTTGTTTCATCCCAACCGCGGGTTTTCAGGCCGCAATCCGGGTTAATCCAAAGCCGCTCTGCAGGAACCACTTCAAAGGCGCGTTTCATCAGCTTTTCCATTGCCTCGATACTTGGCACACGTGGTGAGTGAATGTCGTACACACCGGGCCCAATCTCGTTCGGATAAGAAAACTCACCAAAGCCATCTAATAATTCCATCGCCGAACGCGACGTTTCAATGGTAATCACGTCCGCATCCATCGCTGCAATCGCTGGCAAAATATCGTTAAATTCCGCATAGCACATATGCGTGTGAATCTGCGTATCATCTTTGGCTACGCTGGCAGAAAGCTTGAATGCGCGCACAGCCCAAGCCAGGTAATGCGCCCAAGCGGCTTTTTGCAACGGCAAGCCTTCACGTAAAGCAGGTTCATCGATCTGGATAACCGCGATTCCAACATTTTGCAAATCATCCACTTCATCGCGAATCGCCAGCGCTAATTGCAACGCAGTCGTTTCGCGCGGTTGGTCATCGCGCACAAAAGACCATTGCAACATGGTTATCGGGCCGGTCAGCATGCCTTTTACCGGGCGCGTAGAAAGCGATTGCGCAAACCGTGCGGTTTGCACCGTCATTGGATGCGGCCGATAAACATCACCGAAAATAACCGGCGGTTTCACGCAGCGCGAACCGTAACTTTGCACCCAGCCATTTTGCGTAAACACATAACCAGCCAGCTGTTCACCAAAAAATTCCACCATATCGTTACGTTCTGCTTCGCCATGTACCAATACATCCAAGCCGATTTCTTCTTGCTGCGCGATGGCATAAGCAATATGCGATTCCATATCAAGCGCATATTTATCCTGGCTGATCTCACCTTTTTTAAATGCTGCACGGCTGGCGCGAATGTCTGGCGTTTGCGGAAATGAGCCGATAGTCGTTGTCGGCAATAAAGGCAAATTCAAACGCGCACGTTGCGTGATTTGGCGAACGTTAAACGGAGTCTCGCGGTTCTCATTTAAGTCATTCAAACCCTGAATACGCGCTTTCACATCGGCATTGTGCACACGTGCTGATTGGTTGCGCGAAGCAATGGCGGCGCGTGAAATACTTAATTCTTTTGCCACAGATTCAACGCCATGATTCAATGCTTTGGCGATAGTTTTTAGCTCGATGAGTTTTTCATCTGCAAATGCCAACCAAGATTTAATTTCTGCATCTAATTTCGATTCATGCTGCAAAGTCACTGGCGTATGCAATAGCGAACAGCTTGGCGCGATCCACAAACGCTCGCCTAATCGCTGCGCCCAAGGTTCTAACAAGGCCAGCGCCTTATCTAAATCGGTACGCCAAATATTTCGGCCGTCAATAATGCCAGCCGATAACACCCAATAACTCGGAATCGTATTCACCCAAGGTCCTAATTGCTCTGGCGCACGCACTAAATCCAAGTGAATGCCATCCACCGGCAATGTAGCGATCAAACCTTGGTAGCGCGAAACATTAGCAAAATAAGTGGTTAATAATAATTTCGGGCGAGAAATCCTAAACCACGCATAAGCGCGTTCAAAGGCTTTCAGCCAAGTGTCATCTAAATCCAGCGCAAAAATCGGTTCGTCGATTTGCAGCCATTCGATTTTTTTAGCATGCAATTCTTGCAGTAAATGCGCATATTGTTGGGCCAGGTTATCTAATAAATCTAGCTTATTCACGCCGCGCGCTTTGCTCAAATACAGAAAACTCACTGGGCCAAGTAGCACAGGTTTTACGTTTTTAGAAATTTTTAGTGCTTCGTCGATCTGGCTTAAAAAGTCATGCGCATTGATTGAAAACTGCGTTTCAGCATTTAATTCTGGCACGATATAGTGGTAATTCGTATCGAACCATTTGGTCATTTCCATCGCTGGCTGTTCTAAATTGCCGCGCGCTAATGCGAAATACGCGTTTTCGGGCGAAATACTTTTTTCACCAAATGGCAATTTCGCAAAACGTGATGGCTGCGCGCCGAATAAAACTGTGTGATCCAACACGTGATCGTATTGCGAAAAATCATTGCTGGTCACAAACGCCAATTCAGCCTCTTGCTGTTTTTGCCAATGCGTTGCACGCAGATTTTTTGCGGTATTTTGTAAATCTTCAGACGAAGTTTCACGGCGCCAGAACGATTCCAGCGCGAATTTCAATTCGCGTTTTGCACCAACGCGCGGATAACCCAGAATATGGGCTTTCACTGTTTTTGTTGTCATTTCAATCACCTTAAATATTCAATTATTTTGAGTGTTAAGTCTGTTGTTCATTTGTATTAATTAACTATTAAATGCCTCGCGACTTCACTAAGGCATGCATTTTGACGCGATGAAATATTTTAATAAAGCGAAAGATTTTGTGATAAATTTGAATTAAATTCATATCGATAAATCAGATTACATAATATGCTGGAAATCCGTCACTTAAAATCGCTTAAAGCCATCGCTGAAACTGGCAAATTAGGGCTGGCGGCCGAGCGTGTTTTTCTAACGCAATCTGCACTTTCACATCAAATACGCGCGTTGGAAACGCATTATGCGATCACGCTTTTTTCGCGCAGTGCACAAGGTTTGCGTTTTACGCCAGCTGGGCAGCGCCTGTTAGATCTGGCCAATGAATTGTTGCCACTAATTGAGAAGTCAGAGCGCGATTTGATTCGCCTGAAAAGTGATCAATCTGGTGAGTTAAGGATTGTGCTGGAATGCCACACTTGCTTTGACTGGCTGACGCCGGTGATGGATGCGTTTAGACGCGCTTGGCCAGAAGTGGAAATTGATTTGGTGGCTGGATTTCATAGCGATCCTTGGCATCTTTTGGGTGAAGGCAAAGCAGATGTGGTGATTGGCGGCTTGCCAAATAACTTGTCAGAAAAAACCAGCAATGCTAATCAAGCTTTAAGTCATCTGCCATTATTTAAATTTGAAATCATGGCGGTGCTACCCACCGATCATATTTTGCGCAATAAAACACGGTTAACTGCGCAAGATTTTAGCGATGAAACCTTAATTACTTACCCCGTGCCAGAAGACCGCATCGATGTCATCAAACAAGTATTAAAACCTGCCGAAATTCACTTTAATCGCCGTACAGCCGAGTTAACCATTGCGATTATGCAATTAGTTGCCAGCCGGCGTGGTTTGGCCGCACTGCCAAGTTGGGGCATTCAAAGCTATGTTGAGCATGATTATGTATTGGCTAAACCAATCGGCGCCAAAGGTTTATGGTCTGAGTTGTATGCGATTGGCACCAATGAAATGATGGTGCGGCCTTACGCTAAAGATCTGGCGCGTATCATTCGCGATGTTTGCGCAGAGAAATTAGCGGGAATTAAATTGTTGTAACAAAGCATTAAGCGCATCACGAAAGTCATTGTCACAAGATCGTCACAAAAAATCACTATTCTTAGCGTAATTAATTTAACGATGAGAGTGAAATGAATTTAAATGATGCTGAATTAATGGAGCGTATTCATAGCGACTTAATTGATAGTTTGGACGAAGAGTTAGAACTAGAGTTTGAAGATAGTCATTTAGATGCGATTTCTGGTAACGAAGCGAATAGGGATAAATCTTATCGTCGCATTTATTTCAAAGAGTTATTTCGCCTGCAAGCTGAGTTGGTCAAGCTGCAAGATTGGGTGGCAGCCACCGGCCACAAAGTCGTGATTATTTTCGAAGGCCGCGATGCTGCAGGCAAGGGCGGTGTCATTAAACGCATCACGCAGAGATTAAATCCGCGTATCTGTCGCGTTGCCGCGCTGCCGGCACCCAATGAGCGCGAACGCACGCAATGGTATTTTCAGCGTTATGTTTCCCATCTTCCTGCCGCAGGCGAAATCGTGCTGTTTGACCGCAGCTGGTACAACCGTGCGGGAGTTGAGCGTGTGATGGGGTTCTGTGACGACACGCAATATGAAGAGTTTTTCCGCTCAGTGCCGGATTTCGAAAGAATGCTGGTGCGCTCAGGTATTCAAGTCATCAAATACTGGTTTTCCATTTCAGACGAAGAGCAGCATCTGCGCTTTTTAGGCCGCGCGCACGATCCGCTAAAACAATGGAAACTCAGCCCGATGGATTTGGAATCGCGCCGCCGTTGGGAGTTGTATACCAAGGCAAAAGAAGTGATGCTGGAACGCACGCATATTGAAGAAGCGCCTTGGCAT
>Ga0247736_10000369_pt1 | contig 15446 bp, 16 predicted proteins | sample UWRJL193509B2_FD_180935 | JGI IMG/M metagenome (GOLD analysis project Ga0247736, IMG submission 180935) | Plant litter microbial communities from Arlington Agricultural Research Station in Wisconsin, United States - UWRJ-L193-509B-2 | ecosystem: Environmental > Terrestrial > Plant litter >...
TGATATGGGCCGCGATGCGAACGGCGAGCCAACTGCGCAATTTGTGCAAGGCATCGAAATCCGCGCGCCTTACACTTTAATTGCAGAGGGCACGCGCGGGTCATTGACGCGCCAGCTAGAAGCGCGTTTTAATCTGCGTGAAAATACATCGCCGCAAAAATATGGCTTGGGCTTTAAAGAGGTGTGGCGCGTTCCTGCGGAACAGCACAAATTAGGCTTGGTGCAACACAGCCTTGGCTGGCCGCTAGATGGCGATACGGGCGGCGGTTCTTTTATTTACCATTATGGCGAGCAATTAGTTTCTATCGGTTTTGTGGTGCATCTGGATTACGCCAATCCGCATCTGTCGCTATTTGATGAGTTTCAACGCTTTAAAACACACCCAAAAATCAAAGCGCTTTTACAAGGCGGGACACGCTTAAGTTACGGCGCCAGAGCAATCAGCGAGGGCGGATTACAATCGTTGCCCAACTTGATATTCCCTGGCGGCGCATTAATCGGTTGCAGCGCTGGCATGGTCAATGTGCCGCGCATCAAAGGCAGTCATAATGCGATGAAATCTGGCATGTTGGCGGCTGAAGCAGTATTTGAGGTTTTTAACCGTACAGATTCAAGCAGTGAAAAGGAAAGCTTGCTAACTGCTTATCCCGAAGCATTAGGTAACTCTTGGGTTTGGCAAGATTTGCACGCAGTGCGTAACGTGAAACCGTTGCTGTCCAGATTCGGCAGTTGGGGTGGTACGTTATTGGGCGGTATAGAAATGTGGTTAGCCGCATTCAAAATCACCACGCCTTGGACATTGCCACACCAAAAAGCCGACCATGATAGCCTTAAACCAGCGGCTGAAATGCCTGTGATTGCCTATCCAAAACCAGATGGCGTGTTTAGTTTTGATAAACTCAATTCAATTAGCTTAAGCAATATTGCGCACGATGCGGATCAGCCGTGCCATTTAAAGTTAATTGATGCGAATGTGCCCATCCGTATTAATTTGGCTAAATACGATGCGCCAGAACAGCGTTATTGCCCGGCTGGCGTGTATGAGATTATTCAAAAAGATAATGCGCCGCATTTGCAAATCAACGCGCAAAATTGCATTCATTGCAAAACCTGCGATATTAAAGACCCTACGCAGAATATTGTTTGGGTTCCGCCAGAAGGTGGCAGTGGGCCAGTTTTTACGGGCATGTAATGTCTGGGGTTTGGATTCAATGCATTGAGGTTTAACGGATTAAATAAGCCATTAAATCATCTAATACTTAACACTTTATTTGACCTAATTTTAATCAAATTAAAGTGTTAAGTCTGGTGGAGATTATGCTGGGTATTTGAAATCTGCCTAAGTTTTTAGTCTAAATCATCCGCATCTTTAAACAGCGATTCCCCACAACAACCGATGGCGTCATAACCAGCTTTTTCCAGCTGCTGACGATATTCGCATGACTCAAGATGGCCTTCTAACCGGCCATTGATCACCGTTGTTTCCTGCTTACAAAACACACAGCGATAGCGATGCAACTGATTCTCAAAATGCTCTTGTGGAAAATCGATGTAATATGGTTTTTTCATTGCAATTCTCCTTGCTGTATTTCGTGTAGTTAAGTCTGTGCTTATTTTGAGTCTAATTACTTATTTACTTCAAACCTTCTTTTGCTTCCTCTGCACTGCATTTTGCAAACTCTTGCACACCGTTTGCGTAGACTATTGCATCTGCGGCATAGGCGCTTAGTATTTTCATATATTTGTTGATTTCGTCAATGTAGTTTTCGGCCTCAGTGTTTGAGCAATTGTGCGTACCAGTACTTTTGTAGCCCGACATACAAATTGGCAATGACGGTTTTTCGCTTGGTGCATCGGGCGCGGTTGGCACGCTGCACGCTGCATTGGCAGCGTTAATACTTAAGCTGAATAAGGTTGCAGTGAATACAATACAGAGGTTTTTTTTCATATTGGCTCTTATCAAATAGACTTTTAATGGTTATTGAATGATTAATCTGGCTTTATGATGATTGATTAAGGCTTTAAATTTGCCTTAAATTCTCAAGCTTAATCATCATAACAGCATTAAAAACATTGTTCTATAAGTGAAAAAATCGCCAATATTGCCTATTACTCAATTAAGTTAACCTGCTAAATAATGGCATTTTTTGGCGCATATTGCTCCACGATAAATTCGCACATGCCGTTTGCCAATTCTTCTTCGCCATAGAATACTTTGCCGATATTTTCTTCTCTTAAGAATCTCGATTCATCTTCATTATGCGTTCTGACGACAATCTCAATGCCTGGTTGAAGTAATTTAGCCGTCTGCACCATTTTGCGTACATCAATAGTATCTGGCGTGGCGATCACCAACATGGATGCGTTGGCAATATGCGCTTGAATCAGCACGCCAGCATCTGCAGCGTTGCCAGAAACGGCAGGGATGCCCTTTTTGCGTAATGATTCGACGATTTCGCGATTTTCTTCTGCGACAACGTAAGGAATACTGCTTTCCGTTAATGCGCTTGCAATACGTTTGCCCACGCGACCATAACCCACCAGCACGACTTGACCTTCCAGATATTTGCGTTCGGTGCTCATCGGTAATTCTGAGAATGGATCGGTACGTTTTTCAAAATGGCGTGCCAATTCTGAAAAGCCCAGTACCCAGTTTTTGAATGGCGTGATCATGGAGAATAACAGCGGATTCATGGCGATTGAAATCAGCGCGCCAGCTAAAATCAAGCTCATGCCTTGCGTTGGTAAAATGCCCAAGGTGACGCCTAATCCAGCCAGAATAAATGAGAACTCACCAATTTGCGCCAAGCTGGCTGCAACTGTTAGCGCGGTATTGAGTGGGTAACGGAATGCCAGCGTGATTACCATCGCGGCGATGGATTTTCCGAATACGATGACAGCGACTACGGCTACAACGCTTAATGGTTGTTCCACTAAAATCGCTGGTTCGAACAACATGCCTACAGAAACGAAGAACAACACCGCAAACGCATCGCGTAATGGTAAAGATTCTTCCGCCGCGCGATGGCTGAATTCAGATTCGCGCATCACCATACCGGCGAAAAAAGCGCCAAGCGCAAATGACACGCTGAATAGATGTGCCGCACCAAAAGCGATACCGATGGCGGCAGAAATAACCGCTAAAGTAAATAATTCGCGTGATCCTGTTTTGGCGACATGCCACAACATCCAGGGCAATAAACGCTTGCCAACCACCAACATTAACACAATGAATACAGTCACTTGTAACAGCGTAAAGCCGATGGTTTGCCATAGCGGTGTAGAGGTGACTTCTGTGGTCACGCCACCTAAAATTGCCGCTAGCGGTGGCATTAACACTAATACCAACACCGTTAACAAATCTTCAACCACCAGCCAGCCGATGGCGATTTTGCCATTCATGCTGTCCAAAATTCCTCTGGATTCTAGCGCTTTTAATAGCACCACCGTACTTGCGCACGATAACGCCAAACCAAAGATCAAACCTTCGCCGAATTTCCAGCCCCACCAATGTGCAAGCGCCATGCCCAACAGCGTAGCGATGGACATTTGTACAATCGCACCCGGTAATGCAATGCGTTTGACGGACATTAAATCGTTAATGGAAAAGTGTAATCCCACGCCGAACATCAGCAACATCACGCCGATTTCAGATAGTTGAGAAGCGATGGCGACATCTGCTACAAAGCCTGGCGTAGCGGGGCCAATTAAAATGCCTGCGAATAAATAGCCGACTAACGCAGGCAGTTTGCAACGCTCTGCGATAAAGCCAAAAATGAGCGCCAGCCCAAAGCCGGCAGCGATAGTGGTGATGAGTGTTAAATTATGATCCATAGTTTTTTTCGTTGATTTATAGCGTTAATTTATATCTTTAGTTTTATTACGGAAGCTGACTTATTGCAGTGTTTAATACGTTAAGTACGATTAGATTAAGCTTTATTATAATCTAGTAAAGCGCTTAGTTTTTTATAAGCTTGCCACAACAATATGACTTAATGACTTAAAAAGTTAACTGAGAGGCGATTTATTGATAGGTAATATTGAGCACGGCGGTAAAGATATTGCAGATAATTCAGTTAAAAATTAAGGTTAATGAACAGACAAACTTAATGCGGACCTAAATTTTCAATGCTTTGCAATGTTGGCAAATACTTTTGTTCAATCGATGGCAATGCGAGTGACAGCCGCCAACAAAATATGCCGATGACCGCCACAATGAGAGCCGCGCCTGCGTATCTACGCCAAGTCCAATTGGTTGGTGGCGTAAAAGCAGTAAGCAGCAAAATGCCGCCGACGATGGTAATCGCATCAAAACTCGCGCGTTGCCAATAACTGCCGCCTAGATGCAACCACATACCGAATTCATCAAAAGTGAGTGCTAAACCAATGCCATAAGCAATGGCGATTGCGCTTAACCATTGTTTAGATGGCGCGGTAAATAACAGCGCCGCACCAACCGCGGAAAGCAGGAAAATGCCGTAATTTAAATGGTGCACATGCGTGCCGCCGATATGCAGAAACAAATCAGGAATATCGCGCGTCATGATGAGTAACACGATAATGCGCGCGCAGGCAAAGGTCACCACAAAACTGGTGAGTACAAGTCTTTGCAGATGCTTAGATGAATTGAGATACTTTTTGAGCATATGTTGAGTGTTAAGTTAACGCATTCAAATGGGGCATTTAAAGTCCATTTTGTTCAATACGATTAGTTTTTGTTTTTAGCAGATTCACTTTCAGGCATGCTCTTGTTAGCACTCATACCATAAGTCACTGCGCCAATCACAATCACCGCACCCATCATTTGCGCTAGATTAGGCGGCAAGCCTTCAAAAGTGGCGATGACAATGGTAGTGACTGGCACAAGATTAATAAAAATAGCGGTTTTGGCAGGGCCTAATTTAGCGATGCCCGCGTTCCAGAATAGATAAGACAACACGCCGCCACAGATGCTCATGATCAGCAACGCAGTGCCAGCATGCATGCTGGGCATCACAAACGCATCGCCATGAATGACGGCGGCCAGTGTCAATGCGATTGCACCAACTGTCATAATGCCAGCTGTACTTGCGATGCCGCTAATATCTTTTGGCATTAATTTACGCACTAACACGTTGTACAGCGCCCAGTTTAAATTGGCGATAAAGATGAAAATATCGCCGGTTGATACACGCAATTCCGCACCCGCGCCCAGCACGACGATTGCAACGCCGCTAATACCAATGGGGAATGCCAGCATCTGCCGATTGTTGGGTTTATCGTTCAAAACAAAATACGCAATAATTGCAGTAAAAAGTGGGTTAAGTGCCATGATTAGCGCGCCATTGACGGCTGAAGTGGTTTGCATGCCTAAAAAGAAAAATAGGTTAAAACCAAAAACACCGATGATGCCAAGCGTGAGATAAGTTTTAAAATGACGCGCAGGAATGCGCTCACGCCTGAATTGCACAATCATCAACATGACAGCTGCTGCCAGAATATAACGACTCGCGCCTGCGATATATGGCCCCATTTCTGCGACGACTGGTTTGGCTAAATTGAAATTAGCGCCCCAAAATATGGCTGCAATGGCGGTGAGTAAATACGTTTTTAACAATGTTTTTCCTATTATACTTTCTTACATATTGCTTCAAGTTTTTGTTTATCAGCGTCTTATATAAATGATGACAACATCTTAAGGCTTAAAATCAGCAGTAAAACACCGAATATTTTCTTCAATATTTGTGTGGGTAAATGCTGGGTTAACTTTGCACCCAAAGGCGCGGTAAAGTAACTGGGAACCGACACGAGCAATAGCGCTGGCAAGTAAATATAACCCCATGTGTAGGACGTTGTGGCGGGGTTTATAAAGCCATTAATCAAATAACCAAATGTACCCGCGATCGAAATGTAAAAACCTAATGCCGCAGAGATGCCAATCGCGCTTTTCACATTGATTTCACGCCAGGTTAAATAAGGCACAGTGAGCGAGCCGCCGCCAATCGACACTAATGCAGAGGTTGCGCCTATGCCTAATGAAACTAACCTTAATTCAGTTTTATTGATCTCGTTCGCATTATCTATTGCGCTAGTTTTTACCTTGGTTGTTCTGAACATTTGCACCGCGACATAGCTCATAAAGATCGTAAAAATGATGGATAGCGTGATTGAGCTTAAGTAAGCTGTTAAGAAAGTGCCCGAAAAAGTACCGGCTACCATGCCGATAGACATGGTTTTAACCAGCGGCCAAATGACATTGCCATTTTTGTTGTGCGCACGCATGCTCGAAAAAGAGGTCAATGCGATACACGCCATTGAAGTGCCTAATGCAAGGTGCACCACGTTATCTTTAGGAAAATTCTGATAGATAAAAATAGACGTTAAAACTGGCACCATAACGCCGCCGCCGCCAATGCCCAGCATACCTGCCAGCACGCCAACAAAAATACCCAGCAATATAAATCCAATGATTAATTCAATACCCACTACTTAACCTTTCTAAACACTCTTTATTTGTTTATTTCTTAGCGGTAAGAAAAACGCTTAATACCGCACCTGCAAGTGCAAATAATGCCGCCAGCGCAAACGCGAGTTGGTAACCACCGTTTAAAGCGGATATGGGTATAACGCCTTCACTTGCCAGATGGCGTGTTTGCATCGCGGCTAGACTAGCTAATATGGCTAAACCCAAGGCGCCGCCCATCATAAATGACGTATTGATCACGCCAGATGCAAGGCCAGATTCGCTGGGTTTTACATCATTCATCGCTGCCAATAACATTGGGTTAAACGCAACGCCTGCGCCTAATCCCAGTAATAACATACCGGGTAATACGTCCACAACAAAATTTCCAGCAACTGGCATGCGCGCAAATAAGGCAAGCCCAATTGCTGCCATAAATAAGCCAGATGCCAATGGTATTTTTATACCAAATCGCATGATTAACTTGGCGGAAATGCCCAGTGAGAAAACAGCCATAATGACGTTAGCAGGTAAAAATGCCAAACCTACTTGTAGCGCACTGTAGCCAAGCACCGATTGCATATATAACGCGGAAATAAAGAACCAGGCGAACATTGCCGCTGCCCATAAAATAGCCGCGATATTGGCGATGGCGAGATTACGCAAACGGAATATACCAAGCGGAATCAAAGGGTGTTTAACGCGCTGTTCAATAAAAATAAAGGCAATCAATAACGCCACCGAAGTAAGTAACAGACTCATCGTCTGCGTGGAAGTCCAGCCCGCTTCGTTGCCATTGACGATGGCGTAAACCGCCAACATCAGTGACGCTGTAATCGTCAGTGCGCCGCCCACATCGTGACTAGTGGCTTCTGTTTGTGTTTGATCTCTGGGCAATAGTTTCATACACAAAAAGAATACGGCGATGCCAATCGGTAAATTCACCAAAAATATCCAATGCCAACTGAATGCACTGGTTAATAAGCCACCCAGTAAAACGCCAATACTGCCGCCGCCCGCACACACAAAACCATAAACGCCCATGGCTTTTGCGCGCTCATCTGGTTGGGCGAATAAATCCATAATCAGCGATAACGCCACAGCTGAAACCACTGCGCCGCCTAAACCTTGAATGGCTCTGGCAATGATTAATATGGCTTGAGAATTAGCCAAACCACAAGCCAGCGATGCAACGGTGAATAGGGTTAATCCGACCAGAAACGCTTTGCGATGGCCGTAAAAATCGCCTAAACGCCCGCCTAACAGTAAAAAACCACCAAAAGTGAGCATATAGGCATTCACAACCCAAACCAGTGATGTCTCATTAAAAGCTAAATCGGTGCGTATGGACGGCAGCGCAACGTTGACAATCGTTGTATCCAGCACAATCATCAGTTCGCCCAAGCAAAGCACAATCAGCGTTAGCCAATGCTTGTTATGCTCATTAATTTTTAACATGCCGAATCTCCGAATGTGTGTTTTTTGCTAAAGCGACATGATATATGAGTTGTTAATTTGTGTTGTTACAATGCGCTTTTGAATCTTCAGCTGATTCATCCTTTAAGTCTTCAACGAATGACAATCAACTATCACAATCTGAACTAACTCGATGATTGGCTTTCTGAAAGTTAACGTTTATTTTTTGCATAGGATATTGAATGCGTAACAACTTACTTTTTTCTGGCGTTTTTATAACGACTACTTCACTTGCATTATCAGCAACTGCTAATGCTGCCGAAACTGCCATGAAACCAGGGCTGTGGGAAGTGACAACTACTTCTAATCTATTGAGCTTAGCTTCACAAATTCCGCCAGACCAAATGGAAAATATCAATCAATTAGCCAAAGAATATGGTTTTGAAATGCCCGCCATGCAGAATGGCGCGGCAATCACTAGCGCTTGTATCACGCAAGAAATGGCCAATAAAAAATTGATGCCGAGTTCGTTTCAAGAACAAGCTGGCTGTAAAGTGAATAAAGCCACGCAAACTGGCAATAGCTACCGCGTAGAATTCGTCTGTAAAAATCCGCAGTTAGATGGTAGCGGTATTGCAGAAGGTACTTTTACCACTGCAGAAAGTTTTACAGGGCAAACTGTATTCAACGGCACTGTGCAAGGCAATCCAGTCAAGGATCAAGCCAATATGAGTGGTAAATGGGTTTCTGCAAGCTGCGGCAATATCAAGCCATTGCAACAGTAATTAATCAAAAATCTAGCATACGGATAATTAACGCATTCTGAATAATAATATTCAAGGCTCTACCTATTGATTGAGTTTGCTATTAAAATTTCAAACTTAAACTTAATATTTAGAGTGATATGAAAATTCAAATTCCCAAGCGCTTTACTAATTATGTATTCGCTTTTTTTATGGCCGGCATTATGGCGTTTTTAATGTGCATGGTGATCGTGGCTGCTAATATTGGCTTTTACCATGATTATGTATCGCATGTGATCCATGCTTATCTATTGGCGATGCCAGTGGCCTTTGTGTGTGTGCTATTTGTTAGGCCTATCGTTGTAAAGCTTGTTGCTTTGGTGGTTACAGCAGATTAATCGTTATTAATTTTGCTGGATTTTAAAGTGTTAACTTAACGATTGGCTGGCTATTGGTTTTATGGCTCAAACCATAAAACCAATTTTTATTTATCTACAATCGTTTTACCAATCGGCGCGATGGCGATGACGGCAAGCTTAAGGTGTTGAATGCCAAAAGGAATGCCGATAATCGTCACAAAACAGGCAATAGCGGCTAACAAGTGACCAATCGCCAGCCACCAGCCCGCAATTAAAAACCAGATAATATTGCCCATCAAGCCTAATGTTCCTGTGCCGATATCATCTTTATGATTGACATGTTTACGGCTGACTGCTTCTTTACCGAATGGCAAAAACGTAAAGGTGCCGATGACAAAACAAGCTTTGCCCCAAGGAATGCAAATGATGGACAGAAAAGCGAGCAGGCCTGCCAGCCACCAGCCTAATCCCATTAAAGCGCCACCGAAAATAAACCATAAGATATTGCCGATTAAACTTAACATAGCTTCCTTTTTATATCGTGCTCATGTGCGGCACATTAATTTACATTGCTACCAATATTGATTCTTTGTGAATGTTAAGTTTAGTACAGATTGATTATTTAAGCTTCGCATGAATACTAATTGTCGTTTCTTTTACACACTTTTACCTAGCGTTTGTATTAACTGACAAGCTAGAAAATTGCACGATGTAACCTTCCAGCCAATCGTTAGCATGCAGTTTTTGTTTATTGCTAGTGCTTGTATGTAAATCGGCGATGATTTCGCAAGTACGTTTTTTCATCTGATTCGAATAAGCTTCATAGGCAGGATTCGGGCTATTTTGCAGTCGCTCAAAACCATCTTTGACCAATTGGGATTTGCCTTCTTGGCTTAACGATTGGCTGTGCAGCGCAGTGACAATCTGCTCGACATCTTTATTGCGCCTTAATATCTCGGCATAACTCAGCGCCGGATCAGCGGGCGTTTTGGCAAGATTCTGTTTCAGCAACGTGCGTTGTGAGTCAGTTAAATCACCATAGATTTTTTCAGCCAGATCTTCAGTCTTTTCTAGCCGAACGGATAATTGTTCTTCAGGTGTTCCTTGCCACCATTCTGATTTCCATTTCAACGCACGTTTCTCTAATTTTCTGTGAAAATATTGCAGTTGTTTATCAGTTAACAACGGCGCTATTTCGATAATAGTGGGAATAAACTCAGATTGAAGCTGGTGGAAATTATCCCTAAATTGATCGATTTTTTCACACGCTTCATTCGGGCTAAATTGTTCTTTAGCAACGAGAGTTTGTAAATCTTGCAGCGTATTAATGTAACTGGGTAATTGATGTTGGCGATGCCAATCATGCACGCGATGCAAAGCAGGATTTAAAACAGCCTTTTGTGCAGCTGTAAAATCAAAGTAATCATCCAGCCACCAGCTAAGCGCTTCTGGTGCGTTGTTGTAAGCTGTTTTAACTAATCCACAGCTATTGATTGAACACGCTAGTAATAGAATGAAAACAGTTTGAATGAATCGCATATTTTTACCTAGCGTGATGTGAATGGTTTAAATAAATAGCATTTGAAATGACGGTTGAAGTTAATAATGCTATAAACTCCCATAAAGCATTCGAAAATGCCAGATGGGGATTTGTAAATACTAAGCTTTTAACGTCGCCATATCGATGACAAAACGATATTTCACATCGCCTTTAACCATGCGTTCATAAGATTCGTTGATATCTTTAATGTCGATAATCTCAATATCAGAAGTGATATTGTGTTCGGCACAAAAATCTAGCATCTCTTGTGTTTCTTTAATGCCGCCAATCAATGAGCCAGCAATTTGCCTGCGTTTAAAGATTAAGTTGCCAATATTCGGTGAAGGGTGCGCATGTTCAGGCACGCCATTCAAACACATGGTGCCATCACGTTTGAGTAATTCAGTAAACACGTCCAAGTTGTGTGCGGCTGCAACGGTATTTAAAATGAAATCAAAGCTTTTGATATGCGCTTTCATTTCATCCGGATTTTTTGAAATAACCACTTCATCTGCACCTAATCGTTTTGCATCTTCAACTTTATTAGCAGAAGTGGTAAATAAAACCACATGCGCACCCATTGCATGCGCGAGTTTTACGCCCATGTGACCAAGTCCGCCCAAACCAACGATGCCGACTTTACTGCCTGGCCCGACTTTCCAATGTTTTAATGGTGAATACGTCGTAATGCCTGCGCACAATAATGGCGCGACTGCGGCTAAATCTAACTTGTCTGAAATATGTAAGACGAAATGTTCGTCTACGACTATTTGATTGGAATATCCGCCATAAGTCATTTTTCCCGTGTGTTTGTCTGGGCTGTTGTAAGTAAATACTTCCTGGTCGCAATATTGTTCCAAGCCATCTTTACAGTCTTCGCACACGCCGCATGAATCGACCAGACAGCCTACAGCGGCTAAATCGCCGACTTTAAATGCTTGAACATCAGCGCCCACGCTGGTCACACGGCCTACAATCTCATGTCCGGGAATCACTGGGTAAACAGAGTTTTGCCATTCATTACGTGCGGTATGAAGATCGGAGTGGCAAACGCCACAGAATAAAATCTCAATCTGTATATCTTTAGCGCCCACTTCACGACGCTCGAAACTTAACGGGGCCAACTTTTCTTTGGCAGACACTGCTGCATAACTGATTGCTTTTGACATTTATTGCTCCTTAATATGGGTTAACTAATGACTTAAATGGGTTAAGAATAGCGATAGTTTTTTATGAATATTTTAAAATTAATCAGCTTAGACTTTAATGATAAATGTCCGACTCAATGCACTTGCATTGGTTCGTGTTATTAAGGCTTTACGTGTATGTAGGTAGATTGTGTGAATGGCTGACTTAACCATTAGGATTTTGCAAGAAATTTTGTGCTGAAAAAGTATACAAAATCAGCGAAATATTTTTGTATCTCGCTGATTTATCTTAATGGTAGTTAAAGCTATTTCAGGCTGTATTTTTATACAGTATTTTTTATGCCGGATTTTTTGATTGTGCAATGTTAAAGCTGGTAAATAGGTTTTTATAGTCAGGAATATGGTTTGAGAATAATTCGCCTAAACCTTCAATATCGTTACGCCAATCTCTGTGTAATTCGCAAGCCGCGCCAAACCATGTCATCAATTGCGCGCCAGCCACAGACATACGATCCCACGCTGCTTGGCGCGTCATTTCATTGAATGTGCCTGATGCATCGGTGATGACAAACACTTCAAAGCCTTCTTCAATTGCCGATAACGCTGGAAATGCCACACAAACTTCTGTCACCACGCCTGCAATGATCAATTGCTTTTTGCCTGTCGCTTTGATGGCTTTAACGAAATCTTCGTTATCCCAAGCGTTAATATTGCCAGGGCGTGCGATGTAAGGCGCGTCTGGAAATTGCGCTTTAAATTCAGGAATCAACGGGCCATTTGGGCCTGTTTCAAAGCTGGTCGTCAAAATAGTCGGCAGTTTGAAATATTTCGCCATGTCGCCCAAAGCCAGCACATTGTTTTTCAGCTTATCTGGATCGATATCGCGAACCAGCGACAGCAAACCCGCTTGATGATCCACTAATAAAACCACTGCGTTATCTTTGTCTAGACGAATATAAGGTTTAGTCATGGTTATTTCTCCTGTTAAATTAATATTTAAAAATTGTTAGTAAGGTAAATCGAATAAAAGGAATTCAACTGCATACGCATTGGTGAATTCAACTAAATCCGTTTCTGTTATTTTTAAAGCGTCACCCGTTTTTAAAGCGATACCGTTCACATCAACTTGTCCGCGAATCACGTGTACGTATCCAGTACGACCAACTGCCAATGTGTGCTGCAATTTTTTATTTTGACCATCATCATTTGATTCTTGGCCTGGCTCACCCAAAATTGCTGCATAGATTCTGGCATCTTGATGAATTAATACAGAACCATCTTTTCCGTCAGGCGAAGCGATCAAACGTAAATTGCCTGTTTTTGAAGCCGTATCAAAATGTTTTTCTTCATAACTGGCTGGAATGCCTTTTACATTTGGCTCAATCCAAATCTGTAAAAAGTGCACGCGTTCTGTGCTGGAATGATTGAACTCACTATGGCGCACGCCAGTGCCAGCGCTCATTCTTTGCACATCACCATAACGAATCACTGAGCCAGTGCCGATGCTATCTTTATGCTCTAGCGCGCCGCTTAATACGTATGAAATGATTTCCATATCTTGATGGCCGTGTGTACCAAAGCCTTTTGCTGGCTGCACGCGGTCTTCGTTAATGACTAAAAGCGGACCAAATCCCACTTCTTCTGGATTGTAAAATTGACCAAAAGAAAATGAATGATTAGATTGCAACCAACCATGGTCTGCTGCACCGCGACTACTATTTTTGTGTACTTTTAACATGATTCACTCCTATTAAATTTGATTCAACTATTTAAGATTTATATCTTTATGTGCGATAATTTTGCACATCACTTACGTTTCATTCCTCTTCTTTTAAGCTTGTTTGTGAGGCATGTGTGCAGTATGAACCGGGATTGACTGAATGAAAAACGGAAAAATTATCAATCTATCATCGAAAAAATCGAATATTGAATTGGTTGAATCATAAATGTTTAGAATAACGTATGTTTAGAATAACACTCGACGCTTTACTGATATTAGACGCAATTGATCGGCTTGGATCATTTGCGGCGGCGGGTAACGCATTGCACAAAGTGCCTTCTACTATTTCTTACACTGTAAGTAAATTGGAGCAAGATTTAGGCGTGCAAGTATTTGTGCGCTTAGGCCCAAAAGTGGCAATCACCAAAGCTGGCAGCGAGTTGCTCAGCGAAGGGCGGCATTTACTCAAAGCTGCAGAAGATTTAGAGCACCGCGTCAGGCGCGTGGCTTCTGGCTGGGAAACCGAGTTAACCATTGGAATGGACTCATTATTTTCGCCCACTGCCTTGATTCCCCATATTGACGAATTTTGCAAAGTTGCTGATTTAACCCGGTTAAGATTCGCCCAAGAAACTTTATCTGGCACATGGGAAGCGCTGATAGATAGACGCGTTGATTTGCTCATCGGCGCCGCTGGAGAAGGCCCTTCTGGCGGTGGTTACAATTCTTATGAGATTGGAACGGTGGATTTTGTATTTGCGGTATCACCACAACATCCATTAGCTAGTGTGAATCATCCTTTAGGTAAAGCGGATTTCAACCAGCATCTTGCCATCAGTGTCAGCGATTCTGTACGCAAAATGTCACCCCGAACGGTGGGATTGTTATTTGGCCAAAACACCTTAGCTTTGCCGAGTATGCGCAATAAAGTTGAATTTCAATTGGCAGGCGTCGGCTTTGGCTTTCTGCCTGAACCATTAGCGCGGCGTGCGATTGCCGATGGTTTGTTAATAGAAAAGCAGACCGAAGAACCTAGACAACCTGAACCGTTTTATCTGGCATGGCGCACAGAAGATAATGGCGCAGCGCTGAAATGGTGGATTGAAAAGATGAAAGAAGAAAACCTACTAGAAAGATTATGGGCTGCGGTTATTTAGTAAAGTCTGTAAGTCGCCAAACCGTTGCAAACTGATCCAAGCAAGTTGACCCAATATTCCAGCGCAAAAATCAACGGCGATATGTTTAGGCTTTAGGTGGTTTGTAAGCTTTAAGTCGGGTCAACATGACTAGCGCGCGAATGAATATCCCTGATCAACAATGATTGTGAAATCACTTTCGCAAAACCTTCCAACGCCGCAATTTTGTAACCATCTAGCTCATTCACTTTTGTATCAATCACGCTCAAAGAACCGATTCGCTCACCCAATGGCAACGTAATAGGCGCGCCCGCGTAAAAGCGGATATTCGTCTCACCCGTCACTAAAGGATTATCTTTAAAACGCGCGTCTCTGGTTGCGTCCTGCACTATCATCGTTTCGGTAGACAAAATGGTGTACGCGCAAAATGCATGCTCTATGGGCGTTTCAGAAATACCATCTAATCCAATCTTAGATTTAAACCACTGACGGTCTTCTTCTATAAAAGAAATGAATGCAATTGGCATGTCGCAAATCTCGCTGATTGCGCGCGTAATCGTGTTAAACAAAGATTCGTACGGTGAATCATGTATTTTTAATCTGCGTAGCGTATCTAATTTTGTTGGCTTAATTATCGGCAAGTCTGAAGTATTTGGCACGCTTTACTCGCAGTTCAAATATAGGATGAAACTCGACTGGTTTCAATCCAGATTAACCAAACCCAACATTTGCGCGGTAATAATAAACACAAAATGTCATTTCATTGGTGGAATTTTTAGCAGTATATATGTGCCGATATTGAGTAATTAGTACGTTTCCGTACCAAACAAATAGGGAATTAATTGAACAATTTGTTTTCAATAAGCTAACTGCAACCGAAAATTAAACTTTAAATTTTTTATTGAATAGGAATGCAAATGAAACAAGGTGTTCAAAAAGAAC
>Ga0247736_10000371_pt1 | contig 15384 bp, 13 predicted proteins | sample UWRJL193509B2_FD_180935 | JGI IMG/M metagenome (GOLD analysis project Ga0247736, IMG submission 180935) | Plant litter microbial communities from Arlington Agricultural Research Station in Wisconsin, United States - UWRJ-L193-509B-2 | ecosystem: Environmental > Terrestrial > Plant litter >...
GTCATGCCGCGATTCTCGCCGGCGGCGGAACGATCACGCAGGAGACCCGTCACTGGCACGAAGACACCGGCCGCACGTCGGCTGGTCGTCCGAAGAGCGATGCCGATGACTACCGTTACTTCCCTGAGCCCGACCTGCTGCCGGTCGAGCCGTCGCTCGAGCTGATCGAAGAGCTGCGCGCGGCTCTTCCCGAGGCGCCGGCGCTGCGTCGCAAGCGCCTCAAAGAGTCGTGGGGCTTCACCGACCTCGAGTTCCAGGACGTTCTCAACTCCGGCCTGCTCGTCGAGGTCGAAGAGACCGTCGCGGCCGGTGCTTCTGCCGCGCAGGCGCGCAAGTGGTGGACGGGTGAGATCGCGCGCCTGGCAAACGCCGCATCCGTCGACGCGTCGTCGCTCGTCTCGCCGCTGCACGTCAGCGAACTCGTCGCCATGATCGAGAACGGTGAACTCACCGACCGCCTGGCCCGGCAGGTGCTCGAGGGTGTCATCGCCGGTGAGGGTTCGCCGGCCGAGGTCACCAAGGCCCGCGGCCTGGTCGTCGTCTCGGACGACGGACCGCTGATCGCCGCCATCGACGAGGCCCTCGCGGCCCAGCCCGATGTGCTCGCAAAGATCCGTGACGGCAAGGTGCAGGCTGCCGGCGCCGTGATCGGTGCGGTCATGAAGGCCATGCGCGGAACCGCGGATGCCGCTCGCGTTCGTGAGCTCGTTCTCGAGCGGGCCCAGCAGTGATCGACGACGGCGACCTGCTCGTCGAAATCCACATCCCGCTTGAGGCCGACCCGAACATCCCCGAAGACGAAGAGCAGTTTCCCTGGATCGAAGACATCACGCAGTACCTGCTCGACCTCGACGAGGGCGATGAGGCTGCGATGTATGACGACGGCGAGGAGTTCGGCGAGGTTTACGTCTTCTCGATCAACGCTGCGGACGAGAACACGCTGCTGTCGATCGCGAACCGCATAGCCAACCTGCCCGGAGTGCCCACCGGCGTCTTCGCGATGGTCACCTCGGTCGAGGCCGAGTCCTTCGGCGAGGGCCGCAAGGTAGAGATCTCCTAGGTTTTCGCGCTGGGCTAGCGGACCCTTGCTGGTCGAGACCCCCGCTTCAGATCACAAAACTCAGGCCCTGGCGCCTACCCGACCGTCTATACGGCCTCGGGTAGCCCCCAGGGCCTGAGTTCTTTCCCTCGCCGACCCCCAACTCGCTCCCTGAGCCTGTCGAAGGGCGCAATCATCTGCACCGCAAGAATCCGCATGTAAATAATTCTTGACACGAAGTAACCCAAGCCATACATTTGCCGATGTAAAGAAAACCAGACATCGGAGAAGAGCATGGCACTCGAAGAAAAGTCCGCCTGGGTGATGGGAGTCGTCGCCATTGTCGGCTACGGCATCTACCTCTCGTTCATCCTCGCCGCGGCTCAGGGCGGCCCCATCCACGTCGTCGACTACATCCCCGCGCTTATCCTGACCATCGGCGCCGCGATCGTGATCAACATCATCGTGAACATCTCGGTCGGCATCCTGTCCCCGCGCAAGGGCGCCCTCAAAGACAGCCGCGACCGCGAGATCTACCGTTTCGGCGAATACGCCGGCCAGTCGTTCGTCATCGCCGGTGCGCTCGGCGCTGTCATCCTCGCGATGTTCGAGGTCGACCACTTCTGGATCGCCAACGAGATCTACCTGGCCTTCGTGCTCTCGGCCGTGTTGGCATCCGCAATGAAAATCGTCGGCTACCGGGTCGGATTCCAGAAATGGTGAAGCCGACCAGCATCACCAACGACATCCGCGCGCTGCGGTTCGCCAACGGCGAGATGACCCAGGCCGACCTGGCCGAGCGCATCGGTGTCACCCGCCAGACCGTGATCGCGATCGAGCAGGGCAAATACTCGCCGTCCCTCGAGCTCGCGTTTCAGATCGCGGCCGTCTTCGGCGTTCCGCTCGGAACCGTCTTCCAATACCCCGGAGGTGTGAAATGAAAGCTGCAGTTCGTGACGAATACGGGTCGAGCGAGGTCGTCCACATCGACGACGTCCCCGTGCCCGAGCCGAAGAAGAACGAAGTGCTCATCCGCGTGAAGGCGGCTGGTCTGGATGCCGGCGTCTGGCACCTGATGACCGGCACGCCGTTGCTCGTGCGGTACATGGGTCTCGGAGTGAAGAAACCGAAGCAGCGGACGTTGGGCATGGATGTCGCTGGCATTGTCGAGAAGATCGGTGCCGACGTCACGGCGTTCCAGCCCGGCGACAAGGTTTTCGGAGTCGGCACCGGCACGTTCGCGGAGTTTGCTGTTGCGAAGTCCAAGACCCTAGTGCGCAAGCCCGCCGGGGTGACTTTCGAGCAGGCGGCGGCGTCGCCGATCTCAGCGATCACGGCGCTACAGGCGGTGCGCCCCGGCAAGGTCGGTCCGTCGTCGCGGGTGCTTGTTCTGGGTGCCGCCGGGGGAGTGGGGCACTTCGCAGTGCAGCTCGCGAAGTCGCAGGGTGCGCACGTCACAGGCGTGAGTAGCGCGGCGAAGCTGGACTTCATCCGCTCGCTCGGAGTCGACGACGCCCTCGACTACGCCACGGTCGATGCGACCGACGGAACCCGCATCTTCGACCTGATCGTGGACACCGGTGGCAACCGCCCCATCCCCGACCTGCGCCGGGCGCTCGCCCCGACCGGCACCCTGGTGATCGTCGGGGGAGAAGGCGCCGGTGGTCCCGTGCTCCGCGGACTCGACCGCGTGATGCGCGCCGGCGTGGTGTCGCTGTTCACGAAGCAAAAGCTGATCGGGCTGGTCTCGCTGACCAATCCGAAAGACCTTGCCGAATTGTCGGAGATGCTCGAGTCCGTCTCGATCAGCCCACGCATCGACAGGACCTTCACGTTGGCGAATGCGGCATTCGCCCTTGCCCGTTATGAGAGCGGCGTCGCGCAAGGAAAAATCGTCCTCACGCAAAGCTGACAGGATTTCACCACGGCTCACGCATCGGTCATACTTCTCTCGTGACAACCGGCGCGCCGTACCCAGGACTACTTGCACACCTGGGTCGTATTGCTCACCGTATCGAGGCGCTCGAGAAAGCCGTGGCGGCTGCACCAGAGACCTCCGGTGCAGGCTCAGCGCTGGAGAGCGATGACGCAGCCCTCTCGCCCTACAACCTCACCAGAGCGACCCACGATGCGCTCGTGGCATCCGTTACTGAACTACGAGCCCTTCGCTTGATGTTCAGCCCGGAGATGACGACCATCGCTGCGCTCGGTCGATTGCACGGGTCATATCGTGCCGCGCTGAATACGATCTGGCTGCTTGCGCCCGTCGAGCGGATGGGGCGCCGCACCAGATTTCTGCAGGATGTGTGGAGCGTCAACTACGCTCTGCGTGTGCAGCAAGTGGGCGAGGACACGCGCGTGCCGTGGGAGGGCGACGCAGTCATGTGGCAACTCATGCAGCTGGCGAAGGCGTGCGGAATGGACGCGAACACGGTCAAATCCGGGCCGACTCCGCGATACAAAGCCGAGTCGATCAGGCCCATTTTTGAGGAGCGGGCGGGCGTGCCGCCGACGGGCGAGATTCTGCCGACCCTGGTTTTCGTGTTCGACTCGGCTCAGCGAGGGAAAAGCTATCTCTTCGACGACATCCTGCACGCGAAACCATTCGGCCCAATCCCCGCGCTAAAATTCGGCGCGAAAAAATACCTGGCTCAGGTATCGAAGTTGCCCGATTTCATCGAACTCCTGATCAGTTTCACGGAGGTGGCTGTCGAGCTTTACATCGAGCGCACGAGCTCGATCGCCGAAGACGCGAAGTCGGGCAATTCAGAGTGAGCGATCACTCGTCCAGGATTGCGCAACCGGATACGGGTCGAGACTTACAGAGCCTTCTGCAAAGAATTCACGCGGTCGAAGACCTTCTTCTTGAGGTGACGGCAAATCCCGTCGATGGCTCCCCGTTGGCGTTTGATGACGAGGCCACGGCACCTTTCTCGTTGAGCGCCACAACCCGGCAGGGCATTGTTGTTGCAGTCGATCATCTCCACGGTCTGAGACTCATGCTCCGCGAAGATGTTCCGGTTCTCGCCGGGTTTACTGTTTTACGCTCAGCCCTCGAGGCTGCCCTGGCCGTGACATGGTCGCTTCTCCCAAATGACGCGCAGAAACGCCGTCTCCGATTGTTGCAGGACCGAATGCGGGACATCCGCGAGGAGGCGTCGATTCGAGTGCCCGTCACAGATGCCGTGCTGGACTCTGCTGAACGTGCAGCTGAAGTGACAGAAGTAGCCGCTCGCGTGGGATTCGAACCAAGAGAAGTGAACCTCCAGATCTCGACTACCGAGAAATTGAAGATGCTTGATCAATTTCTGAACGATGGTGCGCTGCCGGGCCGGTCGAACCTTCTCTATTTATGGAAAACTCTCAGCGCGGTGGCTCACGGGAGGGCGGCCAACTACCAAGTGCTCATGGTGTCGGAACGAGTTAAAATGGGAGGCGAATTTCCGCCTCAGCGCGTTGTCGCTGCCAACCTCGAATTGCTTGTCGCGATCGGCCATCTTGTAGTCGACCAGGTGGAAGCAGCTGACATGCTCCGGGCTAAACGTGCGGGCCGTCTTCTCGAGAGCAACTAAGGCGAGACGCCAACGCACAGACCGTCACGTGCTCGCGTCATCGCGACGTACAGCGCCCGTCGATCGAGATCTCGACGCCCGCGAGCTGCATTCCCTTCACGACGGTCGAGGCGCATCCGATGGCCCTCACGTGAGCGTGAGCCGGGTCCTCCATCTGACACCTTTCGGCGAGATGCCCAAGCTGAGGTTCAACGCCCATTGTCATCAGCTCCAGGTGCTGAACTTCCTGTGGATCATCGAATTCGTGATCACCGCGGCGGAGATTGCGGCTGAGCTGTTCGTTGCTCGTACGAGTATCGTCGGAGCACCGGGCGCTGCGTCAGCACTCTGAGACTCCGGGGGAATGGGTCGAGCAAGATTGCAGCCTCGCGCTCATCGTGCGCCCGCGGTTGTTGCTGCGTGCGGCTTGGGCGTAGTTGGGCAACCACTGGTGACAGGATTATCCGCCGTGGAGTTCCAGATCGATCCTGCCGAGTGAAGTCCTCACTCCACTCTTGAGCTTTACGGTTTTCGCTTTCTTCGGGAAGTCGTACCAGTAGGGGGTCAAGTACGCGCCGGGCGAGAAGCCGGGTTCACCGAGGGTGAGGGTGCCCGAGGGGCCGTGCCCTTCCAGGAAGCCGTTGTTCACTTCGAACGCCATAATGTCGCGACCATTTTGTTCATAGGAGCCCGCCATGTGCTGCACGGGAAACCCGTTTGCCCAGACGTCGGCAGTCAGCTTTCCCCACGGCTTGCCGAGTTGCAGTGTCTTGCGAGTTGACTTGGTAAGTCTCAGGCGGGTCTCGGCAGGTTCCCTGAAGTGCGACTCGACTATTGCGGTGTAACGCCCGGGGATCAGCCCTGTGATGCTGAACTCTCCATCCTCACTCGTGTAGTGAAGGGAGAGGTCAAGCCGTGGGTCGAAGAGCGCGATTGTGCGCTGGGGGCCATTCGCTACGACGCCAGATAAAGTAACGGTCTTCTTGAGCAAGTTGGTCTTCGAGATGGTCGTGAGTTTTCCAGCCCGCACGGTGACCTTGCGCGTTTCGTAGTACTTGCGGGCGTAATTGACAAAGTCCAGTGTGTAGGTGCCGCTGTCCAGCCCGAGCAGAGTGAAGTGACCATCTCCGTACCAGCTCGCGACCACGTTGTTCGCGGAGTTGACCGCGGTCACCGTGTAGTAGTTTGTTCCCGCTCTGGCTGTCGCCTTGCCGGTTATGCTGCCACCCCTGCTCAGGGTGGTATTCAGCTCACGAGTATGACCGAGCGTCACATTGTCGACTTTCACCTTCTTCTTGCGGTACGAATCAGTCGCGTGGAGATCGTTTGCCGGAGTGAACGTCACTGTGTAATCGCCGGCTGGTAGGCCGATGAGCGAGTAGCTGCCGTCTGTGTCCATGTCTGCGTACTGGGTGGCGCGCGCAGACACCGCACGCACCCGTACATCCTCGGGCAGTACACCGGGAGCGCTGATTCGGCCGGAAATCACACCACCGATAGCGAGATCGATGGGCACCTCCGTGGTCGCGCCGGGCTTCACCTCGAGAACGGGCGATTCGTAGGAGCGATACTCTTCGTACGCTTCAGCCGAGAGCCGGTACGAGCCGGGAGCGAGGCCCGAGATAACGAATTTTCCGTCGTCCTCGACCTTGGCGCCCGTGACCGCCATGCCCCCGAGGGTTAGCAGGTCTACGTCACCTCGGTAGATTTCACGGGACGGCACCGTTCCGCTTACGCTTCCTGACTGGGTCAGTGTGAGATCGTGTGTGCCTGAGAGTGCTTCGGTGAGTGGGTCGAGGAGTGCGGAGATGACGGCCGTTTTATCGTTCGCGCCTAGAAAAAGCGGTACGTAGTCATCGCGAAGAAACTCGCGGTTGTCGCGACCGCGAAAGTCGTTGACGTACACGTAATACGGGTCGATATCAGCGGGGATGTCGAGAACGTAACTACCATCGTCGGCAGCGATCACTTCGCTGAAATCAGGAGCATCGATGCCATAGGGGTCACCGGGCACTGTCTCGACCCACCCCACGACGGCGTTAGGGATAGGCCCGTCGATGCCCTGCACGACACCCGTGATCTGGGAGCTGTCTTCCGCAGCGCCGGCGGGGGAGGCCGCGCCACCAAGCACCAGAGCTATGGCGACGGTAACGGAGATCGAGCGAAACTTCATGAGGCTCCTGCATTCGTGATAACGCCCCGTGAGAGGTTTTTGAACTATACCCAACAACGTGGCGCAACGAAGAGTTGGAGCCCACACATATGAATCGTTCACAGCGTTCGGGCTGCGGCACAGCCCTTTGGTGTAGTGAGAGGACCGTCTGCTGGCGCAACCTGTGCATTCCAATAATTTGCCGCACGCTAGTCATCGTGCTCAACGAGGGCACGCATTACTGATCGCAGCCGCTGAGGCGTGCTGGCTTGCGCGCGAGCCGAGCCTTCATCCCTGCCATCACGATCTAGGGCTGTCGCTCACCAGGGTTCTGGCCGGCCTCCGTCTGACCCGGCGCCTCGGACATCGTACTCTCATCATCATCTGTCTCATCAGCGAGACCGTCGTGCATTTACGCATTTACATATCGGTGCTGAGCAGCCGCTGTAGTCGGATGGTGAGGCGTGGGCGCTCGTCGACAATGCGTTAGTCGTCATCACCCTAGCCATGATGGCGGCAGTCGCACGGCTCGCGCTGGCCGAGATCTTCGCGCAGACAGTCCGCGGTTTTGGGCTCGTTGTCTCGGAGTTCTTCCTCTAGCTCGCGAATTTTGCGATCGGGTTACTCTTCCCGGACAACTTGGCGAATTTTTGAATCTGGCCGATCTTCTCTGCATCGCCGCAATTCAGCTATTGTCGCTGGTATTAGCCCGCGGAAGCGGGCCGGAGGCCAATGGATGCTCGCTCGACCAAGCCAGCAGGGCATCAACATCGATGCGCTTTTGGTGCCCGCCGTCAGGCGGACTTCGAACGGCTCGCGCGCGCTGAGGCCACCTTTTCCAAGCCCATCGTTCGCCGCGATCGGAGTATGATACGACGGCGCCATCAGAATGAATGGGGCGGTTATATGGGGTACGTTCGCATGTAGCTCGCGTTATTGAGGAGCCCTCTGCTGTGACCAAGGCTCGCGTTTTAGCGGATAGCGTATCGGTTTGAACACCAACGACGCTGATGGAGCCGCCGTCAGACAAGATCCCAACCTGCCGGAGCAAATTAGTTTGAACGACCCTTCTCATTTTTCCTCACCAGAACCCAAATCCAGGGCTGCGCGACGCAAACAGGGCCAATTCTTTACGCCAGTCGACGTAGCTGCATTCCTGGCGGGTCTATTCGACGAGGTGAACAATAAGCGCATAGTGAGGCTCCTCGACCCAGGCGCAGGTGCAGGCGCACTCAGCGAATCGTTCGCTCGCCTTTGCGCAAACGCCACGAAGATACTCACCGTCGAAATTGATGCAGTCGAACAAGATATATTGCTTGCGCAGTCGCTCGAAGAGCGCTGGAAAGGCATCGCGGGTCGGCGAGTCATTCAAGAAAATTTTGTCTTTTTCGCGCTTGCAGAGCTGGAAAAGTCGGCAGCATTCAGGGTCTCGTACACCCACGCGCTGCTAAATCCTCCATACGTACGAATCGCTCGTGATGGGGATGAGGCCACCGCGCTTCGAAAGCATGGTATTCACCTCACGAATTTGTACGCTGCATTCATTTCCCTGTCGCTAAAGCTATTGAGCTCGGGCGGGGAGCTCGTGGCCATCGTTCCTCGGAGTTTCTGCAACGGTCGTCAGTACCAATCGCTGCGTACTCAGATATTGCGGGAGTCATCGATAGAGCGCATACACGTCATTGACTCGAGGCGGGACGCGTTCAAACACGACGGGGTGATTCAGGAAAATGTCATTCTCAAACTCCGGAAAGGTGCGCCGCAAGGAGATATCGAGGTGAGTTTCTCGAAGAATTCGACGTTTGAAGACACTAGAAAGTACCAGCGGCCGTTCGCCGAAGTGGTCGAAGTGAGCGACGAGTCCTCCGTGTTTCGGCTCGCAGACAAGGACATGCCTCTCCGACTGACCGGGGCGAGATACCCCCTAGCTCTCGTATCGCTATCTGTCTCTACTGGGCAAGTCGTCGACTTCCGAGTTGCGTTGCATCTTCGAAGCTTTATCTCGAGCGAGACAGCCCCCCTTATTCATGCGCACCACATCACGGAAGGCGGGCTGGAATGGCCAACAAGCGAGCCGGAGAAGATGAATGCGCTGGTAGTCGACCCCACGACAAAGAAGTTCTTGATGCCTCGTGGCCACTATGTAGTTGTGCGACGCTTCTCATCGAAAGAGCAGCCGCGACGCGTCGTGGCGGCATATGTGAACGCAACGACTGCTGAATTTAGAGATGGCGTTGCGTTCGAGAATCACGTCAACTTTTTCCATGTGAACAGACAGGGCCTCGAACGCCTGCTGGCGGTCGGATTAGCGGACTTCCTAAACTCGAGCGAGGTCGACGACTTCATTCGGGCCGTGAGCGGAAGTACTCAGATCAACGTAAGCGACTTGAAGCTGATGAAGTTCCCTGGCCGCGATGAATTGTCCTCCCGCGGAACAACCGCGGAGTGAGAGGACCGCTATTCGTGGAAAACCTGCTCTAGGATCGAGGCCAGAGGATTGTTCGGTTTACGGTTGGGGTAATTGGTGCAGAGACGACTTACTACGCAGGACGCCTCTTGGTTCCTGGATATGGATGGCCTTCGGCGTCTAGACCTATCACCGTCGTACCAGCGCAGGAGTGTCTGGACTCGCAGGGATCGACAGTTCTTTCTGGACACCATCTTCAATAACTATCCGAGCCCAGCTATATTCCTGCACAAAGATGTCGACGAGTACTCGAACCCCACGTATCACGTTGTTGATGGAAAGCAGCGGTTAGAGACCATCCTCATGTTCGTCGCGAACAAGCTGCCAATTCGTGACAATTTCGGTGACGATCGTCTGAACGGAAAACGGTGGAAAGATCTCGCCGACGACATCAATCTCCGGCGGAGACTGCTCGACTATCAGATCACCGTGGAGATGCTTGATTCGATCGAACAGACCGTCGTGAACGAGGTCTTCGGGCGGTTGAATCAAAATTCACGGAAATTGACTCCGCAAGAAATTCGGCACGCCCGGTACAACGGTTGGTTTATTAATCGAGCGGAGCAAGAAGCGGAAAGTCCAATCTGGAAAGACCTCAAAATTGCCACCGCTGGCAGGTTCAAGCGAATGCAGGATACTCAGTTCATCTCTGAGCTCATGACGGCGACGATCGCGGGCACGGTCGTGGGATTTGACCAAGACAGCCTCGACGAGACGTACGCCGAGTATGAATATCCGGAGGACCTCGAGCCACCGTTCAGCACAGAGGAATTCAATGACGAGTTCGGCAGGGTCAAGGCGTTTGTGCACGACCTTGAGCGAGAGTACGGAACTGTCACAAAGTTCGCAAATAACCTCGCGCACTTCTACAGCCTATGGGTTTACTTAATATCACTTGATGGGCTGCCAGATCTAGGCCGCTTTAATGCCGCGTACGTTTCATTTATGGAAATGACACAGATTGTTGATGGCGCGGACTCGGAGGGAGACTTCCTAACGATCCCGGACGACTTCGTGCCTCTGGTGCGGAAATATCAAGATAGCGCTCGTGGCGCAACGACGGATAACGCCCCTCGGGTGGCTCGCCATGAGGCGCTTCAATCTGCCCTCTCCCTTCTAATGCAATGAGTGAAATGAAAGTCTCCGCGTCCGTCCGCGCGGAGTTTGAGCGGCAATTGGCACTCAATGCGCCGCTTGGCAAACAAGCGAAGTCTTTAATCACTCGTCAACTGCCAGAGTCCTGGCACTATGAGGAGCGTTTAAAGAAAGTGCAGAGCTTTGCACAGAAGCTCGAGACCGGACGCTTTGACCCAGGCGCGCTAGAGGATTTTTTCGCTTGCACCGTTGTCGTTCCAACGCTCGCGGACGTTGCGGTAGCCGAAACGTTGTTGTGTGACACTTTTGATCAGCAGAGCCGCCGCCCGAAATCTGATTGGGCGGCGGTGTCTCGCCCCACTGAATTTCTATTTGACCATCTCCGGTTGTACATGCGGCTCAGGCCCGCAGTGGGGCTGGATCCTCAGCCGGTGCATTCAATTACTTTCGAGGTTCAGGTAAAGACTTTTCTTCAGCATGCTTGGTCAATTGCCACCCACGACCTCACTTACAAATCGAGCACTCTCAGTTGGGGCAAGGAACGCATAGCCGCGCAGGCGAAAGCAGCTTTGGAAGTGGTGGAAGTCAGTATTGCCGAGGCCAGCGTTTTGATCACCGGAAAGAATGTGCCTTTGAACCGAATCGATTCCGCGACCACCGATTTACTCGAAATAACGCGCATCCTCGATTCGGAGTTCGACGCATCAATGCCGTCTGACAAGAAACGGTTGTCTCTGTCGGTGCATGACCTGCTCCGCACTTGTGGAGCAAAGGTCTCAGAATTAGAGGAAATTTTGATCGCCGGCAAGTTGAGGCGTGCGGGAACGCACCCGTCAAACCTCTCGCCCTACTCCACGGTAGTCCAGTACCTTGTCGAACTTCGCGAGCCCGCATTGCGACGGGCGTTGGCCAAACAGCGAGGGACGAATATCTTCATTGTTCCCGAAATCGAGTTTCCTCCGACCCTGAACCCTGACGGGATGCCGCGAGCTCGTTTAATGAAGACTCCTTCTCCGTAGAATCGAAAAGGGTCCGCCAGTCACCCGCAGCAGCCGCTAAGCGGGTGTAAAGAGTACGCGGCGGGAGCCAACCGCAGTTTCGAGTAGGTAGGCGGATTTGAAGACTCCGACGGTTTACGACGTCGCTGATCGAGCGCATGTTTCGATAGCCTCGGTCTCACGCGTGCTCCGGGCGCCAGACTCCGTTCGTGAGGAGACTCGCGAGCGGGTCATGGAAGCGGTTCGTTTTTTGGGATACGTGCCCAGCGGGAACGCGCGAGGGTTGGCGGCGCGGCGAACCAATGTGATCGGGCTGTTCTTTCCTGGGCATGATGATGTCGACGGGCCGGCCGTGGAGTATCCGGCGGCCAGTGATGACGTGCCGGTCGTTGTCGATGACGGGACAGCTGAGGTTGAGGTGGAGAACCTCTATTTCGATGAAGTTTTGCGCGGGGCCGAGATCGAGGCCTGGCGGCGGGGGTTTGCGTTGATGGTTGCCGCGGGGCGGGGAGCCTCGCGGGAAGCGTTGGTCAATGACATCGCTGGGCGGGTTGATGGGTTGGCTGTGTTGGCCCGGACTGTTTCGGATGAGTTGCTCGCTCACGTTGCCCGCCGGATTCCCGTGGTCGTGTTGGCTGGCAGTGAGCGGGTTGATGAGTTTGATCATGTGTCGGCGTCGAATAGAGCCGGGATGCGGGCTTTGGCTGGGCATGTGTTTTCGTCGCACTCACCTGTGGCCACGATCTACGTAACTGGGCCGGGGGATTCTCCGGACAGTGCGGAGCGGTTGCAGGGGTTTGAGGATGCTGTTGCTGCGGCGGGCGTGGCGGGCGTTGAGGTGGTTCAGGGGGACTTCACTCGGGAACGTGGGCGAGCCGTGGCTGAGGATTTGGTGGCCGCGGGACGTTTTGGCGGGCTCAACGAGCGTCGTGGGGGAGACGGTGTTGGGTCGCGCAAGGGTCTCGATATGGGCGGCCTCGCAAGCTCGGTCGACCTACTCGACCAGCGTGCGATGAAGGTTGCCGTGGTTTGCGCCAATGATCAGATGGCATTAGGCGTGCTCGATGTTTTGGATGAACGAGGGATCCGCGTACCTGAGGACGTCGTCGTCACTGGGTTCGACGGCATTGCGGCCGGCCGGCACTCGAGACCGCGGCTGACCACCGTTCACCAGCCGATGGTGGAGCTCGGCCGAGCTGCCATTCATGCCATCACCGCCAGGCTCGACGACCCGGAACTGCAGCCACAATCACTTACGCTTCCCGTGCAGGTGGTCCTTCGGGAGAGCTGCCCGTAGGCAGCCGAGCCGTGCGGAGGGAGACCATCGCAAACCTGAATGCGGGCTGAGGTTGCTTGCGCCGGCAAACTGTAAGCGCATACAGTGAAGTCACCAGATCAACGATGAACTGAGAAACGGTAGTAATGATGCAACCCCTCGGAAAGCGAAAGCGCGCCCTCACGGCAGTGCTCGGCGCACTCGTCGCTACGGCCACGCTTGCGGCCTGCAGCATCCAGATCAAGGCGGCGCCCGATCCGTCGATCCCCGCTGACACCATGCTCGTGGCGGCCGACAACGGCTCGCCGCTCTTCGAACGCAACTTCAACCCGTACATGGCCAACAAGCGCATCGCCGCCTGGTACATGTACGAACCACTGGTCATTCTCGACAACGTCACGGGTGAAGAGACCCCGTGGCTCGCGACCAGCTACGAGCTTCCCGACCCGTCGACAGTGGTCTTCACGATCCGCGACGGCGTCACCTGGAGCGACGGCCAGCCCTTCACCACCGACGACGTGGTCTACAGCTTCAATCTGCTGAAGCAGGTTCCGGCCTTCGACATCCAGGGCATCTGGGGTTACATCGATTCGGTCGAATCGGATGCCTCGACCGTGACCGTTCACCTGAAGGCTGCGGATGTTCCCGCGGCCCAGTTGATCGCGGCCACGACGCTCATCGTTCCGGAACACATCTGGAAAGACGTGAAAGACCCGGAGTCGTTCCGCAACCCGGACCCGGTCGGCACCGGCCCCTACGTGCTCGGCAACTTCGCGCCGCAGCAGTACACGGTCGACAAGAACCCGACCTATTGGCAGGCCGACAAGGTCGCCGCCGAGCACATCATCCTTCCCGCGACGAACACCCAGCTCGACGTCGCGACCAAGGGCTACGACTGGGCCTACTCCTTCATCAGCGACGTCGACGGCACCTGGGTCGCCGCCGGCAATAAGAACACCTACTGGTTTCCGCCGGGAGGAACGATCGCGCTCTTCCCGAACCTGACCAAGGCACCGTTCGACGACCTCGACGTGCGCAAGGGACTCTCCGCCGCACTCGACCGCGCCGCCGTCGGTGACGCCGCAGCCGAGGGCTATATGGAGCCCGCGGGGCAGACCAATATTCTGCTGCCGTTCCAGCAGGACTCGCTGAACCCCGACATCCCGAACCAGGGCCTGCTCGAGAAGAACGACGACAAGGCCCTCGGCTACTTCGAAGACGCCGGCTACACGCAGAAAGACGGCAAGCTCGTCGACAAGAACGGCAAGCAGCTGAGCTTCACGGTCACCACCGCCAACGGATACAACGACTGGCTCAAGGGTGTGCAGGAAGTGCAGAAGCAGTGGGGCGCGATCGGCATCGACGTGAAGGTGGATACCCCGCAGCCCGCCGCCTACCAACTGGCCCTGCGCAACGGCGAATACGATCTCGCCATGGGTGGCACCGGTGGAACGGGCTCAATCTTCCGCGACTTCAACGCCCTGCTCTCGAGCGACTACCTCAAGCCCGTGGGCGAGGAGGCCGGCAACAACTTCGAGCGGTTCGAGAGCGCTAAAGCCGACGAGATCCTCAGCCAGTACAAGCTGGCCGTCGATCCCGAAGAGCAGAAGAAGCTCGGCTACGAACTGCAGGACATCGTTTATGACGAACTGCCCGTGCTCAGTCTCTACTACGGCGGAAGCTGGGGTCTCGTCAGCGACGCCAAGTTCACCGGCTGGCCGAGCGAGGACGACCCCTACGCGAGCCCGAAAACCTATGAGTCGACTCCGCTGCTCGTATTAACTCACCTGAAGAAGGCCACCTCGGAAGGAGCACAGTGATGACTAGTCTCACTGCAGCGCCCCGCGGCGCAGAAGGCAAGGCTCCGGATGCCGCGGCTCCGGTCGCATCCGGTGGCGGCGGCCGCGCCATCCGCTACATCGGGCGCAAGCTCGGGCTGTTCGTGCTCACCCTGTGGGCCGCGGTCACGCTCAATTTCATCCTGCCCCGGCTCATGCCCGGCTCGCCGACGGATGCCGCACTCGCCAAGCTCGCCCAGAACGGCCCGGTGAGCGAGGCGACCAAGGCGGCCATCGAAGCCCAGCTCGGTGTGCCGAGCGGCAACCTGTTCGAGCAGTACGTGGCCTACCTGCACCAGGTGATCACGCTCGACTTCGGCGTCTCGTACACGTTCTATCCGCAGAGCGTCTCAGAGCTGGTCTCGACCGCGCTGCCCTACACGCTCGTGCTGGTCGGGGTCGTGACGATCGTCGCGTTCATCCTCGGCACGCTGCTTGGTGTGCTCGCGGCGTGGAAGCGCGGCAGCTGGCTCGACACCCTGCCGACCCTCGGCGGCTCGTTCGCGAGCGCGTTCCCGTACTTCTGGACGGCCCTGCTGCTGCTCTTCTTCGCGGGCTATGTCGGTCGGCTGTTCCCGACCTCCGGAGCCTACGGGCCGACGAACACCCCGGCCTTCACCCTCGAGTTCCTCGGCGATGCGCTCTACCACGCGGTGCTGCCGGCGCTCACGATCCTCATCACCTCGCTCGGTGGCTGGATCCTCGGAATGCGCAACACGATGATCTCGACCCTCGGCGACGACTACGTCACCTTCGCCGAAGCCAACGGGCTCGCACCGCGCACCGTCGCCCTCAAGTACGCCGCGCGCAACGCGATCCTGCCGAACCTCACCTCGTTCGGGCTCGCGCTCGGTGGTGTGGTCGGCGGCTCGATCCTCGTGGAACGCGTCTTCGGCTATCCCGGTGTCGGCTACCTGCTCTTCAACGCCGTCACCAACCAGGACTACCCGCTCATGCAGGCCCTGTTC
>Ga0247736_10000374_pt1 | contig 15323 bp, 30 predicted proteins | sample UWRJL193509B2_FD_180935 | JGI IMG/M metagenome (GOLD analysis project Ga0247736, IMG submission 180935) | Plant litter microbial communities from Arlington Agricultural Research Station in Wisconsin, United States - UWRJ-L193-509B-2 | ecosystem: Environmental > Terrestrial > Plant litter >...
TTTTACCCAAGGTGTTTCGCCTTCAAATTTTATTTCGTTTACGTGTATCATTTTATTCTCTTCCATCGTATGCATTATGTATAACTAACATGTCTCCACAATCTTCTATAAGTTCAACTGTTGGTGAGCAATGACATGTTGATTTTTCTTCGTGTTCTTTTAAATCGTTTACTGGTGTTACGTGGTATATTGCCATTTTATTTAAAATCTTTAATGTATTGTTGAACGCGTTCTTTAGTCCAGTTCTTTAATCGTGCTACGTCTACAGGAACTACTTTTTTATTAGGTGGGATTATTATATTTCCTGATTTTCTACAACCTTCTTTTATTAAGATTTCTTCGTTTGTCATTTTGCTTGTTTTAATTTTATCTTTGTTCCGTCTGCCCAATGTTCTATTTCAACAACCTCTGTATATCTATTAATTTCTCCATATTTTGACCAAAAATAATCAAAGAATAAACAACTTAGTTGAAAAGTGTTTTGATGTTTATACCATAAACCTTTCTTGTATTTTCTATACCATTTATATTTACTTAACATTTTTATTTTGTATTGTAAGTTTTGACTATTGTTTTGAAAAGTAAATCTCTTAAATCTATGTTATCATTCAGGAACTGTTTAGCATCACCTTTGCTTTTACCTAAAATTACGTGGTCTTTAGATTTTTCAGCATCATTTTCAAAAGTTTCATCGTAATAGAAAGAATGCCCTTTTTTATAAATAACTTTACTTATAACACCATAATCTAAAACTTCCTGTGAAGTAGATATACCTGATCCATGTTCCATATCATATTCTCCCTCAGCATACGGAGGAAAAGTTTTGTTTTTTGTCACTCTTATTTTACCGCGATTTGTAAAAGTACCGTCTCCATTATCAACTTTAGAGCCTCTAAATACATCTATCATTATAGAAGAATAGAATTTCTGGGCGCGCCCTCCTGGAAGTGTCGTACCTCCCCCATAACCTCCAATAGAGTCCCTAATTTGGTTAATCCAAATACCTGTTACGTTATTCTTACCTACAAAACTATTTGTTATTTTGTACATATTTCCTATTGCCTGTGCATGCTTACCTATGTTTGATGCATCTGCTTCATTTTCTATAACTGATTTTGGAAGTAAGGCAGCAATACTGTCAACTATAAACAATCCTATTGCATTTTTTTCAAGTAGAGCAACCAATACATTATGACCTTCTGCTAAATGGTCAGGTTGAATAATTATAACTTTATTTAAGTCTACTCCTAACTGTTTTGCATACTTTTTATCGAATGAATATTCTGCGTCTATTATTAAGGATACTCTTTTGTCTCCCAATCTTTGGTAATTAGCTAATGTAGATAGAGATACTGTTGACTTACCTGAACTTTCTACCCCACTTAAATGATTATGCCTCCCAACTGCAAATCCACCTCCTGTACAAACATCATACGTTAAACTACCTGTACTTAGACGCGGTATTTCAAGTCCTTTAGACGAACCGATAACTTGAACAGAGTCTAATTTCAATTCTTTGTTTAATTCTGCTACTAATTCTTCAATTGTTTGTTCTTTTTTTTCTTCTTTCGCCGCCATTTATTGGTTTTTATTTTTGTGAATTTTCATATTCTTTTCTTGCATTAGATAAACTTTGTACTATCGAGTCAAATGTTCTATCAAATCGCTCGTACATGAGTTCAGTTTTAATCATAAACTCTTTTATATCTTCCATTAAGTTAATCCTCTTAACATAATAATCTGTTTTATACACAAGAGTTTCTGCTGAAGTTACTTTTTGACCTTCATTTAAAAGCATTTCCATAGATTCTGCTTTTACCTTCTTCCTGACTTCATCAAGATAAACATGTTGACTACCTTTAAATTTCTTTATTTTAGCGTAATACACAGATAAATTTTGCATATTAGAGTCAAACTTCCTCTTAATTATCTCTAATTGATGAGGGTCATATAAATCCACCATATTATGGTATTCTGTGGATAGATTGGATAGATTTTCAATGCATTTATGAGTATTTAAGTAATCCTCTTTACTTAAATTTACTAAATCACTAACTTTCAATGTTTCTTCCATCTATATGCTTTTTTATTTCTCTGAGTAATTTTGTGTTCTCTTTACACAAATCTACAATTTTTAAATATCTATTCCAAATAATATCACAGGTATTTCCAAATTCTTTTTCTAATTTATCAAATTCAAGTGAAAATAACAGTTTATCAAATCTTTCATGCTCTTCAGGAAGCAAGTATATAAAGTTATCTAAGTTATCTTGTAAACTTGGATGTAATCCTTTAGGTATTATATGAGCTATGTTTGTACGTGAAGGATTGTTTATGGGTTTTCCTGAGTGTTCAGAGTGTGTGCATTTATTTATGTGGTATTCAAAATAAACTTCTCTTAGTTGACCCCTATCTTCTTTTTTAACTGTTGTTTGTTCGCGGGAACTTTTAATAGATTTTTTAGGAGCGTGTTGTTGGCAAAACCCCTTACTAAAAGCATTTTTTTCACAAAGTTTACATTTTTTAGTTTTTATCAAAGTATTCTTGGTTTTAATTAATTTCAAAACAAATTTCAGTTAATACTTTATCTTTACCATTTACTTTTGACATTTCTTCTTTGGCTTTCTTTCTTATTTCAGTCGGAAACATTTCAGACATATCTTGATGATTTAATTTAAACTGCCTTACAAGGTTTTCATAATCTTTATCGTCTATCTTACCTTTTAAATATATTAATCCTCCTACGCAAGTATTCCAAGTTGTTTCTCTACCATTATAAGTTATCCAATAATAGTCTTGGTCATCTGTTCCAATCCCTATAAATCTTTCTAACTTATGAGATTCTGTCAACACTATTTCTCCTTTATGCTGATTAAACTCTTCTTTTATTATTTGTAAATTTTCTGAGAAGAAATCATATTTTTCTAAATCTTCTTTCGTTGCTTCTCTTTTGCTTATAAAAGAATAATTTGGGTGGTATTTTATCCACTTAGACATAGCGGCAGTTTCACCCTCTTCATAGAAAATTAATCCTTCATCAGGAGTGTCACCTCCTAAAATTAAATATGGCTTCATTTATTGCTTTTATTTTCCTGTGCGTTTTTATATGCGGTGGTTAGTATATGAATATCTTCTAAAGCATCTTGCATATCTCCTGACGATTCCATTCTATTTAAATCAGACAGTTCTAAAATTGTATTTAAAAACCTATCTTCTATTTGTTCGTATATTGTCATAATAATTTCTTTGTCTTTAAATATTTTGTTAAATGTGCTACAGCCTCTTCTTTATAATCTCCACCTGCTATAAACTTTATCTCTTTGTTTTCAAATCTGTAGTGTTGGTAATTTACCCAAAAATCTATGTTTGAAGTTTTAAACTGTTTTACTTTGTATTTTTCTTCTGTCGCCATTTACGGTAATTTGTAGTAACCGTTCTTTTTTATACCCGCCTCTATCTTTCTAAATAATGGGTTTTCCATTACTGATAATAAGGCTTCTTTTCCTATTAAAGCTGTTATGTTTTGTCGTCTATCTATAAATATTTTAGTTTTTTCAGGGTATCCATATTTTAGTAGATATTTGTCTCTTTTATAATCAGAGGACTGCCCTATTACTATATTTAATATGAATTCTAAAAAATTTATTATTTTTGATTTATTATCCATTAAATTTTATTTTATTAATTACATTCACCATTACTAATTATAGGCTTAGGAGGTAAGAAATCTTCTATACTTCTATTTGATAGGGGTTTTACTTGCATATTTCTTTGAGTAACAGTTCTGCTCAGTCCAGTTTTTATAACTTTTACTTTATTTCGTCGATTTAATAGAAAATCTATAATTAATTGTAATATTTTCATAGTTTTTATATTTTAAATAGCCAATAATAAGTTAAGAATAGTTGTACGTAATGAAGTATTTGGTCTCCGCCAATAGCTATAAAAAATCCATGATTATTTCCCTCTTTATAAAGCTTAGAATTCAATCTACTTGTAAAATAATCTGTTATGGTGTGCAATATAAAAGTAATAAGACAAAATATCACTACCCTTGCGTCATTAAGTAAAAAAGCTCCACCTATGAAAAATGTAATAGTGTATAAACCTGTGTGAGAAATAAGGTCTTTCCAATTTTTACCCTTACCTTTTGCCATTTTATCAGATTGAAGCCAAAAATCAGCTATCCAATGTATTATTAGTATCGAAAATATCTCTATTAAGTTCATTTACAGTTTTTGTTTTAGCAATTCTATTGACTGTCTAAATTCATTACCCTTGTCTATATCTTCTTTAGGGCATTCCCAGCCATGTATAGAAGCTATTTTAATTGGTGATTCATTAGCCTGATTTAAAAATTGTATGTATTGTTGCATTTCTATCACAAGTTTTTGATAAGCCAGTATTTTTTTTAATAGTCGTGCCTTTTCTTTTTCCCTCTTTAATTCCTTACTTATATCATTCTTCATATTCAAATCCATCTGTATTATTACCTTTAAATTTATAGGGTAGGTTGCAATTAAGGCATTTGTAGAATTTAGTTATTGTGTTTCTATCAGGATTTATATTTATACCCTCTTCATTATATTTCGGCGGAAAATATCCTAATGTTGTAGTTGAGCCTTTCTCAACTCTTACAGTTTCTATTTGACAATTTGGACAAAGTGTTGTTTTCATATTATCCTCTTAAATTTTTTAAGTCTTCAACAAACAATGAACGAAAAGAATATTCTGATTGCATACTCAATTTAGCTTCTTCTAAGGCTCTTTTTTCTTCTACTGTCATCTTACTATCATTTGTATTAAATAATTCGTTAGCGAGTCCCCACGCTTCTTGTTTGGCGTGTGTATGATGTTCTATCAGTTCTTCAAGTTTATCTTTGTTCATTTTCTTTATATGTTTTATTTTGCGGCGGTAATTCTAAAATATCAAACTTTTTCATTTTATTCTCTAAATTATAGTTAGTATCTATTTCCAAATCAATTACAGATTCATAAGTTTGTTCAAATATATCAGGCTTACAAGGATAAAAATCTCTATCGCCTGTTGGGAAAGGTTCTTTAATTATATAATCTCCTTTCATAGCTTTCATTACACCCTCTTTAGTTTCTATAAGAAGGTTAAATATTGGAGGTGCTGCTCCTGCTATATAGGCTGTTTCGCTTTCTAATTCTACTTTTAATTCTTTACCTACAAAATCATTTATCTTTTCTAAATTACTATTTCCGTTCCATTGTACAGCCTCTATAACAACCGGTTTCTTTCTATATTTCATAACTCATTATAATTTATTTCCGCGTAATGTTTTATACTCTCTTTTGCTATATTCCAAAACCAAAGGTTATCTTTATTGTGTGTTTTACTTGGTCTTATGGCTTCTGTAAGTACACTCAGATAATAATGTAAATATATCTTTACAGTCTTCTTCGTTAAACACTCTTTCCTTATATATCAGGGGATATAACTTCTCTTCCATAATTTGTTTTTTTCTTCATTCATTTTTATAACAATATCTTTGTACAGTCTATAGTATTTTTCAACTGTCTTTTTTGAGATAGGGTTGTTCTTGATAATTTTAACTTGACTTATTGTACCAAACTCGTCAAAATTCCAATTTTCTATTATTGATAGAAGTTTCAGTCGTGTTCGCTCTTCTAAGTTTTTTATTCTATTTTCATTTATTAATTTAAACGATTCTTTATTATTTAAATTAGATTTAATCTTTTCTTTCTTAATTTTAATACGTTTATTAAGTAAATAAACTATTTTGTCGTTGTAGAGTAAATTCACTGTCTCTGTAACTATTTTTGAAAAGGTTTCCTTAGTCCTATTATATTTTAATCTGTTGATGCCTTTTTTACATAGAACATAATTAGCTACACAATCTTTACCTCCAAGTGATTTAGGAAATATGTGGTCTATTTCAAAATCAGTTAAATACTCTCCTGTATAAAAACACTTCCCGTCATAAACTTTATACATTATTTCCCTTAATTTTTTATTAGAGGTTTTTATGTAACTATCTTTTGTAATCATCCGAATAATATTCTATAAAATTATCACTTATAACACCATATATAGGTATATTTGTTTTTTGGACTCTTTTGTAGTAATCTTTCAATGATTCTTTTTTAGTTTCCTGAGTTATATAATTATAATCTATTACTATATTGGATGAGTCTTTTAGCGGTATCTTTTCTACATCTATTTTTGTAAATTCATCTGGGTATTCTTTCATTAATTCTGCCGATAAAACTAAAGCATGCTCCCAAGAAAAAGCAAATACATATAGGCATTCATTGTTTACTATGGCGACCTTATAAATTTTTATTTTCATTTTTTAGAATGTTTATAGGCAAATATAGTGATTTACAATGAATTAACCAAAACATTAGTGTTAATATTTTTACTTTCTTTTATTTCTTTAGCTCTTCGGGCAACTGTAGCTTTACCTATTCCCAGCAATATAGCTATGTTTAAGTATGTCATCTTTCCACTCTTTTCTGTGTCCCATTTAGCCATACATTCCATAATATTGGCAGTATTTTCAGTTGCTCTTTTTTTGTTACTTTCTGTAACTGCTATAGTTTTTCTCTCAGCTCCTGTTAAACTATAGTCATCGTTGAATATAAAAGTCCTTTTTTTATTAGAATAAAGCTCAGGTTCCCTTGATAATACTTTTGAACATATATCTATAATCTCATCGGTTGATAACGGTTCTTCACACGAAGATGAGTTAACTTTAAGCATGAATGAGTATATTAAATTTTTATCTGCGTTAGGGTTCAATCCATAAATTTTAGATACTATATTGTATATCTTGCTGTTTCTTGCTCCATTACTAATCTTCTTAGGTATAAAAACCTCAGTAAACATTAGCTTTTCTTCTTTTAAATCTTTGTAAGCTTCATCTGTATTAAATGAGTACTTCTCTTTCATTTCTTCAAAGTTACTCATACGAAGAGTATCACTAATAAAGTTATCATTCACAAGCATCCTAATACCTGTACTCTTATTACTTTTGGATGAGTATCTTTTTACACTTACTTCTGATACCTTATTAATAATAGTGTAATTAGAATGATTTGAATTATAGTAAATGTTATAATCGTAAGGTATAGCAATTAACCTATCCCTTGATACTGCCTCTGGGTCGTAGTTCAAACCTATTGATGATGCAATTTCTTCTGTTATATTTTGAATTGTCTTTTTAGAACATCCTGCGGCAGGCATATTATCAACTGATACTAAAATACTTTTACCTTTACCTGACATAGAGTTCCATGCGGCGGCAATAAAAGTAAATTTTGAAAATTCAATAGTCACCTCTTCATCAATATCTAAATATAAATATCCTGTTGATATCTTAGCTGTATCAGCTCTTACATATTCATGGTGATTATAATTAGGAACAAGGCAAGGAAGAGATTTTTTAATCCTTGTGTACATTGGACTCTTTCTGTCAACTGTTCTTGCTAAATCAATAGATTTTTTTACAACCATTGATGGGTTTTTAATTAGGTTTACTAATTCTTCTAAAGAGATTGTAGTTATGATATCTCTTGTTTTTACATTTGGAATAATATTGAACATAGGCTAAAATAAAAAGCCCTCAAAAAACTACAGCCTTAATTGTGGTACTTGGGCTTTCATTTTAAGAGGGGTCTCTTTTATCTATTAATTGTATTCTTGACGAAGTACCACCAACGTTCTTTACAATTGTATGTATCAAATTAGTTTTGATTAAGAATAACTCCGCGGCTCAAAACTGTAAAAGCCAATCAACGTTGTTTAAGTCAGCCTAAGCATCTACAACATTTTTTATTTTAACGTCCACGATTAAAGCACATGAGTGAATAACAAGGGACATTGCAAATGTAATCAATTAGTTTCTTCTGTGCAAATGCATAAAGATATATTTTATGATAAATCGATTATATCTTCTGGTTTATTTACGGCGGGATGAAACTCAAACAAACAGTTAAAAAATATTTCCAATATCTTAGCTTGTTTCCTAATTGAAGTTTCCTCCAAAGAGAAATAATATTCTTCAAACAATTTGAACACCATAGCATCCCAAAAATACTTATTCTGAGCTATATAGTTCCTGTTCACTACAACCTTACTTATGTTATCTAAAAGTACCTCTTCGTACTCTGATTGACCAAGTTTATTTTCATTCATTTCTGTTTCTTTTTTCTGCCGCGAATATAACTAAAAATACTTATAGTTTAAAAACTATAAAATAAAAACGACATATAAAAATATTTAACAAAAGTTTAACTAAAAATATTTGTTAGTAAGATTTAATAATTGTAAATTGCGCACTTATGGAGTTGAAGCATTATATGTCATTTGTAAGGCAAATAAGAAAAAGACTTATATATTATAAGCTTGAAGAAGTTGAATACAAAGAAGGTAAATACATACATTTCAAAGAAGTAGGCGACGATATTTATATCCCCCTGTTTTTTATAGGATTTATAAATATATATTTTCTACGCGAAGGTAAAATAACAGATGTATTCAGGTATGATGGACAATACGCCAATAACGCGGCAAAAGCTTTTTACATATTTCACTATAAAAGAAATTTAACAAAAATATTATCAAACGACAATGAGACCAGTATTTAAGAAGAGAGAAGTAGTAATAAAATATCCTGAAAAAGATGCAATGGATTTGGGAGCTACCAAAGGAAAAGAAACAGTTGCTAAAGTTTTGTATGTAGGTGAAGCCGCCGAGAATTATAAAGTGGGAGATACAATATTATTCACTTTTGCAGAGGGGTTTGGCAAGGAGATAAATTACTTTGGAGAGAGACTGTTTAGAATAGAGAATGAAAGTCATATAACATGTCAAGTGGTAGAAGATTAAATAGATTATGGCAGAGCTAAAAGCATTTAAAGTAGATTTTTCATATAAAAACAGCATGCAGCTTTTAGATACGGTTATTTATCTATTCTCTAAAACAGTGCTAAAAACAGAACTTTCACCAAGAGAAATATCTATTCTTAGAATATACCTTGCTCATGGCTACAGTCCGAAAGTTAAAAAAGGGATATGTATAGATTTAGAAATGAATGCCACCACCCTAAACACTAACAACTGTAAATTACAAGCTAAAGGATTTTTAAGTCCGCATCCAACAAGCCAAAGATTAAAACTTATAAATGAAGAACTCCTACAGTTAAAAGATTGTTTCATAAACGAAGATAACAAAAGTATATTCGTAGTAAATTTTATAAAAGACAATGTACGATGAACCATTTTACGATAAGAATGACATAATTGAAATATATGCTAACAAAAGAAAAGCCTTAGACAAAAAAGATGTGTACGAGCTTTTTAATATTTTAATAAATTTCTTAAAAAGAGACAGTAAGACACAAAATCAATATGCTTACAGAATACCAAGAATAGGAGTGTTGTACAAACCGTTTGAAAAAGAAATGCCAGGAAAAACAAAAGACACTAAAAATGTCAGATTGGATGAAATGATGGTAGAAATGATGATTGGTAAATTTGGAAACATACTTGATGCTCCATCAAAGATTAAAGAAAATAAAGAAGAATTACAGGCATGGCAAAACTATGGCGAATAATAAAGAGTAGGTTTGAAAAGGAAACAGGAGAGTACTGGATTTTAGAGAGAAGAGAAATATGCAGGACATGTCCATATAACTCAAATAATAGCCAGAAATCAACTTTTAAGCAGAAAGTGTATAAGATATTATCCAACTTCTATACGTTGCTTACAAGGTCTGAAAATGAAGATTTAGGAGAGTGTTTTTGCGGGTGCAGTGTATATTTTTTAACGAGAGATAAAGAAAGTCAATGTAGTGCAAAAGAAGAATACGGGGACGATAAATGGAAAAGTATATTTATCCCACAAAATAGTAAAAGAAAAGCAATATAAAATGAAAATAATAAATAACACTCCTGAAATACCTTATCAAGAAGAGAGTAGGGTATTTGATTTAGGAAAGATAAAGAAAGGCACCTCTAAGTCATTCAACTTTACCATAGAAAACTCTAAACACAGAGACGTAAGAGCAGGTTGCCCATCTTGTACAAAAGTAACTGCTGCACAAAAAGAAGAAAACATAGAACTTTCAGTTACTTACAAAGCTTTTAATATAGGCTCTTTTGATAAAAGAATAACAGAAACTCTTGAAGATGGAACAACTATAGTATTTAAACTAAAAGGAACAGGAATATAATGAATTACAAAGGCAGCATTTCGAATTTAATATTCGCCGCAATAGAAAACAAACCCCAATTAAAAATGGGAGAAATACTGTATAGTTTCCTAAGTAAAGGAAAGTTAAAAAAACATTACTTAGAAGCAACAGATGAAGAAATATACACTTCTTTAGAAGACTTTCTTTCAGAAAAAGAAGAGGTGGATGAACCTTTAGATGAACAAGAATTTTATCAATGGACAGAACAAGTAACTTGCAAAACTAAATAATGGAAGAAATATTAAAGAACAATTTTGAAATTTCTTATCAGGAGTTTAAAGAATATGAGCAGTTTCTTAAAAACGCCGCGCCAAAAATAAAAAAAGAAAGAGAAGAGTTCACTCAGTTCACTATAGACAACAGTTCAAATACAGAGGCTATAACAGACAAATTATTTGAAATAGAAACTACACCTGTAAATTATCAAAACGACTTGCTAAAACTACAGAACAAGCTTATAACAACCTACCACACTGTTAAAGACTGTATAGAAATTCCCGCTGAAATAAAAAAAGAAGTGGAAAGTTTAATATCTCCAAAACAAATTTATAAAATTAAAAACGGAGAAGCACAAGAAATAGATCCCTCTTACACAGAAAAAATAAAAGTAGAGTCTAAAAAGTATTACAAACAGATGTTAGAGCAAATGAATAAAGGATAGAGATGTATGTCACAGTATATAAAGGAATTCATAAGTAAATCGAAGCCCCAATTTGAAAAATATAAAAAGTATATCATAGCAAATGATTGGGCAGAAGAAAATCCTTCATCTAACTTCGGCGACGAATATTTTAACAACCTATATTCAGAAGACTTAAACAAAGTAAAAAAGGCGGAAATAGAGAAACTGTTAAAAGAAAAAATCGCCGCACAAAAAACAGATGTAAAAGTAAGAACCTCAGAGTTCAACCTCCAAAATAAAATGATGCTCAACATAGTTGAAAGAATCAAAAGATTTGTTTCAAAAACAGAAGGAGAACATCATTTAAAAGATTTCAAAGCATTCATAAAATTTTCACTATCTATAATAAAGATACACACTGACAGAGTTGACGATTATGTTGACTCTGTTGACGTTTCTAAGATAGACAGTCAGGAAGTAAGAAGTGAAGAAATGAACCTTATAAAAGAGTGTTTTGAAGGAGTGAATAAAATTCAGGACATTATAACTGGGTTGAATATAAAGGATGATGCAACTGATGAGTCTACTATAGTATTCCATGAAAATACTAAAATAGCACAATTATGTATGCATGAAATACTTTATAATGAGTATCCCTTAATAAAGAGAATCATAGATTCAATGAAATTAGATTGGGACAGCCCGCCTAAAAATGAAATGCACATACATAATCCAAGCCCACCAAAATGGAATCCTGAAAAACATTATTTTTTACAAGATAAAGCAACGCTTCAATACTATATAGACGAGTATAAGAAGCTTGAAAATGGAATTGTAATAGATGGGCTTGAAATGGAACCTTGGTTGTATTTTCATATAAATCATTTTGTTACAGAAATACCAACAGAGATTTTAAATAAGCAAACTGGCGAAAAAAAGATTAAAAAAATAGTACAAGTTCCACAATACCGTGATAATGAGCACTATATAATTCAAGATAATTATAGAGAGGCGCGTAAAAATGGTAAAATATTATTTATAGCTGCTACAAGACGTTTATTTAAGTCTACAGGATTGGCGTCTCACTTATATCATAAATCTATAACAGGGGGTAAAGAACTATTAGTAGCCGGGGGGTCTGCTAAAGACTTAGGACAGTTAGAGAAAAATATTAAAGTATGTGCCTCATTTATAAATCCTGCTTTTGCAGTAAATAACATATCCTCAGACTGGACTAAAAAAATACCCCTTGGTATAAGAACAAAATCAAACAAGATTTTAACGCAGTGCATAATACATGTAATCAATCTCGATGGTGGTAATAACAGTGAGATTCTTGCAGGATTTACGCCAGATGCTTTAGTTATAGATGAAGTTTTAAAAAGCCCTTTCATAGACCAATTAAACGGAGCAAAGCCTTCATTTGATACACCCAATGGTATGCTATGTTGTCCTATCTTATCAGGTACAGGCGGAGATGAAGAAATGAGTAGAGATGGTCATTTAGTTCTTAATGACCCTAAAGCATATAAAGTCCATGAAATGAATTGGGATGCCTTAGAAAGGGGTATAGACAAAGAAGATATATTATGGGTAAGGAGAGATTTTGGAACTTTTGCCCCCGCTGCTATGTCTGCGAAGACAGGTATGATAAAGATAAAGTCTAATTTGGCTAAATATCTAAACAGACCAGATTCAAAAGAACTTGAGAAAATAGAAATATTAGTAACTGATTGGAAAAGGTGTAATGAAATAATAGCAAAAGACAGAGAAAAATTATTCGGAGATAAAAAGTCACTAAATAAAGAAATAGTTTACTATCCTAATGACCCTCAGGAAATTTTTGCAAGTGGCGCAGTTTCGCCTTTTCCACTATTAGAGGCAAAAGCCCATAAAGAGTATCTGCTAAAAACAGGATTGTGGGATAGGAGAAGAGATTTATATAGAGACACCACTGGTAAAATATGCAGTGATATATCAACAAAAGCCTTAGCTGAATTTCCTCATAAGGGTGGTAATATATCAGCTCCTTTTTTAATATTTGAGGACTTACCTAAAGAAAAGCCAAAATTTGGAGCTTATACTGCTGGTTTCGATGACTATAAGCAAGAAGATTCTGACACTTCCAGTTTAGCAACGTTCTATGTTGTTAAGAATCAGGTACTTGGAGACCCATTCTCTAATAGAATAGTAGCTTCTCTTAAATTCAGACCTGATAGGCATTCTGAGGTTTATGAAAAGTGGCTTTTGTTGATGGAGGCATATAATCTTGAAAGAACATGTTTTGGTGAAAATGAAGATTTTGCTATAAAGGATTTTTTAGATAAAAAACACTTAACTGAAACGTATCTTGCACCAAGCTTAGACTTTTCTCAAACTTTTAATGTACCTAATAATATGAAGAGGCGGTTTGGGTGGTCTCCGAGCAGTAGTAAACGCTTAATATTTAATATGTTTGTAGACCACTGTAATGAGACTTTTGATATAGAACAAGAAGATGGTACAATAAAGTCTATAAAAGGCGTTCAGACCATTGATGATATAGGGTTGTTAGATGAAATAATACAGTATACACCTGTATTAAACGTAGATGCGATAACGAGCGCAATGGCTGCTTTTGCATACGGTCACTATCTTAGGAGCTCTCATTTATGGAAGGTAAAAGAAAGACAAATAGAAAACTTGCAAAAAGATGTAAGAAGACCGAACAGGACTAAGACATTCTATAGTGATTCAGGCAGAAGCAGGTCTTTTTACAGAGGAAGGTAGAAATTAGATTTATATATTTGCAAATTTAAAATAAAAGGATTATATTTGTTCTATAATTATTTGGTCAAGACTTAGTTATTTAATAAAGAAATTAATTACCCCCTCACCAAAGGCTGCTTGACCCAGTTTTTAGTGAGGGATTTTTATTTAAAAAATGGACAACAATTATTACATTTACAGACACAGAAGATTAGATGATTTTTCAATTTTTTACGTGGGAATGTCTGAAGTTTATGAAAGAGACAGTAAGTCAAAGTATTTTACAAGACTATATAGCAGAGCTCATGTAAAGAAAAGAACTACATATTGGGGAAGAATAGTTGAAAAACATGGATATGCAGTTGAGATAGTAGCTGAGAATTTAACCAAAGAGGAAGCCTGCGAACTTGAAATATTTATTATTGACACTTATGGTAGATTAGATTTAAAAGAGGGTAGATTAGTTAACAATACAGGTGGTGGTGAGGGAAGTATAAGGCAATCTGAGGAAGTCAGAAAAGCGAAGAGTGAAAGATTTAGAGGTAAAAATAATCCTAATTATGGTAGGAAAGGAGAACTTGCTTGTAAATCTATACCTGTATATGAAGTTTCTACAGGCAAAGTGTTCCCATCTATGACTTCTGCCGCAGAATATTTAGGTATAGCTATTTCTGAATTTACATCTCAAATAAGTTGCTGTAAGAATAGAAGAAATAATACAGGATTTTTACACGTAGATTCCTCATTGGATCGTGAACCAGAAGATAGAAGAAGGCATGTTAAAATAGTTGATTTCAATACAGGAGAATTAATAGAAACACTAACAGAAGCAGCTAAAAGAGCAGGTGTATCACATAAGTATTTAACAGGTATGTTAAGGGGAACTTACAACAATAAAACTAATTATTTATATAAATCAGACTACGACAATGGATTAAAGCCAGATGAACTTTATGAAGATAAAAAGAATAATAGACCTGTTATAAATATTGAAACAAAACAAGAATATTCTTCTGTACTCAAAGCAAGTATAGAATCAAATATAAATAAATCATCATTATTAAACAAATTAAAAGGTGTAACATATAATGATAGCCCGTTTCAGTTTTTAGAGGACTACACAAAAGGACTGGAAGTAAATCATAATTGTAGGACTAATAGAAATAATAATAAAAAGTTAATAGATAAGAATACATTTGTAGTATATAATTCTATAACCGAGGCATGTGAAACCTTAGGTATTAAATTAACTACGTTGTCTGGGTATCTAAATGGTTATAAAATTAACCCCACAAATCTAATGTATCTTTCTGATTATGAAGTAGGCAATTATGAAAGTAAGAAGCCTACAATTGACAGTCAAAAAGTTATAGATACGAGTACAAGTATAATTTATAGTAGTAAGAAAGAGGTATGCAGAGTATTTGGGTATGACTATAGTAAATTTAAGACTTACATGAGTGGTAAAAAAGAAAATAACACTACATTTTTACCATATAACATTACCCAAACAATAATATAGAAATTTATGCTTTTTTTATTATAAACAAATTCCTTTATTTTTGCAGCTCAACAAGATATAAACGTGGCTGATTCAAAAATAGAACATAATTTTGCAGAAGTAAATGGTATAGGAGCAGGAGACGGAACAAGCTCTATTCCTATACAAACTCTGCCTAATAAAAAGAAGACAAAGAAATGGAAGCAG
>Ga0247736_10000375_pt1 | contig 15314 bp, 11 predicted proteins | sample UWRJL193509B2_FD_180935 | JGI IMG/M metagenome (GOLD analysis project Ga0247736, IMG submission 180935) | Plant litter microbial communities from Arlington Agricultural Research Station in Wisconsin, United States - UWRJ-L193-509B-2 | ecosystem: Environmental > Terrestrial > Plant litter >...
GTCGCCGAGCGCGTCGTCAGTCAGGAGGTCGGTGGCGGCGTCTTCGGAGGCAAGGACGCCCGGAAGTTCGCGCGCGGTAGTGGAGTCTTTGCGGGCCAGGGCGTCGAGGTAACTGCCGACAAACCCGCCCGCGCTGTACAGGGTTGAGCCAAGCGCGGCGACAGTGATCGCGAAGCCGCCGAGGAGAACCGCAAGCGCGACGGACCAGAGAATGAGTACACGCCGCATTCCCACATCCTAAGCTCGCCACACGGGGCCTCGTGCGCCAACCGGCCGCGCGCGCACAGACCCGGGGGTTCCCGCGCGGGTAACCTTGTGTTCATTGTGACTAAACACCGTGGAGAGCAGCTGTGACCGACCTAACGCTCTCGGCCGAGCAGGCCGCGGTGTTCGACGCCATCGAGACGACCCGCGAGAACATTTTTGTAACCGGTCGCGCGGGCACGGGTAAGTCGACGCTGCTCAACCACCTGTCATGGAACACCTCGAAGCAGGTGGTGATCTGCGCCCCCACGGGTGTCGCCGCGCTCAACGTTGGCGGCCAGACCATCCACTCGTTGTTCCGACTCCCGATTGGTGTCATAGCTGACCACCAGATCGATCAGGTTCCCGAGCTGCGCAAACTGCTCAACACCATCGACACCCTGGTGATCGATGAAGTCTCCATGGTCAATGCCGACCTGCTCGACGCTATCGACCGCAGCCTTCGCCAGGCCCGCCAGCGCCCACACGAGGCGTTTGGGGGAGTGCAGGTGGTGCTTTTCGGAGATCCGTACCAACTCGCCCCCGTGCCGGGCGACGCCGACGAGCGTGCCTACTTTCAGGACCAGTACCGGTCGATGTGGTTCTTCGACGCCAAGGTCTGGGAAGAGACCGACCTGAAGATCTACGAACTCACGGTGATCCACCGCCAGCACGAAGACGAGTTCAAACACATGCTCAACGCCGTGCGGCACGGTCGTGTGACCGCGGAGATCGCCGGCCGTCTCAACGAGACCGGCGCGCGCTCCGCTCCGACGGACGGCGCGATCACCCTCGCCACCACGAACAGCACGGTAACCCGGATCAACGCCACTGCCCTCGCACGGCTGTCCGGCCGGTCGATGACCGCAAAAGCGCAGATCACCGGCGAGTTCGGCGGTCGAGCGTTTCCCGCCGACGATGCCCTCGAACTCAAACAGGGCGCCCAGGTGATGTTTCTGCGCAATGACGCAGAACAGCGATGGGTCAACGGCAGCATCGGAACGGTCACCCGCATCGACACCACGGTGTGGGTCGAGGTTGACGGCGAGACGCACTCGGTGGTGCCCACCATCTGGGAGAAGTACCGCTACACCTACTCGGCGGCAACGAAGTCGCTCAAAAAGGACATTGTGGCGGAGTTCACGCAGTTCCCGCTTCGGCTGGCGTGGGCTGTGACCATCCACAAGTCGCAGGGCAAAACGTACAGCCGCGCTATTGTCGACCTGGGTTCACGGTCGTTTGCACCCGGCCAGACCTACGTGGCGTTGAGCCGGATCAGTGCGCTGGAGGGGTTGTACATGACCCGTCCGCTGCGCCCGGCGGACATCATCGTCGACACCAACGTGCAGCGGTTTATGGCCGGGTCTGTCGCGGTTCCGGGAATTCAGGCTTAACCGACCCGTTGCCGATGCGCTACCGACCCATTGTGGGTCAGTGAGCGGGTGGGTCGGTGAGCGGAGTGGGTCGGTGAGCGGAGTGGGTCAGTGTCCAGGGTGTTCGGGAAGATCGAGCACCGACGTGTCAGTGGTTCCGACGCGCGGAACAAAGCTGTCGCTGTGCTCACCGTGCGGCTGTGCGTAAACGCCAGCCTCGGTCGCAGCGAGGGCCGGAGTGGTGAGTGCTGCCACGGCGATTCCACCGATTAGAAGACCCGTGAGGTATCGACCGGCAGAGGGCATCCTGCTGGGAGCGGAGAAGTCGACGCCCCGTCGCAGCTGGACCGCGAGAACAACGGCGATGAATAGTTCGAGGAGTGTGGCGAGGCCCAGGGCCGTGAGACCGAGCGATGAGGCGACCGTCGGCGTCTGGAGTGCGGTCGCAGCGGCCGTCAGAAGGCCCCACAAGAGGATGGGAAGCAGGGCGCCGAACAGAACCCAGCGGGGATACGCGATGCGCTCACGCATAAACGTCATCACACCCCAGCCGAATTCGACAATGCCCAGCAGCAGCAAAACTGCTGCGATCGGAAGAGGAGAGCTGATGACCAGTGCGAGGTGGATCATTCCGGTACCCAGGGCGGCAAATGCGAGCCAGGTGCGGGTGACTGTCGACACGGTGTCCCTCTCCTCTTCCGATGGTGGTGCAGGTGTGGTGCGGGTGTGTGAGTTAGGCGCGGGCGCGGGCGGACTTGTCCGCTCCGAGGCCAACGGCCAGAAGAACAGCAGCGCTGGCGAAGTGCAGCACGTTGTCAGCAGCGTTGATGGCCAGGATGTTGAACGTCGATCCGACGAGGAACAGGCCGACGATGCCGAGGACCAGGTACACAGCACCAACGGTGGTGTTGAGCGAACGGGCGGCCGGGACGCTGGAGAGTCCGGCGATGAGGAGTGCGGCGCCAATCAGAAGGTGGGCGACGTTGTGAAGGATGTTGACCTCGAAGAGGCCGAGCAGCAGTCCGCCGCTGGTGTCAATGAATCCGACTCCGGCAGTGACGGTGAATCCGAGCAGACCAACAAGGACGTATACCGCGCCGAAGACAACTCCGAGCAGACGGTTCGGTGAACTGGACATTCTGGTGCCTCCTGTAATTGCGACGGGCGGGACGCCCATCCTGTACACACCCATTCGTTCTGTTGCACCAATCGGATTGGTATTGCTGAGGATTGGGTGAATTGTGGTGAAGTCCCAGCAGACCGGCAGCAGAACGGCAGGTGTGGAGCGACGGGTTCAGCCAATCAGATGTTCACGCATAAACAGCGCGGTCCGCGACAGCGCGAGCTGGGCCGCGCGCGGGTTCACCAGGTCGGGGATGCTGCCGTTGGCGAAGGAATGCTGCGTGCCCGGGTAGGTGTGGGCGATCACCGGAGTGCCGTGCTCTTTGAGGCGCGCAATAAAGTCGTCCGGGTCTTCGTTTTTGCCCCACTCGTCGAACTCGGCGAACTGGAGCATCGCGGGACAGGGCACTACCCCGTGGTCGTGGGGTGCGAGGGTGGCGTAGAACGCGACCACGGCATCCACCGCTCCTCCCTGGGCGTGCAGTAACGCAAGCCACCCGCCCATGGAGAAGCCAACTACGCCGAACCTGCCGGATCCCTCACTGCGAGCGGTGGCGATGATGTCATCGAGCTCCGACAGGGAGTGGCTGACGTTCAATGAGGTCATCAATCGGGCAGCATCTTCTGCCGTCGACGTGGCAGTGCCCGAATAGAGGTCGGGCACACTCACCCGGAATCCCTCTCGGGCGAGAACGGCCCCCACGGTCTCGAGCCAGGGGAGGCGCCCGTACCAGTCGTGCACCAGCACAACGAGAGGATCACCGGCGTTGCCCCACCACAGGGGGATGCCCGGTGAAGCAATCGGAAACAGATCGGCCACGTCACTCACTCCCCGTACCGTCGGATCCTTCCGCCATTGGGAGGCACCGAGCCACAATTCTCCGAGGCTGAGCTCGCGTCACACACACATCGTCGACTCGGCTCGCCAGGGAACTGCAGTCCTCTAAGGATACGAGGTTGTGGCCTTCCCCGGCCCAGCAAATTTGTTCCAGTGGAAACCGGAAATTAGTACATTCCCGCAGAGGAATATAGGGACTGACGTATATGAAGTCACTTGTATGTTATTGCGCGCTCAACTAGACAGAAGTCTCTGGTTTGGACGGAAACCGCTCGCTACACTGGCCCGATCGTGGCCCGCCAGCACGGTCATATAACCGTGCCCAGCGGCGGACCACCATGATTTCCGGGAGAGTACCGTGCCAGAAACACCGCCGATTGATCCGAGTGCACTCCCGAGCGGCGACGGCTGCGTCGATTGTCTCGCCGCCGGTGGGTGGTGGCTGCACCTGCGCCGCTGCGCCGCGTGCGGACACATCGGCTGCTGTGAATCGTCGCCCTCGCAGCACGCCAGCATTCATGCGAGCACGCCGGGGCATCCCGTTATCCAGAGTTATGAACCGGGAGAGGACTGGTTCTGGGACTACACGGAAGGCGTCTACCTCGACGGACCAGAGCTCGCCGCCCCGCAGAGCCACCCCGAGTCCCAGCCCACCCCGGGTCCCTCGGGCCGCGTACCCGAAAACTGGCAGGAACTGCTGAACTGACTCGTCGTGGAGCGGGTCGCCGGTGAACGCGTCCTCTAGGCTCGCCTGACACGTCGTCAGTGAGAAAGAGTGCCTTATGACCGATCCATTTCCGCTTATCCCGGTCATCGACGGCCACAACGACCTCCCGTGGGCGTGCCGCTCCGGGCGGGACTACTCGGTCGCAGGCCTCGACTCCGAAACGGACTCCTCCCGCACCTCGCTGCAGACCGATATCCCCAAACTTCGCCGCGGCGGGATGCTCGCCCAGTTCTGGTCGGTGTGGGTGCACACCGATGTGGTTGGTGCGGACGCGATCCAGGCCACACTCGAGCAGATCGACTTTGTGCACCGGATGGTCGCGGCCTACCCCGAGACGTTCGAACTCGCGACGACGGCCGACGACGTCGAGCGTGCCGGAGCGGCGGGCACCATCGCGTCCCTGCTCGGCATCGAGGGTGGCAACCAGATCAACAATTCGCTGGCGGCGCTGCGCGAATTTGCCCGACTCGGGGTGCGATACATGACCCTCACCTGGAACTCCACCACCGAGTGGGCCGACGCTGCGACGGACGAACCGAAGTACAACGGCCTCAACGACCGCGGCCGCGAGGTGATCGCCGAGATGAATCGCATCGGCATGATGGTCGATCTTTCCCACGTGTCTGCAGCGACAATGCAGGACGCGCTCGACGCCAGCACGGCGCCCGTAATTTTCAGTCACTCGTCGTGTTTTGCCCTCAACCCGCATCTGCGGAACGTGCCCGACGCGATTCTTGCCCAGCTCGCCGCCAATGGTGGCGTGCAAATGATCACCTTTGTGCCGGCCTTTATCTCCGCCGCATACAAGGCGTGGCAGGACGCGGACGAGGTGGAGGAGAAGCCCGTGGTGACGGTGAGCGATGTGGCTGACCACGTGGAGCATGCACGCCGCGTTGCGGGTATCGACCATGTGGGCCTCGGCGGAGACTATGACGGGTGCCCCGATATGCCCGTGGGGTTGGCGACGGTGGCCGACTACCCGAACCTGTTCGCCGAGCTGCGCCGTCGCGGCTGGTCCGAGCCCGATCTGGCAAAGCTCGGGTACCAGAACATCCTCCGTGTGCTCCGCGCGAACGATGATGTATACCGGAGTTTTACCGCCTAGAGCTTGGGAGCCATGTCGTAGGTGACCCATGGGGTGGCCGTGGCGTGCGCGTCGTACACCCGGCGGGCCCTGGTGTTGGTGGTCGCGGTGATCCAGCGGACAAGCTGGGCTCCGTCTTCGCCCGCGATCTCCGCAGCGCGGTCGAGCAAGGCGCCACCGGCCCCGGTGCCCCGTGCCTCCGGTGCGGTGAACAGGTCGTCGAGATAGAGCCCCATCCGAGCGACGGACGGTCGCGCGAACGTGCGGAGGTTGGCCAGCCCGATGAGTGTTCCATCGGGACCGACGGCGACGAGGCCGCGCATGGCGTGCTGGTGTGTCAGTACCCAGTGCCAGGTGGTGGCTACGACCGAAGCATCCGCCGGCAATTCATAAAACGCACGGTAGCCGCTGTACAACACAGCCCACGCATCGGCGTCCGCTTCGGTGATATCACGAACGGTGGGCGCGGATTCTGGGCTCATGGAGCAACGCTATCGAAGCGCGACGGATTCTGTCGCGGCGGTGCGAAGCAGGGTGCGGACGCGGTGTAGGCCCCTGTCGGTCGCTGACGAAGTTCGAGTCACCGCGAAGTTATACCGGACGATCGGGCGGGTAAGCTCGCGCATCGCGACCCCCTGCGGGAGCTGGGTGGCGCCGAGCTGCGGGATGAGGGCGACTCCGACGCCGGCCGCGACCAGGGCGAGCTGCACGTCGAAGTCGGTCGCGGTGGCGACCGTGCGCGGCGCAAAACCGGCGAGCCCGCACGCGCGCTGCACCATCTCGTGGCAGGTCAGCTCGGTGTGGGGAACGATCCAGTTGTGTGTGCTGTAGTCCGCGAGGTCGGCCACATCCGGCGTACTCCGGTCATCAGGAACGGCCAGGCGAACGGTCTCTGTCATCAGCGGGAAGGCCTCCAACCCCGGGGCCGTGATCGGGGGCATATTCGAGTAGGAGTGCGCAATGGCCAGGTCGACCTCGCCAGCGGCAAGCGCGGGGAGGGAATGACTGGGCTCGAGTTCGGTCAGAGTGAGTGACAGTGCCACCTCGTCGCTGTCCCGAAGGGATTTCCACGCGTCGGCGACAAACGTGCGTGCTGCGCTGGGGAACGCCGCGACGGTGTAGTGCCCGGCGCCCCCCTCGCGCAGCGAAGTCACTTCCATTTCGGCGACCGTCAGCATGTCGGAGATCTGGTGGGTGTGGCGCACCAGCAGCTTGCCCGCGGGTGTCACTCGAACGCGACGCCCATGCCGCTCGGTGAGGGGGAGGCCGACCTCGCGTTCCAACGCCGCGAGTTGCATCGAGATGCCCGGCGCGGTCAGGTGGAGTGACCGAGCCACGGCGGCGATGGTTCCGAGCTCGTCGAGTTCGGCCAGGAGTTTGAGCTTGCGGATGTCCAGCACAAACTAATTCTTAGTGTTCAGGCAATAAGAAGTAAATGGATATTTGTATTGGCCGCGAGCATCCTGAAGCCATGACATCAATTCGTGTGCTGGGTGCGGGACTCGCGGTAGTGCTGCTCTGGGCGAGTGCTTTTCCGGCCATTCGTGTCGCCGCACCGGAGCTGGGGGTCATCGGGCTCTCCTTTGTGCGGCTGGTGGTGGCGGCCATCGCCCTTCTGGTGCTTGCGCCCGTGCTCAAGGTGCGGCTGCCGGCGCGGCGAGACATTCCCCTGATCGTGGCGTGTGCATTTTTCGGGATGGCCGCGTATCAACTGCTGCTCAACTGGGGCGAGCTTGATGTTCCGGCGGGCACGGCGAGCATTATTGTCGCCGCTGCCCCGCTGGTCTCGATTGTGATCGCCGCGATCGCTTTTGGCGAACGGTTGTCGCTTGTGAGAATTGTGGGCAGCGGCATTGCGGTCGCGGGGGTCGCGATGGTGTGCCTGGCGCGCGCACAACTCAGCTTGTCTACGTCGGTGTGGATTGTGGTGGCGGCGATGGTGGTGCAGGGGATTTATCACCCGCTGACTCGGCCGCTGCTGCGCAGGTATACCGGGGTTGAGGTGGCGACCTATTGCATGGTGGTGGGAACCGTGATGGCGCTCCCCGCGGTGCCCTGGGGATGGGACCAGATGCAGCACGCTGACCCATCCGCGTGGGCTGCCGCCGTGTACCTCGGTCTTCTTCCGTCCGCCCTGGGATTCGCCATCTGGGGATACGCCGTTGCCCGGCTGCCCGTTGTCACCTCGACCGCGCTGCTGTATCTGGTGCCGCCCGTGGCCGTGGGTATTGCGTGGGTCTGGCTGGGGGAGCTGCCGGTGGCGTCTGAGCTGGTCGGCGGAGCCGTGGTGATTGTGGGAGTTGTGGTGATTGCGCAGGGCGCACGGCTGGTCGACGCAATCAGGGGAGCGCGAGCACCAGTCCCGTGTGCTGAGCGGCTACGGCGGTGAGTCCGGCCTCGAGGGCTTCGCTCGCACGCGGCGCAATCTCGGGGGAGATCCCGTCGGCCAATCGCGTATCCGCACCCGGCCAGACGACGGCGGTGACATTGCTGGTGGGCTCGGGCAGTTGGGCGCCGAGCAGAACGAACTGCTGGTCGAGGTTTGATGCGGTCGCGCTGTCGAGCGCGGTCAGTATGGCCTCGCCGAGCACAACAATCACGTCGGGTTCGTCGGCGAGGGCATCCTGCAGTAGGGCGTCGGTGTCGGTCGCTCCGGTGGCATCAGCCGGCAGGATGCGGATGGATGCTGCGCCGTGCAGCGCCGCGAGTGCCCGAAGTTCTGCGACCGCAGCCGTGGTGTCTGCGGCCGCGTCGCCCGTGACGTCGGGGGTGATGATCGTGAGGGTGAGGCCCGTGGGGATCCCGTCGGGGGCGGCGATCGAGGGTGCAGCGACGGTGCTGCCGGGTGCGGGCACCTGCGACGGGGCCGATGCGACGGGGGAGGAGCCGGCCGACGCACTCGAGTCGGACCTCGTCGACGACGTGTCGGGGTTTGTGCTGGGAGGGTTCGTGCCAGCGGGCGAGCATCCCGTCAGTCCACCCACCACAAGAGCCGCGGCGACGATGAAGGTGGCCGCACGAGTGGTGAGTGGGAGGAACGACGGGAGTGGGGCGAAAAACACGGGTACCTCTGGTCTGAAATCTGGGGGAGTGCGTGGTGCGGTGGTGAGCTGGGAAATGCTGATGCGGCTCCGGCTGAACGGAGGGGGGCCGTTCGGCCGGAGCCGCACTAGTGCAGGTGGTACTTACGCGCGGTTACGGCGGCGGCGAATTGCGAGGAACAGCCCACCTCCGAGGAGAAGCATGACCGCGGCGAAGAGCCCACCGGAGACCTCGGCGCCCGTGGACGCGAGGTTGCCTGAGTTCGAACCGGTTGACCCGTTGGAACCGTTCGACACGGCGACCGGAGCGGTCGTCGGGGTTGTCGTCGGGTTTGTGGTGGGAGCGGTCGTCGGTGCCGGGGTGGGGTCGGCGGTCGGGTCGGGAACCGGGGTGGGGTCCGTCGTCGGGTCAGGCGTCGGAGTGGGGTCCGTCGTCGGGTCAGGCGTCGGAGTGGGGTCAGGAGCCGGGGTCGGGTCAGGTGCCGGAGTCGGGTCCGGAACCGGCACAACAACCGCACTGACTACAACAACTCCGCTGACGCTCGTCGCGTCAACAAAGCCGGTGCGGGCAGCGGTCTCGCGGACGGAGAGGGACGTGCCCGCGTCCGCTGCGGTCGTCGTGTACGACGCGGAAGTCGCTCCCGCGATCGCGACGCCGTTGCGCAGCCATTGGTAGCTGATCGATGTCGGCGCCGGGGTCCAGGTTCCGGGAGCGGCCGTGAGGGTCGCACCTTCAACAACTGCGGCCGGGCCAGCGATCGTGGCCGGAGTGACCGGGGCAAGCGCACCCTCGGTCACGGTGACGGTTCGGGTCGCCGTGGACGTGTTGCCCGCGGCATCCGACACCGAATAGTCCAGCGTGTAGTCACCCAGCACAGCGGTGTCGACGGAGCCGTCAACCACGATCTGGTCGGTGACATCGCCATCAACGGCGTCGAGAGCACTCACACCGGCGAGGGCATCGAACGTGCTGCCAAACTCGATGGAGGAGTTCGCGGGGATCGTGAGCTCGGGAGCAACAACGTCGGCCTTCGACAGCGTGACGCTGTCGACAACGCTATTGACGGCGTTGGTTCCGTTGCCTTCGCTGCGGAGGGTTTTGACGGTAATCGACTCGTCGGTGACCTCGATGTGCGAGTAGTTGCGCACACGCTCCTGATTGGTGACCGAGGCGTAGAAAATGTTGCGATCTTTGAAGTCGTAGTACTTCGATCCGCTCGAGGAGTTCGCCGTGACGTAGAGAACTTCGCCCTCTTCTGCCGTGACCTCGGTTTGCCCGGGAAGCTCGGTCGCGTTGGCGCGGTCGACACCGTTCATCAGATAAGTGCGGGTGTAGTTGTGATCGTGGCCCTGGAGTACGAGGTCAATCCCGAGGTCCGAGATGATCGGGGGCAGTGCGGCGCGCAGGTCGATAATGCTTTGATCGGTCTGGTGCGTGCCGACAGAGTAGATCGAGTGGTGGAAGGCGAGAACCGTCCACTTGGCAGCTGCTCCCTGTTCTGCCATCACTCGCTCGAGGAACGCCTTGTGGGTCGAGACGTCTTGGTTGTTGGAGTTGATGTTCATGTAGAGAACATCTTTGTAGGTGAACCAGTAGTCACCACCGGAGGAGTTCGCGTTGGACGCGGGGCCTGCGGTTGGGTCGTTGTTCGGAACCGTGTAGTGCTGCTCGTAGGCCTTGGATCCGACGTCGTGGTTGCCGTTGGTCGGAACCAGCGGGATCTCGCGGAGCTGGTCGGGAGCGAGGAACGCGTTGTACTGCGCTTCGTTGCCCGCATTCTCGACCTGGTCACCGGCGGAGAAGATCATCTCGCTGTTGGGGAATGCCGCCTCGGCGACGTTCATGGTGTCGACCCATCCGGCCTGGTCGTTCGCGACGTTGCCCGATGCACCGATCTGGGGGTCTCCGACGAACAGGAAGTCGTAGTCACCCGAGAAATCCTGGGTGGAGAACGATTCGGTGTCTGACCATCCGTTAGTTACATTGCCGACGCGATAGACGTAGTCGGTGTTCTCGGCGAGGCCCGTCATGGTCGCGGAGCGGCGCTGTTCACCGCTGGAGGTGAGTGATCCGGCCGCCGGGAACGTGCTGGCCGTGGTGGGGAACTCCGTACCGGTCATGTCGGATGCCTTGGCAACCTGCAGGGCCTGGGGAGAGTCAATGTCGGAATACCAGGTGACGCCGCGTTCGGTCTCGTCGGAGCCGATTGTCATCACGAGGTCGCTGAGCTCAGCGGGAGCGTTGGCGAGTACCGGGGTCAGCGACTTGAAGTCGAAGTAGATGTCGGAACTGGTGTCGCGGTCTTGGTAGACGGCGACGGCGATGGTGTTTTCGCCGACCACGAGGTCTTCGGCATCGATGGTCATCGTCTGCGCGACGGGGTCGCCACCGCTGTTACCGGCGTACATCAGGTTGCGCTCTGACGCAGGTGCCGCTTCGATCGCACCGTCGATGAAGCCGGCAACCTTGTCGCCATTCACAAATACCTGCGCGGCGTCGTCAACAACAAGTTCGCCCTTGAGGCCCGAAATGTCAGCGAGCTGCTCAGCGGTGAGGTCGAAGCTGCTGCGGAAGTGGAACGTCTTGACGTCGGGAGCGGACGTGCCATTGATGTACTGGTTCAGCAGGGTGTTGATGGGGAAGTTCGCGCCGATTCCGGTCGCCTTGCCACCCTTGGCTCCAAATGCGCCCGTGTTGGTCTTCCAACCGGAGTCGTCGAACGACGACGAGGTCCAGTTCGTACGGTCGGCGTTGCCGGCCGACGGGTCGGTGTTGTTGTCGGAGTACGACCAGGTGGTGGCCGTGGTGCCGATGAAGGTGGCGGGGAAGGTTGCCGCTGCTTCGGCGGCGGGCGCGACCGCGGTGGCGGCCCCGCTTCCGACGACCAGTGCTGCGACCGCTGCTGCGGTGAAGCGGGCGATGCGTGGCGCGCGGTGCGTCACGGTCGTGTTTTTCACTGAGTTGTACTCCAGATTCTTGCCCGCTGCTGCGGGGCGATTCAGGCGGCCGCAAGAGTGCAGGCCAAGTGCCTGAGCGACGGTACGGGCCAGAAGTGGATCGATTCTTAACAACAGATGTCGATTATTTAACCGTTGGGATTTTCTTGGCGGGTTCCAAGCAATTGCATAGATTCGTTCATCATCTGTTGGTGTTGCAACAAAATCGGGCAAACCAGAGTTCACCTCACGGTGTAAGGCTTCCCGGCGTTGCCATGCCGAGCTTGCGTGGCCAGAAACGGATAGGGATTCAGTGAGACGTCGTTATATCTCGGGCATGGTTGCTGGTTTTGCTGGCGCAGCGCTTTTTGCCACAGGCCTGGTGCCCGGAGTGGGCGTTGTCGCCGGAGCATCCGCCGCCCCTGCCGACACCGCTGTCGACTACACCCAGTTCGTTGACCCGTTCACCTCAACCGAGGACGACTTTGGGCAGGACATGCCGGGTGCACTCGCGCCGAGCGGAATCGCCAAGCTCAACCCGATGACCACTCCGGGTCGCTCGCACAGCGGCTACGACTACGCGGAAGACCAGATCGCGGGATTCACCCAGACCAACCTTGACGGTGTGGGCGGATCCGGCGGCGGCGGTGACCTTCTGACCGTGCCCACCTACGTGCAGTACACCAAACGCCCCGACACCGCGTCGTACGCGAAGAACTACTCACACGATGCCGAGGACGCGACGCCCGGGTACTACAGCGTTGACCTCACCACCACGCAGGGCACCGACGGCAGTATCTCAAACACCCCAGGCAGCGACCCCATCGAAGCCGAGATGACAGCGGACGTTCGAACGGCACTGCAGCAGTACACGTTCCCCAATACGGGAGCGGCCTCGCTGGTGCTCGACCTGCGCAACAACTTCACGTCGCGCGTCGACGCCAGCCTCGATGTCACAACCCTGGCCGATGGCCGCGCAAGCTTCTCCGGATACGTGGTCGGTCACTTCAACGGCAACAACTACCGCCTGTACTACTACTCCGAGACCACTGAGCCCGTAAAAGCGGTGCGCACCTGGGGCTCCGATGGCACATTGGGCACCACCACCCAGCGCCAGGGAACCGACGTTGGTGCGATCATCGACTTCGAGGTGAAGGCCGGCGATGAGGTTGGGCTCACCACGACAATCTCGCCAATCAGCGTTGACCAGGCGAAGGTCGACATGGCCACCGAGCTCGGGGACCGCGACTTCGACGCCGTGCGCACCGACACCAAGGCAGCGTGGAACGACATCTTGGGCACGGTCGATGTCGACAGCAGCCTCACCAGCGACCCCGACGGCACGCTGAAGAAGCTGTTCTACACCCACCTCTACCGTCTCTTTGGTTCCCCGGTGAACGCCACCAGCACCTCGGGCACCTACCGCGGTGCCGACGGCGTGATTTACAAGGCCGACGGCTACATCCACTACGACTCCTGGGGACTGTGGGATGACTTTCGCAAGCAGTCAATCCTCGCGATCGCCTATCCCGAGATCTACGCCGACATCACCCAGTCCCTCGTCGACCTCTACGCCGAGTTCGCCAACACGAGCGCTGGGTCGCTGAGCAACCTCGAGCAGTCTGTTCCGAGTGTGCGTTACGAGCGGGCGTCCGTTGTTGTCGCGGATGCCGTGGCGAAGGGTGTTGAGCTTCAGGGTCTCGACCTCGCATTCGCAGGTCTGAAAAAGCAGACCGGAACCGGCTACAACGCCGAGAACACCGCCCTGGGCTACGTCGCGAACGACGTGGTGAACACCATGGGCAACGCCTACGACGACTGGGCGATGGCGGTTATCGCAGAAGAGCTCGGCAACACCACCGAGGAAGCTTTCTACCTCGACCGTGCCACCAATTACACCAACATCTTCAACACCGACTCGTGGACCAACTCGGCTGGTGACGAGGTCGGCATGATCCACCCGAAGGATGCCGCGGGCAACTGGGCGGCGAACGTCAACCCCGAACAGTTTGAGGGTTCGGGCCTCTACCAGGGCACCCTCTGGCAGTACAACTGGTACGCCGCGAACGACATGGGCGGACTCATCGAGCTGATGGGCGGCGAGGAGAACGCGCTCTCCGCTGTGAGCAACTTCTTCGGCGAGCAAGACCTCAATGACGGTTCGCTGATGTTGCACTCCAACGCCAACGAGATCGACCTCCAGGCCCCCTACCTCTTCAACTACGTGGGCAAGCCGTCGAGCACGCAGTACTGGGTGCGCAACACCTACACAAAGGAAACCTGGAACCGCTACATCGCGACCGGCTCCACCCACGAGCTGCCCTCCAGCGGTGGCGAGTTGCGCCCGCCAGTGAAAACCAAGGTCTTCGAGCTCGCGCCCGACGGCTTCCTTCCCACCATGGATAACGACACCGGCATGATGTCGGCCACCTTCGTTGCGGCCGCGATGGGAATGTTCCCCGTGACGGCCGGGTCGGACTCGTACCAGATCGGTTCCCCGTTCTTCGAGAAGGTCACCATCGACCAGCCCGGCGACCGCAGCTTCACCATTGAAGCGGACGGCGTCTCGCCGGACGACTTCTACATCCAGTCGGCGAAGCTGAACGGTGCAAGCCTCGACCGCACGTGGCTGACCTACGACGAGATCCAGGCCGGCGGAAAAGTCTCGTTCTCCATGGGCGACAAGGCCTCCGACTGGGCAGCAGACGGCCCCCTCGCGTACTCGATGAACGACTACGTCGACAGCTCGGTGTACGACCTCGACGGCAGCAACCCGGTGTCGCGCTCCTCCAGCGTCTTCACCGAGGCAGAGGCGAACGACGGCAGCATCGGCAACACGCTCACGCTGTCTCTTTCCACCGGCGCCTTCGCGGGCGCCGACGGAACCGACCTCGCAGCATCCGGCGCCATCACGGCGACGAAGGTTCCGGCGGGTCTCACCCTCACGGCCGTCAAGCGCAGCGCCACCACGGTCGAGCTTGCGCTCACCGGCACAGCGCGCAAGCACAACACAACGGATGACCTAGACGATCTGGCCGTCACCCTCGCCGGCTCCGCATTCAGCGGAACCGTTGCGGGCGGAGCGCAGAGCTTCGACCTGAAGGTGGCCTACTCCGGCTACTCGGTCACCACGGCGGAGACAACGATGGTCGCTGACGCTGATGGTGCGGTACACGCATCCACCACGATCGCCCTGCAGGGCGGGGCAACCTTCTCCAGTTCCACTGGTGTCGATTTGATCGCGACCACAGCAGCGAAGGTCGTTGGCCTTCCCGCTGGCCTGGATGCCACGCTGGTCCGTCAGGATGCCTCGACCGTCAAACTCAACGTCACCGGCACACTCGCGACTCTCGCGTCGGGGTCGTTCCACATTGAGTTCGCCGACTCGGCCTTCGCAGGCGGGGTGCTCGCTCGCCAGGTCACCGGCGCCGGACTCACCGCGCTCGCGCCGTTCACCGTGTCGGTCGCCTCCGACTGGCGCAACCAGCTGAGCGCCCTCTACGCCGAAGCCCACCTCGTACGACAGGGCAGCTACTCACCGCAGAGCTTTGAGGCGCTCGCCGCAGCCGTCACCAAGGCCAAGGCGCTGCTCGATGCGCCCGCGTCGTCGGATGTCGCCCTGCAGCAGTCTTTCTACACCGTGACCTCGGCGCTGGACCGCCTTGTTCTCGGCGACGGCGGCTACCGCAAGCTCGAGGGCGAGGCATCGAACAGCTGGTCGGGTGGTGACCTCAAAAACGAGAGCATCAACCTCGGCGGCATCAAGTCGGGTTCGTGGGTCGGCTACTCGGGAATGGACTTCTCTGAGGGTCTGCCCACCGGCATCGACATCCGCTACGTCAGTAACTCGACGCGCAGCCCCGAGGACTCGGCCGTGGAGATTCGCGCCAACGCCCCTGATGGCCCGCTCGTCACCACCGTGGCACTGCCCCGCAGCGGAGCCGACTGG
>Ga0247736_10000376_pt1 | contig 15300 bp, 13 predicted proteins | sample UWRJL193509B2_FD_180935 | JGI IMG/M metagenome (GOLD analysis project Ga0247736, IMG submission 180935) | Plant litter microbial communities from Arlington Agricultural Research Station in Wisconsin, United States - UWRJ-L193-509B-2 | ecosystem: Environmental > Terrestrial > Plant litter >...
GTTTTGGGCGGCGCACAAACCTATTGTTTACGGCTTCTTTTTAATGCTGATTGCTTTGCCAATCTACGTTGCCAAATTGATTGAAAGATTAAATGAGGCAAGGGATAAAGCAGAAAAAGAAAGTATTCGCGCGGCCGAAGCGAGCATTGCGAAAACACAATTTGTGGCGAATATGAGCCATGAGATTCGCACACCGTTAAATGGCATTATCGGCATTAGCACTTTATTTAAAACCACACCGTTAAATACCGACCAGCGTGATTTACTTAAAACGCTAGATAGTTCATCAAAACTATTGCTTTCGTTACTCAATAATGTGCTCGATTTTACTAAAATCGAAGAACGCAAATTTACCATTGAACACATCGATTTTTCTGCTGAAGAAGCCGTTCGCGATACAGTAGAAATATTTCGTTCTCAAGCTGCCACTAAAGGCATTCAAGTTGGCATGAGCATTTCTGATGCATTACAAGCGGTTAAGGGTGATGCCTTTGTGATTCGCCAAGTATTAGCCAATTTAATGGGCAACGCGATTAAGTTTACTGAAAAAGGCAGCGTGACGCTGTCGGCGATTAGCCTGCAAAATGATGATACAAATATCGTTGTACGCTTTGAAGTAGCTGATACGGGCGTTGGCATTCCGCAAGATAAACAAAGCAAAGTATTTGAAAGCTTTACGCAAGCAGATTCCTCTACCACAAGAAAATTTGGTGGCAGCGGTTTAGGTCTGACAATCGCCAAACACATGGTAGAAGCGATGGGCGGCAATTTACAATTCCAAAGTACTGAAGGCGTTGGTAGCCGTTTCTGGTTTGATTTGTCATTAGAAAAATCGGCTGGAAATCAATTGCCTGTCAACACAGAATTGTCGAAATCTGTAGCAGCTGTTATCCAACAGATCATTAAACCGGCAGACATTATAGCTACACAAAATAGCAATGAAACCGCGAAACGTATTAACGCTTCTGGCAAGTTAAATATATTGGTTTGCGAAGATGAAGCGACTAATCAAAAAATCATCATGCGCTTATTATCATTGCCAGGGCATCAAGTTGAAATTGCAGAAAATAGTGATGAAATGCTGGATGCACTTGAACACAACAAATTTGATTTGGTGATTACCGATTTAAATATGGCCGGTATGAATGGCGCTGATGCGTTAAAACTGTACAAATTCACTAATCCAGAAGATACCGATACGCGTTTTATCTTATTCACGGCTGATGCAACATCTGGTGCACGCGAAATTGCTATAGAAGCAGGATTTGATGCGTTCTTAACTAAACCGATTGAAGCGGCCACGCTATTTAATACCATCGAAAATATTATGCATTTACCTGCCCATACCGCAGATACTTGGATGGCGAATGCGCTGAGCGTCCCAGTAAATGTGGAGTCTGATCTAGATGTGAATAATACGGATCTTGATATCAGCACATTGAAAGAATTGGAAAAAATTGGCGCTGGCGATGACTTATTTATGCATCGTTTGCTGAGGAATTATTTAAGTGACTCAGTTAAATTGATTTATAAGATTGAAACTGCCGTCAAACAAAAACATTACGGTGAATTGCATGATTTCTGCCACGCATTAAAAGGCAATAGTTTGAGTGTGGGTGCAATTAAACTGGCGACTACAACCGAGTTAATCAGTAAATTGAGCCGTTCAGTTACTGTGAAGAAAAGTGCGGAAATGCTGGAAACGTTAAATGCTGACTTTGCACATTTAACCTTAGCGGTAGAAGATTACCTCAGGCGGCCTATGAGCAAAGCCACCGAGGTAAACTACTAGCAGTAAATTATTAGTAAATTAATTTAGTTAGCAATAGAGATTTAGGCAAAAAAATTTAGGCCGTTTGTCTTTCACTCATTTGCACTGGTTCTGCACTTACTTTGGTATTTTGTGCGCGCACTAAACGCTCCATTATTTTTAAATTACGTTCATCTAAACGCAGCGCAGCATTTACCCAAATTTCGGTAATGTCATACAATTCTTCGTAAGTTAATGGGTTAACCCGTTGTTTAGCGCGATTAATCGCTTGGAATGAATTGAGTGAACGATGATTCTTTTTGATCCAATTATTCAGCGCATATTCGCCTTGACCATCTTCAGCCAAAACGTCTACTACGCCCAATTGATATAACTCTTCGCCCGTGTATATTTTGCCAGAACGCACCATTTTCTCAGCCGCTGGCATACCGATTTTGCGCGATAAAAAGCTTAATGCGCCCATACCTGGGAATAAATTAAACAGCACTTCTGGTAAACCCATAATCGCGCTTTTTTCTGCAACCATCACATGTGCAGCTAATGCAGCCTCAAATCCGCCGCCCATTGCCTGGCCTTGCACCAATGAAATGGTCGTGACAGGCGCTTGCATATTATAAAAAGTCCAAACATTATGAATGCACAATTTAGCGTATTCCAATAAATGTTCACGTGCCTGTGTGCGGATTAACTCTCTAAAAACAGACAAATCGCCGCCCAAATTAAAAACACCTGGAATATCAGAAGCTAAAACAAGGTAATTTGCCTGATTCAGTTTGTTATTCGCGACAACTTGGCCTTGCATCTTTTCTAGATCAGACTGACTTTGATTAAGCTCAGACATGCAAATTTTATTAAAACACGGCCTTGGCGCTGGGTTCATGTAATAAGTCATCACCCCAAACTCATCATCAAAATTGGTTCTAACTTGTTCTAAAACAGGATTGTTAAATTGTTGAAAATCTACGACTGTGTTCATAAATGCCTCCAGATGAGTTTAAGGACTTTTTTCAAATAACCATTTAATCTATAACGATAAATTAAATAATTTTTCAATAGAAGTATTGATGATTAAGACTATAAGCTTAATAATTTATGCTCTCAAGTGAATGTTTTTTGAAACTCAGCCAGTCATTATTTAAATTGTTGGTTTGTCACAACAAAATCAAAAAACGGCTTCAATAATTCACGCGAAAATAATGTGATAACCTATTGATGTGATATTCTTTTTTTAATTTCTTTAAATCGCACTATGAAAGTATTTGTTATGCAAAAATTATTTTTAGGTTTTGTTATTTTTACAACACCGTTTGCGGCACAAGCGGCTGGATTCGGGCTTGCTGAGCAAAGTGGCAGTGGTTTAGGTAATGCCTTTGCTGGCGCGGCCGCCATTGCTGAAGATGCAAGTACAATTTATTCAAACCCAGCTGGTATGACTTACATTGAAGGTACGCAGGCAGTCGGTATATTGCATCTAATTAAACCGAGTGCAGAATTTAATGATACTGGTTCAACTAAAGCTTTCAGTGCGCCAGCAACACTTGTTCCTGCGGGTGGCGATGGCGGCGATGCGGGCGGTTTAGCTCTTGTACCTAACTTCTATTTTATGACCCCATTAACTGACAATGTAAAATTCGGTTTAGGGGTTAACGCACCTTTCGGCCTTAAAACTGAATACGATAAAGACTGGATTGGTCGTTTTCAGGCAGTTAAGTCTGAATTAAAAACAGTCAACATTAATCCCTCTTTGGCATTCAAAGTAAATGACCAACTTTCTTTAGGTTTTGGCGTATCTGCGATGTGGGCTCAAGCTGAGCTGACTCGCTCATTTAACCGTGTTCTTGCATCTGAAAGTAGCGTTAAGATTAAAGGCGATGATTGGGGATTTGGGTTCAATCTAGGCGCCATTTATCAAGCAACAAATGACACAAGAATTGGCTTGTCATATCGTTCTAAAATCGAACAGCATCTAGATGGAGACGCGAGATTTGGTGCCGCTTTAGCTGCCAATAATACAGATGCTTCAGCAGACCTGACGTTACCTGAAAATTTATCTTTAAGCGTATTTAGCCGCCTAAATGATACATGGGATTTATTGGCAGACGCTACTTGGACACGCTGGAGTCAATTTAAGGAATTGCGTGTGGATTTCGATAATACGTTACCAGACGCTGTCACTCCTGAAAATTGGAATAATACGATGCGATATTCTATTGCCACAAATTATCATTACAGCGATACGTTAAAATTTCGTGCAGGTTTAGCTTATGACGAAGGCGCGGCTGGCAATCAATTCAGAACAGCTCGTATCCCTGACAACGACAGAAAATGGCTGACTCTCGGTGTCGGATGGCAAGCAACACCAACAACTAAATTAGACGTAGGTTACGCACACATATTTATCAGTGACACCAAAATCGATGATGATCAAACCTCTGCCGATAAAGGTAGAAATGGCAGATTGCTCGGTGAATATGATGCAAGTGTAGATATTCTAAGTATGCAAATTACGCATAACTTTTAATCTGTATTAACAATAAAAAAGCGCGAATTTCGCGCTTTTTTATTGTTAATTATTTGAATGTAAAGTAGACCGAATTTTTTTCAGAACTTACTTTAAGATCAATATCTCCGAGCCATTTTCTCACAACCTAGTTTTAAATCATTACAAAGGCGTTAATTTAACCTATTAAAATTGGTTAAATCAATATTAGTTAGATTTTTCTCAATAGAATCATTCTGCGCTGCATAGCTATTTGGAACGTCGATATTAAATACCACGACCAATACCATGAATAACTTTATAGACCAATGCATATTCGCTCCTTCACTTTAATCTTAAACAATTAAATAAAATGCATAAACTAGAACTGATAAAAAACAGGGCAGTACTGCATTGCAATAGCCCTATTACTTTAGCAAGTTAAAAAGTCAGTTTTATGACTATTGTTTTAATCGCTGTTTAATTCAATTAAATTGGACTTAGGGAACCGAACATCTCTTTCATCACAGGAAATCTTAATTAGGCAACCATACGCACACGCGCAAACCGCCAAATTTTACCGATTGGTCAAAGCTTAATTTACCGTTATAACTCTCGACAATATCATGCACGATTGCCAAGCCAAGACCGCTGCCAGGCTTGGTTTCATCTAAGCGAAAACCGCGCTGTGTTAATGCATCCAGCTTATCTAATTCGCAACCGACACCATCGTCTTCCACCATCAAAATCATCCCTTGATTTGATTTTAAAGCTTCTGAATCAAGTGAATTTGAGTTAAATGGTTCTGTTTTAATCGTTAAGTGCACTTGCTGATTACACCATTTGCAGGCGTTATCCAAAAGATTACCCAGCAATTCAGAAAAATCTTCTTGGTCGCCGATATAGCTAATATTGTCATCGATCAGATACGTAATAATCGGCGTTTTTGCTACATGCATTAACTGCAAAGTTTTTACCATTAGGCGCACTTCTTCTTGTACATCCACGCGCCTGCCAGGCAAAGTATTGCCGATCAAACGAGCGCGTTTTAATTCACGTTCTACAATATGCCGCATGATTTCGGTGGTTTCATAGATAGTGGCAGAAAACTGTTTATTTTCCGCGACTGAAAACTGCTCTGCAGTTTGATTCAATATAGTCAATTGCGTTTTAAGCGCGTGCGCCAAATTGCCCAACGCTTCGCGCGAACGACGGCTTTGGTTACCCATCATGTTCAATAAACGATTAAATTCAGCAATCACTGGCGAAATTTCCGCTGGGCCTAATGATTCGATTTGGCTCACTTCGCCCGACTCTATGCGCAACAGATTGTCACGAATGACTTGTAAAGGCTTTAAGCTATTGCTGACGATTCGTCTTTGAATCAGCAATAACGCCAGCAAAATCAATAAAGATATGCCGCCGTAAATCCACTGAAACTGGCGCAAAGCTTGATTTACTTCCGTTAAATCTTCCGCCACGGCGATAGTGATGATTTGCTGATGCTTTTTGAATAATTGCACAAACATTAATAATGTCTGGCCTTCAGGTCCTTCTGTGCGAAAGGTGCTTGATAAACTGGTTTTAAGTGTTGGAACCGCTAGATTATTATCCCAAAGCGAACGTGAATATGCATGCTGATTAGCCGCAGTTATCACATAATAATGTCCCGATAATGGCCGCTGATAAACCGCACTCACCCTTTGTGGATTGAGCAATAACTGACCTTGCGGATTAAAACTGATGCCAGAAAGTAAGCTTTCACTATCTTGGTCTAAACGATTGATTAACTGCTTTTCAGATAAGCTGCTAAACACATAACTAATCACGCCCCACTGCAAACCGAGCAATACAATCAGGCTAAAAGTTAAGCCATAAGAAAGCCGCTTATTCAGGCTGATCATGATGGTGAATCAATAGGATTTGGGTTCAAGCTCAAGCTAGATTCTGGATTAAACACGTAACCTTGCCCGCGTCTCGTTTGAATAAGTCCTTCACCGATTTTTTGGCGCAGACGATTCACATAGACTTCGATCACGTTACTGTCTTTATCGCTATCGTATTCATACACGTGCTCAGTTAACCTGGTTTTTGACAACACTTTGCCAGGATTCAACATAAAGTAACGTAATAATCGATACTCCGTACTCGTGAGCGTAGTGCGTTGTCCGTCTGAATTAATGAGTGTTTGCGTATCTTCTACCAGCTCGATACCGCTAAAAGAAAAGGCAGTCATCGGGTTATTTTGGCTGCGTTTCAATACTGCATTCAGTCGCGCAACCAGTTCCTGCATTTGAAAAGGTTTGCCAATATAATCATCTGCGCCCAGCTTGAATCCTTCAATCTTTTCCTGCCAAGTATCGCGTGCCGTTAAAATAACCACCGGCACTTGGTTGCCTTTTTTGCGCCAATTTGCCAGCACCGTTAAGCCCGATTGTTGCGGCAAACCTAAGTCTAAAACCACGATATCGTAAGGCTCAATATCGCCAAATGCTTCAGCTTGCAAACCATCCAGCGCTAAATCGACCGCATATCCAGCGCGCTGCAAAGCAGAGCGCATCGACGGCCCTAGTACAGCATCGTCCTCAACTAATAAAAGTCGCATGATTCAATCACAAACAGCTTAAGCACAAACGTTTAATCATCCATTTCAATTTTGATCAATTGTCCTGTTTTTGCATCCAGTTTTAACTCCCACACTTGGCCTTTCACATCCAGAATTTCTACTTCATAGATATAACGGCCGTCTTTTTTTTCAAATTCCGTTTCTAATACTTCACCCGCTTTTTTTGCGCGCGCGAATGCCAGAATTTTTTCTAATGGCAAAATCTCACCTTTTTCTCTGAGTTTTTTTGCCAGCTGATAATCTTCTTCTGCAACTACGCTTATCACGCTCAGCAAATTGCCCGAAAGCAAAAATACCAATAAGACGTATTTGCAACATAACTTCAGAAAAAGCATATCAGCTGAATCCTTTATAAACCGCGTTAGATTTAGCGCGGCGCGTGTGACTGAACTTTAAAACCAATCGCGCGACACTTTACGTGCTTCGCCAGTTTTTGCGTCAATATTCACATCCCATTCATTGCCCTGCGCATCGATTATTTCAAACTCATAATCCCAGCCTTGTGGCCATTTACGTTTATCCAGCTCAACCTCTATTACCGTACCAGGTTTTGCTGCCAACGCTTTTTCAGTCGCTTGTTCTACAGAAATCAATCCAGCTGCTTTTGCGGTTAATAACATTTGTGCCGCATCGTCATCATCTGCAATTGCGTGACCAATATTCAGGCTTGCAACGGTTAATGTCAGCATGATAACTTTGTTTAAATGTGTGTTTAAGCGTGTGTTTGAGTAAGTCATTTTAATCTCCTAAAAATTTAACGAAAATTTATTGCTGCTACGGAGACTACTTTAACCACCGAACCTTAAACCAAGCTGAATTTTAAGATTCACTTCAAGATTTATTTAGACTTAGTAAGTTGACCCAACCTCTCAAATAAATGTGCTCTAATTTTTTAAGAATATTGATATATTTTATAAGTATTTCTGCCCGAGGCTTTGGCTTCATACAACGCGATATCGGCTTTTTTCATCAGACTTTTAAGCGTTTCTTCACTCGCGTGATTGTAACTAGCAATGCCGATACTCAAGGTGACTTTGATACTTTTATGCATCACGACAATATCTTTTTCAACGGCTGCCATAATCTTTTCTGCAACTAATTTGGCATCATTTAAATCGTTAAGTTCGTCTAGCACAATCACAAATTCATCCCCACCAACGCGGCTTAGAGTATCCACATCGTGAATAGAATGTTTCAATTTCCTGGCAACCGCTTTCAACAATTCATCGCCCACATCGTGGCCATGCGTATCGTTTAACTTTTTAAAATGGTCGATATCGATATACATAATCGCCATGATTCGGTTGAAGCGTTTGGATTGTGCAAACGTCTGCGCCATCCTAAATTCCAATAATCGCCGATTCGCTAAACCCGTCAAACTATCTTCCGTTGCTTGCGACGTTAATGTCTTGCGCTCTCTTAAAAAGAAAAAGGCCAGCGTTGCTAACAATAAACTAATGACTACACTCATTAACCGCGTGATCAATATCAGGCCAGATTTTTTTTCTGTCTTTTGCAATATCGCCCATTGCCATTGCACATTGGGCAAATCGCTATCAGAAATCAACGCTTTAGGATGTTCGAATAAACTGGCATTGCCATAAAAAACATTGGAAGAATTTTTTACGCGAATCGCAAAATCATATTCACTCTCAGCTAAATTATTAAATGCTGCTTTAAAAAATGAATCGGTATTAATCACCGTAGAAAGTAATCCCCAAAATTCACCCTCAATAAAAATAGGATAACGATAAATCAATCCTCTACCGCCTTGCACTAAATCCACTGGTCCAGACAATACGCCTTGATGTGTACTAACTGCTTGCTGAATCTGCGGCCATTGTTGTGGCAAATTTTGATAATCAATGCCAATAGCTTTTTCGTTGGATTTGATGGGGTAAACATAAGTGAGCTTGTAGCCAACCGCGACTGCTAAATTGCGCACATGTTTGGTGGTGTCATATAGATCTGCCAACATCGCCATCAATTTTTTGCTATCCAACTCGTTATGATAAACCGTTAGGTAACTGGATAGTCCGTTTGAAACGAACAATAACGCATTCAATTCGCGGTCGACTTTTGTCTTCAACGAATTAGCATAATCGGTTGCTTCGATGGTGATTCTAGTTTCCGCCTTCTCATATTCCGCGCTGACTAACAGCTCAAAAATAGAAATGAATAAGACGAAAATTAAAAATGCATAAGCAAATGATGCAGAATTACTTTTAATGTAATGGACATATTTCATCAAAAGATAAGGTTTCATGCTTTGATTATAGTCATATTACTCAAGCATCTCACGTTATATCGTGACGCAAATTTATCAAAATTATTCATCAGTGTAAATTTCGTGCTTTTAGCCTTAATTTGTCGCTTTAAATTTAAACCTTATAAAACATGTATTTAAGTTGTCTAATATTGAACATCTATGATGATTAATTGCCGATTTCTATCATAAAAAATACGCCTCTTATCCCTTTAATCTGCCAAATTATCGCAAAAATATCCACGAAAAACGGCTCTGTAATAAAGTAAATTAGCACGAATACGCATTTTTACTTATTGAAGTTAACCTAAAAAACTGCTCAAAAAATTTCTGCTATAGACCTTGGCACAAGGTATGCAAAACATTTATTACAACAATAAAAAATCTTAAGTGTTTATTTTTTTATGGTGCGTCTATTGACGTCAATTAAAGGAGCATGAAATGAAAACTATACAAACCAAGGAGACTGTATTGCCTATGGAAAAATCAACCGTGATTTTTCAAGCTTTACATGTGTTAATGAACGAAAATGCACTAGCAACACAAAATAATACGTTCACAGCAAAATCAGCTGTGATCAATCATCGACGAACTATCTGGGCTGCAAGTATTTTAGCGGCAGCTATGGTTGGCAATACATCATTAGCAAACGCTGCACTAGTCAGCCCTTGTTCTGGCGTTAGCTTACCAAAATCAGTAGTAACCGATATTGTAGGACAGGCTGTATTGCCAATCACTAGCTCTTTAGACGGTGTATTGGCTATTTTACTTAACCCACTTGGTCTCAATACCAACCTCACGAATACATTGACGGGCATTGCTAATGGCGATCCTATTAATCTTAATGTATTAGATTCGGAAGGAAATGTTGTTTCCCCAGCTGATCAATGCCAAGCGACAGCAGATGGTTATAGTCTAGATACGCCAAAAGGCATATCAATCGGCGGTAATTCTATTACAGGGCTGGGTAATGGCACTGCGGCCAGTGCGGGCGAATTCAATTCAATCGCTTTTGGTAATGGTAGCGTCACACATGCTGCTGCAATCAATTCAATGGCTATCGGCACAAACGCTTCAATAGGTGCATTAGGTTCTAACTCTATGGCACTTGGTAGTGGCGCTAATAGTAATGTAGCAAATAGCGTTGCGCTTGGTGCTGGCTCAACTGCAGGGCTTGGCGCACAAACCAATTACGTGGCTTATGGCTTAACACCACCACAAAATAGTGTGGGTGAAGTGTCTTTTGGTTCGGTAGGTAATACTAGAAAAATCACCAATATTGCGGCAGGCAGCGCAGATACCGATGTTGTTAACGTTTCACAATTAAGAGCCGTGGATGACGGTGCGATTAAATACGACATTGACCCTGACCCTCTAAAATTGAAAATGACTGCCACGTTAGGTGGCCCATTATCAAATGACGGTGGAGCAACGGGTGGTACACGTATTAGAAATCTTGCGAGAGGTGAAGTCAGCGCGACCAGCGCTGATGCGGTGAATGGCTCACAGTTGTTTGCTGCAACTGCTGGCGTAGCGGCTAATATGGATGCGCTAGGGTTAAGCATGGCAACTAATTTAGGTGGTGGTGCAATCTACAATCCAAGCACGGGGGCAGTTTCCGCACCAACTTATAATGTTTACGGTACCAGCCAAACTAACGTCGGTGATGCCATTACCGCACTACAAGCTAACTCACCAATTCGATATTCTGATGTAAATGGGATAGCCACACCCAACAACACTCCATCAAACCATGTCACTTTAGTCGGCAGTACAGCTGGCGCACAAGTAGCGATACATAATGTAGCCAACGGTGTTGCCGCCAGTGACGCAGTGAATAAAAGCCAACTAGATGCGGTGCAAAGCAATTTAACTGGCTTGGATGTCTTGGCAGTTAAATACGATAGTACAGCAAAAGACAAAATCACTTTTGCAGGTTCAAACCCAGTTTCATCAGATGGCGGTGTAACAGGCGGAACGATACTCACCAATTTACATCAGGGTGAAGTGAGTCTAAATAGTACAGATGCAATTAACGGTGCTCAGCTCTTTGAAACTAATCAAATGATCATGAACATGAGCAGTGGCGGCGGTATGAAATATTTTCATGCTAATTCATCCCATGCAGATTCTGCAGCGATGGGAGCCGAAAGTGTCGCGATAGGATCACGTTCCATGGCAATCGGAGATGGAAGTATTGCAATGGGCGATAATAGTCAGGCCACTCAAAATGGCGCCATCGCGATTGGACAAAACTCTGCCGCTACAGGTGTTAACTCGATTGCGATTGGTGCAGGTGCATTAGCTACGGGTTCAGTAGCTGTCGGTGTGAATGCGCAAGCAGGCAATGGCGGTGCTGCCTTTGGTGATAATGCCGTTGCATTAACACCGCAGCAAGGCACAGCTTTGGGCAATGCCGCAAACGTAACAGCGAATCGCGGCGTGGCATTGGGTGCAAGTTCACAAGCAACACGCGCAGGTATGAATGGTGCAACTGAGAAATATAGCAATGTTGCGGTCACATCAACAGAAGGCGCAGTATCCGTCGGCTCAGCAGGTAACGAGCGCCAAATCACCAATGTAGCGGGCGGTACGGCAGATACAGACGCAGTGAATGTCAGGCAATTGGATGCTGCAATCGCGCAATCTGGCGCAGATATGAATAACAGGCTTGGCTCATTACAGTCTGAAATCAGCAGCGTAAGATCGAATGCAAACGCTGGCGCAGCCTCTGCAATGGCGATGGCAAGCATGCCGCAATCGGTTGTTCCGGGTAAAGCGATGATGTCTGCAGGCGTTGCGAATTATCAAGGTCAATCTGCGATGTCTGTTGGTATCTCTAATTTTTCTGAAAATGGTCGTTGGGCGATTAATTTCAATGGTTCCGCCAATACGCGTGGCAAAGCGGGTGCTGGCGTAGGTGTTGGAATCTATTGGTAATTTTAATCATCGCTCACATTTAATAGGACAACCATCATGAAAAACCATAGCAGTATTAAAAGTCGTCAAACGCAATACATATTATTAACTGCTTTAATCTCATCGCTCACTTTGCAAGGCTGTGCAACCTCTGTCAGCAAGCTTTCTCATGACGGGAAAAGTGATGAGATTATTTTCCCGCAAATTGAAAAAAATACGTGGATGAAAGAAGGCACTTTTCCCAACCTCGATAACCTGCGCAATGTAGCGCCTGATATGACTAAAAATCAAATTTATGCGCTATTGGGTCATCCGCATTTTTCAGAAGGAATCGGCAAAGTAAGAGAGTGGGATTACATTTTTAATTTTAGACAAACTGATAACCAAGCAATACAAACCTGCCAGTACAAGATTATTTACGACTCTAATATGCGTCTACAAAACACCTATTGGAAGCCTGAATCTTGCGCACAGCAGTTAAACATTGCTAATGCTAAAACTGATGTTATTTTGAACACCACTGAAGCGAAAACAATCGAAAAAATCGTGCCTGTAGTAGCGTTAACTAAGCTACAAATGAGTGCCGATGGCATGTTTGATTTTGATCAATCGGCCATCGTTAACTTAAGACCGGGCGGCGTTGAAAAACTGGACCGCTTAGCAAGCAATCTTTTAGCTGGTGGCGAAATAAGTGATTTAAAAATCACAGGTTACACAGATAGACTAGGCGATGATGCTTATAACGTCAAACTTTCACAAGCGCGTGCAGAAACGATTAAGCAATATTTAATCGCCAAAAACATCCCAGCTGAACGTATATCAGCATTAGGCGCAGGCAAATCAAACCCTTTAGTGGAATGCAATCAAATTAAACGCGATGACAAGCTGATTCGCTGTTTAGAGCCTAATCGTCGATTTGAAATTGAAGCTTGGACGATTAGTAAAACTTAAGTCGCTGAAAGTAATTATGATAAAAAAACCGACTTCATATCTCTATGAAGTCGGTTTTTTATTATCAGGCTATTTAATTGATAGCCTTAAATCTAATGATCTGTTTTATCTTCAATCTTATCGCCAGCTTCTTCAACCTTATCGCTTGCGTTATCGGTTGCATTTTCAATTTTATCGCCAGCTGTTTCAGCCGCGTCATCCATTCTTTCGCCCGCTTTTTCAGCTGGACCTTTTTCACAGGCTGTTAAGCCAACTGCAAATAATAATGCCAATGTCGCAATAGAAAGTTTGTATAAATTCATTCTGTATCTCCCTTATTCAGTTTTAATAGAAATCTTATTTGACTCAAAATAATATGCCTTGAGTGTTATTGCATATACTAATAAATCAGCCTTTCAAACAGCATCCTCTTACTGCTGAATTTGCTGTCAGAAATAACTGACATGATTAAATGCAATATTCATATAAAATACACGCTTTAAGTTATTAGCCATTAACTACACTCTTAACGTTCCGAGTAAAATCTATACTTTTGGACTAAGGGCATTTTTAAAGAAAATCATGATAGAAAACAATACGACTTTACAACTAGAAATAGCTGAATTAATGGTGCAAGCTTTAAACTTAGATACCACTGCAGCGGAAATAGATGCAGATGCGCCGTTATATGGTGACGGACTTGGCTTGGATTCTATCGATATTCTTGAAGTGGCTTTGGTCGTTTCAAAACGCTACGGTTTGCAATTGAAAGCCGATAGCGAGAATAATCATCAGATTTTCAGTTCATTGCGTCATCTTGCAGATTACGTCGCTGCAAATAAAACAATCTAATCATTAAAAGCCCAGCCCATTGATTGACGATTTAAATGATGAAACTTTAAATTAACAATGTCTGGCCATTCGATTTCCAGCTTGATTAAAATTGCACGCGGGGTTAGCGTTGCTGCAATCATTGTCATTTATGCGCTTTTAGTGCATCACGTTAATACGCTCATTCAAGCCAATATTAGCCAATCTACTATCGTGCAATTCAGCTTTGCTGGGTTTGGCATTATTCATACCAATACATTTGGTGCCATATTGGCACTAGCGCCTTTATTTTTAATTGTGATGACTTATGCGTTTAACGCGAAATCGCGCCTGCTTGGCGGCGGCTCATTGCTGATGTTCTGTGTGCTTTGCTGGTTATTATGGTCACTAGTAAAACAGCATACCAGTTTGATATTTTGGTTATTAGATGTCGGCTTAATGTTGGCTTTATTGATGACTTTTGGCCAAACCTTAATCGGTGACCGCAAACCGCTATGTGTATTTTTTGCTGAAATCATCAATGGCGGACAATTGCCAGCAGATCATGAAGTTTACGCACGCAATGTGACAATTGCCTGGGTCATCTTTTTTGCACTTATCATCGTTATTTCAACGTTATTATTCTTTCTGGCGCCCTTATCAATCTGGTCATTTTTTGTGAATTTTCTAACATTACCTTTGGTAGCGCTGATGTTTATAGCTGAATATTTTGTGCGTAAGCGCTTACTCACCAATTTACCTAACGGCAACGTAATGGATGCAGTAAATGCTTATTTAGCCAAATCTGCTTTAGACAAATTAGCCTTAAATAAGTCTGACTTAAATAAATCGGCAAGTTCACAATAATGGCTTTTTATAGCCATTTTAGTAGTCAGTTTCAGCATTAATTTTATGCAAACCTATCCGTTAATCACCCACAAATCTTTAGATAGCATCATCGCTTGGCGCAATGGTGCGCCGATTTCTGTCGAAAAATTTTTGGCTGATGCTGATCATCTGGCGACTGTGCTGCCTGCAGGTAAACATATATTGAATGTTTGTCGCGACCGTTATCATTTTACAGTTGGTTTAGCTGCAGCCATTATCAGGAATAAGATTAGCGTATTACCGCCCACGCATACGCCTGAAGTCATGCAGCAACTGCAAGTTTTTGCGCCAGATGTATTTTGCCTGCATGACAATCCCGATTGCGATATCGCTTTGCCGCGGATGAATTATCCGACGAAGCGTGAAAGCGATGCTGAGCAGCCAACTAGAAAATTAGCTATTCCGCAGATTAATGCGCAACAATTAATCGCCATCGTATTTACTTCTGGCTCAACCGGCGCGCCGATTCCACATCAAAAAACTTGGGGTCGACTAGTGCAAAATGTGCAAGCGCAGGCAGTTCGACTTGGTTTAAAAACCAGTTTAAAGACCGAGTTAAAAACTGGTTTAACAGCGGGTTTAACAACCGAATTAACAACTGATTCGTCCGC
>Ga0247736_10000379_pt1 | contig 15259 bp, 12 predicted proteins | sample UWRJL193509B2_FD_180935 | JGI IMG/M metagenome (GOLD analysis project Ga0247736, IMG submission 180935) | Plant litter microbial communities from Arlington Agricultural Research Station in Wisconsin, United States - UWRJ-L193-509B-2 | ecosystem: Environmental > Terrestrial > Plant litter >...
CCGCTACTCGCTCGAGAACGACAACCAGGTGCACCTGCAGGTCAGCCAGCAGATGAGCGGCCAGTGGTTCTTCGCCATGGTCAGCATCTTCCTCTCCAGCATCCCGGCCATCGTCTACCTGGTCGCGGGGGTGCTGCTCACCAACGGCGCCACCGACATCACCGCGGGCACCGTCGTGGCGTTCACCACCGTGCAGGCCCGGCTGCTGTTCCCGCTGCTCGGCCTGATGCGGGTGGCCCTTGACCTGCAGACCTCCAGCGCGCTGTTCGCCCGGATCTTCCAGTACCTCGACCTCACCCCGGCCATCACCGATGCACCCGACGCCAAACCGGTACCGGCCGTCACCGGCGGGGTGCAGTTCGACGCCGTGACCTTCGCCTACCCCGATGCCGACGTGGATGCCCGGCCGACCCTCGACGCGGTCTCGTTCACGATCGAGCCCGGCGCGTTCGCCGCCTTCGTGGGACCCAGCGGCGCCGGCAAGACCACGGTGTCGTACCTGATCCCACGCTTCTACGAGGCGACCGGGGGTCGGGTGCTGTTCTCCGGGGTCGACGTGCGCGACCTCGAGCAGGAATCGCTGGTCTCCCACATCGGCATCGTCAGCCAGGAGACCTACCTCTTCCACGCGACCATCGCCGAGAACCTCCGGTACGCCAAACCCGACGCCACGGATGCCGAGCTCGAGAGCGCGGCGCGGGCCGCGAACATCCACACCACCATCGCGTCGTTCCCGGCCGGCTACGACACCGTGGTCGGGGAGCGGGGCTACCGGCTCTCCGGCGGCGAGAAGCAGCGGGTGGCGATCGCCAGGGTGCTGCTGAAAGACCCGGAGGTGCTGATCCTCGACGAGGCCACCAGCGCGCTCGACGCGATCTCGGAGCGGGTGGTGCAGGCCGCCCTGGACACCGCGTCCCGCGGCCGCACCACCATCGCCATCGCGCACCGCCTGTCGACCATCGTGACCGCCGACGTGATCTTCGTGGTCGACGCCGGCCGGGTGGTCGAGGCCGGCACCCACCAGGAGTTGCTGGCCGCCGGCGGCACCTACGCCTCCCTCTACGCCGAGCAAGCCCCCGAGCAGGTTCGCGAACCGTGAGTTAAGCACCGAAAACCTCGAGTTTTTGGGGCTTAACTCACAGTTCGCGGTCGGCGAGCATGGTCTCCATCAGGGTGATCTCGGCCTCCTGGGAGACGATGACCGAGTTCGCGAACCCGAGGATCGAGCTGTTGTTCGCACGATCCTGAACCGCCTCGGCCATCTCGACGGCGCCGAGGTGGTGCGCGATCATCAGGGTGAGGAACTGGCGTTCGGCGTCGACACCACTCGCGGCCGTGAGGGCGGCGATCTGCTCGGCGGTGGCGAGCCCCGGCATCGGCTCGCCCGGCGTGTGGGCGCCGTCGGTGTGGCCGTGCCCGGTGTCGGAGCGGCCGGGCCGGGTCATCCAGGTCATCGACGGCTCCGGCCCGGCCTGCGAGAGGTTCCACTCGGTGAGCCAGCCGTAGAGCTGGCCCGCCTGCTGCTGCTGGGTGAGGGCGATGTCGTAACCGAGCCGGCGCACATCCTCGGCACTGGTGCGGTCGCGCACGATCATGGCCAACTCGGCACCCTGCAGGTGATGCACCTGCATGTCCCGGGCGAACCCCGCCTCGGCGCTGGTGGACAGCGGAGTGGGATTGTCGATGGTGCTCAGACGGCCCACCGAGAAACCCACCAGACCGACGGCGACGGCCGCGATGGACGCCGCCACGATCAGAACGGCCCGGCGGGCGCCCGGACTACGCCTTTCCGGGGGCATCGAGACCGCCGGTGCAGGGGGCGCCGACCTCGGGCACCGAGCTGCTCTGCCAGTACTCCTCGATGAACTGCGCGATCCGTTCGTCATCCACGGAGTCGACCGCCAGCTGCGAGTTCCAGCCGCTCAACACGATGGGGGAGGGCAGGCCGTCGAACGGGGAGAGCACGATGTAGGTCGACGGCAGGAGGTCCCGCAACGTGGTCAGGTCCGCGTCGCTGATGGCGGCGTCGTAGGTGATCCACAGGGCGCCGTGTTCCTGGGCGTGCACCGCGTACTCGTTGGGCACCGGCTCGGTGTAGACGCCGCAGTTGAGCCAGGTGGGGTTGTGCTCGCCGCCGGCCGGCGGGGTCTGCGGGTAGGTGACCGGGGTCTGAACGTGCGCCGAGCTGTTCTCGAAGGTCTCGACGCCGTCGATCGTGGCGCCGTCGCCGCCGGCGGAGTAGCTCGGCGCCTGCGGGGTGAGCACGATCGAGGTGATCAGCAGGCCGATGACGGCGACGGCCACGGTGATGCCGCTGATGAGGCCGATGCGCCGATTGCGGGCGCTCCGTTTCTGCTCCCGGTGGTACTGCTCGAGCTTCTGGGCGCGCTGGGCTGCCCTCTGCTGCTTGACGCCGATCTTGGGCGACGACGATCCGGATGAGCCGGTGGGCGGGGCAGGGGTCACGAGGGGCCTCTTTCGTTTGCTGTGCACTTATTCGAACGCATGGACCGGTGCCCAGGCTTCCTCGGTGGCGGATCTCACAGTTGGTTCACAGGCTGGTCGCGGCGTTCGTGCGCGGACTAGAGTGAGGGTGTGATCATCCTGACGTCGTGTCCCTGTCGCTGCTGTCTTTAGCCGACCCACGCACCCTCTTTCGGTTTCCAGGACCGCCCACCCGCGGCAGCGGCCACGCCCGCACGCGCTGCACCACGTCTCCCAGACGAAGGATCATTCATGAAAATCGCTGACACCATCCTCGACCTCATCGGCAACACGCCCCTGGTCAAGCTGCACAAGGTCACGGAGGGCATCTCCGCCACCGTGCTCGTCAAACTCGAATACCTGAACCCCGGCGGGTCCGCGAAGGACCGCATCGCCACCCGCATCATCGACGCCGCCGAACGCGACGGACTCCTGCGGCCCGGCGGCACCATCGTGGAGCCCACCTCCGGCAACACCGGCGTCGGCCTCGCCCTGGTGGCGCAGCAGCGCGGCTACAAGTGCATCTTCGTGCTGCCCGACAAGGTCGGCGAGGACAAGCGCAACGTGCTCACCGCGTACGGCGCCGAGATCGTCGTGACGCCGACCTCCGTGGCCCCCGACGCCCCCGAGTCGTACTACAGCGTGTCCGACCGCCTGGCCAGGGAGATCCCCGGCGCCTTCAAGCCCAACCAGTATTCCAACCCGAACGGCCCGCTCAGCCACTACGAGTCCACCGGGCCGGAGATCTGGCGGGACACCGACGGCACGGTCACCCACTTCGTCGCCGGTGTCGGCACCGGCGGCACCATCACCGGAACCGGCCGTTACCTGCGCGAGGTGTCGAACGACGCCGTGCGCATCATCGGCGCCGACCCCGAAGGATCGGTCTACTCCGGCGGCACCGGCCGGCCCTACCTGGTCGAGGGCGTCGGCGAGGACTTCTGGCCGGCCGCGTACGACCCGGCCGTGCCGCACGAGATCATCGCCGTCTCCGACGCCGACTCCTTTGCGATGACCCGCCGGCTCGCCCTCGAAGAGGGCATCCTGGTCGGCGGCTCCAGCGGCATGGCGGTCGTGGCGGCGCTTCGCGCGGCCAAGGACCTGCCCGCCGACGCCGTGGTCGTGGTTCTGCTGCCCGACGGCGGCCGCGGCTACCTGGGCAAGATCTTCAACGACGGCTGGATGCGCAGTTACGGCTTCTCCAACGCGCCCGCCGGGCACACCGTCGCCGACCTGTTGCACTCCAAGACCGGCACGCTGCCGGCGTTCGTGTACGTGCACCCCAACGACACCGTGCGTGACGCCATCGAGACGATGACCTCGGCGAGTGTGTCCCAGCTGCTCGTGCTCGCGGCCAAACCGCCCGTGGTGATGGGTGAGGTGGTGGGTGCGCTCGACGAACGCAGCCTGATGGGCCGGGTGTTCTCCGGCGAGACCAAACTCACCGACAAGGTCGGCTCGATCGTGGGCGACGCCCTGCCGTTGATCGGCGTGTACGAGCCCGTCGGCACGGCGCGCGCCGCCTTCGCCGAGCACGACGCCCTGCTGGTCACCGACGGCGGCAAGCCGCTCGGCGTGATCACCCGGCACGACCTGCTCACCTACCTCAGCGCCTGATTCCCGCCCGCGCAGCTGCTGCGCCCGGCCCGCCACATCCCGATTTTTGAAAGAGACCCCACCATGAGCACGTCAGACAGCCAGAAGTTCAGCACCATCGCCATCCACGCGGGCCAGGAGTTCGACCCCAGCACCGGCGCGGTCATCCCGCCGATCTACCAGACCTCCACCTACGTGCAGGAGAGCATCGGCGTTCTCCGGGGCGGCTACGAGTACAGCCGCGGCGGCAACCCCACCCGCACCTCGCTGGAGACCATGCTCGCCGCGCTCGAGGGCGGTAAGCACGGTCTGTCGTTCGCGAGCGGCCTCGCCGCGGAGGACAGCCTGCTGCGCGCCGTCCTCGTTCCCGGTGACCACGTGGTGCTCGGCAACGACGTCTACGGCGGAACGCACCGGCTGATCAACCGGGTGCACGGCGCCTGGGGTGTGCGCAACACCACGGTGGAGATGAGCGACCTGGCCGCCGTCGAGGCGGCGATCATCCCCGGCGAGACCAAGATCCTCTGGGTGGAGACACCGAGCAACCCGCTGATGAAGATCAGCGACATCGCCGGCCTGGTCGAGGTGGGCCACCGGCACGGCGTTCTCGTGGTCGTGGACAACACCTTCGCCTCGCCCGCACTGCAGCAGCCCCTCGCCCTGGGCGCCGACGTCGTCGTGCACTCGACGACCAAGTACCTCGGCGGCCACTCCGACGTCATCGGCGGCGGCCTGGTCATCAACGACGACGAGCTCGCCGAGAAGACCACCTTCATCCAGTTCGCGGCCGGCCCCGTGTCCGCCCCGCTGGATGCCTGGCTCACGGTGCGCGGCATCAAGACCCTGGCGGTGCGGATGGAGCGGCACAGCAGCAACGCCCTCACCATCGCCCGCTACCTCGAAACCCACCCGGCCATCGAGAAGGTCTACTACCCGGGTCTGGAAAGCCACCCCGGCCACGAGCTCGCCAAGGCACAGATGAGCGCCTTCGGCGGCATGCTGTCGCTCGCGTTCAAGGGCGGGGAGAGCGCGGCCCGGCTCTTCGCCGAATCGATGGAGCTGTTCCAGCTGGCCGAATCGCTCGGCGGCGTCGAGTCACTGGTGAACTACCCGTCCGAGATGACCCACGCGTCCGTGCGCGGCACCGAACTCGAGGTGGCCACCAACATCGTGCGGCTCTCGGTGGGCATCGAGGACATCGACGACCTGCTCGCCGACCTCGCCCAGGCTCTGCCCGCCGCCTAGGGGACTAGCCCAACCGGGTCAGCACGGTGAACGACATGGTGGAGTTCGACCCGTCGATGCAGGTCTGGTAGAGCAGGTCGTAGCCGCGCGGCACGTCGCCGGTGCCCTGCGTGTTGGCGTTGAGCACCGCGGCGACGCCGCCCACCCGGTAGGTGCCCGACCGCACTCCGCTGAGCGTGATCACGCTGCCGCTGCCCGGGAACCAGGACCCGCCGCAGGACCAGTGCTCGGCGATCACGGCCACGCCGTAGTTCCCGGTGACGTCGACGGCTCCGTTGCAGGCATCGATCTCACTCTGGAAGCCGTTCGTCCACACGTACTTGTCGACGGTCGCTGCGGCAGCGGACGTGTCCGTTCCGTTGCTGCCCGACGTGCTGTTCGCGGTGGTGCGACCGGCGTTCACGGCGACCGCGGCCTCGGCTTCGGCGGCGAGCCGCGCGGCCTCGGCCGCTGCCGATCGGGCGGACTCCTCGGCGGCCAACCGGTCCTGGTCCGCCTGCCACACCAGGACGGCCGCCGTGACGGACCCGCCCGCCGCGCTCACCTGGTCGGTGAGCAGGTCGAGTGCCTCGACGCCGTCGTCCGGCAGCCGGTCGGCGGCCTGCCCGAACTCGGCCGACGCCGAAAAGTAGCTCCCGCTCGACCGGTGGGAGTCGACCAGCTGGTTCGCCTGGTCGACGGCGCGGCCCGCCCGGGCGACGACGGCTTCGAGGGCACGGATGCCGTCGGCCAGGGCGGTGCGACACGTGTCGTCGAGCACCCGCCCGGCGCTGTCGGCCAGGGTGCGGCCGGCAGAGTCGAGTGCCGCCGTGGCGCGCCCGATCGCCTCGGTCTGCGCCCGCCGCTGAGCCGTGAACGCGGCGACGGCGGCGAGGTAGGGCGCACGGAGCTGCGCGGGTGCCGGTGGGAGCGCGGCGCGCGCGGGCGACGACGGCCCGGCTGATGTCGGCCCGTTCCACGACTGGCCGCGGGGGGACGGTGCGGCCGCAGAGCCGTGCCGTGACACCGAGACGACCGGTGCCGCCCTGACCGGTTGCACCGCCGAGACGGGTGCGCTCGATACGAACGGCTCCGCACCGAGCGCTGCCCGCCCGCCGGGCACGCCGACCAGGACGGACGCCCCGAGCACCAGGAGGGCGGAGGCGAAGACCGTGAGCCCCTGCAGCGGGCGGGCAGATCGGCCGGTGACGCGCGTGGTCCTGGCTGGTCTCGATGACCTCATGGCTGTCGCCCCTTGGCCGCCCCTTTCGGGAAGGACGGCCCAGACAGTAAACGCCCGCGGGCCATACCTGACTAGGGCTCAGCTTCGCCACTCGTCCGTGCGCGTACCCCCAGTTCGGGACGCACGCAACTGGTCCAATTGTCCGCACCGGGAACACTTGGGCGCTAGCGGATGGTGTGGACCACCCGGGTGAGCCCGGCCGGCACCAGCACCGTACCGGCGACAGTGCTGCCGGTGAGCAGCTCCGTTCCGGTGGCCGGCCAGGACTGGTCGGCATCCGTGTGGTTGATCAGGAACAGGAACTCGTCGGTGTCGGTGGAGCGGGTGATGGTCTCGAGGCCGTCGATGCCACGGGCCGCCTCGATGCCGGCGGTGTTGAGCACGTCAAGGAGTAGGGAGTCCAGGTCGGTGCCGGTGAGCTTGGTCGAGATGTACCAGGCCGACCCCGCGCCGAAGCGGTTGCGGGTGAGGGCCGGTCCGCCGGCGGCGGGGCCGTCGACGTACCGGGCCAGCACCTCGGCGGTGGAGACCTCGATGTCATCGGCCCAGGCGCTGCCCGTGCGGGAGTCGCTGAGGGTGACGGTCTCGCTCTCGTGCAGGGGCAGGAACTCGGGAACCGTGAGGCCGAGCACCTCGCGGAGCGCGCCGGGGGCCGCGCCGGGGTAGACGGTGTCGTTCTCGTCGACGATGCCGGAGAAGTAGGAGACCACCAGGTGGCCGCCGTTCCGCACGTACCCGGTGAGATTCTCCGACGCGGCCGGCGCGATGAGGTACAGGCTGGGCGCGATGACGAGGTCGTAGCCGCTCAGATCCCCGGTGGGGTGGGCGAAGTCCACCGACACGTTGCGGTTCCAGAGTGCGGTGTAGAAGGCCTCGAGACGCTCCCGGTGATTCAGCTCGGCGCTCGGACGCCACTCGAAGTCCTGGGCCCAGAACGACTCGGTGTCCCAGAGCAGGGCGACGCGGGCGTGCACCCGGGAGCCGCGCACGGCCTCCAGCGAACCGAGGGTCTCGCCAAGGGCGACCACCTCGCGCCAGACCCGGGTCTCGGCGCCGGCGTGCGGCAGCATCGCGGAGTGGAACTTCTCGACCCCGAACCTGGAGGCCCGGAACTGGAAGAACAGGATGCCGTCGGCACCGCGGGCCAGGTGGGACAGCGAGTTGCGGGCCATCTCCCCGGCGCGCTTGGCGATGTTGCGGGGCTGCCAGTTCACCGCGCCGGTGGAGTGCTCCATCAGGATCCACGGGGCCCCGCCGGCCAACGACCGGGTGAGGTCGGCATCCATCGCCAGCAGCACGTGGTTGTCGGCGCGTTCGGCCACCAGGTAGTGGTCGTTGGCGACGATGTCCACTTCACGCGCCCACTTCCAGTAATCGGCGGAGAGGCAGTTCGTGGCCATGAAGTTGGTGGTCACCGGGATGTCGGGGGTGAACCGGCGGATGACGTCGCGCTCGTTGATGTAGCACTCGAGCAGCGCGTCGGAGGTGAACCTGTGGAAGTCGAGGCGCTGAGCCTGGTTGCTCACCGAGGCCGACTGGCGGGGAGCATCGATTTCGTCCCATTCACCGTAGACCTGGCCCCAGAAGGTGGTGCCCCACTTCTCGTTGAGGGTGTCGAGGGTGCCATAACGCTTCTGCAGCCAGACCCGGAACGCGGCAACCGAGTGGTCGTCGTACGAATCACTGATCGGCGCGCCGTATTCGTTGTGGACGTGCCAGAGGACGAGGGCCGGGTGGTTCGCGTACCGGCGGGCGAGCTGCTCGGTGATGGCGGCCGCGGCGCGGCGGTAGTCCGGGCTCGACGGGCTGACCATGCCCCGGGACCCGTTGCCCAGGATGATGCCGTCCCGGGTGACCGGGCGGGAGTCCGGGTACTTCTTCCAGAACCACGCCGGCGGTGCGGCCGTCGGGGTGGCCAGGTCGATGTCGATGCCGGCCTCGTGCAGCAGGCCGAAAATGTCGTCGAGCTTGCTGAAGTCGTACTCGCCCTCGCGCGGCTCCAGGATGCCCCAGGCGAAGATCGCGATGCTGACCAGGTTGATGCCGGCCTGTTTCATCAGCTCGATGTCTTCGAGCCAGGTCTCGCGGGGCCACTGCTCCGGGTTGTAGTCGCCACCGTAACGAAGCCGGGTCGTGCCCGTCACCCACCGGTCGGCTGCGGGCGCTGTGGCTGGGAATGGGGTGTGGATCGACATTGGTCTGGGGCTCCTTCAACTGTGTGCGCTCCCAGTTCTAGCACAGCGGATGGCCATAATCCAGATGAATGCCGCATGTTGACAGCGCGAAGATTGTGTGAATTACTAGTACCGCTCCCAGTCAGTTCGAGTTTCCTCGTGACGGCGGCGGGGCGCCAACACACAGCACCCAGCTTTCATCAAGGAGGACGAATGCGTACGTCAATTCGGGTAGGAGCGGTGGCCACGGCCACCATTGCCGCACTGCTCATGTCAGGTTGTTCAGCGAACACGGGCGGAGGTGAGGACGGACCGGTCGAATTGAACTACTGGGCATGGGCACCGAACCTGGAGAAGGTCGTGGACCTGTGGAACGCGGAGAACCCCGACATCCAGGTCACCGTGCAGAAGCAGGACGGCGGCGACCCCGCCATCACCAAACTGCTCACGGCGATCAAGGCCGGCAGCGGCGCGCCGGACCTGATCCAGGCCGAGTACCAGAAGATCCCCACCCTGGTCTCCTCCGACGCCCTGGCCGACCTGTCCGAATACGGTGCGGGTGACATCGAGGATTCCTTCGCCACCGGCGTCTGGGACTCCGTCACCCTCGGATCCGACGCGATCTACGCGATCCCGCAGGACAGCGGGCCCATGATGTTCTTCTACCGGGCCGACATCTTCGAGCAACTCGGCCTGACCGTGCCCACCACCTGGGACGAGTACGCCGAGGTCGCCCGTGCGGTGCACGCCGCCGACCCGGCCAAGTACCTCGGCACCTTCTCGTCCAACGACGCCGGCTGGTTCACCGGCATGGCACAGCAGGCCGGTGCCTCCTGGTGGGGCATCGACGGCGAATCCTGGAGCGTCGACATCGCCGAAACCCCCACCGAGACCGTCGCGGGCTACTGGGGCGGCCTCGTTGAAGAGGGCGTCATCGACAACAAGCCGATGTACACGCCGGAGTGGAACGCCGGACTCAACAACGGCGAACAGGTCGGCTGGCTGAGCGCCGTCTGGGCTCCCGGCGTGCTCGGCGGCAACGCCGCAGACACCGCGGGTCTGTGGAAGGCCGCTCCCATGCCGCAGTGGGATGCCGACGCGCCCGCAACCGGCAACTGGGGCGGATCGTCCACGGCCGTGACCACGCAGTCCGACCACCAGGAGGCGGCCACCAAGTTCGCCACCTGGCTGAACACCGACGCCGAAGCCGTTGCGGCCCTGGTCACCACGTCCGGGATCTACCCCGCCGACGCCGCCCAGGCCAAGGCCGCGCTGACCGCCCCGCCGGAGTTCTTCAGCAACCAGCCCGACTTCTATGACGTTGCCGCCGAGGTTGCCGCGACCGTGAGCCCGTTCACCTACGGCCCGAACGTGAACGTGGCCTACAGCGCCTACAACGACGAATTCGCCAAGGCGGCCGACGCCAAGACCCAGAGCGCATTCCTGGCTGCCGTCGCTGCCATGCAGAAGATCACCACCGACGACATGAAGAAGAGCGGCTTCACGGTCGAATAACCGGGCACGGCTTGCGCCGCGCCCACCCCGGAGTCCGCCGGCCGACCGGCCGGCGGACTCCCGCACCATCCATCACCACCCAGATCGCGCCGATTGAGGACAACTCGTGACAGTGACAGAGGCCCCAGTGGCCACCAGGAGCAGCGCAGCACCGGTACGCCGGGGACGCGGCACCTTTCGTTCGAGGGTGCTGGTGCCCTACGCCATGCTGGCACCCGGCATCATCCTCTTCGTCGCCTTCATGGCGGCGCCCATCCTCTACACACTCTTCCTGAGCTTCCAGAAGACCAAGGTCTCCGGACTCGGACTCGGTTCCGGCGCCCGCAGCACGGTCTTCGCCGGCATCGACAACTACGTCACCACCCTCACGAACACCGAGTTCGGGGCCAGCGTCGGCCGGGTCCTGGTCTACGGCTTCATCCTGATCCCGCTGATGCTCGGGCTCGCGCTGCTCTTCGCACTGCTGCTGGACTCCAAGCGCACCAGGGCAGCGGGCTTCTCCCGCACCGCGATCTTCCTGCCGTACGCCGTGCCCGCCGTGATCAGCTCGCTGCTCTGGGGCTTCCTGTACCTCCCGGCCGTGAGCCCGTTCTACTTCGTCTTCGAGAAGCTGGGCTGGGATGTGCCGTCGCTCCTCTCCTCGGGCGGGGTGACCTTCGCCATTGCCAACATCGCCCTCTGGGGCGGCGTGGGCTTCAACATGATCGTGATGTACACCTCGCTCAAGTCGGTGCCCTCCGACATCTACGAGGCCGCCACGCTGGACGGCGCCAGCGAGGTCCAGATCGCGCTGCGCATCAAGATCCCGATCATCGCGCCGGCGATCGTGATGACCGCCCTGTTCTCGATGGTCGCCACCCTGCAGGTGTTCGCCGAGCCCACCACGCTTCGCCCGCTGACCAACTCGCTCTCCACCAGCTGGTCGCCGCTGATGCTGGTCTACCGGGATGCGTTCACCCGCGACGACATCTACTCGGCCGCCGCCACCTCGATCGTCATCGCCCTGGTGACCTTCGCCTTCTCATTCCTGTTCCTGCGCGTTGTGCAGAAACGTGCCTTCGGCCAGGAGGACTGACCCATGACCACCACACTCACCCCCGCCCGGACCGACCGGACCCAGCGCCAGGCCGAACGCGCCTCGGCCCGCGACTTCCGGCAGAAGGCCAGCCCGGTCTCCACCGGCATCCTCATCATCGGCGCGATCTACTGCCTGTTCCCGGTCTTCTGGGTGCTGATGGCGGCGAGCAAGGACAGCTCCGAACTGTTCTCCACCTTCACGCTGATGCCCAGCTCCCACCTGTGGGACAACATCGTCGAACTCAGCCAGTACCGGGACGGCCTGTTCTGGCGCTGGGTGCTCAACACCGCCGTCTACGCCGGCGTCGGCGCCCTGGCCTCCACCTGGATCTCGGCGATCTCCGGCTACGTGCTGGCCAAGTTCGAATTCCCCGGCAAGAAGGTCGTCTTCTCGATCCTGCTGATGGGCGTCCTGGTCCCCGGGGTCATCCTCGCCATCCCGCAGTACTTCCTGCTGGCCGAGGTGGGCCTGACCAACACCATGTGGTCGGTGCTGCTGCCGCAGATCATCAGCCCGTACGGCATCTACCTGGCCCGCATCTACGCCGCGGCCTCCGTGCCCACCGAGGTCATCGAAGCCTCCCGCACCGAGGGCGCCGGCGAGCTGTACATCTTCAACCGCATCGCCCTGCCGATGATGGGCCCCGGCCTGGTGACGATCTTCCTGTTCCAGTTCGTCGCCGTCTGGAACAACTTCATGCTGCCGTACATCATGCTCGGCGACGACAAGCTCTTCCCGGTCACCGTGGGCCTGAGCGGCCTGCTCAACCAGGGCGCATCCGCACCGTCGATGTACACCCTGGTGATCACCGGCGCGCTGCTGTCGATCATTCCGCTGATCATCCTGTTCCTGGTTCTGCAGCGTTACTGGAAGGTGGACCTCGCCGCCGGTGCGGTCAAGGCCTGACGGTCGCTAGGATTCACACGTGACCCCGCCCCCCGCGAAGCGCCGGCCGACCATCGATGACGTGGCCGCAGCCGCCGGCGTATCCAGGGGGACAGTGTCACGCGTGCTCAACGGCGGCCACTGGGTGAGCCCCGACTCCCTGGCCTCGGTCAACAGTGCGATCAAGAAGACCGGCTACAGGGTCAACCCGCACGCCCGCAGCCTCGCCACGAGCCGGGCCAACTCGGTCGCGTTCCTGCTCACCGAATCGCACGACCGCCTGTTCGAAGACCCGAACTTCGCCGTCCTGATGCGGGGCGCGTCGAAGGCGTTGTCCGCGCACGACATCTCGCTCGTGCTGATCATGGCGGGCAATGAGGATGAACAGCGCCGCGCGACCGAGTTCATCACCGCCGGTCACGTCGACGGTGTGCTTCTCGTCTCCTCGCACAGCGGTCGGCGCGGCCTGATCTCCGAGATCATCGCCGCCAACGTGCCCGCCATCGCGTGTGGGGTGCCGTTGGGCTTCGAAAAGAAGATGGGCTACGTCGCCGCAGACGACTACGACGGCGCCAGGGAGATGGTGCGGTACCTGCGAAGCCTCGGCCGGTCCCGGGTCGCGACGATCGCCGGACCGGAAGATACCTCTGGAGGCATGCGTCGGTTCGAGGCGTATGCCGATGAGCTCGGTGCGGCCTTCGAGGCCAGCTACGTGGCCAGGGGTGACTACAGCCGGGCCAGCGGGGCCCAGGCCATGACCGAGCTTCTCGAGCGCCACCCCGACCTCGACGCCGTGTTCGCCGCCAATGATGTGATGGCCGCCGGTGCCATCGACGTCCTGCTGGCCTCCGGCCGCCGGGTGCCGGAGGATGTCGCCGTCGGCGGCTTCGACGACGCCCCGGTGGCGACCCAGACCACCCCGGCGCTCACCACGATGCACCAGCCGTTCGAACGGATCAGCGAGGAAATGGTGCGACTGCTGCTGCGGGTCATCGACGGCGAACGGCCGGCCGCGATCGTGCTGCCCACCGACCTGGTGGTGCGCGCGAGCGCGTGAACCGGGCATTCTGCGCCCGTCCCCGCCCATTGTGACTGTCACATGAGCCCCGTTCTGGGTATGTGACCGTCACATTCGGCATTCCCCCAGGGTCTGTCCCGTGCATAATTGGGGTGCGTCCACATTTGTGACCGTGCACATTCGAACGAGGCCTCCTCCCGTGCCAGCTGATCTGCCCAAGAGTCGCGCACCCAGCATCCGGGATGTCGCGCGCCTGGCCGGCGTGTCGCACCAGACGGTCTCCCGTGTGCTCAACAATCACCCGAGCATCCGCGATACGACCAAGGCGCGCGTGCAGCAGGTGATGGACGAGCTGCAGTACCGGCCCAACCGGGCAGCCAGGGCCCTGGTCCGCGGCACCTCACGCACCATCGGCGTGCTCTCGGCGTCCAGCTCCCAGTACGGGCCGGCCAGCAGCATTGCCGCCATCCAGGACGCGGCCCGCGAAGCCGGCTACTACGTGAACACGGCCAACCTGACCTCGGCTGATCCCGAGACCATCGAGGCCGCGCTCGACCACCTGATGCTGCAGTCGGTGGAGGGCATCGTGGTGATCGCACCGCAGATGCGCGTCTTCGACGTCCTCGACCAGCTCTCCATGGCCGTGCCCTATGTGACCCTGCAATCCACCGGTCACCTGAACGAACACGGCCTGTCCTTCGACCAGATCGCCGGCGCCCGCGCCGCGACCCGGCACCTCATCGATCTCGGGCACCGCAACATCTACCACCTCGCCGGCCCGCAGGACTGGATCGAGGCCGAGGCGCGCATGCGCGGCTTCCTCGACGAGATGGGCGCGATGGATGTGCCGACGACGGCCCCGATCCTCGGCGACTGGACCGCCGACTTCGGCTACTACGCCGGTCGTGAGCTGCTGCGCGTGCGGGATTTCACCGCGATCTTCTCCTCGAACGACCAGATGGCCCTGGGGCTGATGCACGCCATCCGCGACGCGGGACTCGACATCCCCGGTGACGTCAGCGTGGTGGGATTCGATGATATTCCCGAAGCGGCACACTTCTGGCCGCCGCTGACCACGGTGCGGCAGGACTTCGCCGAACTCGGCCGTCGCTGCATCGCCCTGCTCCTGGACGGCATCACCGACGGTCCAGACCAACAGCGCAGCCCCATCATTCCCGAGCTCATCGTGCGCGGGTCAACGGGCCCGCCGGCGTTCTGAGCGTCGCCTGCAGAGAGCCTCTCTCCGGTGCCCGTAGTGGGCGTTACCCAAAAGTGACAAACCGGACTTGACAGATGTTTCCCCGATGCGGCTAACATGAGGTCAGCAATGTGACCGTTCACATTCACCGCAACATTCGCACCACCCGCACCATCTCAGACAAGGGAGTCGATTCTGTGAGCACGTCCACCGCTCAGCCCGCCACACCGGCGGCCGCTGCAGACGAGTCAAGCGTCACCGGAATCGACCACGGAACCCTCGCCGACTTCGCCGCCACCAGCGAGTCGGTGTTCGCGTGAGCACCTTCGGCCCGCAGATCGAAGTGGCGATCGCGCGTGTGCGTGCGGACATCGCCCGGCTGCACGGTGAACTGACCGCGAACGGGTTGGTCGTGTGGACCGGCGGGAACGTCTCGGGCCGGGTGCCGGGGGCGGACCTGTTCGTGATCAAGCCGTCCGGGGTCGACTACGCGGACCTCGCGCCGGAGAACATGATCCTCTGCGACCTGGACGGCAACGTCATCCCGGAGACGCCCGGCGCCGACCGCTCGCCGTCCTCGGACACGGCCGCGCACGCCTACGTGTACAGGAACATGAGCGAGGTCGGCGGGGTCGTACACACCCACTCCACCTACGCCACCGCGTGGGCCGCGCGCGGTGAGGAGATCCCGTGTGTGATCACGGCGATGGCTGATGAATTCGGCGGGCCGATCCCGGTGGGCCGGTTCGCGATCATCGGTGATGACACCATCGGTCAGGGCATCGTGGAGGCCCTCACCGGGCACCGTTCCCGGGCGGTGTTGATGCAGAACCACGGCCCGTTC
>Ga0247736_10000380_pt1 | contig 15221 bp, 7 predicted proteins | sample UWRJL193509B2_FD_180935 | JGI IMG/M metagenome (GOLD analysis project Ga0247736, IMG submission 180935) | Plant litter microbial communities from Arlington Agricultural Research Station in Wisconsin, United States - UWRJ-L193-509B-2 | ecosystem: Environmental > Terrestrial > Plant litter >...
AAATTTTATCGAATGTTTTAGCGTAAAAAATGATAACCACAGCAACTAACGTAAAAACAGTTAAGCTTACGGTAATTACCTCTGTTTTTTTATTCATTCTGCTAAAAATTTTCGGCAAAGCTCCTTCTTCCCCCATAGCAAACATGGCCCTCGGGTTGCTTAACAAATTTACGTTTACATAACCCATAACCGAAACGAATATAATTACGGATAGCATTTTAAACCCTGCTGGACCAAAAATTTTTGAAGCTAAAATAGCAGCGATACTTTCTGCTGTTTTTAATTCTTCGAAACCTATAACTTTAACATAAACGTAGTTGAGTACTAAATAAAGAATAACAATTATGGTTAAACCGATAATAATAGAACGAGGAATTACCTTTTTTGCTTCTTTAACTTCGCCGCCAAAATTTATCGTTTGCGCATAACCAGCGTAGGAGAAGGAAACGGCTATAAGGCATAAACCTAATGCTTTTCCATAATCAGACAAGTTTGGCAAATTGCCATTGTTAGTTTTAAAAACAGGTGTAACCGTTTCGGATTGTGAGCCGAAAAACACCGCACAAATAAGCAATAAAATTAAGCCGATTTTTACAATGGTTAATACATTTTGGGTTTTAGCGCTGGCTTTTAAACCGAGTAAATTAATTAAATAGAAAACCAAAATAGTAGTTATGGCTATTGCAACTCGATAAGCATCGGTTTGCATATTAACTGGTAAAATTATTTTGCCTAAATACTCTGCTCCTATGATAGATATAGCTGCAACTGAAGCTGCACTCGAAATAATTACTATACAATTAATGGCGAAAGCAATTGATGGATGATAGGCTGCTGAGAAAATTTTGTAGTAACCACCCGTTACTGGATATCGTGACCCAATTTCGGCATAAGTAAGTGCTCCACAAAAAGCTACAAAACCTCCAATAAACCAAGCCAAATAAAACAATTCAGGTATTTGCGCTTTTGCGGCTACATTCACTGGCGTGCGAAAAATACCCATGCCAATGACTAAACTAACCACAATCATGGATAAATCGAAGAGCGAAAGTTGCTTTTTTGGTTGCATTAAAATGGATTATAAATAATGGGGTGAAGATAAGGAATTTATGGATGATGTCTGATGGAAGATGTACGATAGAAATAGAATTTAAGTTTACAGGCCATCCACCTTACCTCGTACATTTTTCGTCTCCTTTTGTTGAAATTTTCATTTGCTAGCCTCAAAGAATAAATCTATTATTGTAAATAAATTTTGCTACTCGATATTTGAATAACCATAAACCAAATTTCGGTATCAAATCATTCCTAAAAACTTGTTATGTTGAATGTTAAAGCGCGTTCCGAAAATCCCTCGGCCTTGCTACTTTGTATTGCACAAAGTTCAATCGACTTGATAAATAATTAAAATTTATGGCAGAAGTAATTTATAACGACGACAGTATTCGCTCATTAGATTGGAAAGAGCACATTCGACTACGCCCTGGTATGTATATCGGTAAGCTTGGTGATGGCTCTGCGCAAGACGATGGAATTTATGTTTTGTTAAAAGAAATTGTAGATAACTCTATTGATGAGTTTGTGATGGGCACAGGAAAAACCATCGAAATTACAGTTTCCGAGCAAAAGGTAAACATCCGCGATTATGGTCGAGGCATACCTTTGGGTAAGGTTATAGATTGTGTAAGTAAAATAAATACTGGTGGTAAATACGATAGTAATGCCTTCCAAAAATCAGTTGGTTTAAACGGCGTAGGTACAAAGGCGGTAAATGCTTTATCTACAAATTTTGTTGTTCAATCTTATCGAGATGGAAAAACTAAAAAAGTAGAATTTTCTAAGGGCGAAATTGTAACCGAACAACCAATAATTGATACCACTCAGCGTAATGGTACTGCTATTACTTTTTATCCTGATGAAACAATTTTTAGAAACTATCACTACATTCCTGATTTTGTAGAAAGTATGGTTTGGAACTATGTTTTCTTAAATACTGGATTAACGGTAAATTTTAACAACCAAAAATACTTCTCGGAAAAAGGTTTATACGATTTGCTTTCTAAATTTAATAAACCAGAAGAAATTCGTTACCCAATTATACACATGATTGGTAATGATATCGAGATTGCAATGACACATGGTCAGCAGTATGGAGAAGATTACCACTCGTTTGTAAACGGACAACATACAACTCAAGGCGGAACACACCAGGCGGCATTTCGTGCAGCGGTTGTAAAAACGGTTCGCGAATTTTTCAAAAAAGAATTCGATGCATCGGATGTTCGTTCATCTATCATTGCTGCAATTTCTGTGCGTGTACAAGAACCTGTTTTCGAATCACAGACGAAAACTAAATTAGGATCGCAAAATATGGGACCAGAAGGACCATCAGTTGCTACTTTTATTAACGATTTCGTAAAAAAGGAACTGGATGATTATCTGCACAAAAATCCTGATGTTGCTGATGCATTGTTGAAACGCATTAACCAATCAGAAAGAGAAAGAAAAGACATCGCTGGCATTAAAAAACTAGCAAACGACAGAGCAAAAAAAGCATCGTTGCATAATAAAAAACTTCGGGATTGTAAAGTTCATTTTAACACTACACATGAAAAACGTTACGAAACCACTTTATTTATTACCGAGGGAGATTCGGCATCGGGTTCGATTACGAAATCTCGTGATGTAGATTGCCAAGCTGTTTTTAGCTTAAAAGGTAAACCACTTAACTGTTACGAGCTAACCAAAAAAGTAGTTTACGAGAACGAGGAATTTAATCTTTTACAGCATGCTTTAAATATTGAAGACGGTTTAGAAGGTTTGCACTACAACAACATTGTTATCGCCACAGATGCCGATGTGGATGGTATGCACATTCGTTTGTTAATGATGACTTTCTTCCTTCAATTTTTCCCCGATTTAGTTAAAGCAGGGCATGTATATATTCTACAAACCCCATTGTTTAGAGTCCGAAACAAAAAAGAAACCATTTACTGTTATAGTGATGAAGAGCGCCGAAGTGCTATTGAAAAACTAGGTAATAAGCCAGAAATCACCCGTTTTAAAGGTTTGGGAGAAATCTCACCTGATGAATTTGGTTTGTTTATTGGTAAAGATATCAGGCTAGACCCAGTTATTTTAAAAGACCAGACTATAAAAAGTTTGCTTGAATATTATATGGGAAAAAATACTCCAGATAGACAGCAACACATTATCAGAAATCTACGAGTGGAAAAAGACCAGGTAGCCGAAGAACCTAAAATTATTGATGAAGTAGCATAAAAATAACCGTTGATGTAATTGCAACAATTAATTGAACACATATTAATTATACCCTCACAACTTTAGTATGTTAGGTGGCATCATCCTCATTATACGTGTTGTTATAAATGTTGTATAAGAAGATCGCAAGATTTATTCAGAATTAGATTTGAACGAATTTTTAACGCTTTTCCTGAGAAGGAACTTTTAGAAAAAAGCTTGCGTTTCTGAGCTAAGATTAATAACGTTTAAAGGGAAACATCTTCTAAATTATTATTTTTTAGCTTTTTGGTGCATCAACCGTATCCTCTGGGTGCTGTGGAGGCAAAACATCTACGTTTTTCTCCACAATTGTTATTTTGGTGAATACTGCATATTTACTTGGGGTGATTCCACCGTCGTATTTCTCTGCATAAGCCTGAGTAAATTCTGCCCCAAAGTATAAAATTACTGAAGTATAATATATCCAAAGTAAAATTACTATAATTGAACCTGCAGCTCCAAATGCTGAAACTGTACTACCTTTTTCTATATAAATTCCTATCAAATACTTACCCAAACCAAATAACAATGCGGTAAAAAGTGCCCCTATTATTGCTGACTTCCACTTTATGTTTACATCAGGAAGAACCTTGAAAATTATTGTAAACACCGCAGTTACCGCAGCAACAGTGATCACATTATTTAAAATATAAATAAGTAATGCCATTGTGTCGTTAGCAACAGGTATTACATCATCTATTTTGCTTTCTGAAAGTAAAGAAACCAATTTATCTCCTAAACCTACCACAACACTATTTATAACAAGTGAAACTAGTAATAAAAAGCCCATTGAAACAATTAGTGAGAAGGAAAGTAATCGATTGGTAAGCATTTTTAGCCACCCTTTTTTTGGCATTGCCTTTACTTTCCATATTAAGTTTATACTATCTTGAATTTCGATGAAAATTGCCGTAGCTCCAATAATTAATGTTCCAATACCAATTATTAGCCCTATTGTGGATTGACCTGATTTATTAGCATGTTCTACAAAACCTTGAATTTGAGTTGCAGCATCTTTACCAACTAACTCAGTAATTTCTGTAAAAAACTTATCCCTGGTTTTCATTCTTTCTCCAAAGAATAAAGTTGCAGCAGATAGTACAATAATAATTAATGGGGTTAACGAAAAAATAGTATAGTAAGCCAGCGCCGCACTGAGCTTCATCACCCTATCTTCAGCAAAGCCTTTACCTGCAGCAATAAAAAGATGGTAAAGGGCAATAAAGAAATGTTTAATCTTATGAATAAGTTTCATCTATAAATTTAAAATGGGTATCCTATACCGATATTGAAGATTAAATTTTCTCTTCTCCAATCTTTGTTGCCAAAAGCAATACTGTCAAACACCCATCGCTGCCCTTCTGGTAAATATGGTTTACGAACTGGAAACGCTACATCTAACCTAACCACAAATATGGTTGCATCTACACGTAAACCAGCGCCAGTACCTACTGCTAATTCATTTAATGCATTACTTGCCTTAAAGCCAGATCCAGGTCTCAACGGATCTTCTTTTCTTAGCCAAATATTTCCAACATCTGCAAATAAAGCTCCGTATAAAACACTTACCAGTTTAAAACGAAGTTCTGAATTTAACATCAGTTTAATATCCCCGCCTTGATCTGCAAAAGTTGCCTCGTCACCAACTTTAAAAGTACCAGGTCCTAGCGTTCTGGCTGGAAAGGCACGTATATCATTACTGCCACCTGCGAAAAACTGTCGTACGAAAGGTAAAGATGAGCTATTGCCATAAGCATAACCGTAACCTAAATTTAGTCTGTTCGCCCAAATTAAGTTTTTGTTGATTTTATAGTAATCTCGTAAATCAGCTTCAAATCTTATAAACTGAGTTAATGGTGTATTAAACAATGTTCGTTGTCCAGCATCATTTTTAGGTGTAAACAAACCCCACACATTACCTCCAGTTTCAATTCCCCCGTAGAAATAAGTGTTATTTCTGCGGCTTTCTTCCATTTGGTTGGTATAAGTGAAATTGTAATTACTACCAATAATGAACTGACTTTCTAAAGTAGCCTTCAACAGTGGGTTTGCATCATATAAGCTGTCTCTTACCATATCTGAGGTTCGTGCGCCATCTGATTGGAATCCTGTGGAGATATAGCTTATAGAAATTGGATTAAAGTTATGCTCTTTATATAAATTTTCTTTAAAGTTATAACCAAATTCTCCTTTGTATGCCCTCAATGTATACTCTGAACCGCGACTCAACATCTGATAAGATAAAGAGGCAATTGTTTTTGGAATAAATGCATTTGTGCTATTGGGCTTGTAAAATGGTACAATAAAACGTGGAAAAGTTAATTTACCTTCAGCGGTTAATGAGAGCGTATTTTTGCCGATTGATGTACCTCTGGTTTGAGTTTCGAATCCACCACTTACGCTGACATCCAGCTGCTCAGCGCCTCTAAATAAATTTCTAGTGGTTTGGGTAACTTTAACTTCCGAGCCGACAAAATTGTTCGATTTGCTTGTTCCAGTGACTGAAAAGGTGAGCGAATTCTTTTTAAGCGGTGTTAAGTATATATTAAGGTCGAGTTCATTGTTTTTAAAACTGTCTATCGGCAAAAATTCCGCTCTCACATCTTGGAAGGCGCCAATATTCACCATTCTGTTTAACGATTGGTTGTGATCTTTGCGATTATATAACTCTCCTTTCTGAAAGAAAACCAGTCTGTCAAACAACCTAGGTTTAAAAGTATTCCGGTCGTCATAGATGTTGAAATCATTATAGACTAGCGGCTTCATTTTTCTTAAAACACTATCTCTTCTCAAGGAGTAGCTTGGGTAAATATTAATTTTCTTAATAGAATATGGTTTTAAGCCCGCTTCTGGCGCAATATCTTTAACTTTAACGGTAATGTTAACAAGGTTTTTGCCAATGGTACTATCTACCTGCATAATTAAGTAATCTGGACTGAAATAAAAGTAACCACGTTCTTTGAGATCATTATCTATACGAATTCTTTCATTTTTGTAAACATCCAAGTCATAAAAATCCCCAACTTTTAAAAGTGTTTTAGCCTTGTTCTCATTGATGATTTTTGTCATCATGCCAGTATCTGCAGGGAAAGTGATTTTATTAATTTTATATCTATCTCCAGTGTTAGCAGTGTAAATAGCCTTACCTTTTTTATCTTTTACAATGGTATCGCCAGTTACAACAGCCTGCAGATAACCTTCACTAATTAGATAACTTGTTAAAACATCATTATTGTATTTTAATTTAACCTCATTCATTAACACTGGAGGTTCGCCTTGTCGTCTTAACCAGTTCCGAAAGCCTTTAGGCTTTTTTGGTTCGCCTGCTAAATTATAAATACCGAGCTTAAACTTTATTCCAAGAAAAGATTTATTAGGTCGTGGTCTTGTTTTCGACTCTAAATCACTTTTTACTTGTTTTTCATCATCAATTCTCCCAGACGAATCAGGATTAATTTTAACCTCGGCTCCAGTATATAATGCCTGTCCGGGTTTTAGGGATTTCGTACTACTGCAAGCAGCCCAAACTAAGCAGGCCAATATAAATAACGATGGTCTAATTAGTTGTTTCATTTTGTGCTTTCTGTTCAATGTTTCTTATTTTTCTGATTCTCTTTTTCTGGAATATTTCTCTGAATTTATTGTAATCAACAACTAAAGTAAAACCTAATCCGGTTTCTATAATCTGGCCTTGTACAATAACATCATTTTGGTTACGTCTATATGCTCTCAAACGGTATCTGCCATCTGCAGAAAGGGCATACTCTACATTTACATTCCCTGCAATATTTGTCGATTTTTCACCTGGCGCTTGAGGTCCTTCCAAAGCAAAAGAACTACCCACAGTAACTGTTAACCGATCATTTAATAGTTTTTTTGATAACCCGACTTCCAAATCAGTCTTCTGTTGAAGGGAGCCCGTTGAATAATCTTCTGATGAATTTACGCCAAAGTTCAAATCAACTCCCTGTATCAAGTCCGAAGTTAGATTGTTCAGCTGTTCAGTCAAAAGTTTGCTTACGCTAGAACGGGCAAGGGTAGAAACACCACCACCTCCTCCAGCTAAACTTTGAAATGGATTGTCAGCAATAAATCTATTTAAAGCAAGTAACGCAAAAACTTGTTTATTAAGTTCGCTTTCATTTCGATTAACATTATTCAATTTAGCCCTAATATCGTTATACAGCGTTCCACCTTCATTTGACGGTAAGTCTAATCTAAATGAAATAATTGGCTTCAGTAATTCTCCTTTCATCATCAGGTAAACCTGAAACGGTAGTTTAGTTTTAGCGATGACGTCATCTGGCTTGTTAAGCAAGTCGATTGGGGCAGCGTTAACTTCATATAAGGCAGTTAGATTTACATTAGCTGTTGTCGGCTCACCTGTCCAAATTATGGTACTTCCCTTAACCAATCTAAACTCTTTTTTACCTAATGGGCCAACTGAAAGATTATAAGATCCGTCAACAATCTCGTAACGACCAGTAAGGCTTATTTTTCCACTAGGATCAATTGCCGCATTTAAGTTAGCTTCACCTTTCACATTAAGTGCATCACCATTCGATGGGTCAACCACAACATTAAGTTCCGCTTCTGGATCAATCTTTATTGCAGCTACCAAGTTTATTCCCTTAATTGGCGATTTACTAATACTATCAACTTTTAAAGCTCTCTGTCCATTAAATGGTGGTGCATCAGCATCGATAAACTGAACAATTCCTTCCTGGTCAATTACCGAGGGGTCATTTGTTGGCAAAGCGAAGAAAAACTTTGTTCCCTTGTTTATGGTGATATCCATATTAACATCGGGTTGGTTTAAATCACCGCGAACCTTAATATTACTGGTTAAAAACACTGTGCCATAAATCATATCGTTATCAGCAGCAGTAGAATTTATAGCTCTGAAATTATTTGTGCGGATATCAAGTGCAAAACGGTAATTTTTAAAATCGGTTGTTAATACTTTTCCGTTGATGGTTGCTTTTTGATTAAGTGAATCTAGTATGGTGAAGTTATTAAAGCTTATGCCTTCGTTGGTAAAGGAAATTTTTTCGTTTGGCATGCGTAGGTACGAGTTTACATAAGCAACATTGATTCCTGCATTGTTGAAAGTAACATCGCCCAATATTTTTGGAGCAGTTAAAGCACCCTTTACTGTAAGTGCACCAGTTAAGGTTCCGCTTCCATTTTTTAATTGACCTTGTGATAAGCTTTCGATGTTTTTCATCTCAATTTTATCAATATTAACAGTTAAATCTAAAGCGCTTTGAGGTGCAGTATAGTAAAATCCATTAGCACGTAATTCATGTACACCACTTAAAGCAACATTCACTTCAAATGCATTTTGTGTGTTATTATTTACCGCTAAACGTAAGGTTCCCAGCTCATCTTTTTGATAGCGTAACTGATCTATAGTTAAGTTAGCTTCGAATTTCGGTGTAGAAGCTAGATCTTTAACATTAGCCGTTCCGTTTAAACGACCGCCAACTAAAGTTGTATCCGTTTCGGCAAATTTGGTTAAAGTTTCTAATTGAAAGTCTTTAAACTCGATCGCCAAAGGTGCGTTTGGTTGGGTTGGGTTACTATTTATTGATAAAGATTGCCCGCTATTGCTAATTTGGAATTGATTAACCAATATGCCCGATGCGCCAAACTGAATATAATTATCTGGAGATACGACCCATTTTTGATAATCTAAAAGTAGTTTTTGTGGATCTAAAGTAAACTTGAAATCTTTATTTATAGATTGAAAATTTCCACCAATTACGTATTTATCTTTACGCTGTCTATCTCGAAGAAAGATATTTACACCTAATAAATTATTTGCGGCATCACCACTAATTTCGGTATTAAATAGAGCAATAGACGGACTTTGCAATGCTTTTACAGTTAAACCGTACGCTAATTTATTATTATCATTACTAATGTTAAGTACAGTTGTATCTACCTTGAAATCGCCATAAACGATTTGTGGGAAATTTCCTTTAATCTGCAGGCTATCTTTTTGTGTATCAATTAAGCCATAAAATTGAGAAGGCTTAAACACCGTTAGCTCTGGAACAAATTGTTTTAATAATTTGGAATCATAAATCTGTACAACAAATCTCAATCGTTGATCGGGGATTTTTGTGACCTCTCCAAAAGCATAATATTTATTAATCTCATTAATAATTGCATTGCTCACTTTCGTTAACTGATATTTTCCGTCAATTTTAGCCGAAAGAATTTCTGATTTTAACGTAAGCTCATTTGTTGTTTCAGTTGTTTTTGCAAAAACGGAAATTGTATCAACATCTATTTTTTGTGCATCTTTAACCACTTGTAAACCCGTGATATCAACCGTTCCGTTTAAATAATCTGCATCGGCAGTTTTCAAATCAACTTTTACAATACCAGCAGCACTTAATACTGTCGGACTGAAATTTAACGCCTGCAGGTTAACCTGTTTCAGATTCAAATCGGCTTTAACCGAAGGGTATTTCCCTGCTAAGCTTACTTTTGCATCTAAAGCAAAATTGGCGTTGCTATCTGGCATGCTACTTTTTATCGAAACATTTTGATTGGCATAAGTACCAGCAACATTTAAATTTCGGTAAGTATATTTATTGTAATATGCGCTTAAAACTTTTGCGTTAAACTTTGCATTTATCTTTTTAGGATCAAGGCCAGTTCCTTCAACATTAGCTTTTACCGAAACACGACCAAGTTTTGGCTGCATTTTTAACAATCGGCCAACATTAAAATTATTTAAATTGATATCTGCTTTGTAACTTTCTTTACCCTTTGCACCTTTCATTGCTGCAACCAAAATCGCACCGCCCATATCCGTCTGAATATTTAAATTGGTGTTAAAATCAGTCATTGAACCTTTGAAATTACCTTTTGCATTAATTACATTTGGCAATTCGATTGATGGTGGCAACGACTTTTTAGGTACAGCAACCAAAATATCACTCTTAGTTACATATAGTTTTTTGATATTTAGATCGAGAAACGTTTTATTAATATCTGGCAAGCCTTTAGCTGTACCGCTGATATCGATTTGTGTATTTTTCAATCCACTTACTTGCAAGCGAGGAATGTTTAAATTGTTTAAATATCCATTTACCTCTGCATTTATTTTAATTTTTTCATTACGATAATTTGCTGGGATAGCACTACTGAAATAACCCGCATCCTTTAAGCCAATAGTTGTGTTTTTTAAGCTCAAGGCCATTTTTACCCGCTCAGGATGTTTTGTTAAATCTTCCATCGAAGTAAAATTTAACTCCGTTGCGTTTTCTATTGTTGTATTAGGTGTTTTTAAAACGAAATTACTCAGCTTTATCTGTTTATCATTATAAATGGCATTTCCTTTTAGCTCATTTAACGCAAAACCACTTTTTTCTTTTAGCGATCCATTTTTAACGTTTGCTGTAATTCCAGCTGCGCTATAATTAACATCGGCCGCCCCAAAGGTTAAATTAGTAATTTTTAGGTGATTAAAATCCATTCCTTTTGGAGCGGGTTTTGCGCCTAAATTATCAAACTGTACATTATTTTCTGCAAGGCTGATGTTTTTAATGAGTAAACCTAAAGGCGATTTTTCTACAACTACAGTATCTTTAACTTTCTTTAAATCGTTACTTGGAGCAGGTTTAAAAGCGAATAGAATGTTCGATTTATTCAACTTTGCATCATCTACCGTATATTTACTATTTGTTAAATCGACTTTTAAATTAACCAAACCAAGTTCATTAACATTTGCAATAGCCTTCGTTGTCGAAACCTGATCATCGTAGTTTACTTTCACATTACTGAAAGCAAAGTTTTCCACTTCAATTAAAGGAAGTTTTCCTGTTTCTTTTTGGCTGCTATCAACACTATTTGTTATATGCTGTACAAGCTGAACCAATGGCTTACGCTGTAAATAGCTTAAAGAAGTGTTATTTAAATTTAAATCTTTGATTACATAATGTTGGTTTGCCAAATCGAATGTTTTCAACTTCGTTTTAAAAGCACCCAAATAAAGCTTTACATCATTTCCCGCAACATCATCGCGGTAGGTAATTCCAATATCTTCAAAAGAAACCTTATCAACAGAAAATTTTAGCGTAGAAGTTGTGTCTTTATTAATTTTTTCTTCTGGCTTTTTTTCTTCGCTCATAAAAGCATCAACCAAAAAAGAAAAATTAAAAGTTGTATCCGGACTTATGCGCTTAACGTTTGCACGTATATTTTTTAGTTCAATATTATTTACCTCTACAGTATTATCTAGAAGTTTGAAAAGACTAATATCAACGGCTAGTTTCTCTGCATATAACAAGGTGTCTTTATTGCGATCTTCAATATAAAACTTATTTAAAACCACATCCTTCGGCAATGCAATTTTTATGCTTTCCAAGCTTACTTCTGTCTTTGTTTTGTTTTTAAGGTAATTAATTGCCTTGCCCTTAACGAAATTTTGAACGGCAGGTATATTTAAAGATAGCGCTAAAGCGACCACCAGTATAATTATGGAGGCGATAACCCACAATAAAATTTTGAGACTTTTACGTACGTATTTATTCAAAGCTAAGCGTGTTTGGCGTTTACGAAGTACTAAAAACGTGCCACTTAAATTAATTTTAAGACAGTTTTTTATAATTAATACAAAAAATAACCTAAATTGTTCGCCCGCTATAAAAATTTAACACTGGCGGTTTGATAATTAGTTATAAATGAAATCAATAAATCTAAATATAAGTTTTGACCAGTATAATAATATTGAAGAACTGAATGAAAAAGACAGGTTACTTTGTGAGCTTGCTGAACAGGCTTTAGCAACTTCTCATTCGCCATATTCAAAGTTTAAAGTAGGCACTGCAATTCGTTTGGCTTCGGGCGAAAGCATTTTAGGTAGTAACCAGGAAAATGTAGCCTATCCTTCTGGTTTATGTGCCGAACGTGTGGCACTTTTCACAATCGGTTCTTCACGCCCCGATGCAGTTATCGAAAGCATGGCAATTACAGCTCAAACAGATGCTTTCGAAATTTTAAAACCAGTAACTTCTTGCGGTGGTTGTTTACAGGTAATGGTCGAGTTTGAACGCAAACAAAATTCGCCTATCGAAGTAATTTTTTATTGCCTTAACGGAGAAATTTTAAAAGTAAATAGTGTAAAGAGTTTATTGCCTTTCGCTTTTGTAGAGGAGAGATTAGAAGGATAAATGAAGTATTGTTTATATTTGATTTTTCGATCATATGAAACAACTTTACTTCTTTATTTCTCTAACATGTATCTCTTTTTTAACCCAGGCGCAAAATAAACTTAACGCCAATAGTACCTATAAAGTTGTTTATTGGCGGTCTGCCGATGGAAAGCCTGTTGAAGATAGAAATGCAACAGTGGTAATTGTAGCAGAGCATCAAAACTTGATAACATCTGCAAACATTCTTGATGGTAAAACTAAATATCCTTTTGAGCAAAGCCTGGTTTTAAAACCAGAGAATTTGTTGTTTCAGATTGCAGATTTAAATCAGGGTTATCAAATATCTACAGCTGACAGCACGGCAATCGGCAAGCAAGTTTTTGAATTCAGTAATGAAACCAAAAACATTTTAGGCTACACCTGTAAAAAAGCAAAAACGATTGTAAACTCCAACACAATCGAACTATGGTTTACAACCGATGCAGGAATAAAAGCGGCACCAACAAATTTAGGGCAGAATTTAGGATTGGTTTTAGAGCAAGTTAGAAATGGAAACAGTTTTATAACGGCTACAAAAATTGAAGAGGTAAAAAATGTAAAATCAATCGATTTAGAAGAAATAAAATCGAAGCTAACCGACCCATTATCTTATAAGGATTTACTTTGGAAAAGTAGATTTACTACCTTAAATGTATTCAATAACGAAACTATTAATTTTATTGATAAGCCTCAATCAACAGATTCTATTTTCAGATTTGCTGGAGGAACCGTTATTGCCAGAAAAATTAAATTCCCTAAATATTCGACAATACAGAACGTTTTTGTTGATTTAAAGGAACAATCTAACGGTGATGCTTATGATAGAACGGGTTCGGTATTTATCATTCCAACAGATAAGCCTTTGAGCCTGATGGATGCATTGAAAAATTCTGTTAAAGATTTACCCATCTACGATAATGGAAATGGAAAACAATATCAGGGAGTAATTGCAACTTCAAATTATAATCCTGTAATAGAATTAATGCGGTTTTTTACACCTTTTGGAGTTGGCAAGTACAACACACTAAAGCTCAAGGATAAGAATTGGGCTGATCAGGTTTATTACCGACAAGATATTTCTGAGTTATTTCCTTTGGTTAATGGAAAAGAAGTGTGGGTTGCTGTATTTATTGGCAATTATGATAAAGGAGGACATAAAGTTTCTTTAAATATTACTTTGCATAATGGAGGAAAGCAAAAGGAAGGCAAAGAGATAATATTACCATTATTTAACTCTACAAATGTAATGGAAATGGCTGGGCAAGAATATGCAACCATGTTTAGTATTGATAAAGGTTTGGAGGTTTCATTTACTTTACCAAAAGATTTAAAAGGTGCAAAACTTCGCTACATTACAACTGGACATGGCGGTTGGGGCGAAGGCGATGAATTCGTACCTAAGAAAAATACCATCTGGCTGGATGGGAAAGAAAGCTTTGCATTCGTACCCTGGCGTCAGGATTGTGGTTCTTACCGATTATCAAATCCAGCTTCAGGAAATTTTGAAACTGGCTTATCTTCGTCAGATTTAAGCCGCTCAAACTGGTGCCCTGGAACAGTCACTAATCCAAATTTTATTGAATTAGGCGATTTAAGAGCAGGCACACACACCATAAAAGTTAGTATCCCAATGGGAAAACCACAAGGAAACAGCTCTAGTGCATGGAATGTTTCTGGCCTATTAATGGGAATAGAATAACATAAACTTTAGTACAATAATGTGCTAAAAAAAGTAACAAATGGTGTTTATAACTTATTTTTAACAAAATTTTGCTTTACACTATATTTACACAATCATCAAAAATTTGATTTCTTAATGAGTGAAGAACTAGACCAAAACGTAAACGAAGAACATAAACACACCATAACACCAATTAACGGTTTGTACGAAAACTGGTTTCTTGAGTATGCATCTTATGTAATTCTAGACAGGGCTGTTCCGCATATTAACGATGGCTTGAAGCCCGTTCAGCGTCGTATTATGCATTCTTTAAAAGAAATGGATGATGGGCGTTTCAACAAAGCAGCAAACGTAATCGGTAACACCATGAAATATCACCCACACGGTGATGCATCAATTGGCGATGCCATGGTACAAATCGGTCAGAAAGATTTATTGATTGATATGCAGGGTAACTGGGGCGACCCTGTTACTGGTGATAGCGCAGCTGCACCACGTTATATTGAAGCCCGTTTATCTAAATTTGCAAACGAAGTTGTTTTCAATCCAGATACAACCGAATGGCAGCTAAGTTACGACGGACGTAATAATGAGCCAATAACGCTGCCCGTTAAATTTCCTTTATTATTAGCACAAGGAGCCGAAGGTATTGCGGTAGGTTTAGCTACTAAGGTAATGCCGCATAATTTTATTGAGCTGATTGATGCTTCGATAGATGCATTAAAAGGCATTCGTCCGAATATTTTACCCGATTTTTTTACGGGTGGTATGGCCGATTTCTCTAATTATAACGAAGGGCAACGAGGAGGTAAAATCCGAGTTCGAGCTAAAATTACCGAGAAAGACAAAAAGACATTAGTAATTACTGAAGTTCCTTTTAGTACAACCACGGGTTCAGTTATCGACAGTATTTTATCCGCTAATGATAAGGGTAAAATCAAAATCAAAAAGATTGAAGATAATACAGCTGCTAATGTAGAAATTGTTGTGCATTTAGCACCAGGAATTTCTCCAGATGTAACGATCGA
>Ga0247736_10000384_pt1 | contig 15165 bp, 13 predicted proteins | sample UWRJL193509B2_FD_180935 | JGI IMG/M metagenome (GOLD analysis project Ga0247736, IMG submission 180935) | Plant litter microbial communities from Arlington Agricultural Research Station in Wisconsin, United States - UWRJ-L193-509B-2 | ecosystem: Environmental > Terrestrial > Plant litter >...
CGGTCGGCAGTGCTGAGCGACAGGCTCTTGCCGTTGTTGCCCACGTCGCCCTGGCCCTCGGCATAGGGCGTCTCGCCGACGACGACGATTCCCACATCGTGGCCCGCGAGCGGTTCCGTCGCCGTCTTGCTGTAGGTGACGTCGGCATCCGGTGCGACCTCGGCGATGCCCTCGCGGATCGTGTCTCCCGCGGTGGTGTCACCGGAACCGCCCTGCCAGCTGATCGTCCAGCCGCCGGCCTGGTTGCCCAGGTCGTCGGCGTTGGATCCGGCGAGGTAGATCGATGCCGCCTTGTCGAGTGGCAGGACGCCATCGTTCTTCAGCAGCACCTGGCTCTTCGCCACGGCATCCCGCGCGACGGCGGCGTGCTCGGCCGACGCGAAGTCGTCGAGCTGGCTGCGGTCGGTCATCGCGTTCTCGAACAGGCCGAGCGCGAACTTCTGGGTGAGGATGCGACTGACGGCGTCATCGACGCGCGTTTGCTCGATGTCGCCGCTGCCGACGGCATCCGTGACGCTCGTGATGAACGCCCCGAAGTTGTACGGCGCCATCGCCATGTCGAGGCCGGAGTTCACCGACCGCACGGCCTTCTGGGCGTAGGTGCCGCCGGGCAGCTTGTCGATGCCCTCCCAGTCGCTGATGAGGAACCCGTCGAAGCCGAGCTCGCCCTTGAGCACCGTGGTGTTCAGCAGGGTGTTCTCGTGCATGCGCACGTCTCCGTCACCGAGGTCGACACCGGAGTACGACGGCATGATCGAGCCGACACCCGCCTCGATCGACGGGATGTAGGGGTCGACGAAGAGCGCTTCGAAGTCTTCGAGCGAATCAGCCGTGGTGAGCCCCTGGTCGATCGGGTACCCGGAGCCGACCTTGGTCGGGTCGTAGGCGGTTCCGCCGTCACCGGCCCAGTGCTTGGCAGTCGCGAGCACCTTGAACGGACCGGACAGGTCGCTCGGGTCGCTGCCCTGCAGGCCGACGGTGTTGGCCCGGGCGAACAACTTCACGAGTGCCGGGTCTTCACCAAACGACTCGTAGGTGCGACCCCAGCGCTCGTCGCGGCTGACACAGAGGCACGGGGCGAAGGCCCAGTTGACCCCGGTCGCCTTGGTCTCTTCGGCCGTGACTTCGGCGACCCGCTGCACGAGTGCCGGGTTGCGGGTCGCTCCGAGCCCGATGTTGTGCGGGAACATCGTGGCGTCCGTGACGTTGCTGTGGCCGTGCACCGCGTCGGCTCCATAGAGCAGCGGAATCTGCAGCGAAGTCGAGAGCGCCTGGCGCTGGTAGCCGTCGATCATGTCGGCCCAGCCTTCCGGCGTATTAGCCGCCGGCACCGAGCCGCCACCGGAGAGGATCGAACCCAGGCCGAGATCGGCGATCTGCGAGGGGCTGGTCAAGCCGAGACGTTCGGCCTGCACCATCTGTCCCGCCTTCTCCGCCAGGCTCATCCGCGAGAGCAGGTCGGCGACCCGCACAGCTGTCGGCTTCGATGCGTCGAGGTACGGCAGGTCGTGGGCATTGATAACGACCCGTGGCGCGGTCTGCGGAAGCGATACTCCGCTCGCCGTCAGCACGATCGGGATCGACTTCGACTCGGCCTCACCAGAGACGGCGAGGGTGTCGATGTCTATCGACTGGGTCGCCCCGGATTCGGTGCCGGCGGGGAAGGTGACGCTGCCCCCGAAAGCGGTGAAGTCGATGCCTTCGACGGCCGAACCGTCGCCGGCCGCGTAGGTGATCACGGCATCCGACTGCAGCGGGTCACCGGATGGCGTCGCCACCCGAAGTTCGACCGTCGCGGTCTCGCCCGCGTCGACCAGGGTGACGTCCTGCGTCGCGGTGACCGAGACGGTCGCGGCCGCGGCCGGGCTGCCGTAGAGCTGCACGTCGTCTATCGCCCAGGGGGTCGACGTCGCCTTGCCCGGGGTGAAGGTGGGCGCGAAGCCCCATGCCTTCGTCAGGTCGAGGGTGCCGTTCTTCGTCTCGGCGTTGCCGGGCTGGTATCCCCCGAGGGTGAACCGGCTGAACGGCAGTTCGACGAGCTTCCAGCGACTGGTCGATGAGCCCCAGTTGTCTTTGAAGGTCGCAGCCCAGAGTTCAGAGTGCTCGCCGTCTGGCCCGCCATCCTTGATCTCGACCTTGATGTCGTCGCCGGCCGTCGGCGATGCCGGGTTGCTCGGCTGTGAGGCGTACCACCAGAAGCGGATGCCGCGGAAGCTGCTCCAGTTCTGCGGGGTCGCCAGGTTGTCGCTGAATCCGGCGTAGCCGCCGCTGGGGATCAGGTAGCTGCCCGAGAGCACCTTGTTGTCGGCGCGTCCGTCGCGCTCGAGGGTGTTGACCGACATCGTCGCCAGGTCGCGCTCGGAACCCCAGGTGAAGAACCCGACCGGGTCGTCAGACGTGCTCAGCGGCACTTCGCCCTCGAAGTCCTGCAGGGTGACCACGCGGTCGAAGATGCCGAACTTGTCGAAGTTCCAGGCGCCTGCCCCGAGACCGGAGAGGGTGACCGCGAAGCCGGTCGATGCCGACGAGTCGAAACGGGCCGGGCTCGCGTGGTTGTTCTTCAGTCGCAGGTCAGAGAACAGCACACTGATCTTGCGCCAGCCGGTGCTGTCGTCGACGACCGTCTGGTCGAAGATCTGGCCACCGCTCTTGAGCTCGTAGCCGAGGGTCTTGTTCGAACCGGTGCCGAGGAACCAGAAACTGAACCCGTCGGATCCGCTCCAGTTCTCGGCGGCGCGGTCGTTGGTGAAACCGAACCAGTCGCCTTCGGCGGGCGCACCGCCGACCGTGGCCACGAGAACGGCGTTGTCGGTCGCGGAGCCGGGGATTCCGGCATCCGTCGCCGTCGTCAGCGCCGGCTTGAACTCGTCGCTGATCGCCCAGGTCGAGTAGTCGGTAGGCACCCCGTTGTCGAAGTCTTCGATGACGGTGGTCTCACCGGTCGAGGGCAGGTCACCGGTCGGCAGGATCGTGATCGTCGTCGTCGTGCGCGAGCCGAGGGTGATCCCGCTCGAGGGGTTGCTGAGGGCGAGGGTGAAGTCGACGGCCGGTGAGAGCGGGCCGGTCGACGTGGTCGGGACCGTCACCGTGGCGCTGGTCTCCCCCGGCGCGAAGGTCACGGTTTTGTCGACTGCCTCGTAGTCCGTTCCGGCCGTCGCCGATCCGTCGGCACTCGTCACGCGGATAGTCTGTTCCGTTTCGGATGCACCGGCGAGCGAAACCTCGACCGTGGCATCCTGCCCCGCGTCGACGTCGCCCGACGCATCGGCGAAGCTCACGACCGGAGTCGCGAACTGGCCGTGTACCTCGAGTGAGAAGACCGAGTAGCCGTAGTAGTGCAGGGTCGCCGGGTCCCAGGTGAACGGCACGCGCTGTAGCATCGCGAGCCGCACGTAGCGCGCCTCGACCGGGGTCTCGAGAACGAGGTCGTCGCTGCCACCGTCGCTGGCCTGTTCGGTCACGACTGTCGTCCAGCTCGCGTCGTTGTCGGGAGCGACGCTCGCGACCTGCACCTCGTAGCCCTTCGCGTAGGCCGCCTCCCAGAGGATGTTCACGCTCGAGATCGTGGCCACCTGGCCGAGATCCGAGGTGAGGTCGGCGGTGTAGTCCACGTTCTCGTCGGGACCGTTGCCGCTGGCCCAGCGGGTGGTCGCTTTGCCATCGGTCGCGTTGCTCGCCGGGAAGTTGCCATCCTGGTCGTTCTGCGACTTCGATGCCGTCGTGGTTCCAAGGCGGGCCAGATCGGGATCCGCCGCGGCGGCCGGGCTGATCACCGCCAGGCTGCTTGCGATGAGGGCAAAGCCGGCGATGGCGCTCAGCGCACCGCTTCTGGCAATTGTGGATCGTGCCATGTGCCGATCGGCAGATCGGGGCGAGCGGGGGCTCAGCGACATGTGTTACTCCCTTGTAACTGCGGTGGTGGTGGTGAAGCGTGGTCGTGATCGCAACGGTGTTCGAGGCCCGGATCGTCATCGAAACCGGGCTCGTCCATCGTCATTGATGACCTTTGCTGCACTCAACTTATCCAGCGCTGCGGCCAGAGCCAAGACCCTTGACGAAAGCTGCGAGAAAGCACAAACGGGGCACCCCGGCTGGGGCGCCCCGTTCGTCGGTGACTGGTGTTACTGCTCGAGCGCTGCGTCGAGCGTGATCTCGACGCCGGTCAGTGCCTTGCTCAGCGGGCAGCCGTTCTTCGCGTCCTGTGCGGCAGAGAGGAAGGTCGCCTCGTCGATGCCGGTGACCTCGCCACGCACGGTGAGCAGGATGCTGGTGAGGCGGAATCCACCGGCCGGGTCGGCGCCGAGCGACACATCGGCCTTCACGTCGAGCTGCTCGATGGTCGCGCCGGCGGCACCGAGCACGGCAGAGAACTGCATCGCGTAGCAGGCGGAGTGGGCGGCGGCGAGAAGCTCTTCCGGGCTGGTGGCGCCGTTGGCGTCATCCGCAGCACGCTTGGGGAACGAGACGTCGAAGGTCGCGAGCTTCGAGCTGGAGAGCTCGACCTGGCCTTCGCCGGTCTCGAGGGTGCCGTTCCATGCGGTGCGTGAGGTACGTGTAGGCATTGTGTTCCTTCTGTTTGCGGTTTTCACGAACGGCCGACGGTCGACCGGGAGTGGAGTTCTAGGCGGGCTGGAGGGCCTGCGTGGTCGTGCGCACACTGTCGGCGAGAGCGACGATCTGCTTCTGCAGGGTGACGAGAGTATCGACGTCGAGGCCGGTCGACAGGCAGATGGCCTCGGGAACGCCAGCGGCATCCGACCGCAAGTGATTCCCCCGTTCGGTGAGAGAGACAATGACCGAGCGCTCGTCGTCGGTCGAGCGAGTGCGCGTGACGAGACCCGTGGACTCGAGGCGGCGCAGCAGCGGAGACAGGGTGCCGGAATCGAGGTAGAGCCGTTCCCCGAGGCGGGCGACCGATTGAGGGCCGTCTTCCCAGAGCGCGACCATGGCGAGGTACTGCGGGTAGGTCAGCCCGAGAGGTGCGAGCAAGCTGCGGTAGCGCGCGGTCAGTGCCCGCGATGCCGTGTAAAGCGCCAGGCAGATCTGGTCGTCGAGCCCCGGAGCTGCCTGTTCGGTGGTTACCATGGCTCCACCGTACTACATTGTGCCCAACTTGGTTGCACGCAATCTAATTGGCGTCGAGCTAGGGTTGCCTCATGCTGCGCTGGACGATCCGGATCACGCTCCTGGTCGCCCTGGCGTTCGTGCTCCTGTGGTCGTGGGACGCGAACCTCGCACCCGGGTCAGACGGTTCGGTCTGGATCGCCACCCTCGGTGCCGCGACCGTCGTCTGGGGTGCGGCCGAGTGGGCGGTGATCTGTCTCTCGGGCAGCGGCGTCACTCGTCGGCGTCGACTCATGCTCGACGGGATGTCGTTCCGGGGAACGCCCATCGTTGCCGCACTCTTCGTCGCGGTGGTCGTCGGCACCGCGCTCGTCTCGAACGCGACACATCCCGAGCCGGTCTCGCTGTCGTTCCTCGACATGACCAGCGGAGGCGGAACGATCTTCCTGCAAACCCAGGTCGGTCTGGCGGGAGCGCTGCTCGGCGCGGTCGCGTTCGGCACACTCGTGGCGCCGGTCACCTTCGTGCTCGCGGCGGTGCTCTTCGACAACCCGAACGAATCCGAGCCGCGTACCTGGTTCGGCCTGGTGAACCGTGCCGAACTCCTCGGCAGCGCCATCCTGCTGCCCACGATCCCGGTCGCCCTTGTTTCGGCGACCGTCGGCGCCATCGACAACCAACCCGGCCTGATCGTGCTCGCCGTGCTCATGATCGTGCCGTTCCTGCTGGGCGCGCTCATCAACACCCTCGGCACCAAGGCACGCACCCTGGCCGGCGTCACCACGCCCTTCGACGAGCCGCTGGTGAAGCGCCTCTGGCGCTGATCCACGCTTGCCCGGCGCCGCGAGAGGCGTATCCACGGGCCATAAGCTGCCGAGCGAGGCCAGTCGCTCGAAGTGACGAGCGCCGGCCTACCTGACCGACACGAGCGGGCTCCGCAACACCTTCGCCATCGCCTTGCCCTTGGCGAGTTCGTCCACGATCTTGTCGAGCTGGCGGATCTTCTGCATCAGGGGGTCTTCGACCTCCTCGACCCGGACGCCGCAGATGACACCGGTGATCAGTGAGGCGTTCGGGTTCATCGGCGCCTCGGCGAAGAACTGCTCGAAGGTGGTGCCGTCGTCGAGATGACGCTGCAGCGTCGCCCCGTCGAACCCGGTGAGCCACAGGATGACCTCATCGAGTTCAGCCTTCGACCTGCCTTTGCGCTCCACCTTTGCGAGGTAGAGCGGGTAGACCGCAGAGAACGCGGTTCCGAAGATCCTGGACATGAATCCAGAGTAGTTGCGTGCTTCGCGGGCAGCAATCGTCCCGGCGTAGGGCCAGCGCGTCAGGCGCGCTCGGCGATCTCCTTCAGCTTGGCCAGGGCTGCCGGCCACTGCTCGTCAAACATGACAGCGAACGCGTCGAGACTCTCGAGCTCGACCACAAGAGTGGTGACGCCGTCTTTCTCATCGAAGGTGTAACTCTCATGGGTTCCGGCGATGCTCTTCGCGAAGTCGCTATCGGTATCGTCCGCTCCGTCCAGGATCTGGCCGAGGTACTCGATCTCGACATACTCGTCGGGCCGGTTGACCGTGATGTATCCGAACATGCCGCCGCGGTTGCCCTCCTCGTCCTGGCCGATGAACCGGATCTGGTCTCCCGCGCCCCAGGAGCCGACGAAATACGACTCCCCGTCGAACTGGTTGGTCCACTCACGGTAGGTCTCGTCACCGAGCATTGCCGACCAGACGACATGGGCGGGTGCAGAGATGGTCTCGGTGAAGGTGAGCGTTTTCATGCCACCACTGTAGGTTCGCCGCCGGGTTGACGAAAGACTGCGCTCAACAGAGCTCTGGCTGTCGCATCCACTCGGGCAACAGGGAATGTGCGACGCGGGCGATTGCGCGATGCGCCGGGGTGACCAGCGTTAGTGACTCGTCCGCAGCGGCACGAAAGTTCCTTGCCAATCGTTAATCAACACATGTAGCGGATAATTACAGTGGCGGGCTCGACTGCTCCCTGCCTACCGCGATCCGCGGCAGACCTCTCGATCCGCCAGGAAAGAAGGACCTCAGCCATGAAAGCCCTGCGTTACGTCGAAGTCGGAAAACCGCCGGTAGTCGTCGACATCCCGATTCCTAAGCCCGGACCGGGCGAGGTACTGCTCAAGGTCACCGCGGGTGGCGTATGCCATTCGGACGACTATGTGATGAGCCTTCCCGAGGCCGACTATCTCGGGCAGGACTACCCGCTGCCCCTGACCCTCGGTCACGAAGGAGCGGGAATCGTGCACGAGATCGGCGAAGGAGTCGACTCGACCCTCAAAGTCGGCGACGCCGTCGCCGTCTACGGACCGTGGGGCTGCGGCCGTTGCCATAACTGTTCGATGGGCATGGAGAACTACTGCACCAACGCTGCGGCCGAGGGCATCCGCCCGCCTGGTCTCGGCAGCCAGGGCTCGATGGCCGAGTACATGATCGTGAACGACGCACGCCACCTCGTGCCGCTCGGCGACCTTGACCCCATCCAGAACGTTTCCCTGACGGATGCCGGCCTCACTCCGTACCACGCGATCAAGCGATCGCTGCCGAAGCTCGGCGCCGGCACGTTCGCCGTCGTGATCGGCACCGGCGGCCTCGGCCACGTCGGCATCCAGATCCTCAAGGCGATCTCGGGCGCGACCGTCATCGCGCTCGACGTCAACGACGAGAAGCTGAAACTCGCCACCGAGGTCGGAGCCGACCACGTGCTGATCAGCGATGCGTCAGCGGTCGACAAGATCCGCGAGATCACCGGCGGATTCGGAGCCAATGCCGTATTCGACTTCGTCGGGGCGAACCCGACGATGGCACTCGCCCAGAGTGTTGCGGCACTCGACTCGGATGTCACGATCGTCGGCATCGGCGGAGGCACGATGACGCTCGGATTCGGCGCCATCGCCTACGACGCGGCTGTGCGCATACCGTACTGGGGGTCTCGCTCCGAGCTCATCGAGGTGCTGGACCTGGCCCGCGCCGGCAAGCTGCACGTCGCCGTGGAGACCTACAGCCTCGATGACGGCCCCAAGGCGTACGAGGACCTCGCCGCCAACAGCATCCGCGGCCGCGCGGTCATCGTTCCGTAGCGGAATGTGTTGCCCGGTCGGATCCGCACACCCGGATTCGACCGGGCGAACTGGGTTCCCCGTGAGCGGGTCGCCCCTACGACGAGTGTGCTGCTTTCGCGACGAGACCCGCGATGACCTTCGCACTGCCATCAGTGAGGTGGTCGAGCGCGTATGAACTGGGCCATAGTCCGGACGGCTCGTCGAGGTTCGCGTCGACGCTGAAGCCCAGGGTCGAGTAACGAGCCTTGTCCATCTGCCCGCTGCGGAAGAAGACGATGACTTTGCCCGCCCGGGCCCAGCCAGGCTGCCCGTAGTAGAGCCTGGGCTGCAGGTCCGGTGCAGTGTCACTCACAATCTGGTGCAGTCGTTCAGCCATCTCACGGTCGGAGGTCGGCATCTCAGCGATCTTCGCCTTCATCGCCTTCTCGTCGGCAGCCGCTTTCTCAGCCGCACTCGCGCGTCGGGACTCGGCCTTCAATTCGGCGGCCCGGTCTTTCATCGCGGCGCGCTCCTCGGCCGAAAACCCGGCCCGCGAAGAAGTAGCCGAATCGTGGTCTGTCTTTTTGTGCGATGCAGTCATGTGTGTTGTCCTCCACCTTCGTTCGAAGCAAGGATTCCACGGTAGATCCATCGGAACCAGCGCGCTTCTCTATTCCTGACGCGAACCCGGTGAAAGGCGAGAGGTCACAGCTGCTGCCTCGGGACACCCGATCGGCGTTGACCTCAGGCGAGCGGTTCACTCACGAGCTCGTCGATGACGGAGCTGTCTGCGCCGATAAGGCGCAGCACGTCGGCGACAAGGGAATCGGCGAGCTGCGCGCGGTCGTCTTGCGGCAGGGTCGCAGCCGCGGCGAGTACTGCGGCGATCGCGCCTGTCGCGGCAATGACAGTGGACGTTCGGCCCGCTGCGTCAGCCGATAGCGCCTCGATCGCGCCGACGACATCCGCGCGAATGCGGCTGTCAAGGGCGGGCTTGCCCGCGTGCAGGAATGTGGTCTGCCCGATGAGTAGCTGGGCGTCGTCGGCGTGCGAGAGGTGCAGCCGACCCGTATGACGGATGCTGAGCGACAGGCGACGGAGGGGGTCTGTGACCCCGTCGAGTCTGGTGTCGAGCCAGGCTTCGTAGCGCGCGGCCACTTCCGTGAGCGCGGCGTCGAACAGGTCGGCCTTGTTCTCGAAATGATTGAAGAAAGACCCGAAGCCGACGTCCGCGAGCTCGGTGATCGTCTTGATGCTGGCGTCCTGGGCACGCCCGCTGGCGAGAAGCTGTTGCGCGGCGGCAATGAGCGCTGCGCGGGTGCGTTCTTTTCGGCGCGCGTTGCGTCCCTCGGCCGGCGCAGTCGTCATGGTGTCCACCGTCTCACGCTAGTTCACCGCTCAGTCACAGCGATCCCCGAGACCCCCGCGAGAGCGGAAATGGACGTGAAACTGTCGCAATGCAGTGTCACCGTCGAGACGTCGTGCGTCCAGGCCTGGCGCGTGTTGGCACAGGTCACGTCAGCCGTGCTGTCGGTGAACGAAATCGTTGCCCGGAGCAGAGGAGTTGCGCGGTCGGTTGCACTCACGGTGAGGTCGACGGTGGTCTGGTGGTACTCGTCGCTCGAGACCACGGCGACTTTCGAGACCCGGTAGCCCGTGCCGAACGAACCCGAGGTCACGGTCGCAGTAGTCGTGCCGGTGTTCGCCGCCGTCACCGCAACCGGGACGACGCCCGCGACGATCGCCCCGAGAGCTGTCGCGATCACCGCAACCCGGAATGCGAGAGTCGCCTTTCGCCCGCGGTGCGGGCTCACGCTCCAGATCAGCACAATCCCCGCGCAGAACAGAAGCAGCGTTGCGGCGCCGGCAATCGACGCAAAGACCGATGCGCCCAGGATGGTCAGTTCGACCGACCACACCCATGACACGATCACTCCAAGCAGGACCAGCGCCCACCCGGCCGTCCGTGTTCGCCGGCGACGCCTGGTGCTCGGTGTCTTCGATTCACGCGTGTCGTTTGTCATGCTGCCTCCGCGGCTGCCCGCAGTCGGTCGACCGTGTCGTCGAGCTGAGTGATGGTGTGGTGATTTCCCGAATTCACGACGGCGCTGATCGCGGTGAGGTTGTCGACACTGGCGAGCGGGTCGCTGTCGAGCAGCAGGAAGTCGGCGGCCATTCCCGCATCCACGGCGCCCATCGAGTCGGAGCGGCCGAGGAACGCCGCCGGCACGGTCGTCGCAGCCCGGAGGACATCGAGCGGCGCGAGGCCCGCAGCTGCCAGTTCCTGGAATTCCGCCGGCATATCCTGGCCCGGGTTCCCACCGGGACCGTCAGTGCCGGTCATGATCGGCACGCCTTCGTCGTGGAGGATCCCGATGAGCCTCAGCGAGGTGTCGTAGTAGCGGTGGTACGCATCCCGTCGTTCCTGCGGCAGCTCGAGGAACGTCGTGCGGGTCGCCCGGAAGTTCGCTCGCACTTCAGGTGACAACATCTGCAACCACGGATGATCCTGGTACTCGGGTGCGTCCATCCGGTACTCGGTGCGCAGCCGCGAGAGCGTGGGTGTCTGCCAGGTGTCGTTCTTCACAAAGGTGGCGGCCAGCTTCCTTGCGGCGCCCTCGTCGAACGTGTCGAGCGCCTTCTGGAGCACCGGGATGAACTCGGGCGGATCCGACAGCGCGGGATTGAGCAGCGTCGTCGCCGTCGCCTTTACAACAAGATCAGTCGCGAAGAGCTGTTCGGCAAACGGAACATAGCCGAGCGAGTTCGGCAGGGCGAGCGAGGTGCTGGCGACTGCACGGAGAGCGCTGCTCTCGCTGGACGTCTCGAGCCAGACATTGGCGCTTGTTCCGAGGTGCTCGAGATAGTCGTACCCCGCGTCGGATGCCTCCGCCGGCGTGATCGACGGCGGAAGGTGTCCGCCGATCGTCAGGCCCTCCCTGTGCGCCCAGCTCACGGCGGCGAAGAAGACATCGCGTTCGACCATGATGAGTTTGATGAAGTCTGCGCCGAGTGCCTTCTGCCGGCTGATCTCATTGCGCACCCGTTCGATGGTCGGCGAGTTGAACGGCATCAGGATCGCGCCGCACATGGCCAGCAGTCGTGGGCTGTCGGCCCCGAGCGAGAATCGCCCCTCAGCGCGGCGCCGAAGTACCGCGTCGGGTCCTGCCATCTGGCGCATGCCGGTCGTACCCTCGCGCAGCATCGTCGCCATGAAGAGTTCCGGGCGCTCGACTTCCTGAAGAACGTGCGTGTGCATGTTGTTGTAGCCCGGCACAGCGAAGCGGCCACCGCCGTCGATCACCCGCGCATCCGAGGCTGCCGCCGACGAACCCGTCGCCGCGCTCACTGAGACGATCTTGCCTCCACGAACCAGCACGGACATGTTTGCGCGGCTGCTGCCATCCCGGGGATCGATGATCGTCACGCCGTTGACCAGGATCGGCTGGGCGACCGGCGAAGTCGATCGCGCGGGAAGACGCGATCCGGTCAGGGCCGACAGGAGCGGTCCCCCTGACGCAGCGAAAGCACCGACTCCCAGTGCCGTGAAGCCGATGTTCTTGAGAAGAGTGCGCCGGGAAGTCCCGGCTGGCGTATCCCCCGTGTGATTCTGCTTCGGCACCATGGCCAGCTCACTATCCCGTCGGCCAGCGCCGTCGTAATTGATCAATCGAACGTTTCTGATCGTATCATCAACTATTACTGCAATAGGCGTCGAGGCTGTTCTCCACACTGTCGAACGGGCCGAGGTCGGTGGCCGGTACCTCTTTCCGCCGGCCCCTCCGCTATGCAAGCCGGCGTCGAATCCGCGCGGGCGATCACCTGACCGACAGCGCGGCGGCGCCGATGTCAGCGGCAGCGAAAGCGGTTCAGGGCCAGTGACCGTCGCGGTAGAATGGACCATGGTGCGCCGGGAAGTCTGGTCGGCAGATTCTTCTTCGACCCTCCGGAAGGCACCATGACCCATTCAGGCCCAGCAGCGAAACGTCCCCGCCTCTTCTCTCCCGACCGGTCGTCCGAATCGTCGCGCATCGGAGAGATCCTCCGCAAAGAGACGGTCGGCGGGCTCATCCTCGTCGTCGCCGCACTGGTAGCGGTGGTGTGGGCGAACTCTCCGTTCGCCGAGACCTACTTCGCACTGCGTGACTTCACCATCGGCCCGGAGGCGCTGCACCTGAACCTCAGCCTCGGCCAGTGGGCGTCCGACGGGCTGCTCGCCATCTTCTTCTTCCTCGTCGGACTCGAACTCAAACGCGAATTCGTCGCGGGTGAACTGCGCCAGGTCAGCAAGGCGATAGTCCCGGTCGCTGCGGCGTTCGGCGGGGTGGTGGTTCCGGCCCTCTTCTACGCGCTCATCAACTTCACCGACCCCGAAGCTCTTCGCGGCTGGGCAATCCCTACAGCCACCGACATCGCATTCGCGGTCGCCGTGCTGGCGATCGTGGGGTCGAAACTGCCCAGCGCGCTGCGCATCTTCCTGCTCACGCTCGCGGTGGTCGACGACCTCATCGCGATCGGCATCATCGCCTTCGTCTACACCACGGCCATCGAGATCGTGCCGCTCCTGCTGGCGTTGGTTCCGCTCGCGCTCTACACGTTCCTCGCCCAGCGATACCGCCGCTTCTTCGGGCGTCACCAGGCGGGCGCCTGGCTCATTTTGCTACCGATCGCTCTCGTCGTCTGGGCCCTGATCCACGCGTCCGGCATCCACGCCACCGTCGCTGGCGTGCTCCTCGGTTTTGCGATCCCGGTGATCCGCAGCAAGGCCAGCGGCGGGCCCGAAGCAGGCCCGGGACTCTCCGAGATGTTCGAACACCGGTTCCGGCCCATCTCCACCGGGTTCGCCGTGCCGGTGTTCGCCTTTTTCGCAGCGGGAGTCGCGATCGGGGGCATCGACGGATTCGTGAGCGCCCTCTCCAGCCCCGTGACGATCGGCATCATCGTCGCCCTTGTCCTCGGCAAGCCGATCGGGATTCTTGCCACGACCTGGCTCACCACCAGGATCACCCGCGCCGAGCTGGACCCCTCGATCCGCTGGATCGACCTCACCGGTGTCGCGCTTCTCGGCGGTATCGGCTTCACGGTGTCACTGCTCGTCGCCGAACTCAGTTTCGGTCTCGGCAGCCGGCACGACGACGACGCGAAGGTCGCCATTATCGTGGCATCGGTCGTCGCAGCGCTTCTCGCGATCGCGGTGCTGCGCCCCCGAAACCGACGCTACGCAAAACTCGCGGACCAGGAGCGCACCGACGAGTGAGGCCGGTCGACGATCAGCGGGGTTTCATCACTGTCGTCTTGTAGGGAACGCCGTTCGCGTCATAGGTGGTCCACTCCCCCACTTGCTCGCCGGATTCGAACTCCCCTGAGCGCATGAGTGTGCCGTCGAGACGGAACCATTCCCAGTAGCCGTGCGGCTCGCCGTGGAGCTTCTGCCCGCGGGCCCACACCGATCCGTCCCGATGCAGTTTCGTGTACGGGCCATCCGGGTCTGAGCCTGAAGGCGTCGGGCTCATGAGTTCTCTCCACCGACCCACTGTGCGAGCTGCAGAAGATTGCCGCAGGTGTCGTCGAGCACGGCCACCACCACCGGGCCCATCGGGGTCGGCGGCTGGGTGAAGGTCTCACCGAGCGCCACGAGCCGGTCGTACTCGGCCTGCACGTCGTCGACCCCGAGGACGCAGAACGGGATCCCGTCTGCCGCGAGGGCATCGGTGAATGGCCCGACCGCGGGATGCGCTTTCGGTTCGAGGGAAAGCTGCGTGCCGTCCGGTCGCTCGGGATCGACCACGGTGAGCCAGCGATGTTCTCCCAAGGGAATATCTGCGCTCACGCTGAATCCCAGTCGGGAAGTATAAAAGTCGACGGCGCGCTGCTGGTCGTCGACGAAGATGCTCACTGTTTGGAGTTTCATGGTTTCGCCTCTCTACCCGGCCATCGTTCGAGAATCTGCGACAGCGGTGTCGTGTCTATCGTGTGGAATTTGTAGCGACCCCGGCGCTCGGTGACGACGAGCCCGGCCTGCTCGAGCACGTCGAGATGTTGCGAGACAGCCTGCCTCGACGGCGTCAGCCCGTGGTTCATCGCGAGCTTCGAGCAGAGTTCGAACAAGGTCTGTTCGTCTCTGCCGAGCAGCTAGTCGAGCAGGAGTCTTCTTGTCTCGTCGGCAAGAGCCCTGTACACGTCGGCCACACGCCAACATTAGGCAAGTGAAAACTTGCCTGTCAAGGCATCACTCCGGTTCGCTCCCGTTCGCCGACGAACCGCTCGTACCCCATCTCACGTCTCGTTCACTCTCGCGACCGTCGCTCTGCGACTCTCAGGTGACCATCGGCCACGACAAGCCCGTTCAACCGGCTCACAACCCAGGGTGAGATAGTTGCGGCTGGCCTGGAAGCTGTCGAACGGGTAGCGACACCATCCCAGCGGCCGACAAGGAGACGCACACAATGACTTCAGTGGACGCCTCATCGACAGGCACCCCTCGTGACCGCGTCAACGTACGCGGAGCACGGGAACACAACCTGCGCGACATCGACGTCGACATCCCCCGAAACGCGCTCGTGGCCTTCACCGGCGTCTCGGGTTCGGGCAAGAGCTCGCTCGCGTTCGGAACGATCTACGGAGAGGCACAGCGAAGGTTCTTCGAATCGGTCGCGCCGTACGCACGGCGTCTCATCGACCAGGTCGGCGTGCCCGATGTCGACTCGATCGAGGGCCTCCCGCCCGCGGTCGCCCTACCCCAGCGCCGCACCAGCGGCACGGCCCGCTCGACTCTCGGAAGCGCGACGACAGTTTCGAACGTCGTCCGGATGCTGTTCTCGCGCGTCGGCGACTACCCGGCTGATGCGCCCATGCTGTTCGCCGAAGACTTCTCTGCGAACACCGTGCAGGGTGCCTGCCCCACGTGCCACGGAATCGGCCAGGTCTACGACGTGCCCGAGGAGCTCATGGTGCCGGATGACTCGCTATCGATCCGGGAGAAGGCGCTTGCCGCCTGGCCGACGGCCTGGCATGGCAAACAGCTGCAGGAC
>Ga0247736_10000386_pt1 | contig 15129 bp, 12 predicted proteins | sample UWRJL193509B2_FD_180935 | JGI IMG/M metagenome (GOLD analysis project Ga0247736, IMG submission 180935) | Plant litter microbial communities from Arlington Agricultural Research Station in Wisconsin, United States - UWRJ-L193-509B-2 | ecosystem: Environmental > Terrestrial > Plant litter >...
CAAGCAGATGTGGGAAGAAGCCAACCACTGCATGTCGTTCGAGTACGTTCTCGAGACGTTCCCGATCGACCGCGAGGCCGCATACAACTCCCACGTGGACATCCCGTCGATGGCCCGCAAGGAAGAGTTCGAGATGAAGTTCATCCGTCGCATGACGGAGCAGACTCTCGACATCACGACGACCGAGGGCAAGAAAGACTTCATCCGCAACCTCGTCGCGTACAACGTGATCCTCGAGGGTGTCTGGTTCTACTCGGGCTTCATGGTCGCCCTGTCGTTCCGCCAGCGCAACCTACTGCGCAACTTCGGTTCGCTCATGGACTGGGTCGTCCGCGACGAGAGCCTGCACCTCAAGTTCGGTATCAACCTGATCCTCACGGTTCTCGAAGAGAACCCCGACCTGCAGACCGAAGAGTTCGCAGACGAGATCAAGCAGATGATCCTGGATGCCGTCGAGATGGAAGAGGAATACAACCGCGACCTGCTCCCGGGTGGCATCCTCGGCCTGAACGCCAACTACATCAACCAGTACGTCAAGTACCTCGCAGACCGTCGTCTCGAGGAACTCGGCTTTGAAGCCCACTACAAGGTCTCGAACCCGGCGAAGTGGATGGCAGCGGCCAACGACACCCTGCAGCTCGTCAACTTCTTCGAGTCGACGAACACCTCCTACGAGTCGAACGCGTCGGCGACGGTGTCGTCGAAGTAGTACTTCTGCAGTAAAGACGGCGTTTGTTGTCAGCGCGGGTGCTTAAACGCCTGCGCTGACAACAAACGCCGTTTCTGTTCGTGCGTCCTACGGCAGGCGGCGGTAGCGCAGGTGCGTCACGCGGGTGCCCTGTACGACCTCGGGGTCGCTGAAACCCAGCACCGGGGCATCGTAGTCACCGAAGAACCGCACCCCGCTGCCGAGCAGGAACGGCGCGAGCTCCATGCTGATCTCGTCGACGAGGCCGGCCCGCAGTGCCTGCCCGGCAAGATCGCCGGCGGTCAGGGCGACATCCCGGTCGCCCGCGAATAGCTTCGCCTGGGCGATCGCGCTCTCGAGTCCGTCGGTGACGAAGGTGAAGGGCGCGTCGGGAAAGTCCCAGTCGGTCGGTGCCTCGTGGGTGACCACGAAAACCGCGTCGCCGACGGCGGGCCGGCCGTTCCAGCCGTTCGTGATGTCGAAGAGGTGACGCCCGATGACGGCAGCGCCGACCGACGACCACACACTGGCGAGATAGGTCGCGCTCGCGGCGCTGAGGTGGAAGACGCGCTCGGGATCGCCGCCGTTGAAGGCCACCTCGCCGTTCTCGTACCAGTCGAAGATCGGGCCGGGATCGTCATCCGGCTTCGCGACAAATCCATCGAGCGAGACCGCTGCGTTCAGGATGACTCTGGACATGGCTTCCTCTCTACGGGAATGCAGAAAACGCTAGGTCGCCCACCCCCAACCATCAAGCAGCAGACCTGAGGATTTCGCCGGGAATCTCTGAGAAATAGTCGCGCATCTATCGCCCCCCGTTGTAGGGTGGCGCACGTGACGGAAACCACATCAATCGATTTCGGCCGGATGGATGCGTTGACCGCGTCCATCGCCCAGGCGAACCAGAACATCCAAGGCGCCCTCACCCGCCTCGACGAAGACGTGAGCTCGCTGCGCTCCGCGTGGACCGGCGAGGCGTCGGATGCTTATGACAAAGCACACCGCGAGTGGACGGCCCTTCTCGCCGAGCTCAATCGTGTGCTCGCAGACATCGCGCGCACCAGCGGCGAGATCACTGCCCGGCACCGCGCTGCTGAGAAGGCAGCGGAAGGGCACTGGGGATGAGCGACAACTGGATGCGCGCACTCGAAGAGCTGCGCGAAGAGGGAGAGCTTCTCAAGACACAGTCGGCCGAGACCCAGCGGGAGATCCTCGAGCTACTCGAGATCCCCGAGAGCGGATCGGTGGAGCTGGTCTTCGACGAGCAGGGACTTCTCGCCGATGTCACGATCGATCCGGCCTGGCGCGACTCACTGTCGCCCGAGGACTTCGTACGGGACGTCAATTTCGCGCTCGCGCGCACCGCGGGGCTGTTCGGCCCGACCGCAGCGGTGCCCACCTCGCCGTCGTTCCTCGAGCAGGTGATGGCGACCTTCAACTCCCCGGCAGCGCGTGCCCCCGAGGAGATCAGCAATGACTTCAAGACCCTGACGGTCACCGCCGTGCTCGGCAGAGTCTCGAGCATCAGCGCTGACCCGCGCTGGATCAAGCAGACCCCTGACGCACTGATCGCCGAGGAGATCGTGCGCATCTCGCGCATTGCCGCATTCCAGACAGACACGTTCGGCCGCTACTCGAGTGAGGACCCACGATGACCGATGGCTATACCGTCAACCCGGATGCCCTCCGTGCCGACGCCAACCAGTTCTTCGCAGAGTGGAAGGACGACCTCACCGATATGAAGAACGCCATTCCGGCGAATCTTCCGAGCCACTATTTCTCGAACATCCCGGGTGCCCAGGGCGTCTATTCGGCCTACATCACCGCCGCTGAAAAGCTGACGACCTATTTGAAAGACGGCTCGGAACAGATGGACGTCTTCGGTCGTACGCTGCTGACCACGTCACTGATCTACATGGTGACCGAGGGCTACTCGGAGCAGGATATCGCCGCAGTCAAGCAGGAGTTGAACGACCTATGAGTTACGTCGACGCGATCTGCGACACCATGCGGTCGCAACTGGACCAGGCCGAAAAGGTTCTGGATGGGCTGGAACTGCTGGCTCCCACGGTCGTGCGGGAGCTCGTCAACCTGTACCTCAAACCCTGGCCGCTGGTACCGCAGTTCGTCGAGGACCGCATCGCCGCGCTCGTGCTGAAGGAGGTGCTCGCGGGCATCGCCTATTTCCGTAAGTACCTGCCTGTGCTGCGGGATGCCGTGAACTCCCTCGGCAGCCCCGACCACCTGCGCCTGGCAGCCAGCACACTGTCGAACGATGTCAGCGACGCCTCGACCGCAATGGCCGCAGCTATGGACTCCGGCTACCTTCTCGGCATGAGGGAGTCGAACTGGTCGGGACCAGCAGCCGAGGGCTACGCTCTGACTTTCCCCGGCCAGCCGGATGCCGCCGACCGGATTTCGGAGTTCAGCGACAAATTGCACGATGCACTTCGGTCACTCGCCGACGGCATCGAGCAGTTCTACGTCGAGCTCGCGATTGCCGTGGCGTCGTTCCTCGGAGCAGTCATCGGGTACGCCCTGGCCATTGCCGAAGCGGCGGGTGTCATCACGATCCCGGTCGCGGTCGGCCAGGTCGTCGCGGCAAGCATCGCGCTCGGCGTTTCAGTGCTCGCCGTCGGCGCGATGTTCCTCACGCTCAGCCAGACCGTCAACAACCAGATCGATACCCTCAACGACGACGTGCCAGCCTGGCCTACCCCGCCGATCACGCCGTGAGTCGTGCTGAACCAGGGGTGAAGCGCAGAGTGTTGATCATCTGGCTGGTCGTCTTCGGGATCGTCCTCGTGGTCGTCGCGGCCGCGATCATCTGGCTCTTCGTGCGCCCGCCGCACGACAGCTCGGTCAACAGCACCTCGCATCCGGACCCGGCGATCACGGCCCAGGCCTACCTCGACGCGATCGCCGACGGTGACGCGGATGCGGCGCGCGCGTTCGACGAGTCGTCGTTCGACGAGTACCCGGTGCAGAACACCGGAACGACCCTGCTGACCAATGAAGCGCTGGGATCGGCCGTCGAGCGGATCTCGGAGGTCTCGGTGAAGCTGCAGGGCGCGACCGAGGACAGCGCCACAGTGGCCACCAGCTTCACGCTGGCAGGGGAGAAGCACACGCAGAGCATCTACCTGGTCTGGGAGACGGAGAGCAAGACCTGGCAGGTCGAGCGTTCGTTCGCTTCGCCGATCTCGGTGAGTGCTGACAATGGTGAGCCGAACGGACTGCGCTACTTGCCGTTCCAGGTCGGCGACAGCGACGGACTCCAGCAGAAAGCCGACGACAAGACGCTCCTGGGCTTCGTCGCCTACCCGGCCGTTTACAACCTCACGGTGGACCTCGACGCTGACCAGGTCGACGACATCGAGGCCAACCCGCTCGAGCGCCAGGTCGTCGTGGTCCCCGACCAGGACCAGTTCCCGGTCATCAAGTACACACTCGTCGACTAGTGCTGCTGTGTCACACGACGCAACCTGATTTGGGCGGTTTTCGGCCACCCCTTAGTGTCGAGAAATGACACTCCTCAACGACCGCCCTGCGGCGCGACCTGCGGTAACCGCAGTGTACGGCTCCGCCATCGACCTCATCGGCAATACGCCGATCGTCGAATTGCGGTCGTTGTGTGCGAACCTTCCGGGCCGCGTGCTGGTGAAGCTCGAGAGCCGCAACCCCGGTGGCTCGGCCAAAGACCGCATCGCTCTGAATCTCATCCGCACTGCTGAGGCGAACGGCGACCTTGCTCCCGGTGCGACGATCGTCGAGTCGAGCTCGGGTAACACCGGCATCGGCCTCGCTCTCGTCGGCCGGCTCACCGGCCACCCGGTCATCATCATCCACAGCGCGTTCATCTCCGACGAAAAACGCGCTCTGCTCAGCGCCTACGGCGCAACGCTCGTCGAGGCCGACTGGGAAGCCGGCCCGCAGGACCCGAACAACGCACGGGCCATCGCCGACCGGATCGCCGCCGAGATTCCCGGGGCGTGGCGCTCGTCGCAGTACGAGAACGCGGCTAACCCCGCCGCGCACTACGCGACGACCGGCCCGGAGATCTGGGAGCAGACCGCAGGTAGCGTCACCCACTTCGTCGCCGGCATCGGCACGGGCGGCACGGTCACCGGTACCGGGCGTTATCTCAAAGACATCTCGGATGGCCCAGTGAAGGTCATCGGCGTCGACCCCGTCGGTTCGACCTACAGCGGCAACGAGGCGAGCACGATCGTCGTCGACGGGGTCGGCACTCGCTGGCCGCAGTCGAACTGGCCCGGCATCTTCGACAAGAGCGTGACCGACGAGATCCGGGTGATCCCGGATCGGGTGGTCTACGACACCGTGCGTCGCCTCGCGCTCGAAGAGGCCCTGTTGCTCGGCCCATCGTCGGGACTCGCCATTGCGGCGGCACTGGAGGTCGCGGCATCCGCCGAGCCCGGTGCGGTCGTGGTCGTGATCGCACCAGACGGCGGCAACAACTACCTGACCAAGGCGTTCAACGACAAGTGGCTCGAATCGGCCGGCATGAACGCAGACGGGTTCGCGTTCGGGTCGAGCGACTAATGGGCCTGCAGCACTTCGGCTGGTTCCTCGGCGCCGGATTCGGTGTGCAGGGCTGGGGCGACCCGACCTACGGCATCGGTTACGACTGGAAGCAGCCGCGCATCTACCAGGATGCCGCCGCGCTGTTCGAGGCCAGTGGGCTCGACCTGCTCATCATCGAAGACGGGGTGACGGTTCCCGACACCTACGGCGGGACCTCCGAGGTCAACCTGCGTGACGCGCGTTTCGTGCCCAAACACGACCCGCTGCCGCTCGTGCCGTACCTGCTCTCGGCGACCGAGCGCATCGGGATCGTTCCGACCCTCAGCGCGAGTTTCTATGAGCCGTTCACCGCGGCCCGGCTTCTCGCGACCCTGCAGCACTTCGCCGGCGGTCGTCTCGGGTTCAACGTCGTGACCAGCGGCAGCGACCTGGCCGCCCAGAACTACGGTCTCGACAAGCAGGTCGAGCACGACCTGCGCTACGACCGCGCCCAGGAATGGGTCGACGTCGTGCGGGCCCTCTGGCGCAGCTGGGATGCCGACGCGATAGTCGAAGACACCGAGCGCGGGGTGTTCGCCGACTTCACCAAGGTGCGCACGATCGACCACCAGGGGCAGTTTTTCCAGGTGCGCGGGCCGCTCAACACGGCACCGATCGCCGAAGAACCGGTCATGGTGCAGGCGGGCGCGTCCGGGCGCGGCCAGGATTTCGCCGGGCAGAATTCGGATGTCGTGCTTCAGCTCTCGTCGACCCCGGAGCGCATGAAGGCCTACCGCGATTCGGTGCGCGCCGTGGCATCCGCCGCCGGTCGCGACGCCGATGCACTCAAGGTGCTGTTCGTGGTCAACCCGATCATCACGGCCAACGACGAAGAGACGGCTGCCGTTCGCGCGCGCCGGGCCGAACTCACGCAGGCCGCGATCGACGAAGCGCTGCAGGGTGTCTCTTACCTCTCCGGTGTCGACTTCAAGAAGTTCGACCTCGACGCCCCGCTGCCCGAACTGACCACCAACAGCAACCAGGGCACCCTCGACAACTTCGTGAAGTCCGCCCCGGCGGGTTCCACGTTGCGCGAGATCCTGCAGGTGCGCGCGAACAAAGACGGGCTCGCTGTCATCGGCACCGCCGACCAGGTAGCTGACCAGCTCGGCGAACTCGGCGATGCGGTCGGCGGCGACGGGTTCCTGTTCACCGGCCAGGTGCACCCCGCCCACGTGCACCGCGTTCTCGACCCGCTGGTTCCGGCGCTGCGCCGCCGCGGACTGCTGCGCACCGAGCTCGGTGACGGCGGACTGCGTTCCAACCTCAGCGACTTCTGATGCCCATTCTCAGCCGGCAGCCGGTCAGTATCTCGGATGTCGTCGCGGTCGCCCGCGGCGGCGACAAGGTCTCGTTCGCAGCGGTCACCGAGCGTGACCTGCGCTTGTCGCGGTCGATAGTCGAAGCGGCCCTCGCCGCCGATGCGCCGGTCTACGGGCTCAACCGCGAACTCGGGGCGGGCAAGGATGTCGCGGTGTCGGGCGACGAGCTCGAGGAGTTCCAGCGCCGCACGATCCGCAATTCGAGCGGCGGAATCGGTGCGCCGTTACCCGCCGAGCAAGCCCGCGCCGTCGTCTACACGCGCCTGGTCGGGTTCAGCCGTGGCGGGGCCGGAGTCACGCCCGAACTGGCCCGCCAGTACGCCGAGCTGCTCAATCGGTCGGTCGACGTCGCCATTCCCCGCACCGGTTCGGTCGGTGCCGCAGACCTCACCCAGCTCGCCGCGATCGCCGCGGTCGCTACCGGTGGAGGGCGCGCAGTCGTCGGCGGTGCAGTTGTCGACGGCGCTGCGGCGCTCGCGGATGCCGGCCTCGAGCCGGCCACGCTCGCCCCGCACGAAGCACTCGCGTCGCTCAGCGGCAACTCCTACAGCGTCGGCGTCGGTGCGCTCGTGCTCCACGACCTCGCCCGCATCGTCAACGCGAGCGACCTCGTGGTCGCCCTGTCGGTGAGCGTCACCGGCGGGAACCCGTCACCATTCAGTCCGCCCGTGCAGGCCGCCCACCGCTCGATCGGGCAGGCCGCGTCGGCAGCGCGGATCCGGGCCCTGCTGGTTTCGGCCGCGGAACCGGTGTCGGTGCAGGACCCGGTGTCTTTTCGCGCGGCACCCCAGGTTCACGGTGCTTTTGCCGAAGCGGTGAGCGCGGCGGCGGCATCCGTCACCCTCGAACTGAACTCGAGCACCGAGAACCCGCTGGTCGACCTCGAGTCGGGGCAGCTGGTCTCGGGCGGCAACTTCCAGGTCGTCGGGCTCGCCCTCGCGTTCGAACAACTGCGGCTCGCCCTCGGCCACGTCGCCGCGACGAGCGAGAGGCGCACCGCGCGGCTCTCCGGCCTTGCCGCCGGTGCTCGCCGGGCCGGCCAGACCCGCGTTCCCGGACTTCTCTGGTACTCGGCTGCCGCGGCGCTGGCCGAGGTCAAGGCTCTCGCGAACCCGGTGTCGCTGTCGGTGACGCCGCTCTCTGAGGGAGCGGAAGACCATTCGTCGAACGCTGCGCTCGCTCTGCAGCTGCTTGAGCGTTCGGCGGAACTCACGCGCACGGTGCTCGCGATCGAGGCGGTCAGTGCCGCCGAGTTCGCGCTGCTCCACCCCGGCATTCTGCTCTCCGAACCGTTGCAGCAGGTGGTGGCGCTGGTGTCGGCGTCGCTCGAACTGCACGCTGACGCGCTCGTCGAGCTTGTGAAGAACCACCTCTTCGACTGACGCACCGATAGTTAACCCGTTTCAAGGACATTGTGCGCGGATGCCCGATCCTGCCGCTGAAAACGCCCCGCGCTAATCGAATCTCCGTGAAACGGGTTAACCGCGGGTCAGGCGGCTGCGGCCTCGAGCGGTTTGGCGAAGCGCAAAAAGCTGATCTTCTCGAGGTCGCCGTCGAGGTCGAACAGCGGCTCGTAGCCGAGGTCGAGGTAGAGCGCGACGGCCTCGGGCTGGCGCGCGCCGGTGGTGAGAGTCGATCGGGTATAGCCGCGGGCGGATGCCTCGCGCTCGAGCTCGGCCATGACCAGTCGTGCGTACCCACGGCGGCGGTGGGCGCTCGACGTCCAGATCCGCTTGATCTCGACCGTGGCGGCATCCGCTCGCTTGAACGCACCGCCCGCGACGATCTGGTCGCCGACCTGCACGAGCAGGAAGACGCCGCCGTGCGCTGCGGTGAAGAGTTTGGCGGGATAACGGCTGAGTTCGACCGAGGACGGGATGCCGTCGTTGAGGCCGTAGCGCTCGTCGTACTCGCGCGAGAGCTCGTCGACGAGCGGCTGCGCGTGCGGGTCGTCGCCCGTCGTGACGATGATGCGGGGCAGGCTCATGCTGCGACTGTAGGCGTGGCCCACACCGGCGTCCACTGAGCGCTCAATACTTCGTAACGCGCTTCTTCTCTAGAGACGCTCGATGAGGGTGGCGTTGGCCATGCCGCCGCCCTCGCACATGGTCTGCAGCCCGAACCGGCCGCCGGTCTGCTCTAGGGTGCCGAGCATCGTGGTGAGCAGGCGTGTGCCGCTCGACCCGAGGGCGTGGCCGAGCGCGATGGCACCGCCGCGCGGGTTGAGCCGGTCGGGGTCCGCGCCGAGCTCCTGCTGCCAGGCGAGCGGAACGGAGGCGAAAGCTTCGTTGACCTCGAAAGTGTCGATGTCGTCGATGGTGAGGCCGGAACGCTCGAGGATCCGGCGGGTCGCCGGGATCACGCCGGTCAGCATCTCGACCGGGTCCGACCCGACGACCGCGAAACTATGGAACCGAGCCCGCGGGGTGAGGCCGAGCTGCGCGGCGCGCTCCTCGCTCATGATGAGTACGGCGGATGACCCGTCGGTCAGCGGTGACGAATTGCCGGCGGTGATCCGCCAGTCGATCTCGGGAAGGCGCGCGGCCATCCGTTCGTCGTGGAAGGCCGGCTTGAGGGCGCCGAGTCCCTCGACAGTCGTGCCCGGGCGGATGGTCTCGTCAGCGGAGCCGGTGCCGACATCCGCCAGCTCGGCCGAGAAATCCGCGGATGCCGCCAGCCGATGCGACCGCGCCGCATAACTGTCGAGGGTCTCGCGGTCCAGCCCCCAGCGACTCGCGATCAGCTCGGCCGAGATGCCCTGGCCGACGAGCCCGTCGGCGTACCTCTCGCGAACGAGCGGACCCCAGTTGTCCTCGCCGAGCGTGGCCGCGTTGATCGGGTACTTGCTCATCAGCTCGACGCCGCCGGCGATCACGATGTCGTAGGCCCCGGCGATCACGCCCTGGGCGGCGAAGTGCACGGCCTGCTGGCTCGAACCGCACTGGCGGTCGACCGTGGTTGCCGGGACCGACTCGGGAAACCCCGCCGCGAGAACGGCACTGCGCGTGATGTTGACGGCCTGTTCGCCGACCTGGGCGAGGCATCCGCCGATCACATCGTCGACGAGTGCCGGGTCGAGGTCGTTGCGCACGACGAGTTGGCGAAGCACGGTGCCGAAGAGATCGACCGGGTGGAAGTGGCTGAGGGCTCCGCCGTGTTTTCCCCGGCCGCTGGGGGTGCGGATCGCGTCGACGATGACTGCCGTTGTCATGAGGCGAGCCTACGCCGCGAATGCTGGTCGAGGAGCAGCCGAGGAACGAGGCCGCACGTATCGAGGCCTTCGTCCTGGCGCGGTGTCACCCGCCGGCAAGCACCTTCGTGATGCGCTGCAGGGAGACCGGCTCGGCGGTGCCGAGGTGCTGGGCGAAGAGCCCGAGGCGCAGCTCTTCGATCATCCAGCGGGCGTGGCGCAGGTGCGGGTCGGCATCGCGGGGGAGCGGCAGGTCGCCGCCGGCCGACACGTAGCGCGCCGTCGCCTCTTCGATCTCGCCCATCCAGACCCGGTCGCGGGCGACGTTCTCGGTGAGCTTGCCGACCCGGTGCACTATCGCGTTCAGGTACACCGTCACCCGGCGAAGCTGCGTCGTGCCGGTCGCCGAGACGAACCCGGGGTAGACGAGGTTCGAGACCTGCTCGCGGGCATCCGCCAGCGGGGCCATGAGCTGCATGCTGCTTGCGCCGCTGATCGCCTTCTCGGCGGCACGGGCCGCGGCGAGCACGCGCGACACCTCGGCAACGGCCTGGAACATCGAGTCGACCAGCGTCGCGGAGACACGGTCGCGGGCTTCTTCGAACTGCGCCCGGCTGAAGACCTGCCCGTCGCCGAGAACGGCGTCGATGCAGGCGACGAGCGCGTCGTCGAACAGTTCGCGGGTCGACCGGTACGGGCTCGTCGCGAGCGCGAGCTTCTCCGCAGAGGTCAGGTGCTCCTGGATGTACGCGGTCGGCGCGGGGATCGCGAGCTGCAACATTCGCCGCACGCCGCCGCGCATCGAGCGCGCCTGGTCGTCGGCGGTCGCCATGAGCCGGATGCCGACGCTCTTTCCCTCGTCGACCAGCGCCGGGTAGGCGCGGACGACGCCGGTTCCGTGGTGGGTGTCGAGGGCGCGGGGCAGTTCGTCGAAGTCCCAGCTGGTCAGCCCGCTGCGCTCGACGGCGTTCGGGGCATTCGGGGTCGAGCGCGGGGCACCGCCGGTGGTCGCCTTCGCGACCGACTCTCGGGTGCGCGTGCTCAGCTTGAGCCGCAGCGACGAGAGGTTCTTGCTCGACGCCACCACGCGACCGCGGTCGTCGAGAACGGCGAAGGTCACGCGCAGGTGCGGCGGAACCCGGTCGAGGTCGAAGTCCTCGGCGGTGACCGGCGTGTAGGTGATGCTGCGGATCTGCTGGGCCAGGAACTCGGTGAGCGACATCTCGGTGAAGTCGGCGCCCTCCGGGATCGCGTCGACGAGTTTGCGCGCCCAGTCGTTGGCGGGCACGACATTGCGGCGGATCGCCTTCGGCAGGGACTTGATCAGGGCGGCGACGAGTTCGTCGCGGAACCCGGGAACCTGCCAGTCGAACCCGTCGGGCTTGACGGCGGCGAGCAGCGGCAGCGGGATCAGCGCGGTCACTCCGTCGTCGTCGGCCCCGGGCTCGAAGCGGTAGCTCAGCGACAGGCGCTGGTCGCCTTGGTCCCAGGTGCTCGGGAACGCGTTCTCGTCGATCGCGGCATCCGCCTCTTCGTCGATGAGCGCCTCGGCGGTCATCGTGAGCAGGTCGGGGGTCTCGATGCGGGCCTTGCGCCACCAGGTCTCGAACGAGCGGGTCGACGAGACGTCGGCGGGAATACGGCGGTTGTAGAACTCGAAGACGGCCTCGTCGTCGTGCAGGATGTCGCGGCGACGGGTGCGTTCCTCGAGCTCGGCGAGCTCGACCCGCAATGCGCGGTTGGCCCGGTCGAAAGCGCTGATGCGTTTGTCGACACGATCGAGGTCCCAGTCGCCCTCGACCAGGGCATTGCGGATGAAGAGGTCGCGCGCATAGGCGGCGTCGATTTTCGCGAACTGCACGGTTCGCCGCGCGATGATCGGCACGCCATAGAGGGTGACTCGCTCGTGGGCGACGACGGAGCCCTGCTTCTTCTCCCAACGCGGCTCGGAGTACGAGCGCTTGGCCAGGTCGCCGGCGAGCGGTTCGGCCCAGGCCGGGTCGATCGCACCATTGACCCGCGCGAACAACCGGCTGGTCTCGACGAGCTCGGCGCTCATGATCGCGTTCGGCTGCTTCTTGGCGAGCGCCGACCCCGGGAAGATCACGAAGCGCGACTGGCGGGCCCCGATGTAGTCCTTCTTCTGGGGGTCCTTGAGCCCGATCTGGCTGAGCAGGCCGGCCAGCAGCGAGCGGTGGATGCCGTCGGGGTTGGTCGATGCCTCGCCGACGTGCAGGCCGAGGGGCTTCGCCATGCGCGAGAGCTGGCGGTAGACGTCCTGCCACTCGCGCACCCGAAGGAAGTTGAGGTACTCGCTGCGGCACATGCGGCGGAACTGGTTGCCGCTGAGCTCTTTCTGCTTTTCTTCCAGGTAGTTCCAGAGCGCGAGCAGGCTGAGGAAGTCGCTTGTCGGGTCGGCGAAGCGGGCATGGGCCTGGTCGGCCTGCGGGCGCTTCTCGAGGGGGCGTTCGCGCGGGTCCTGGATGCTGAGGCCGGCGACGATGGCCATGACCTCGCGCGTGGTTCCCTGCGTCTTCGATTCGAGAACCATGCGGGCGAGGCGCGGGTCGATCGGCAGTTGCGAGAGTTGGCGCCCGATGCGGGTGATGGTCTGCGCGCCGCCGCGTTCGGCGCCGATCGCGCCGAGTTCGCGCAGCAGGTCGAGGCCGTCTTTGATGCCGCGGGAATCCGGCGGCTGCAGGAACGGGAACTCGGCGATGTCACCGAGGCCGAGCGAGATCATCTGCAGGATAACTGCGGCGAGGTTGGTGCGCAGGATCTCGGGTTCGGTGAACTCCGGGCGCTTCGTGAAGTCCTCTTCGCTGTACAGGCGGATGGCGATGCCGTCGCTCGTGCGACCGCTGCGGCCGGAGCGCTGGTTGGCCGAGGCCTGCGAGATGGCCTCGATCGGCAGCCGCTGGATCTTCGACCGCACGCTGTAGCGCGAGATGCGCGCGGTACCCGCGTCGATGACGTACTTGATGCCGGGCACAGTGAGGCTGGTCTCGGCGACGTTGGTCGCGAGAACCACCCGGCGGCGGGTCCCGGCCGTAGTCGAAGGCTGGAATACGCGGTGCTGGTCGGCCGAGCTCAAGCGTCCATACAGGGGAAGCACCTCGGTGCCGGGCAGGTTGCGACCCTTGATCGACTCTTCGGCATCCCGGATCTCGTTCTCGCCGCTGAGGAAGACGAGAACGTCGCCGTTCCCCTCACGGGCGAGTTCGTCGAGGGCGAGGTTGATTCCCTCGATCGGGTCGCGGTCGATGGCGGGCGGGGCGTCGGCATCCGCTTCTCCGGAGTCGTCGAGGGCCTCGACGACGAGCGGGCGGTAGCGGATCTCGACCGGGAAGGTGCGGCCAGACACCTCGATGATCGGAGCGCCGTCGAAGTGGCGCGAGAAGCTCTCGGGATCAATGGTTGCCGAGGTGATGATGACCTTGAGGTCGGGGCGGCGGGGCAGCAACTGCTTGAGGTAGCCGAGAAGGAAGTCGACGGTGAGGCTGCGCTCGTGGGCCTCGTCGATGATGATCGCGTCGTATTTCTTGAGCTCGCGGTCGCGATGGATCTCGTTGAGCAGGATCCCGTCGGTCATCAGCTTGATGCGGGTGTTTTTGCCGACCCGGTCGGTGAAGCGCACCTGGTACCCGACGAGTTCTCCGACCTCCTGGCCGAGTTCTTCGGCGATGCGTTCGGCGATGGTGCGGGCGGCGATACGGCGCGGCTGGGTGTGTCCGATGCTCTCGCGGCCGAGCTCGAGCAGCATCTTCGGGATCTGCGTCGTTTTTCCGGAACCGGTGGATCCCGCGATGATCACGACCTGGTTGTCGCGGATCGCCTCGAGGATGTCGTCGCGGCGCTGGCTGACCGGCAGGCCCTGCGGGTACGAGATGGTGACGCCGTCGGGCATCGTCACGATCTCGGGGGAGGCAGCGGCAGCGGGTTCAGACATAGCCCTCTATCTTAAGTCGCCGCCCTGCCCCGTGCTCGCGCTGCGGTGTCAAGGGCGGGGCGCTATGTTGCGAAATGGGTCGCTCGCTTACCGACTGTGACCCGGGGCCTCGACCGGGCGCGGTGACCGTCCTACCGTCGAAGAGTGGCAGAGACCGAAGCGCGACCGGACCGGGATGGTGAACACATCATCCTCGGGGCGACCGTGCGCACTCTCGGCGCCTGGCCGGCCGGCTGGCGCTACCCCGGCGCCCATAGTGACCCAGCGACGGATGGCGACGCACTCCGCCGCCTCGCTCTCGCTGCCGAGGCAGCCAAGCTCGACTTCCTCTTCTTCGGCGACTGGCTCGCGACGGCCCCGGGCTACGAGTTCACCGATCCCTACCTGCTGGCCCGGATCGAGCCGTTCGCGGCCGCCGGCTACCTCGCCGCGCTGACCGAGCGCATCGGGCTGATCGTCACGGCCAACACCGTGCACTCCGAGCCCTACGCGGTAGCCCGTACCACGGCGTCCCTCGACCTGCTCTCGCGCGGACGCCTCGGCCTTAACCTCGCCACCGGCGCCGAGCCCCGCTCGGCCAGCAACTTCGGTACCGATGTCGTTCCCCCGGCCGATGAACGCCTCGCCGCGGCCGCCGAGTACATCGACCTCGTGCGCGCACTCTGGGACAGCTGGCAAGACGGCGCGGTTCTCGCGGACGTCGACAGTGGCCAGTTCATCGACGATGCGCTCATCGTGCCGACCAACTACACCGGGCGCTTCCATGCCTCGACCGGCCCGCTCAATGTTTTGCGCCCGCCGCAGGGTCACCCGCCGGTCATGCTCGCCGGCTCATCGACCGGCGCGCGCCAGCTCGGAGCAGCCTTCGCCGACCTCTGCCTGGTCTCGCCGCCGACCCTCGACGAAGCGGTTCTCGCCTACGCCGAGGCCGAGAGTCGGGTCGAGGCATCCGGCCGCGATCCCCGCGACCACCGGCTGCTCACGCCCATCCTGCCCATCGTCGCCGAGACCCGCGAAGAGGCGTGGGAGGTCTATGACCGTCTCGTCGAACTGGTGCAGGGTGAGGACGTTCGCGGCAATGCCCCACACGGTCTTCCCGCGAACCGCACGATGCGCGCGCTCGCCGGGGCACTCGGCGTTCCGCTCTCGGGTGTGCTTCTCGACGAGGCCGTGCCGCGCCGCATCGGCGCGCGGTTCAGCGACCTGGGCAAGCGGCTCGCCGCGATCGTGAAGGCCCGCTCCGGGCGCACCATTGCCGGGGAGCGCCCCATCACCTATCGCCACCTGCTCGTCGCCCACACCGTGGTCGCACCCGTCATCGTCGGGTCGGCGGATGAGGTCGCCGACCACCTCGAGACCTGGTTCCGCGCGTCGGCCGTCGATGGTTTCACGGTGC
>Ga0247736_10000388_pt1 | contig 15063 bp, 13 predicted proteins | sample UWRJL193509B2_FD_180935 | JGI IMG/M metagenome (GOLD analysis project Ga0247736, IMG submission 180935) | Plant litter microbial communities from Arlington Agricultural Research Station in Wisconsin, United States - UWRJ-L193-509B-2 | ecosystem: Environmental > Terrestrial > Plant litter >...
CTTTGCCCGCGAGAACGCGGTCGGCATTCCGCTCGACGCTGCGAACCGCAACTACAGAGACGAGCTGCACAAGCCCGAGATCATCTTCGCGCTGACGCCGTTTCGCGCGCTGTGCGGTTTTCGCCCGGCGTCAGAGACCGGCGCGGCCATCGAGCGCCTGCTGGGCGCCGCGCCCGGGAATGCGGCTCTCACCGGCTGGCTGGACCGGCTGGGCAGTGACGACGACATCCGCGAGGTCTTCGAGTGGCTGCTGTCGCGGGGCGCTGGTGTCGACGAGCTGCTGGCCGCGCTCGTCTCCGCCGCGGCGCAGGTGGATGGCCCGCACTACACGCTCGTCGCCGAGCTCGCGGCGGCCTACCCCGGCGACCCGGGCATCGCCATCAGCCTCATGCTCAACCTCGCAGAGCTCGAACCGGGGGAGGTGCTGTTTCTGCCGGCCGGCAACATCCACGCCTATATCGAGGGTCTCGGCATCGAGCTGATGGCGGCGTCAGACAACGTGTTGCGCGGCGGTCTCACGCCGAAGCACGTCGATGTGGCGGAGCTGCTGAGCGTGCTGGACTTCACACCGCTGCCGGTGCCGTACCTCGCGCCGACGGCGGTCGACGGAGCGGAGGCGTTCCAGCCGCTCGCTGACTTCGCGCTGCTGCACGTGACGGGCGACGCATCGGTCGCACTGGATGCTGAGGCGATTCTGCTGTGCACCGCGGGGGAGTTCTCGGTCAACGGCACCACCGTTGCCCGCGGCGACTCCTTCTATGCCGCGGAGGAGCCGACGCTGCAGATCAGCGGGCACGGCGACCTCTTCATCGCCCGGAGCGGCGCAGACGCCTGAGCAGCTCTGCGGCTGCCCGCAGGGGAGCGGTCACCCGCCAGGACGCGGAGGTGACGAAGCGCTGTTCGCTCGCACCGATCTCGACGAGCATGAACGCGTGCGCGCGGTCTTCGACCTCCTTCAGGTGCGCGCTGCTTGTCCACCGCACCGCGGGTATCAGCATGCGCGAGGCCTCATCGCCGACCGCTCGCCGCACGTGCTCGAGAATCCGTGCTGGGTCGCTGGGCTCTGGGAGCCAGGCACTGCACTCGTGCGCCACCGGACCCGGCGCCGCGTCCATCGCCGCGACCGGCCCGCCCCAGCGCGCGTTGAATCGCGGCTCCTGCCAGGGGGGCAGGAAGAGGCGAAACTGGCTGGGGGACGACGCGCTGCCCACGTGGGTCAGCCGGGCGCCGGGCACGAGGGCGACACTGTAGCCGTGCGCCCGCAGGTGGGTGAAGTAGTCCTTGTCGACGTGGTTGAGGGGAAACTGCCGCGGGTCGGTGCCATGCACCTCGTCCCACGCGGCCACCCGGGTGAGCATGCCCTTGCCGGTCACCCAGTCATGGCGGGTCAGCTCGGTGGGGGGCGTGCCTGCGGCGGCATCGTGGTCGTTCCAGCGAGCCACGTCGTCGTGGGGAAGGGCCCTTCCCCCGCTGGGACCGTCGAGACGACCGTCGTCGAGCATCGCGAGTGAACCGAATGCCGCGATGTCGGGGTGTGCGTCTGCCGCCGTCATGAGGGCGTCGAGCCACCCGGGTGCGACCTGCATATCGTCCTGCACCCACACGAGGTACTCGGAGTCGAGGTGAGCGCGCCCCACGTGCAGACCGCCCGCCCACCCCAGGTTCGTGGTGACATCGACGCGCAGCACCTCATCGGGCAGCACCGGCGCGGCGGATGGCTTGGCGCCGGGATCGTTGTTGACCCAGACGACCCGAAAGCTGTCGCGAGAGTCGTGGGAGGCGAGGGAGTCGAGACACGCGGCGAGATGCTGCGAGACGCCGAGGGAGACGATCACGAGGGTCACCCTCGTTGTCTCACTGTGGTGCACAATCAAAGCGCTAACCCTTTCTGCCGGTGGCGTTCCCACACCGTACCGGCATCGCGGGCACCGCGCCGAGCGGGGAGGCTAGGCGCTCTGCCGTGCGCCGAAGGCGCGGCGGTAGAGCGTCGGGGTGGTCTGCAGCACTTTGACGAAGTGGTGGCGCATGACTGCCGCCGTGCCGAATCCGGTCTGCTGCGCGACATTCTCGAGGCCGAGGTCTGTCTCCTCCAGCAGCTGCTGTGCGCGGATGATGCGCTGGCGGTTGAGCCACGCCGCCGGGGTCGTGCCCATCTCGGCGCGGAAGCGGCGCGCGAAGGTGCGCGACGACATGAGCGCCTTGCGGGCGAGCTGGTCGACGGTGAGGTCGGAGGCGAGGTTCTCGAGCATCCACTCGGCCACGCGGGAGAAGGAGTCGCTCGCATACTCCTGCACCGGGGTGTCGATGTACTGCGACTGGCCACCGTCACGCTGGGGCGGCACGACCATACGCCGCGCGATCACGTTGGTGGCCGCGGCACCGTACTCCTTGCGAACGATGTGCAGCGCGGCGTCGATGCCCGCGGCGGTGCCGGCGCTGGTGACCACCTTGCGGTCCTCGACGAAGAGCACATCGGCATCCACCTCGGTGTTCGGAAACTGCCGGGCAAGGCGGTCGGTGTGCATCCAGTGGGTGGTCGCGCGGCGTCCGTCGAGGATGCCGGCCTGGGCAAGGGCGAAGGCACCGCTGCAGACGCTGAGCACCCACGCGCCGCGTGCCTCGGCGGCGCGGATGACGTCGAAGTAGCGCGGGTCGATTCCGGTGATCTCGTGGGCGGGCACCGCGACGAGGTCGGCGTGGGCCGCGACCTCGAGCCCCGCCTCGATGTTCATGGTGAAGCCGAGGCTGGTGCGCACCGGCCCCGGGTCTGCCGTCGCGACGGTGAAGTCGAAGCACGGGCCGCCGGTCTCGGAGCGGTCGATGCCGAAGACCTCGCAAATGACGCCGAACTCGAACGGCGCGACACCGGGGAGGGCGAGCAGCACAACCTTCTTCAGCATGAGAGCTCCTTGGCAGGAATGATACGGATGTCATCCATCCTGCCACCGATGGCAGAAATGCCACAAACACCGACTTACGGCCATCGGCTCGCGGATTCTGTCTACCCCTGTGCGCTCGGGAGAGGTCGAGCTGATAACACTTGCAACACGCCGGGCTGGCCATCCCTCATTAAAGAGTCGAGGGTTTTATGATCCACGACTTGACTCTCGCTAACTACACCGGTGTAATTATCTCTATCGCATTCAGTCAGTCGGCTGAGCGAGAAGGGCCGGGACGAATGACGAACAGCGAGTATCGCGCGTCCGTGCCTGAGGACTGGTTCGTCGATCCGATCAACCTCGGTGTTCCCGGAATGCGCAAGCCGACGGCTGCGGATGACGCGCTCGCCTGGCAGGCCGACTCGCTCTGCGCCCAAACCGACCCAGAGGCCTTCTTTCCGGAGAAGGGCGGTTCGACCCGCGACGCGAAGAAGATCTGCTCGTCGTGCGAGGTTCGCAACAACTGCCTCGAGTACGCCCTCGAGAATGACGAGCGTTTCGGTATTTGGGGCGGACTCTCCGAGCGAGAGCGCAGAAAGCTCCGCAAGCGCGCTTAGTCTGCATTAGATGCAGGCACGGGTAACAGCGATACTTGTCGCCCGAAACGGGGCGCAGTATCTGGAGCGCACCATTGCGGCGCTTCGGGCGCAGACCCGCACCCCCGACGCCCTCGTGGCCGTCGACGCCGCCTCGACCGATGGCTCGGCCGACCTGCTGATGAGCGCCGTGCCGACGCAGTTCGTCTCTGCGCAGGGCCGCTCGAGCTTCGGCTCGGCCGTGCGCCAGTCGCTGACCGCCATCGGCCCCGCCGCCTCGGACGACGAGTGGCTCTGGCTGCTCGACGCTGACAACGCCCCAGCGCCGGATGCCCTCGCCGCCCTGCTCGGAGCCGTCGAGATCGCCCCCTCGGTTGCGATCGCCGGCCCCAAGCTCATGCGCTGGGACGCCCCCGACGTCATCGCCGCCTTCGGCGAGTCGATGACGACCCGCGGTGCCACCGTGCAGCTCGTGACCAACGAGCTCGACCAGGCGCAGCACGACCGCAGCAGCGACCTGCTGGCGGTCGCGGCCGGGGGCATGCTCGTGCGCCGCACCGTCTTTGCCGCGCTCGGCGGGTTCGACCCCGCGCTGCCGACCGTGGATGCTGCGCTCGACCTCTGCGTTCGCGCGCGGCTGGCCGGGCACCGGGTTGTCGCGGTGCCAGCCGCGCGCGTCGCCAGCGACGCGCAGCCACCCCGCTTCACCACCGTGCGCGCTGCCCAGCTGCACCGCCGGCTGGTGTACGCGCCGCCGCTCGCCGTGCCGCTGCACTGGCTCTCGCTGGTTCCCATCGCCGTGATCCGCTCGCTCTGGCAGCTGGCGGCGAAGCGGCCGGCGCGGGTTCCCGGCGAGATCGCCGCTGCGTTCACCGCCGCCTTCGCCCCGGGGGTCGGCGCCGCGCGGCGAATCCTCGCCCGCTCGCGCACCCTCGGCTGGGCCGCGGTCGCCCCCCTGCGTGTGCAGTCGGGGCAGGCGCGGGAGCTTGCCGCGAACCGCGCCGCCGTCGCCACGAGCGAGGCAGAGGCCGTCGCCCCACGCCCCGGGTTCTTCGCCGCGGGCGGTGCCTGGGTCGTCATTCTGCTTGCTGCGGTCGGCATCCTCGGCTTCGGCTCCTACCTCAACGCGACCGCACTCGCCGGGGGAGCGCTCGCACCGCTGAGCGGCTCCGTCGCTGACCTGTGGACGAACCCGGCCACGGCAGACCCCTTCAGCTGGGTGCTCGCCGTGCTGGGCACCCTGACCTTCTGGTCGCCGACCTCGAGCATTGTCGCGCTCTACCTCCTTGCCCTGCCGCTCGCCGGGCTCGCCGCCTGGGCCTGCGCCGCGCGCTTCTCGACCCGCGGCTGGGCACCCGCCGTCGCCGCGGTGCTCTGGGCGCTCGCACCGCCGTTCCTTGCCGGGCTGCACACCGGCCACCTCGGTGCATCCATCGCGCACCTCGCACTGCCGTGGCTGGTGATCGCGACCGTCAACGCCGCGCGCAGCTGGTCGGCAGCCGGAGCGGCAGCCCTGCTCTTCGCCATCACGGTCGCGAGTGCGCCCGTGCTCGGCCCCGTGCTGCTCGCCGCGTGGCTCGTGTGGGCGGTCGCGCACCCGCGGTCGCTCTACCGCACGTGGGTGATCCCCGTGCCGGCCGCGGTGCTGTTCGCGCCACTCGTCATCGCCCAGGTCGGGCGGGGGAGCGCGATCGCGATCCTCGCTGATCCGGGCGTTGCCTATCGGCTGGATTCCGCATCCGGCTGGCAGTTGGCACTGGGGTCGCCCGCCGGCGGCTCCAACGGCTGGCTCGCGGTGACCACGGCGCTCGGCCTGCCGGCGAGCACGACACTGGTCATTGTCGCCGCGCTGCTCGCGCCGCTGGCCGCCCTCGCTCTGCTCGCGCTGTTCCTGCCCGGATCCCGCCGGGCGATCCCGCTTCTCGCGGTCTCGCTTCTCGGCTTCGTCACCGCCGTCGTCAGCGCCCACCTCGAGCTCAGCCACGCGGGGTCGGCGACCGTGTCGATCTGGCCCGGCTCGGGTCTCAGCGTCTACTGGCTCGGACTCGTCGGCGCCGCCGTTGTCGCGCTGGAGGCGCTCGCCTCGTCGGTCGTGCTGCCGGCGCTGCTCGCGATCCTCGGATCGGTGGCGCTTGCCGCGCCGCTCGTCGTCGCCCCCCTGCTCGGCGCCAGCGTTGTCATCGAAACCAACGGACGGATGCTGCCCGCCTTCATCACCGCCCAGTCCGTCACGAGGCCCACCATCGGCACGCTCGAGCTCACGGCCCAGTCCGACGGGTCGCTGGCTGCCGCCGTGCACCGCGGCGCAGGTACGTCGCTCGACGAGACGTCGACCTTCGCCGCCACGAGCGTCGATGAGGTCGATGCCGATATCGCCCTGCTCGCTGGAAACCTCGCGGCACGCAGCGGGTTCGACCCCACTGAGACGCTCGACAGTGCTGGCATCTCGTTCATTCTCATCCCCGAGGCCGCGCCCGGTGCTGCGGCGACAGCCCGCACCCGTGCGGCTGACGCACTCGACTCGAATGAGCGGTTCACCGCCATCGGCGAGACAGCTTTCGGCTCGCTGTGGCGCTACACCGGCGACGTGACAGACGTCGTCGAGCAGCCGGCGCCTGCCGTGCAGCTCATCATCATGGGCGTGGTGTTCGGCGCTGCCGCGCTGCTCGCGATCCCGACGGCCACCCGCCGTCGCCCGGTCGCAGCCTCGTCGGGCGACGAGAACCCCGCTGACACCTTCGAGGAGGATGAGAATGCCTAAGCGCGCCGCCATCGTCACCTCCCGCGTCGTCGCCGGTGTTGTCGGTCTCGCCGTTGCCGCCGCCACGATTACCGGTGCCGCGCTGCTGCCGCTGCCGACCCTGCAGCGCGTCCCCGCCAGCACACCGATCACCCCCGCGGCCGCCGACAAGCAGGTCGTCTGCCCCGGCTCCGTGCTGCAGCTCGGAGAGTCGGGCGGCCAGAACGCCTCCGTCGCCTCGCCGATAGGGCAGCCGACTCTCACGCTCGCGGCCAGCGCGGGCAACTACGCCACCGACAGCCTGCGGCAGGCGAGCGCCGACGCAGATGCGGTCGGCTACCCCACCCTCGTCACCGCCCCCGCGGCGAGCGCCGCGAGCATCGCGGGCGGCCAGTACCAGGCGGTCAACCGCGATGACTACCGCGGCCTCGCCGCTGCCGCCTGCGCGCAGCCGAGCAGCGACTCGTGGCTGGTGGGCGGCTCCACCGCAGTCGGGCGCACCACGCTTCTCACCATTGCCAACCCCGGTGCGGTCGACTCCACCGTCTCCCTCGAGCTCTTCTCGGGCGACGGCCTCGTCGTGGCTCCGGGCCTCACCGGCATCATCGTTCCGGCGAGCGGGCAGCGTGTTGTCTCCCTTGCGGGATTCGGCCCCGGCCTTGCCAGCATCGCCCTGCACGTGACCAGCCGCGGTGGTCCGGTAGTGGCCAACCTGCAGCAGTCGATCGTGCGCGGTATCGAGCCGGGCGGTGTCGACATCATCGGCACGACCTCCGCGCCGAACACCGTCAACGTGATTCCCGGAGTGCTCGTGATGCAGGCAGAGGAGGTCACCGGACGGCTCGGCGAGGAAGGCTACGCGGATCTCGACTCCGCGCTGCGCGTCTATGTTCCCGGTGACGTTGCGGCGCAGGCGAGCGTGCGCGTGATCCCCGAGGGCGATGGGCTCACCGGAGCCTCCTTCGACCTCGTGCTCGATCCCGGGGTCGTCACTGACGTGCCGATCGAGGGTCTCGTCGATGGCAGCTACTCCGTGGTGGTGGAGACGACCGTGCCCGTGGTGGCCGCGATGCGCGTGTCGACCGTTGCGGTGACCTCGGCGGGAACGACCCCGGTGGGAGCGGCTGACGTCGCCTGGTTCGCGGCGGCGACGGTGCTATCGGATTCGGTGTTCGCATCCGTTGCCGCGGGTGCCGGGGCGAGCCTGCATGTGGCCAACCCGGGTGACACCGCCGCGACCGTCACCATCGGCGCGAACACCGTCAGCATCGCCGCAGGGGCGAGCGTCACGGTCGCCGTGACGGGGGGCGAGAGCCTGAGCATCTCGGGCGCTGAGGGACTCTACGCGAGCGTCAGCTACGGTGCGCCCGGCCGCCTCGCCACCTACCTGCTCAGCTCGGTGGCCAACAGCGAGGCCCCGGTCGTCGTCTACCCGGGCTAGAAGTGGCGAAAGCGCTCAGGCGCGAGGTCCCACGGGTCTTTGCCGAGCAGCTCGGCAACGGCGCGAAAGACACACGACTCGACCATCATGCGGCGGTGCGGCTCGTCGTACTTGTGCAGGCGCGACAGGCGCTCGATGGGCAGCCGGTAGAGCACAACCCGGCGCTCCTCGGCGAAGACGCGCCAGCGGTCGAGGCCGGGCGCGCCACCCAGCTCAGCGGGCAGGCCGGCGACCTCAAACCTGACGGATGCGAGCTCGTCCGGCCAGACATCCTTCAGATACTCCGCGGTCGACGCCACCGTCATGTCGAAGAGATCGGCGCGGCTGCGCAGCAGAGGAAGGTGCGGGCCGGTCACCGCGGCACGGATGCCCCGGCCGTGCCGGTCGCGATAGCCCGCGCGAGTCGGCACCGAAGCCGAACTGCGTCGCGAGCGTGCCATGTTCCCGATTCTAGTCGCGCGGCCTAGGCTGAAACCGATGAGCGAGAGACCGTGCAGCAAGGTGGCGTGCAACGCGGCCGCTATCGCCACGCTCACCTACGTCTACGCGGATTCCATGGCGGTGCTCGGCCCGCTCAGCCGCACCTTCGAGCCCCACAGCTACGACCTCTGCGCCAAGCACGCGGAGCGCCTCTCGGCCCCGCAGGGCTGGCAGGTAATTCGCCACGTGGTGCTCGACGCGAGCTAGAACTTCGGCAGGTACTTCTTCACGTCGACGGGGATGCGGTCGGTGTCCCACGGCAGGCCGACCCGGTCGGGTGCGTCGTGGTGGTACGCCACCGTCGGCATGTTGAGCAGGTGCGCCTCCTCGTGCGTCGAGCAGAAGAAGAGATGCCACACGCCCTTCGGGATCACCAGCTGGCGGTGCGCACGCGGCGAGAGGGCCACCCGCTGACTGAGGCCGTTCGTCGCGGAGTCGGGGCGGTCGTCGTAGAGCAGCACTACCACCTCGCCGTGCAGGATCGTGTAGCGGTCGGTCTTGTCGACGTGGCGGTTCCAGCCTTTGACGTGACCGGGGTAGACCGAGCTTTGATACACGTAGACCACCGGCTCGGGGCCGAGGGTCTCATCGCCGTTGTAGATCTCGAAAAGCGCACCGCGCTCGTCGACGTGGGTGACCGGCTGGTTCACAATCACCCCGTCGATGACCGGCAGCACCGAGCTGCCATCGGCGCGAACGGATGCGTTCTCTGGGTTGCCTTCGATGGGTGCCATGGCACCATTCTGGCAGCGAGCTAGCGCGGCGGAAAACGGTGGGGGAGGCCGGTGAGCACCGGCTTCAGCTGCTCCAGCCTGCGCTGCTGCAGCTGCAGGGCGGCGAACTCGCGGTCTCGGCGCAGGGAGGCGACGGCGGCGAGGAACAGCTCCGCATCCGCGTTCGGCAAGGGCGACACGTAGATCGAGGCCTCGTTGGCCAACTCGCGACCGAGGCGCACCCGGGTCTCGGCGCTGAGCCCGCGGGCCTGGGCGAGATAGTGGGCGATGCGACGCGAGAGGGCGTCGGGCATGCGCGCGACATCGGCGGTCGTGGACCACTCGATAAGCGGCGTCGGCACGCCATAGACCGGGGTGACAATGAGCGGGATGCGCTCGTGCTGGCTGTAGGTTCCGGCGAGCAGGTCGCCAAGGCGCTTCGCTCGGCTGTTGAGCAGGCCGACGATCAGCGCGCCGCCGCCGAAGGTCGTGTAGACCTCGAGCACGGCAACCACCCCGCGGATCGCCGCGTGCCTCAGCCCGATCGCGCCGCCGTCGTCGCGCACGATGCGGGCACCGACCGCGAGCTTGCCGAGGGACTTGCCGTGCGACAGCACCTCGACGGTCACCGGGATCACCAGGATGAAGAGCACCAGCCCGACGACACCGATCGCCGTCACCAGTGCCTCGTCGAGCCGCGCGCTCTGTGCCGCGATCGAGAAGATGAACAGGCCGAGAAAGTAGCCGCCGAAGTAGACGATGAAGTCGATGGCCGCCCCGCCCGCCCGCAGGATGAAGCCGGCCGGCCGCAGGTCGAGGGCGACCGCCTCGCCGGTGATGAGCTCGTCATTCTGCTCCTCGTATTCCACCGAATCGGTGGCGGAGAGCGTGGCCATGCCATCATCTAATCAGATGGATATCGACGCATACACAGCCGCACATCGCGATGAGTGGGAGCGCCTTGCCCAGCTGGGCAAGAAGGGGCGCTTCACCGGCACCGAGGCCGATGAGCTCATCGACCGCTACCAAGCCGGGGCAGCCCAGCTCAGCGCCATCCGCAGCACCGCCGGGCAGTCGATACAGGGCGACCGGCTGTCGCTCTACCTGTCGCGGGCGCGGCTGCGCTTCACCGGGACTCCGGCCAATGTGCTCAGCAGGATGCCCGCCTTCTTTCTTCGGGCGATTCCGGCGGCGCTCTACCGCATCCGGTGGCTGAGCCTCGCGCTCACCCTTGCCACACTCGTCATCGCGGTGCTCTACTACGTGTGGGCGACAAACGACCCGCGGGTGCTTGCCACCATCGGCGAGGCCAGCCAGCTCGAGCAGTACGCGAAGGAGGACTTCGTCAGCTACTACTCCGACAACTCCGGAACGTCGTTCACCAGCTTTGTCTGGACGAACAACGCCTGGCTCGCTGCCCAGTGCGTCGCCTTCGGGGTCACCGGCGTCTACCCGATCTACATCATCTTCAGCAACGCGGCGATGATGGGGCAGATCGCGGCGGTCATGGACAACTACGACCGGCTGGATGTCTTCTTCCTCTACATCGCACCGCACGGCCAGCTGGAGCTGTACTCCATCTTCGTCGCGGGGGCCGCGGGCCTCGCGATCTTCTGGTCATGGGTGGTTCCCGGCGCGCAGACCCGCGCGGCCTCCCTCGCCGCGGGCGGCCGGTCACTCATCACCGTCGCCATCGGACTCGTCATGTCGCTCTTCGTCAGCGGCATCATCGAGGGCTTCGTCACCCGCCAAGAGTGGCCGTGGCCGATCAAGATCGGCATCGGCACGGTCGCCCTGCTCGCCTTTCTCGCGTACCAGTGGATCCTCGGCGGTCGCGCGTACCGCGCTGGTGAGACCGGCGACCTCGACGAGTTCGAGGCGGGGGCCACGCAGATCGTCGCGGGCTAGCTCCGCATCGTCTGCACCAACGGCATCTGGACCGCGACCTGGCGGAAGCACTTTCCTGCCCCAAACTGCTGCTCAGGGTTGCGCGAACACCAGTTTGGGGCAGGAAAGTGGTCCCGGCACGCAGAACGGCCGCCAGCGTGCGCTGACGGCCGTTCCAGTGAAGCGGGTGACTACGCGGCGACCGAGATCTCGCGGTCGAAGAGCAGCTTGTAGGTGACGCCGGCGAGGGCGGCACCGAGCAGCGGCGCGATGATGAAGACGATCAGCTGGGCAAGGGCATCCGGTCCGCCGTAGATAGCCGTCGCGATCGAGCGGGCCGGGTTGACCGACGCGTTGCTGATCGGGATCGCCACGAGGTGGATCACCGTGAGGGTGAGGCCGATGACGAGCGCGGGGATGATGGGCGTGTTGCGGCCGTCGGTCACCGACAGGATGACGAAGAGGAAGATCGCGGTCAGCACGACCTCGGCGATGATCACCGAGATGAGGCTGAAGCCGGCCGGGGAGTGGCTGTCGAAGCCGTTCGAGGCGAAGCCGGACTCTGCGGCCTCCTTGGCGAAGCCCTTGGGGCCGCCGGTGGCGATGAGGTACAGGATGCTGGACGCCACGACACCGCCGATGATCTGCGCGACCACGTACTGCCAGACGCGGCTCCAGCCGGTGCGGCCGGCGAGGGCGAGTCCGAGGGTCACGGCCGGGTTGAAGTGGCCGCCCGAGATGTGGCCGAAGGCCGAGATGCCGACGAAGACCGAGAGGCCGATCGCGAGGGCGACGGGCAGCGCGCCCTGGGTCGGTGCGAAGAAGATCGCGGTGCCGATGACGCCGAACACGAGGATGAAGGTACCGAATGCCTCAGCGACGAGTGCCGAGATGAGGGACGGGGTACCGGGGGCAGCAGGTTCTGCGGTTACTTTAGCCATGCCCCCAAGTTAGCGGAGGTGCGGGGGGCAGTTACAAGCGCCCGGCGGCTTTCAGCGCAATGTAGCGGTCGGCGAGTGCGGGAGGCAGGTCGGCCGGCGCACCGGTGACGACATCCGCGCCCGACTGGCGTATGGCGGCGCTGACGCGGGCCTGATCGAGAAGCGCGCGCTCGGCGGCGGCCGCGAGATAGACCTCGCGGCGGTCCTGGCGGAGGGCCGCGGTGGCAAGGACCGACGGATCGGTTACCGACGAGACGACCACGAGGTGCTTCTTCGACAGCTCAGGCAGGGCGGTGAGAAGGCCGCGGCTGGCACCGGGCGCGTCGATGGAGGTGCAGAGCACGACGAGAGCCCGGCTCGAGGTGATGGAGCGCACCAGGCCGGGCACGACGCTCCAGTCCATCTCGATGAGCTCGGGGTCGACGGTCGCCATCGAGTTGACCATGCGGTTGAGCAGCTCTGGGCCGCTCGCGCCCTGCACCCGGCCGCGCACCCGGCGGTCGTAGATGACGAGGTCGACCCGGTCGCCCGCCTTGGTGGCGAGGGCTGCGAGCAGCAGCGCGGACTCGAAGGCGGTGTCGAGGCGGGGCTCGTTGTCGATGCGGGCGGCCGAGGTGCGGCCGGAGTCGATGACGATGACGACCCGGCGGTCGCGCTCCGGACGCCAGGTGCGCACGACGAGGTCCGACCGGCGGGCGGTCGCACGCCAGTCGATCGACCGCACGTCGTCGCCGCGCACGTAGTCGCGCAGGCTGTCGAACTCGGTGCCCTGACCGCGCACCATCACGCTCGATGCGCCGTCGAGCTCGCGCAGTCGGGCCAGTCGCGAGGGCAGGTGCTTGCGCGCGTTGAAGGGCGGCAGCACCTTGATGGCGCCCGGTGCGGTGATGCTCGCCTGCCGGGCGATGAGCCCGAGCGGCCCGAAGCTGCGAACGGTGACGTGGTGCGCACGGCGCTCGCCGCGGCGGAACGGCGTGAGCGCTGTCACGATGGCACGCCGCTCACCGGCCGGCACCGAGATCCGTTGCGTTCGAGGCCCGGCCCCGGCGGATGGCTGCCAGCCGTCCCGCACGATTCCGCGAACCCGCCGCCGCCCTGCGTTCGTGATGAGAAGGCGGGCGGATGTCGACTCACCCAGCCGAAGCGCCCCCGGCAGCTCGCGCTGAAGCACGAGCTTTCTGGGCGAGCCGGCAATCACGAGGTCGACGATGCACAGCGCAAGAAGAAGCAGCAGCCACCAGCCAGCGGCCCGGGGGTCGTTGAACCAGACGATCGGCACGATGCCGAGCGCCACGAAGATGACGAATCGCCCCGAGATGGCCACGTTAGATCGGCACCTGCACCTGCTGCAGGATCGAGCGCAGAATCGCGTCGGAGGTGACGCCCTCGAGCTCGGCCTCGGGCCGCAGCTGGATGCGGTGCCGCAGCACCGGCAGCGCCATGGCCTGCACGTGATCCGGCGTGATGGCGCTCGACCCGTTGAGCCAGGCCCAGGCCTTGCTCGCGGCGAGCAGGGCCGTCGTGCCGCGCGGGCTGACCCCGAGCTTGACGCTGGGGGACTGTCGGGTGCCGCGGGCGAGGTCGACGGCGTAGCCGACCACGTCCGCGCTGGATCCGACCCGTGCCGCCGCAGCCTGAGCCTCGGCGAGCTGGGCGGCGTCGAGCACCGGGGTGACGCCGGCGGCCTCGAGATTGCGCGGGTTGAAGCCGGCCGCGTGGCGTCGAAGCACCTCGACCTCGTCATTCCGCTCGGGCAGGTCGAGTGTGAGCTTGAGCAGGAAGCGGTCGAGTTGCGCCTCGGGCAGCGTGTAGGTGCCCTCGTACTCGATCGGGTTCATGGTCGCGCAGACCATGAACGGCACGGGCAGCGGACGGGTCTCGCCGTCGACCGAGACCTGGCGCTCCTCCATGGCCTCGAGCAGCGCGCTCTGCGTCTTCGGGGGTGTGCGGTTGATCTCGTCGGCGAGCAGGATGTTGGTGAACACCGGTCCCTGGCGAAACTCGAACTCGCCGGCCTTGGAGTCGTAGACGAGCGATCCGGTCACGTCGCCGGGCATGAGGTCGGGTGTGAACTGCACGCGCTTCGTCTCGAGCTTCAGCGTGTGGCTGAGGGTGCGCACCAGCAGCGTCTTGGCGACGCCGGGCACGCCCTCGAGCAGCACGTGACCGCCCGCGAGCAGGGCGATCATCAGGCCGGTGACGGCGGCATCCTGGCCGACGACGGCCTTGCCGACCTCGGTGCGCACGTGGGTAAACGCGTCGCGCAGCTGGGCTTCTGAGGTCATTCGCTTCTCTCTTCGATAGGGATGGTCATTAGTGTGGCCGAAGTCGGTGGGCAACGGTCTGCTCGAGCACGAGCAGCTCGTCGCTGAGTCGCACGAGCTCGCGGTCGCTCGTGGGCTGCGCGTCAACCAGCAGCGAGCGAACGGCGGACGGATCCAGCCCCGCCACGCCCGCGCATGTCGCGATCACCTCGTCCACCGTCGCGAGCACGGGCAGCCCGCAGAGCGCGGCGAGACGGGCGATCGTGCCGATGCGCAGCGAGTCAAGGGTGTGCAGGCGTGCGTTGGCCCGCTCGTAGAGACGGGCGCGGCCCTGCATGGTCTCGCTCGCCTTGACGGTGACGGGCAGGTTCTCGACGATGAGCGGGCCGAGGCGGCGGCCGCGCCAGAGGATTGCGGCGAATCCGACAAGGAAGAGCGTGAGTGTGACCGGAAGCACCCACGGCGGGCTCAGCTCGCTGGCCGTCGCGATGTCGGTGTCGTAGTCCTCGACCGACGGCAGGTACCAGACGAGGGTGTCGTTCGCCCCGAGCAGGTTGAGGCCGAGTGCCGCGTTGCCCGCGGAGAGAATCTCGCCGTTGGTCAGCGCCTCGGTCGCACCGAGCACCGTATAGCCCTCGAGCTGCACGAGCGAGAGAATGTCGCCGTCGGCGAAGCAGCCCTCGGCGTCGCCATCGAGGATGCGGAAGCCGCTTCCCGTGGTGGTGATCTCCTCGGCGGCCTTGGCGGCGGGCACGTCGCAGTCCGCGTCGCGCGTGCCGCTCGTGTACCCGGCGAGCGCGAGGTCGGGCGAGATGCGGTCGAGAGCCTCGTAGGTGGGCTGGAGCACAACGGTGGTGTCGGCGAGCTCCAGCGCGCGCTCGGTCTGATCCTCATCGAGGTAGAAGGAGGCGTCGTAGAGAAAGAGGGTGGTGGTGGCGGGGTCGCGCACCGCATCCGTCGCCTCTTTCAGCGAGTTGGCGACGATGACCGTCACACCCTCATGCCGCAGCACCTCGACGAGGGCCTTGCCGCCGTTCGGGGTCGCGTTGTCGGCGGCCATCGCGTTGGTGTTCTGCCCGCTCTGCGCGAGGGCGAGGCCGATGGCGGCGATGATGACGGTGA
>Ga0247736_10000391_pt1 | contig 15043 bp, 14 predicted proteins | sample UWRJL193509B2_FD_180935 | JGI IMG/M metagenome (GOLD analysis project Ga0247736, IMG submission 180935) | Plant litter microbial communities from Arlington Agricultural Research Station in Wisconsin, United States - UWRJ-L193-509B-2 | ecosystem: Environmental > Terrestrial > Plant litter >...
TATAGACCACGATCGGTTTGGCCTCGCCGTGGTCGATGGCGTTGCCGAGCAGGTTGAGCAGGATGCGGCGGATGCGGCGAGCATCGACGTCAGCCTCGAAATAGCCGCCGGGCGCCACGAGCCGCAATTCGGTGCCCGCAGACTCTGCGAGTGACGACACCGACTCGATCGCGACCTCGGCGAGCCGGACGAGGTTCGTCGGTTCGGAATCCATGTCGACGGCACCGGCGTCGTAGCGGCTCATCTCGAGCAGGTCGGAGAGCAGCATCTCGAACCTCTCGACCTGGCTGTGCAGCAGTTCGGCGGTGCGGGCAGTGGTCGGGGAGAACGAGTCGCGCTGGTCGTAGAGCACGTCGCCGGCCAGGCGGATGGTCGTGAGCGGAGTGCGCAGCTCGTGAGAGACATCCGAGACGAAACGCTGCTGCACGTTCGACAGCGTGGCGAGCCGGGTGATCTGATGTTGCAGGCTCGAGGCCATTCCGTTGAACGACCGGGCGAGGGTCGCCAGCTCGTCGGCACCGTGCACGGGAATGCGCACTTCGAGGTCGCCGGCGGCGAGCTTCTCACTCGTCTCGGCCGCGAGGCGCACCGGGCCGACCACCAGTCGCACGACGATCCAGGTGACCGCACCGATGAGCAGCACAAGCGCCGAACCGCCGAGCAGGATGCTCTGCTGCACGAACGACAGGATCTGCTGGGTGTCGGCGAGGTTGTAGACGAGGTAGAGCTCGTACTGGCCGGAGCCCGGCACCTCGAGAACCGAACCGAAGACGATGGCCGGGTCGGTGACGGTTCCCGTGTCGGTCTCGGTGGTGAGCGCGATCGACTGCCAGTGCAGCTGGGGCACATCACCCTCGCCCGCGACGTCGTTGCGCAGGTCGTCACTGAGCACGACATCCGGGTCGAGGCCCGGCGTGACGCGGTTGGTCGGGCTGCTCGGACCGGACTGCCCCTCGGTGCGCAGGATCGCGATCGAGGTGCCGCTCGGGGTCGCCGCCGCCTGCGCGGCCGCCGTGTAGGCGTCTTGCATCGTGACCTCGAGGTCGGGGGCGACTACTCCCTCGACCGTGGCGAAGCGCTTCTGGGCCGCGACAGTTGCCCGCTCGGAGGCGTCCTGCGCGAGCTGCAGGCGATTGTCGAAGAGGTTGTTGCCGACACTGAGCGACATGTACGAACCGATGATGCCGATACCCACGGCCGAAAGCAGCACGGTGATCGCCACGGTGCGCAGTTGCAGGGACCCCCGCCAGAGTGCGACAAGCCGCCACAACGCCCGGCGCAGGCTGAATCCGGGCATGCCTAATTCTCCAGGCCCGGGAGGAGGACCTTCATCGGGAGGTGCACGGCGATGGCATGGTGACGACTCAGGCCGGGCTGCCCGCGCGGTAACCGACGCCGCGCACTGTCATGACGATGCGCGGGTTGTCCGGGTCGAGCTCGACCTTGGCGCGCAAGCGCTGCACGTGCACGTTGACGAGGCGCGTATCGGCCTTGTAGTGGTAACCCCACACCTGCTCGAGCAGCATCTCGCGGGTGAAGACCTGCTGGGGCTTGACCGCGAGGGCGAGCAGCAGCTCGAACTCGAGCGGGGTCAGGTTGATGCGGGCGTCACCGCGGCGCACCTCGTGCCCGGCGACGTCGAGCACGATGTCGCCGACCTGCAGCGAGTCGCTCGACGTTTCGGGGGTCGGCCGCAGGCGGGTGCGGATGCGCGCCACAAGTTCTTTGGGATTGAACGGCTTGACCACGTAATCGTCGGCGCCGCTCTCGAGGCCCTTCACGACATCCGCCGTATCGCTCTTCGCGGTCAGCATGATGATCGGGATGCCGGATTCTTCGCGGATGCGCGAGCAGACCTCGATGCCGTCCATTCCCGGCAGCATGAGGTCGAGGAGCACGAGGTCGGGCTTCGCGGCGTGGAATGCGGCGAGCGCCTCGGAGCCGTCAGCGCAGAAGTGCGGCTCGAAGCCCTCTGAACGCAGCACGATTCCGATCATCTCTGCAAGCGCTGTGTCGTCGTCGACAACCAGGATCCTGGAGTTCATGGCCCTCTAATTTTGTAATCGGGAACGGGTGTCTGGCCACACACAGGGCTGGCCGCGGGAACTTTGACACAAGAGTAGTCGAGTGTGACACGATGTTGGCGTGACGCTCGCGCCCGGTGAGCGCGGAGGGCGCTGGAGTGACTGACAATAACTCGTGGCAGCCACCCGCCTCGGAGCCGGACACCACTCCCCCGGCGTTCGCCGCGCCAGAGCCCGCGCCGCAGCAGCCGGCACCGCCGCAGTTCGCGCCACCGCAGTATGGCCCGCCGCAGCCGGCCGCCCCACAGTACGGTCCACCGCAGCCGGCCGCCCCACAGTACGGTCCACCGCAGCCGGCCGCCCCACAGTACGGTCCACCGCAGCCGCAGTACGGCCAGCCCCAGTACGCGCAGCCCCTTTACGGGCAGCCGCAGTATGGCCAGCCGCAGCAGTTCGGGCAGCCGCCGCTCGGGGCATCCCCCTACGGCCCCCCGGCCGCGGGCTGGACGCCCCCACCCAAGCCCGGGCTGATTCCCCTTCGTCCACTGTCACTCGGCACGATCCTCAGCGCGTCGTTCGGCGTCATGCGGCGCAACCCGCGCCCGACCTTCGGCGTCGCGCTCCTCATCACGCTGGTCACGAACGTGCTGCTCTACGGCTCGATCGGCGGTGTCGCCTTCTCGGCATTCGACCGGGTGAGCAACGCGACGGCCGACGAACAGGACGAGATCTTCGCCGGCTCCGTCGGTCTCGGCATTCTCGCCGCCCTCATTCCCGGCCTTCTCAGCATCGTGACGACCGCGGTCATGCAGGGGATCATGGCCCTCGAAGTCGCGCGGGCATCCGTCGGCGAGAAGCTGGCCTTCCGGTCGCTCTGGCGACTCGCCCGTGGTCGCCTGCTGCCCCTGGCCGGCTGGGCCGTGCTGCAGGCCGTCGTCGTCTACGCCGCGATCATCGTCGTCGCGGTGGGGGCGACCCTCATCGGGGTCTTCGGAGCGGAATCCGCTATCTGGTTGGCAGTGCTGCTCGGCATTCTCGGGCTGCTCGCGATCCTCGCCCTGTCGGTCTGGCTGTTCACCAAGCTCGCCCTCGTTCCAAGCATCCTGATGCTGGAGCGACGCACCCTGCGTGAGTCGATCGCCCGGTCGTGGTCGCTCACCCGCGGGTACTTCTGGAAGACCTTCGGCATCTGGCTGCTCGTGAACGCCATCCTCTATCTGGCATCCCAGATCATCAGCACCCCGCTCGGCTTCCTCGCCGGCATCGGCGGTTCGCTCTTCAACCCGAACGGCGAAGTAGGCAGCGAGAACGCGATGCTCATCGGCGTCACGATTTTGTCCCTTCTCATCGGCGTCGTGGTCTCAGCGGTCACGGTCGTCGCTGTCTCGGCGACGACGTCGCTCATCTACATCGACATCCGGATGCGCAAAGAAGGCCTCGACATCGAACTGACCCGGTTCGTCGAGGCTCGCCAGGCAGGCGATGCCGGGGCGACCAATCCCTACGCCGTGGCCGAGGCGAGAAACCAGACGGTGGCCCCGGGCACCGCCTCCCAGGGAACGCCCGGGTCGCCCTGGGCATGATCGCGTCGCTCACCCTGGCCTCGCTGCTGCCGGATACCCTCGCGCGTTCCGTCGGTTTCGACGTGCCCGTCGACCCGACAGCACCCGAGGGCCGGGAGTGGCTGCGCGAAGAGCTCGCGAAGCAGGAATACCAGGCGGCACGGCCGACCTGGTTCGACCAGCTCGCCAAGTGGATCCAGGACCGCATCGGAGACCTGCTCGGTTCGTCGACAACCGGTGGGCCTCCGGGGTTCGGCGCGGTGATCGTCTTCGCACTGGTGCTCGCCGCGATAGTCGTGGCTTTCTTCGTCTTCGGCCGTCCCCGCATCAACCGAAAGAGCGCTGTCTCCGGCGCCCTCTTCGGTGAGGACGACTTCAGGGACGCCGCCGGCATCCGCGCCGCCGCCGAGAGCGCGGCAGCCCGCGGCGAGTACGAACTGGCGATCACCGAGGCCTTCCGCGCGATCGCCCGCGGTTTGGCCGAACGCACGATCCTCACGGTCAACCCCGGCTCGACAGCGCGCGATTTCAGCGAGCGAGCGGGCGTGCCGTTCCCCCAGTTCGCCGGTGAGTTCGCGGCCGCGGCCGTGATCTTCGATGAGGTGCGCTACCTCGGCCGCCCCGGCACCGCAGAGCACTACGAGCAGGTGGCGACCCTCGAGAGGCTCGCCCGCCAAGCCAAACCAGCGACCTTCGACGAGTCCTCCGGTCCCTCGGCCAGTGCCGGCCTGGCGGTGCCGACATGACAGTAATCGCCCCTCCGCCCGTGCCCGAGACCGAGACGGTCCTCACCCCGACGCTCGGCCGGGTCGCCCGCCGCGGGGTCTTCTGGGTCGTCGCCGCGGTCGTGGCCTTCCTGATCGTGATCGTCGTCTCGCTCGGCACCGGTGCCGTGCGCGACGCCGACGCTCTCTCCGCCGGCAACGCCTCACCCAACGGGGCGAAGGCCCTCGTCGAGGTGCTGCGCGACCAGGGCGTGACGGTCACCGCGACCGACACCGTGGCCGGCATCCGCGAAGCGCTTCCGGATGCCGCGGACTCGACCCTGTTCGTCTACGATCGCGACTTGCTTCTCGACGACGAACAGCGCGACCAGTTGCTCTCACTCGCGGCGACCGTCGTGCTGCTCGAGCCCGACTTCGACACGCTCACCGCACTCGCCCCGCAGGTCGCTCAGGCCGGCAGCACCGAAGGCCAGCTCACCGCCGTGTGCGACCTGCCCGCCGCCGCAGCTGCGGGCACGATCACCGGCGACGGAAGCGGCTACCGCCTGCTCGAACCGATCGAGGGCGCCAGCTCGTGCTTTCCCAGCGGCGACGATGTCTACTCGGTGCTGCAGGTTCCGCTGTCACCGGCCCTCGGCTCGGGAGAGGTCACGGTGCTCGGTGCATCGGCGGCCCTCACCAACGAGACGATCGGCGACTACGGCAACGCGGCATTCGCCCTCACCCTGCTCGGCCAGCACACGCACCTCGCCTGGTACATTCCCGGCACCGCCGACGTCGCCGGCGACATCCCACCCACCCTCGGCGAGCTGAGCCCGGGCTGGGTCACGCCGTCGATAATCCTGCTGCTGGTCGTGCTCCTGTTCGCCGCGATCTGGCGCGGACGCAGGCTCGGGCCCCTCGTCGTCGAGAACCTGCCGGTCACCGTGCGGGCGAGCGAGACGATGCAGGGTCGTGCCCGGCTCTACCAGAAGAGCTCAGCCCGCCAGCATGCCCTCGATTCGCTGCGCATCGGCACCGTCAGCCGCATCGGGCTGAAACTCGGGTTGCCGTCGACGGCCACGGTTGAGGCCATAGTGGCCGCGGCATCCGCCCAGCTCGGCGTCGACCCGGCTACCGTGCGCGGGCTGCTCGTCACCGACGTGCCGGCGAACGACGCCGAACTGGTGCGCCTCTCGGATGCCCTGCTCACCCTCGAGCGGAACATCGCCGCCGCCGTGCGGCCGGCATGACCTGCGACCTCACCACCCGACCTGCCCGACTAACCTGACTGAGACACACAGAGAGAGAGACCGTGGGAATGACTGATACCGACCTTCGCAATTCGTTCTCGAGCGTTCGTACCGAGGTCGGCAAGGCCGTCGTCGGCCAGGACGCCGCCGTGACCGGGTTGATGATCGCCCTGCTCGCCGGCGGCCACGTGCTGCTCGAGGGCGTGCCCGGTGTGGCCAAGACCCTGCTCGTGCGCACGCTCAGCCACACGCTCAAGCTGCAGACCAACCGCGTGCAGTTCACGCCAGACCTGATGCCCGGCGACGTGACCGGCTCGCTCGTCTACGACGCGAAGGCCGGCGAGTTCGAGTTCCGTGCCGGACCTGTGTTCACGAACATCCTGCTGGCCGACGAGATCAACCGCACGCCCCCGAAGACCCAGTCGGCACTGCTCGAGGCGATGGAAGAGCGCCAGGTCTCGGTCGACGGCGAGAGCCGCGCCCTTCCCGTGCCGTTCATGGTCGCCGCGACCATGAACCCGATCGAGTACGAGGGCACCTACACACTCCCCGAGGCGCAGCTCGACCGGTTCCTGCTCAAGCTGATCCTGTCGGTTCCCGAACGCGATACCGAGATCGAAGTGCTGCGCCGCCACTCGGCCGGCTTCAGCCCGCGGGACCTCGGCGCAGCCGGCGTGACGCCGGTGCTCGACGCCGCGATGCTGGCCGAGGCGCAGGCATCCGTGGCCCGCGTCGGCGCGAGCCTCGATGTCATCGGTTACGCGGTCGACCTCGCCCGCGCCACCCGGCAGAGCCCCTCGGTCAAGCTCGGCGTGAGCCCGCGCGGAACCACGGCGCTGCTCTCGGCGTCGAAAGCGTGGGCCTGGCTCAACGGTTTCGACTCGATCACGCCCGACCACGTGCAGGCAATGGTTCTGCCCGTGCTGCGCCACCGGCTGCAGCTCAAGCCAGAGGCGGAACTCGAGGGCGTCTCGGCCGACACGATCCTGCGCTCGATCATGCAGCAGGTGCAGGTACCGATCTAGCTTCGCAGTGAAGACGAAACGGAATGATGAGTAAGGGGAGGGCAGGGATCTAGTGGCGATTTCGGGGCGGTTTGTCGCACTCCTGGCGCTCGGCATCGTGCCGCTCGTCGTCGTCGGCCAGCCTTCCGTGCTGCTGTGGTGGCTCGCGATCGTACTGGTCGTCGGCATCCTCGATCTTGTTATTGCCGGGTCTCCGCGCGGGCTGTCATTCGCTCGTGACCTGCCCGGCCCGACGCGCCTCGGCGAGACCGTGTCGGCAACCCTGTTCGTGACCAACCCCGGGCGTCGCCGTGTCGCGGGAGTGATCCGGGATGCCTGGCCGCCGTCAGCCGGAGTCGTGCGCTCCCGGCAGAAGCTCGTCGTCCCGGCCGGGGAGCGTCGTGCGATCACGACCGTTCTCACTCCGTTCCGCCGCGGCGAGCGCCGCTCGGCCCACGTTACGGTCCGCTCGTTCGGTCCGCTCGGGCTGCTCGCGCGCCAGGCCACCTTCGGTGTTCCCGGCTCAATCCAGGTCCTCCCCCCGTTCAATGCGCGCAAGCACCTGCCCTCGCGCCTCGCCCGCCTGCGCGAACTCGATGGCGCGACGAGCGTCATGGTGCGCGGCCAGGGCACCGAGTTCGACAGCCTGCGTGACTACGTGCGCGGCGACGACGTGCGATCGATCGACTGGCGGGCGACCGCCCGTCGCCGTGACTCGACCGGTGCCGGCCGGCTCGTCGTGCGCACCTGGCGACCGGAGCGGGACCGCCGCGTGGTGATCGTCGTCGACAGCGGGCGCACCTCGGCGGCACGCATCGACAACGAGCCGCGCATCGACACCGCGTTCGAATCTGCGCTGCTCCTCGCCGCCCTGGCCAGCAAGGCCGGCGACCGGGTCGACCTCGTGGTCTTCGACCGTCGTGTGCGCGGACGCGTGCAGGGAGCGACCGGTGCTGACCTGATGAACCGCATGGTTACAACGATGGCGCCGATCGAACCCGAACTCATCGAGATGGACTGGAGCGCGGTACCAGGCCTCGTCCGCTCGGTCACCTCACAGCACTCGCTCGTCGTACTCGCGACCTCCATCGACGCGCCCGGGGCATCCCGTGGCCTGCTCAGCGTGCTTCCCCAGCTGACCAAGAAGCACACCGTCGTGGTGTCATCGGTCATCGACCCCTCAGTGCTCGACGCGACCCGCGACCGTGGCAACCGCAACGAGGTCTACCTCGCCGCTGCCGCCGAGCGCGCGATGCTCGATGTCGGGCGCGTGACCGCCGCCATCCACCGGCTCGGTGCAGACGTCGTCACCGCCCCGCCCGCCGACCTGCCTCCCGCACTCGCCGACCGCTACATCGCCCTCAAGGCCGCCGGCCGCCTCTAGCCCTTGGTATCAGCGGGAAGTTAACCCGTTTCAAGGAGAATCTGCGCGAGCGGCATCCGGAGGCCCGGAATTCCGGGGATCACAATCCGGGCCCGACAGAATCTCCGTGAAACGGGTTAACCAGCAACGGATGTGGCGGGGCGTGCGTCGTTTTAGTCACTGGCTCTCGTCTTAGATATGTAAGCAAGTTTCGAGGATGGGATTCCAATGGCCGCGTGGGCGGGTGATGCTCGGTACACCGAGCTGGTGCGCACACACGGCACCTCGCTGCTGCAGCTCGCCGTGCTGCTCACCGGCAACCGCCACGACGCCGAAGACATCGTGCAGGATGCGCTGATCTCGGTCGCCAATTCCTGGTCGATCACCCGGCCGACCGCCGGTGGCGCGTACCTGCGCCGTGCCGTGGCGAACCGGGCCATCGACGTGGCGCGGTCACGCCGGGAGATCGCGAGCGACGAAATCCCGGATGCCGCCCACATCGATACCGGGTTCCTCGAGTACGAGAACGACCAGCGGTTCTTCGAACTGCTCGCCGCGCTTCCCGAACGGCAACGGGCGACGCTCGTGCTGAAGTACCACGCGGAACTCGGCAACCGTGACATCGCCCGGATCCTGGGCGTCACGGTCACCACCGTGCGCAGCCAGATGCAGCACGGACTCGCAAAACTGCGGGCACAACAGGCGGACCTCGCCCAGACAGAACTCAGCGAAAGGACGACGCGATGACCCCCGAAGACCAGCTCCGCTCCTTGCGCGACAACAGCCGGTGGACGTTCGGCGAACTGCAGCCACGCGCTGTCTCGCGGCCTCCTGTTCGTCGCCGGGCCTGGCTCTCGCTGCCCGCCGTCATTGCCGAGATCGCGGTCGTAGCGATCGTGGCTACTGCGGTGGTGGGGGTCATCGCGTTCCAGGACCGCGAGGTGCCGCCTGTGGCGATCGGGCCTACGCCTTCTGCTAGCCCGGATTCCGCACCAGATGACTTCCTGCGAGGCCGTGCGACCTGCACGAGCCTGCTCGACGACGAGACCGTAGCTCGGCTGAAGGCGCTCGGGATGACTCCGAGCCAGGGCACCGCAGCTCTGCCCGGGGAGAAACTGGCCCCGTTTCTCGAGCACGGCATCGTCTGTCGCTGGAGCGGCGAGGGAGTGGCACCCGTGACTTTCGCCTATTCCCCGGTCTTCGGCCACCTCGTCGCAAACTACAAGAAACACCTGATCGAGGAGGGCGCACAAAAGGTCGACGGATCATTCAGCAGGGTCACCGACCCGCAGAACTCCACCGGCGGGTACGGGTTCGGGGAGAGGTTCTGGGTCTACGCCGACGGAGGGCCAGCTGAAGACATTGTTCCGGAAGTATTCGCACGGGCTTCCGTCACCGCTATAGCCGCCGTCGCGACCGCCGGACCAGCCGCGGAAACCCCTGAAGGCGGATCTTCGACTGGCGCATCGTGGAACGGTCCCGGATCTGACTTGACGGTTGTGTACCCCGGCGGCTGCGGGCAGGAAATCCTAGAAGTGAAGTTGGTTGCACCAAGACAAATCACCGTTCACTACTCCTCGGGCCCGCCTCCTACTTATTGCGTCGCGATGTTCTATATGCAGAAAGCGACAATGCCATTGCCCGCCGGAGTCGGAGCAGATGGCGCCACGGTGACGATAGTCGACGATAACGGTCGCAACTACTGGTCATCTGAACTTGACTAGCACCACCGCAGACCTCACAAGTCCGAACCCTGACCGTGCCGGAGGTGCCCGTCGTTGCGGACCGACCCCTCGACGAGCCGAGCCGCAAAATTAGGGAGACACGAGTCGCGAAGATCCGAAGGATCTATGCATAGCAGCGCGCCCATCGTTTGCACGGTCCGCGACGAAGACAGGAGTATGACCTCAGCATTCGACGGCGCCCCTGTCGCCCGCCGCTCCGCCGCCGCCGCGTCGATCGTGCCGATCCTTTCGGTGGTGGCAATCATCGGCGGAGTACTGGCCGTTGCACTCAACCGGAACTCGGTGGAGTTCGGCTATTACCTCTACGAGCCCCTCGGCTACATGTCCTCACGCAGCGCGGGTTTCACATTGCTGAGCCCCACCGGGGTTGTACTCGCCGGGATCGCGCTTGTCGTGGTCAGCGCAGCGGTGCTGGGATTCTTCCTCGGCGAGCGCGCTGCGCAGCGCCGTGCAGCACGAGTCACTGCCTCATAAGATGAACCCTCGTCGGCGGATCAGTACTCCGGGGACGCGTACGACGGCTCTGGCCGGTGGCTTATCTCGCTGAATCCTCGTCGGCGAACCTGCACAGTCAGCATCACGGCCGACGTGAGGAACAGCCCGAGCGAACCGGTGCCCGCTGTCACCACCGAAGGCACGTAGGTGTCGAACTTCGCGCGACAGGCGGCAAGTGCGGTGAAGTCGATCTCCTGCCCCTCCCCACCCAGCTCGGAGTCGTCGACCGGGTCAGGTTCGAAAATCATCTCGCGCACCGAACCACACGCAAGGGCCTCCTGGTAGGCGTCGCCCGGAGCAGCCGGAATCTCGACGACTGTAAGCATGATGATCACAAATGCGAAGCTGAAGGCCGAGCACACGGCGATCAGCCCGACGAGCACAACACCGGGCCAATAGACGACCCGCTGCTTCGATTCTGGTTCCACGATCACTCCCCCGGGTGGCGGCATCCGCCGTGCGTTTCACTCTAGAGCCGCCCGTTCCGTGCGCTCGTCATCCCCGAGAGCGAATCACCCCCAGCATCCTTCACCCGTTTCACGGAGATTCTGCGCGGCCAGCATCCGGACGGCTGGAATTCCGCCGGTCCCGCCAGCTGAGGGCAAGAATCTCCTTGAAACGGGTTAACCACCAAGTGGGAATCACGAAGTGGGAACGACGAAGCCCGCCGCACACCGGGGTGCGCGACGGGCTTCGGGGTAGTGCGAATTACGCGGGGGTTCCGACCGGCTCGACTGCTTCGGCCGCGGTGGGCGGCGACTGCAGGTTTGCGCGGAGGGCCGCACCGAGGGTCGCGTCGACGCTGGTCCAGTACTGGATCGCACGCTCGCGGATCTCGGGGATCGTCGTTCCGCCGACGGCTCCTGTGATGGTCTCGAGGAAGCGGGCCTTGGCCGCGTCGTCGAAGACCTCGCGATAGAGCGTTCCGGCCTGGCCGAAGTCGTCGTCCTCGGCGTGCAGGGTCGCGGCCGAGCGGACGAGCTCGCCGTCCGACTCCCAGCTGCCAGCTCCGGCGACGGCGGGGTCGGCGACCGGGCCACCGAACGAGTTCGGTGCGTAGACCGGAGCCGAGGCCGGCTTGAAGCCGTGGCGGGCCGCGCCGTCCTGCGAGTAGTTGTGAACCGGCGACTTGGCCGCGTTCACGGGCAGCTCGTTGTAGTTCGTGCCGACGCGGTAGCGCTGGGCATCCGGGTAGCTGAACACGCGGGCCATGAGCATCTTGTCGGGGCTGATGTCGATGCCGGGAACCGTGTTCGCCGGCGAGAAAGCAGCCTGCTCGATCTCGGCGAAGAAGTTCTCGGGGTTGCGGTTGAGAGTGTGCGTACCGACCTTGATCAGCGGGTAGTCCGCGTGCGGCCAGACCTTGGTGAGGTCGAACGGGTTGAAGCGGTAGGTCTTCGCGTCGTCGTAGGGCATGACCTGGACCGAGACATCCCACGAGGGGAAGTTCCCGGCGGCGATGGCCTCGTAGAGGTCACGACGGTAGTAGTCCGCATCCGCACCGGCGATTCCCTCGGCCTCGGTGCCGTGCATCTCGACGTTGCCCTGGTTCGAGGTGAAGTGGTACTTGACCCAGAAACGCTCACCGGCGGCGTTGATCCACTGGTAGGTGTGCGAACCGAAGCCGGGCATCTCGCGCCACGAGCGCGGCAGGCCGCGGTCGCCCATGAGGTAGGTCACCTGGTGGGCGGACTCGGGCGAGAGGGTCCAGAAGTCCCACTGCATGTCGGCGTCGCGCAGGCCGGAACCCGGAAGGCGCTTCTGCGAGTGGATGAAGTCGGGGAACTTGATTCCGTCGCGGATGAAGAACACCGGGGTGTTGTTGCCGACGATGTCGTAGTTGCCCTCGCTGGTGTAGAACTTCACCGAGAAGCCGCGCACGTCGCGCCACGTGTCGGGCGAACCCTGCTCGCCGGCGACCGACGAGAAACGCTGCAGCGTCTCGGTCTTCGCGCCGGGCTGGAAGACGGCAGCACGCGTGTACGCGGAGACGTCACCGGTGACGACGAACTCACCGAAAGCTCCACCGCCCTTGGCGTGGACGACGCGCTCCGGGATGCGCTCGCGGGCGAACTGGGCGAGCTTCTCGACCAAGTAGCGGTCGTGGAGGGCGGTGACGCCGTCGTTGCCGGCGGTGAGCGAGTGCGCGTCGCTCGGAACGGCGGAACCGGTCTGGCTCGTGGTGTAGTCGGTCGTCATGTATGTATCTCCCTGGTTGTGCGTGGCGAAAGTGAGTAGTCGAGAGGTTGAGGGGCCGCTACTTCGCGGCAGCCGTGCAGTCGGCGCAGAGTCCCCAGAAGGTGACCTCCGCGGTCGCGACGGTGAACCCTGCGGCGTCGGAGGGGTGCAGGCACGGCGCGTGGCCGACGACGCAGTCGACGTCGGCGATGGCACCGCAACCGGTGCAGACGATGTGGTGGTGGTTGTCGTCGACCCGGCGCTCGTAGCGGGCGGCCGACCCGGCCGGTTCGATGCGGCGGATGATTCCCGCGTCGGCGAGGTCGCCGAGCACGTTGTGCACCGACTGGATCGAGGTGCCCGCCAGGCCGCCGGCCAGCTGCAGGCGCAGGGTCTCGGCGTCGCTGTGCGGATGCGTCTCTAGAGCCTCGAGAATGCCGAGGCGACCGGCCGTGACGCGCAGCCCGGCGGCGCGCAGCTCCGCCTCGAGGGCGGCGGTGGCATCCGGGGTCATGTCTCGAGGCTAGTCGTTATCGTGAACGACTCAAAATAAGGGTGACCTAATGAACGACTGTAGATCAGCCTGCGACGAGCTGCTTTGCTCCTGCCTCGAACTCCTCGAGGTCGCCGGTCTCGCCCGCCCGCACCGCGCGGCGCCCGACGAACCACTGGTAGAACAGGAAGCTGCCGAGGGCGATGGTTCCGATACCGATCTTGATCGGCCACGGCCAGGCCTGACGGGTCACGTTTCCTTCGATGATTCCCGAGACGAGCAGCGCGAGGATCAACCCGATCACGACCGTGAACAGCGCGCGACCGTCTTCGGCGAGCGCCTGCAGCCGGGTGCGGTGGCCCGGGGCGATCCACGACCAGAAGATGCGCAGCCCCGCCGCACCGGCCACGAAGATCGAATACAGCTCGAGCTGGCCGTGGGGCGCGATGTAGAGGAAGAACGTGTCGAGCTGGTTGTAGTGCTCCATGATCGCGCCCGCGGTGCCGAGGCTCTGCGCGTTCGAGAACAGCAGGTAGGGCGTGTAGAGGCCGACGATGCCGAAGGCGATGCACTGGGCGGCGAGCCAGGCGTTGTTGGTCCAGACGAATCCGGTGAACATGCTGCCCGATTGGTTCGAGTAGTAGTCGACGAAGTCGTGCTCGGCGTACTGCTTGAGGGTGGCCGGATCGCCGAGGGTTGCGAAGACCCGCGGGTCGCTGGCCGCCCAGAACCCGTAGATGACACCGATCGCGAGGCTCAGCACCGTGATCACCAGGCAGAGCCAGCGGATGCGGTAGAGCGCCGCCGGAAGCTGCAGCGCGAAGAACGAGGGCAGCTGGCTCAGCACATTGACCGAGGCGCCGGTGAAGCGCAAGCGTGCCCGCGAGAGGTAGAGCGACAGGCGGTCGCCCGCGAGCGACTCCCCCACCGTGGTGCGGATGGCCGACAGGTCGGATGCCCCGGCCTGGTACCGGTCGATCAGCTCGTCGGCTTCTTCCCCGGTGAAGTTGCCCGTGCGCCCGAGCTCGGCAAGGCGATCCCACTCGGGTTTGCGGGCTGAGGCGTAGGCATCGAGGTCCATTCTGCTTGAATGATACCCATGGCCTCGACTCCGCACGTAGCAGCAGGGACATCTGCCCCGGGGATTCAGGTGGCGGAGACCTACGACGAGCCCCAGAACCAGCTCGTTACCGGCGAAGCCGTCGCCCTCGACCTGCGCCCTGCCGGGTTCGTGCTGCGCGCGGCCGGAACGATCATCGACTGGTTGCTCTACCTGGGTGCGTACATCCTCGCCTGGGTGCTCGTGCTGCCCAGTCTGCTGACCTCGGACATCGACGAGGGAGCGGTGCAGATCCTCGCGATCTCGTCGCTCGTCGTCGCGATCGTCGTCATCCCTGTTGCGGTCGAGACCCTGAGCAAGGGCAAGTCGCTCGGAAAACTTGCCGTCGGCGCGCGAATCGTGCGCGACGACGGTGGGGCGATCGGATTCCGCCACGCGTTTATCCGCGGCATGACCGGGGTTCTCGAGATCTACCTGACCTTCGGCGGATTCGCCGCGATCGTCGGATTCCTCGGCACCCGGTCCAAGCGCCTCGGAGACCTCATCGCCGGAACCTACAGCCAGTACGAACGGGTATCGCACAAGGACCGCCCGGTGTTCGGGGTTCCCCTCGAGCTGCACGCCTGGTCGCTCACGGCGGATGTCGCCAGGCTGCCCGACGCGCTGGCCCGGCGCATCGCGCAGTACCTGGGCCAGGCGAATGGCCTGACGCCGGCGACGCGCGACCGGCTCGGGCGGGAGCTGGCGAGCGAGGCATCCGCCTACGTCTCGCCCGTGCCCCACACGAGCGCGGAGCTGTTCCTCGCCGCCGTCTCAGCCGTGCGCCGCGACCGTGAGGCCGCGGCCCTCGCGCTCGAGCAGCGCGGTCTCGATGCGCTGCAGCCGATCCTCACCGGCATGCCGCACCAGTTCCCCCGCCGCTGACCCTCCCGGGGTTTGTGCTTTTTTGCGGGTGCGAGCGCCTCGCACCCGCACGTTTTGAGAGACCCGCCCGGGGCTACCCGCGGGTCTGTCAAAACGTGCGGGTTGGAGCGGGGCAGCTTCAGGTTGTTAGCGCAACACCGTTGAGTAATTCCTTCATCATCACATGGGGGCTGCGGAAGTCGAGGGTCTGCCTGGGGCGGATGTTCAGCAGCCGCTGGGTTTCGGCGAGTTCCTCGTC
>Ga0247736_10000392_pt1 | contig 15010 bp, 12 predicted proteins | sample UWRJL193509B2_FD_180935 | JGI IMG/M metagenome (GOLD analysis project Ga0247736, IMG submission 180935) | Plant litter microbial communities from Arlington Agricultural Research Station in Wisconsin, United States - UWRJ-L193-509B-2 | ecosystem: Environmental > Terrestrial > Plant litter >...
GTCTTCGTCGTCAATTCCGGCTCGAGCTCGATCAAGTACCAGCTGATCGACGTGGAGTCCGCGGAGTCGCTGCTGTCGGGCTCGGTGGAGCGGATCGGGGAGCCGGGGCATCCCGACAACCACACGGAGGGTCTCAACCAGGTGCTGGCCGGGCTCGGCGACACGAGCGCCATCGCGGCCGTCGGCCACCGGGTGGTCCACGGCGGGTCGCTGTTCGCGGACGCGACGGTCATCACGCCGGCGGTGGAGAAGGCGATCGACGAACTCTCCGCCCTGGCTCCGCTGCACAACCCCGCCAACCTGCTCGGCATCCGCGCCGCACGCGTCGCCCTGCCGGACGTGCCGCACGTCGCCGTCTTCGACACCGCGTTCCACCAGACCATGCCGGCCGAGGCGTACACCTACGCGATCGACCGGGCGCTCGCCGAGAAGCACGGCGTGCGGCGCTACGGCTTCCACGGGACCTCGCACAAGTACGTCTCCGAGCGGGCCGCCGCATTCCTCGACCGGCCGCTCGATTCGCTCAGGACGATCGTGCTGCACCTCGGCAACGGCGCGTCCATGACCGCCGTCGACGGGGGCCGTTCCATCGACACCTCGATGGGGCTCACCCCGCTGCAGGGGCTCGTGATGGGCACCCGATCCGGCGATCTCGACCCCGCCGTGCTGACCCACCTTCACCGTGTGGCCGGCCTGTCCGTCGATGAACTGGATGACCTGCTCAACCGTCGCAGCGGACTGCTCGGGCTCACCGGCTCGGGTGACATGCGCGACGTCCAGCAGGCCGCCGCCGACGGGGACGAGGCGGCGCTCGCGGCCCTGGCCGTCTGGCGGCACCGCATCCGCCATTACCTCGGTGCGTACGTCGCGCAACTGGGCGGGGTGGATGTCGTCGTCTTCACCGCGGGCGTCGGCGAGAACAACGCCCTGCTGCGCCGTCGCGCGCTCGCGGGACTCGAGTTCCTGGGGATCCGCATCGACGACGACCGCAACGAGCTCAGCTCGCGCGCCGAGCGTCGCATCTCACCGGATGGAGCTCCCGTCGAGGTGCTCGTCATCCCGACCAACGAGGAGCTCGAGATCGCCCGCCAGACGCTCGCGGTCACGTCCCCCTAGTTCGCCGTGCCGAGCTGGTAGTGGTTCGTCACCGTCGCGGGGTCGAGGGCTGTTGTGTAGAGCGAGACGTCGTCGATCTGGCCCGTGAAATATCCGCCCGAGTTCGGGTCGCCCGGGTCGATGATCGCGCCGATGCCGAGCCAGTACTGGTTCATCACCGTCGCACGGGGAACGGCCTGCGGTGCGAGGGCGACCCCGTCGATGAAGATCGTCATGGAGGTTCCGTTGTAGGACTGCACCACGTGGTGCCACGCGCCGTTGTTGAGCGCGCTCGGCATCGTGAACTGGTAGTCCGACCCGTAGCCCCACGCGGTCATCGTCGTGCCGCCCGCACCGAGCCAGAGTCCGTACTCCTGGCTGAACGCGCGCGAACCGTAGGAGTAGAGAACCTGCCGGTTGGCGGATGACGTCTTGAACCACAACTCGAACGTGCGAGCGGTGGCGCCCACCGGCACTCCGGTGGTGTTGGCGACCTGCACGTAGTCGTTGACGCCGTCGAAGGTCGCCGCGGTGTTGGTGTCGTTGGCGAGCGCACCGGAGATCGCGGTGATGACGCCGTTGATGTAGTCGCCGACGTTGCTCCCCTTGCTGTCGGTGGCACGGGGGAGCGTCAGGGGCGAGACCTGGAAGTTGTCGAATTGGATGCCGTTCGCGTCGCCCTTCGACGGGCCCACAGAGGTGTCCCCGTCGATGAATCCGGGTACGCCCGCAGCGGTCAGTGGCGAGGTCGAGTCGGTGGCGGTACCCAGGAGTACGCCGTTCACGCTCATCCGCAGCGTGGTGGTCGAACTGCCCGATACCTCCAGTTTGAGGCGGTAGCTCTGTCCGACGGACAGCGTCGACGCTGCCGACGTGAACAGCGTCGTGCGGGTGTTGTTGACCGACTTGACGATCTTCCAGGTGTTGTCGGTGGGGTCTCTGCGCGCCATGTAGTAATTGCCGCCGAAGAGCCCGCCGTTGACATAGCGCGCGGTCACGCCGGCGTAGTCGTTGGCGAGGATCGTCTTGACGAAGAGGTCGGTCTGCACCGAGTAGTCGGCGCTCGGCGGCGACGCGACGCTGTAGATGTTCCAGCCTCCGGCCGATCGTCGAACCATGCCGGCGGAGCCGATCTGCTCGAGGGCGAGCAGGGCGCCCTCGGTGCGGCTCCAGGTCGCCCCGGTCTCACCGGTGTGCGCCGTCAGGTCGAGACCGACGGGCCCGCCGCTGAAGGAGTCGAGCGATGTGTTGCTTGCGGATCCCTCACCGAGGCGCCAGTAGCTGAGTAGTCCCGCGGTCGCGGAGACGGCTCCGGCGTAGTCGACGCGGGCCACATTGCCCGAGGTCGCCGTCGTCGCGTCGCCGAGGGCGTCGGTCACGACGAACCGGTAGACGTAGCAGCGGCCGTTGCTCACGGCCGTGTCGATGTACGGCGAGGCCGGGTTGTCTGCGCCGATGGACACGAAGGCGCCGAAGGTTCCGCACACCCCTCCGGTGAGTGTGGCCGTGGCGCGTTGCACCTGCCGGGTGGTGATGGCCTGCCCGGCGCTCGCGGAGGTGAGGGCGACGGAGACCGACCGGCCCGGGGTGTAGCCGTCGGTGTAGCTGATCGTCGCCGTAGGACCCGTCGAGTTCACGAACGCGAGCGTGGTCGTGGTCGTGTTGCCCTGGACGTCGCGGCCCGTGACCACCTCGGTGGGGGAGCTGGTGGTGCCGGCCGTCCAGCTGAAGGCGGCGGAGGTGTACGGGCCGCCGGCCGGCGTCGACACGGTGCCGGGAGTGTGGCTGAACCCGGTCAAGGTGCCGCCGAGTGCCGCGGTCGCGCTCGAGGCTGGGCCGGATCCGGCATCCGTCACCGCATTGCTGATGGTGAAGGAGCCGGCCGCGATACCGCGGTAGTAGACGGTTGTGCCGACGAGCACCGCGTTGCCCGTGACGTTGGTCAGGCTCAGGTTGTTGGTCGGCGCCACGGTGTCGACAGGTGCGACGGTCACAACGGGGCTGAGGGCGCTCTCGATGCCCGCCCAGTTGGTAGCGAAGACCGGCGTGGTCGAATAACGCCAGGTGCCGGCGGGCACATTGCTCTCGGTGCAGCTGAGAGTTGAGACCGTTCCCGCGCACCCCGGCAGGGTCGTCTGCAGGGCGAGAGTCGTTGCGTCGTAGCGCTTGACGACGTAGCCGCTCACCGCGGTGCCGGTGCTCAGGGTGCGGGCGGCCCACGAGACGGCGACGCTCTGCAGCGTCGGGGCGGCGGCTGGCGTCGCTCCCTGGGCCACGGTCGCCGCGGCGGAGAGTCCGTTGCCGCCCGGCACCGATAGGGCTGTCCAGTAGGCCATCGCCGCACCGCCGACGAGGGATCCGACGACGATCGCCGAGATGACCGACAGCAACGCGAGGGGTCGCCAGGGCGACCTCGCTCGGTGAGCAGCACGAGTCATGGAGGGCTTTCGTCGGGGGAGTTTTGGGGAGGGTAGACACCCTGTTCTACACTGTACGTGAGAAGTGAAACGGAATCATCCCGGGCCCACAAGTGAAACACCCCCAGTTTTAGGGGGCAGGCCTATGCAGTGGGTAGACCGGTCTGTTACCGTCTCTCCAGAGACCGGGCGACGCCCTCTCAATCACCTCGACCAACCTCGACCTAGTCCCCTAGAACTGGAGAAACGCTCATGCGCAGATCACGTAGAAACATCCTCATCGCCTCCGTCACGGCGTTCCTCCTCATCGGCGGCGGAGCCGCATACGCCTACTGGACGCTGTCCGGATCCGGCGCCGGCACCGCCCAGACCGGCACCGTCACGGGAACGATCACCGCCGTGCAGACCTCGACGATCTCGAACCTCCGACCCGGCGGCACCGCCCAGACCCTGTCCGGCAACTTCACCAACACCGACACCAGCCCGATCCACGTGACCTCGGTCACCGCGACCATCGGTTCGGTCACGAAGGCCGTCGGCGCGGTCGCCGGCACCTGTGACGCCACCGACTACACGCTGAGCAACGCGGTCATGACTGTGAACGCGAACGTGGCGACCGGCACCGCGCAGGGCGCCTGGACCGGCGCGACACTCGCCTTCAACAACAAGGCGACCAACCAGGACCAGTGCCAGGGCGCCACCGTCAACATCACCTACGCGATCCAGTAACGTCCAGGTCGGCCCGTGGGCGCGCTCCCGTAGGGAGCTCCCGCGGGCCATCGCCATACCGTCCCCCGAGGTGTGCAATGAATGAGCACGTGGTGGGGCGCGGCTGGCGCACCGCCTCGTTCGCGTTCACCGTAGTGATCGTCGTTCTCGTGGTGATGCTGTTCCAGTCGTGCTCCGCGCAAATGAATGACCGGGATGCCCCGGTCTCCGGTTCCCCGACCGGCTCGCCCTTGGGCGACCCCACGTCGACCCCGACCGTCCCCGACCCGACGCCCGGGCCGACCGGCGAACCGGGATCCGGGGACGGGTTCGGCGGCGGCCTCGGAGACGGCTCCGGCATGGGCGGCTCCGGCGACGGACGGGCCGCGGGTGCGAACCCCGCGCCTTTCGGCGTGAGCGGTAGCGCTCCGAGCGATTTCGAACCGGGGGACGTGTCATCCATCAACCTGAAGTTCACCAACACCAACGGCTACGCGATCACCGTGAGGAGCGTGACCGCGTCTCTCGTCTCGGTGACCGCACCGCGGGCGACGGCGAGCCTGCCGTGCACCGTCGCCGACTTCGGCATCGACCAGCTCGAGGCGGGAATCGAGGTCACGGTGCCCGCACACTCGTCGCGCACGCTGAGCCAGGCGGGGGTGGCGACCGTGCACTGGCCGCAGTTCCGCATGCACAACACGGCGGTCAACCAGGACGGCTGCAAGGGAGCCCGCATCGCGATCCGCTACGGCGCGAGCGGGGTGGCGGGCTGATGCGCGCGCGGCGGGTGGTCATCTCCGCGGCCCTCGTGGCCGCGGCGATCGCGGTAGGGGGAAGCGCCGCGGCATTCTGGACGCGGATCGGTTCGGGCTCCGGAAGCGCGGGCTCGGGCGCCTCGGCGGCGGTCACCCTCACGCCCGGAACCGCGACAGCAGGCCTCTACCCGGGCAGCACGATCGGCGTCGCCTTCACCGTGACCAACCCCAATCCCACGAGTGTCACGATCGAGCGATTCTCCCTCGACACCACCCAGGGCACCGGCGGTTTCTCCGTCGATGCCGGGCACTCCGCATGCACCGTCTCGTCCCTCTCCTTCCCCAGCCAAACGCAGGCCGGCGGCTGGACGGTCGCAGGAAACGGCACTCTCGGTGTCTCGCTTCCCGGTTCGCTCGCGATGGCAACCGCCGCCCCGAGCGCCTGCCAGGGCGCGACCTTCACGGTTTTCCTCAGGGCGGGCACCTAGCCAACACGAGGTCGGTGGCGACGGCTACTCTTGGTGGGTGGTCACAGCCCTCTATCGCCGCTATCGGCCCGAGACTTTTGCGGAACTCATCGGGCAGTCGCAGGTGACCGATCCGCTCCGCACCGCGCTGCGCACCGACCGGGTCAACCACGCGTACCTGTTCAGCGGACCCCGAGGTTGTGGCAAGACCACCTCCGCTCGCATCCTGGCTCGCTGCCTCAACTGCGCGGAGGGCCCGACCGACACCCCGTGCGGCGTGTGCCCATCCTGTGTCGAACTGAGCCGCGACGGCGGTGGGTCCCTCGACGTCGTCGAGATCGACGCCGCTTCGCACAATGGAGTGGATGACGCCCGCGACCTCCGTGAGCGTGCGGTATTCGCCCCCGCCAGAGACCGCTTCAAGATCTTCATCCTCGACGAGGCCCACATGGTTACGCCGCAGGGCTTCAACGCGCTCCTCAAGATCGTGGAAGAGCCGCCCGAGCACGTGAAGTTCATCTTCGCGACGACCGAGCCCGAGAAGGTCATCGGAACGATCCGCTCGCGCACGCACCACTACCCGTTCCGGCTCGTGCCGCCCGCCCAGATGCTCGAATACGTGCAGCACCTGTGCGACGAGGAGAAGGTCACCGTCGAGCCGGGCGTGCTGCCGCTCGTCGTGCGCTCCGGCGGCGGTTCGGTGCGCGACACCCTCTCGCTGCTCGACCAGCTCATCGCAGGGTCCGAGGGCACGAACGTCGAGTACGAGCGCGCGGTCGCCCTGCTCGGCTACACCCACGGCGCGCTGCTCGACGAGGTCGTCGACTCGATCGGGTCCCGTGACAGCGCAGCCGTCTTCGCCGCCGTCGACCGCATCATCCAGACCGGCCAGGACCCCCGCCGCTTCGTCGAAGACCTGCTCGAGCGACTTCGTGACCTCATCGTGGTCGCCGCGACCACCGACAAGGGCGCGGCCGTGCTGCGCGGCATCCCGGCCGACCAGCTCGAGCGCATGTCCCTGCAGTCGACCTCCTTCGGCCAGGCCGAGCTCTCCCGCGCCGCCGACATCGTCAACGCGGCCCTCACCGAGATGACCGGAGCGACCTCGCCCCGCCTGCACCTCGAGCTGATGGTGGCGCGCATCCTCGTTCCCGCGAGCGACCAGACGGAGCGCGGCTCACTCGCCCGTCTCGAGCGCATCGAGCGCCGCATGGGTGTCGAGGGCGCCGCCGCTCCGGCTGCCGCCGCAGTCGTTGCGCCGGCCGCTGCGCCCACACGCGCACCCGAACCGGCTCGCGCACCGGAACCGATGCGTGCGCCCGAGCCCGTGCCCGCCGTCGAAAAGCCCGCTGCGGTCGTCGCCGAGGCGCCCGCCGCCGAAGCACCCGCCGTCGAGGCTCCTGTCGCAGCGGCGCCGGTCGATGCTCCTGTCGCGGCACCAGCCGCCGCCGGTCCCGTCACCTTCGCGCAGGTGAAGGACTCCTGGCCCGAGATCCTCGAGGTCGTTCGCACCGCGAAGCTCAACGCGTGGATGGTGCTGCAGACCGCGACAGCGCGGGGCTTCCAGGACGACGTGCTCACCGTGTCGTTCGTGAGCGAGAACGACGCCAACAGCTTCAAGCTGCCCAACCCGAGCGGCGACAGCGTGAGCGAGCACCTGCGCAAGGCGATCGTCTCCGTACTCGGTGTGCGGGTCAAGTTCATCGCGCGGGTCGAGGCCCAGGCCGTCGCCCCCAGCGACGAACAGGCTCCCGAGCCCGATGCGCCGGCGACGGATTCCTCCGGCTGGGCCGTCGCGTCGATACCCGAGTCGGAGCCGGTCCCCGGCCCACGGCAGCCGAAGCCCGTCGTTCGCAAGACGGCGGCAGATGCATCCCTCGACAAGAACGGCGAGAAGGCGCGTTACGGCGAATCGGTCGTGCGCGAGATCCTCGGGGCCAGTTTCATCGAAGAGCAGCAGGTCGCGCCGCGGGTTGTTCCCCAGGCGGAAGGCAACTAGCCCGTGTACGAAGGAATCGTCCAGGAGCTCATCGACGAGCTCGGCAAGCTGCCGGGCATCGGGCCGAAGTCGGCGCAGCGCATCGCGTTCCACATCCTGCAGACCGAGAGCGTCGATGTGACCCGCCTCGCCGAAGTGCTCACCGAGATCCGCGACAAGGTGCGCTTCTGCAGCATCTGCGGCAACGTCACGGAGCAGGACACCTGCACCATCTGCCGCGACCCGCGTCGCTCGCCCGCCACCATCTGCGTGGTGGAGGAGGCGAAGGACGTCGTGGCGATCGAGCGCACCCGCGAGTTCCGCGGCCTGTACCACGTGCTCGGCGGCGCCATCAGCCCGATCGACGGCGTCGGTCCCGACGACCTCAGCATCCGCCAGCTGCTCGCGCGCCTCAACGACAGCACGGTCACCGAGGTCATCATCGCGACCAACCCGAACCTCGAGGGCGAGGCGACCGCGACCTACCTGCAGCGCCTGCTCGTGCAGCCCAACCTGCGGGTCACGCGCCTCGCCTCGGGCCTGCCCGTCGGCGGAGACCTCGAGTACGCCGACGAGGTCACCCTCGGCCGGGCCTTCGAGGGCCGGCGCCTGGTCGAGAACTAGCGCTCGGCGAGCAGCCCGGTGCGACTGGCTGGGCGCGTGCCCGGGCGACCGATGCGCGGGCTGCGCCGGGCGTGAATCGCCGCGGGTCTGTGGGCGCGTGGTCTCGCGACGCCCGCGGGTGTCCGGACGTCCGCGTCGGTCGCCAACCCGCGCGCTGAATTCAGTCGCGCGTCATCTCGAGCCAGGCGACCTCATCCGGGTGTGCGGGATGCCACGGCCCCGAGGTCAGCCGCAGCACACAGGCCGACCGTTCCTCATCCACGTCGAGCACAACGCTGACGTGCCCCTCGCACAGCTCGAGCACCCGCTCGCCGAACGCGATGGCGATCGCCACCGCCTCGTAGCACCACGGGTCCGATCCCTTCTCGAGCCGCTGCACGGTCTTGAGCGAGTCGATCGAGACCTGGTTCACAAAGGCCTCGAGCTCGGCGGCAGGAAGTCGCGCCACGAGGTCGGCCGAGGGCTCGCTGAAGTAGGTGCCGCCCGCAACCCGCGCGAGTCCGCCGTCGAGCAGCAGCCGGAGGCGCGCGGGGATCGAGCGCGGGTAGAGCGCAGCGTCATCCACCCATCGCTGCATGTCGTCGTTCGCGGTGATCACGGCGCTCACGATTCGACCCGGGAGAGGAGCAGGAACGGCTCGGTGTCGTACGCCGAGGGCTCGGCGAAGTACTCGGGAACTCCCGGGCGGATACTCCAGAACCGCAGGGTGCAACTGGGCACGGTTCCCTCGTCGTCGCCGGGGAAGAGCTGGGTGCCCTGGTCCAGCGTGATCGCCACGCGTAGCGGCTGGGGAAACGCGTCCGCGGCCATCTCGAGCACGTCCCGACCGAACTGCACGGCGAGCCCCACGCACTGACGCGCCCACGCATCGGAGCCGAGGCCGAGCTTCGCCGAGACAAAATCCTCGACGTGGAGCTTGTTGATGAGCGCCTCGGACCCGACAATGTCCGCGTCGTCGAGCAGGTGCCGGTTCGCGCGCAGGTGGCTCGCGAAGAAGAGTCCGCCGCTCTCGCGGCTGATGCCCCGGCGGAGCAGGGTGCGGAGGGGCCGCGGGTAGCTGTACGCGTCACCGGCCGTGGGGAGCAGGGGGCGCATCCGGTCGTTCGATTCGACAACGTATTCGACGACCATGCCTGCCTCTCGTAACCTCGCGATCGGGGACTGCCGGATTGGCTAAGATCGACCGGTGGGCGCGAAATCTGCGCCGCGAATCGATACTGCCCGGGAGTACCACGTGAGCCTGATCGTACAGAAGTACGGTGGATCCTCCGTCGCTGACGCCGAAGGCCTCAAGCGCGTCGCCAAGCGAATCGTCGAGACCCGCAAGGCCGGCCACGAGGTCGTCGTCGTGGTGAGCGCCATGGGCGACACCACGGACGAGCTGCTCGACCTCGCCGAGAAGGTCGTGCCGGTTCCCGGTGGACGCGAGCTCGACATGCTGCTGAGCGCCGGCGAGCGCATCTCGATGGCGCTGCTCGCCATGGCCATCAAGAGCCTCGGCGTCGAGGCCCGCAGCTACACCGGCAGCCAGGCCGGAATGATTACCGACGCGCAGCACGGTTCCGCTCGCATCGTCGACGTCACTCCGAAGCGCGTGCGCGAGGCTCTCGACCAGGGTGCGGTCGCCATCGTCGCCGGCTTCCAGGGCTTCAACCGCGGCACGGGCGACATCACCACCCTGGGTCGCGGCGGATCCGACACCACCGCCGTCGCGCTCGCCGCAGCGCTCGGGGCCGAGGTCTGCGAGATCTACACGGATGTCGATGGGGTCTTCACCGCGGATCCGCGAGTCGTGGCATCCGCTCGGAAGATCGATCGCATCACGAGCGAAGAGATGCTCGAGCTGGCGGCCGGTGGGGCCAAGGTTTTGTACATCCGCGCCGTCGAGTACGCGCGGCGCCACGGAGTGACGCTGCACGTGCGGTCGTCGTTCAACAACAACGAGGGAACGCTGGTCGTCGCCTCGATCGAGGGAGAGAACGTGGAAGAGCCGATCATCACGGGCGTCGCCGCCGACCTGAGCGAGGCCAAGATCACCGTCGTCGGTGTGCCGGACATCCCGGGCAAGGCCGCGCAGATCTTCACCATCGTCGCGAAGACCAATGCCAACATCGACATGGTCGTGCAGAACGTGTCCACGGCCACGACCGGTCGCACCGACATCTCCTTCACCCTGCCCAAGTCGGACGCACAGGCCGCCCTGACCGCTCTCACGGCCGAGCAGGCCGAGGTCGGCTTCGACTCGCTGCAGCACGACGACCAGATCGGCAAGCTCGCCGTCGTCGGTGCGGGCATGCGCTCGAGCGCCGGCGTCACGGCCCAGCTGTTCACCGCGCTGTTCGAGGCCGGCATCAACATCGAGATGATCTCCACCTCCGAGATCCGCATCTCGGTGGTCACCCGCGCAGACACCGTCAACGAGGCGGTGCGCGTTGTGCACAAGGCGTTCGGGCTGGACGCCGAGACCGAGGCCGTGGTCCACGGCGGAACCGGCCGCTAGAGCCAACCTTCGTCGATCGACTGCCACCGCCCGTAACACGCGGCTGCCCGCCGGTAGAATGGCAACTTCATTCGCCCCAGGGAGTAGCAGCATGAGCGGTGTACGTATCGGTGTCGTCGGAGCAACCGGCCAGGTCGGCGCAGTCGTGCGCACGCTGCTCGAGGAGCGCGACTTCCCGATCGCGGAGATCCGCTTCTTCGCGTCCGCCCGCAGCGCCGGCAGCACTCTTTCTTTCAAGGGTGAGGATGTCGTTGTCGAAGACGCGTCCCTCGCCGACCCGACCGGTCTCGACATCGCCATCTTCTCCGCCGGTGGAGCGACCTCCAAGGCCCAGGCGCCACGCTTTGCGGCCGCGGGTGTGCTCGTGATCGACAACTCCTCCGCGTTCCGCATGGACCCGGATGTGCCGCTCGTCGTGAGCGAGGTCAACCCGCACGCGATCGCCGACGCCCGCAAGGGGATCATCGCCAACCCGAACTGCACCACCATGGCCGCGATGCCGGTGCTCAAGGTGCTGCACGAGGAGGCAGCTCTCGAGCGCCTCATCGTCTCCACCTACCAGGCCGTCTCCGGTGCCGGTCTCGTCGGCGGCGAGGAGCTGTACGCACAGACGAAGGCCGCCATCGAGCAGGACCCGCGCTCGCTCGTGCATGACGGCTCGTCGATCGACTTCGGGGAAGCCGCGACCTTCCCGAAGACGATCGCGTTCGACGTCATCCCGCAGGCGGGAAGCTTCGTCGACGACGGCCTCTTCGAGACCGACGAGGAGAAGAAGCTGCGCAACGAGAGCCGCAAGATCCTCGAGCTTCCCGACCTGCTGGTCAGCGGTCTCTGCGTGCGCGTGCCCGTGTTCAGCGGCCACTCGCTCGCCATCAACGCCGAGTTCGCCTCGCCGCTGTCCGTCGCCCGCGCCAAGGAACTGCTCGCCGACGCCCCGGGCGTTGTGCTGACCGACGTGCCCACACCGCTCGAGGCAGCCGGCAAGGACCCGTCGTACGTCGGGCGCATCCGCCAGGACGAGGGTGTGCCGAACGGTCGCGGCCTCGCGCTGTTCATCTCGAACGACAACCTGCGCAAGGGCGCGGCGCTCAATGCGGTGCAGATCGCGGAGCTCGTCGCCGCTCAGCTCGCGGCGGTGTAGGTCCTACCCACCCAAACCGCCGAGGGTGTCGAATAGCTGACATGAAGCGAACTCTTGCGGCCGCCACCATCCTGCTCGTGGCAGGTCTCGCCGGCTGTGCCAGCCCCGAAGCGACGGGTACCGGTGCGAAGGTCGCGTTCTACGGCGACTCCTACACCCTCGGCACCGGCGCCTCGGGTGACGAGTTCCGCTGGTCGACGATCGTGTCGAAGGCGCGCAACTGGCAGGAGTTCAACCCGAGCGTGAACGGCCTCGGCTTCGTCACCAACCGGGGGACCACCAACGACCTGCCCGACCTCGTGATCGACAATGACCCCGAGATCGTCTTCATCACGATGGGCCTGAACGACAACTTCTCCTACCCCGACGAGGCCGACCTCATCCACGAGACCATTGACGCCGACTTCGAGAAGCTCACCACGGCCCTTCCCGATGCGCGATTCATCGTGGTCGAGCCGTTCTGGTACACCGATGACCGTCCCGAGTCGGTCGAGGTGATCATCGGCTGGGTTCGGGATGCGGCCGAGCGCCACGGCGCCGACTACATCGCCGGCGCCTCGCACTGGATCGAGGGCCACCCGGAGTGGATGGCGCCCGACGGACTTCACCCGAACGACGACGGCTACGCGGAGATGGCAAAGCGCATGGACTCCGAGCTGACGAAACTGGGCCTGCCCGCGGGCGGGTAAAGTTGATGTCGTGAATAAGCCCATCGACGTCGCACTGATTGGTGGCGGCATCATGAGCGCCACGCTCGGCACCATCCTGAAGCAGCTGCAGCCGGATTGGGAGATCCGCATCTTCGAGCGCCTCGACCAGGTCGCGCTCGAGAGCTCCAACCCGTGGAACAACGCGGGCACCGGCCACTCCGCCCTGTGCGAGCTCAACTACACGCCCGAGCGCGCGGACGGCAGCATCGAGATCGCGAGCGCGGTGAAGGTCAATGAGCAGTTCCAGGTCTCGCGCCAGTTCTGGGCCCACCTCGTGGACACGGGCAAGCTGCCCGAACCGTCATCCTTCATCAATGCGACGGCCCACATGAGTTTCGTCTGGGGCGCCGACAACGTGGACTACCTGCGCAGGCGCTTCGAGGCATTGAAGGACCACCCGCTGTTCGGCGGCCTGGAGTACAGCGAAGACGCCGAGGTCATCCGCGGCTGGTCGCCGCTGCTCATCCCCGGTCGCGCCAAGGCGCAGCCGATCGCCGCGACCCGCATCGCCGCGGGCACCGACGTCGACTTCGGCGCCCTCACCCGGCACCTCACTCGCTACCTGACCGACAACGGCGCCGAGTTCACCGGCAACGCCCGCGTCACGAACGTGAAGCGCCGCAAGGACCTCTGGCGCGTGTCGTGGCGCGACGAGGTCGGCCAGACCCCGCACTTCGTCGACGCCCGTTTCGTCTTCGTGGGTGCCGGCGGCTACGCTCTCGGTCTGCTGCAGAAGTCGGGCATCAAGGAGATCCGCGGCTTCGGCGGGTTCCCGGTGAGCGGCGAGTTCCTGCGCACCGACAATCCCGAGGTCGTCGCCCGCCACGTCGCCAAGGTCTACGGCAAGGCCTCCGTCGGTTCACCGCCCATGTCGGTGCCGCACCTCGACCTGCGCGTCGTGGACGGCACACCGAGCCTCATGTTCGGACCGTACGCGGGCTTCAGCCCCAAGTTCCTGAAGACAGGCTCGGTGCTCGACCTATTCGCCTCGATCCGCTGGCACAACCTCGTGCCGATGGTCGCCGCAGGCGCGAGCAATCTCAGCCTGGTCAGGTACCTTCTCGGCCAGCTCGCCGCGAGCAGGAACACCAAGTTCGACGCACTGCGCGAGTTCATGCCGAACGCGGATCCCGCCGACTGGTATCGCATCACAGCGGGCCAGCGCGTGCAGGTGATCAAGAAGGACGCCAAGAAGGGCGGAGTACTGCAGTTCGGCACCGAGGTTGTGGCTTCTGCCGACGGCACCATCGCCGGCCTGCTCGGCGCCTCGCCCGGTGCGTCCACCGCCGTCCCGATCATGCTCGGTCTGCTCGAGAAGTGCTTCCCCGACCGCATCGAAAGCTGGAAACCGGCGCTCAGCGCCATGGTGCCGAGCTACGGAACCCTGCTCTCCGACGACCCGAAGCGCGCCGACGACGTGATGACGAACACGGCCACATCGCTCGGCATCGCCCGCTAGCCCTGATTGACACGGCGCGGGGTTCGGGGTTAGCCTCGATCCTCGTGAAGCTGTAACGACCCTCCGTCCCGCGTCCGAGGCCTTGCCCGGCGGGAATTCTCGATCTCGAGAAGGGGCGTCCCCATGCGCACATCACACATCTCCCTCACCGGCATTTCCCACTCCTTCGGCGACCGCGCGGTCTTCTCCGACCTGTCCCTCGTGGTCGACGGCAGCGAACGACTGGGCCTCATCGGAGAGAACGGCGCGGGCAAGTCGACCCTGCTCGCGATCCTCGCCGGAGAGCTCGAGCCCGACGCCGGGTCGGTATCCCGCGCCGGGAGCACCGGCCTGCTGCGGCAGGAGGTCATCCACGAACCGGGCGATACGGTGGGTGACCTCGTCGAGCGCGCGTTGGCTCCGCTGCGCGCCCTCGAGACCGAGCTGCGGGATGCCGCGGCTCACCTCACCGAGCGCACCGAGTCGGCCGACCTCCGCTACGAGCGCGCTCTCGCCGCCGCCGACGCTGCCGAACTGTGGTCGGTGGACTCGCGTCGCGACAGTCTTCTGGCCGGGCTCGGCGTCGGCGACCTGCCGCTCGACCGCCCGCTGGTCGAGATCTCCGGTGGCCAGCGCAGCCGCGTGGCGCTCGCGGCGCTGCTGCTGTCGCGACCGCACGCCCTCGTGCTCGACGAGCCCACCAACCACCTGGACGACGCGGCGGTGTCCTTCCTGCGCGAGCAGCTGCTCGCCTGGCGCGGTCCGGTGATCTTCGCGAGTCATGACCGGGCGTTCCTCGACGAGGTGGCGACCGCGCTCGTCGACATCGACCCGTCGCGCGGGCGATCGAGCACCGTCACCCGGTTCGGGGGCAGCTACACCGACTACCTCGCGGCGAAGGCCGCCGAGCGCTCGCGCTGGGAGGCGCAGTTCGCCGCGGAGGTGCAGGAGCTGGACGACCTCGAGCACGCTGTCGCCGTGACCTCGCGGGAGATCGCCCACGATCGGCCCTGGCGCGACAACGACAGGATGGCCAAGGGACTGAAGAAGAACACGATCGAGGGGCAGATCAGCAGACGAGTCCGGAATGCGCGGGGGCGCCTCGACGAGCTACGGGAGTACCGCGTGGCGCGGCCCACGGAGGTGCTGAGCTTTGCGGGCATCCCGTCGGGTTCTC
>Ga0247736_10000393_pt1 | contig 14948 bp, 16 predicted proteins | sample UWRJL193509B2_FD_180935 | JGI IMG/M metagenome (GOLD analysis project Ga0247736, IMG submission 180935) | Plant litter microbial communities from Arlington Agricultural Research Station in Wisconsin, United States - UWRJ-L193-509B-2 | ecosystem: Environmental > Terrestrial > Plant litter >...
ATTGCTGACGAACACTGGAGACGTCGCATAGTTCGGCCTAGTGCACCACCCTGCTAAGGTGGAGAGGGGTTTAAACTCCTCCGTGGGTTCAAATCCCACCGTCTCCGCACTTGTGCGAATAGCGCGAAAAAGCCCCGCGATCCTCGGATCGGCGGGGCTTTTTCGCGCTTGTCAGTTTTCTAGACGGACGGTTCGTCCTCGGCGGCGACTCCGTCGGTTCCCCAGTCCGGCAGCGATGGATTCGGATCTCTTCGGGCAGCCTCATCCGACTCAGGGTCGGGCACGTCGGTGTTACCGTTCAGGTTCTCGCCCACGCCACGGATGGATTCGACAGCGTCGCCGAGCTCCTGGTCGGCCGCCGCTGATCTCTCGTTACTCATTGATTTCTCCTGCCGCGATGGCGTCTGCGTACTTGCGGATGTCGGGTCCGGGTTCATAGTCGATGAACCGGGTCTTGAGTCGGGCGTTGAGTTGTTCGAACGCCTCGTCCGACTCGATCCCCGGGGTTTCGCTCACGATCTCGAGCACTGCTTCTCGCAGCACCCGGTCGGAGTCGTCGAGGATCTTTGCCCTGGCTTCGTCATTCCAGCGAATATCGGTCATGACGCGAAACTACGTGCGGCCACCGTGGTCCGCAACGGGCTCGCCATTGCTCCCGGGAGCATCCCAGCCTCAGGACGTGCGACATCAGCCCTGACCGCTAGCCCTGTCCACTGACGCTATTCGCCTTGATCGTCAGCACAATGCGCTGCTGGTCACGCCCGCCATACCAGGGGTAGGGCTGCCCGGTGTATTTCTGTGACAGCGCCTCGATACTCTCGACACCGCCATCAGTCGTCATCGAGATCACCTCGCCGCGCACCTGGATGTAGCGGAAAGGGTTCTCGGGATCCTGGACCGCGAGCGCAACGCGTGGGTCGCGCTCGACATTTCTGACCTTGACGAAACCGACGACCGTGTTGATGATCACGTGCTCGCCGTCGGTGCCGACCCAGGTCTCGGTCACCTGCGGAGAGCCATCAGCCATGAGGGTGGTGAAAAAGCACGGGCTCGGCTTGTTGAGCAAGTCGAGCAGATTGTCGGGCAGGGTCATCGGGTCTCCTCGGGCAGGCACGGGGCGTGCGCTCTGAAACGATTCTCCCGTGCCGCAGTGATCGGCTCGGCTGGCTATCAGGTTGGCCTGCCGCATGCGGGCGATCGCGGGCGACGCCATAACTGCGATGCTGGACCCATGACGCTCGCCCGGATCATCATCCTGTTCCTCGTAGCCGCCGTCGCCGAGATCGGCGGTGCCTGGCTGATCTGGCAGGCGATTCGTGAGAACCGCGGGTGGTGGTTCGCGCTCTTGGGCATCGTCGCGTTGGGTGCATACGGTTTTGTCGCGGCGTTCCAGCCCGATGCTAACTTCGGCAGGGTGCTCGCGGCGTACGGCGGTGTATTCGTCGCTGGGTCTCTCGCGTGGGGCATCGTCGTCGACGGTTTCAAGCCGACCATGTGGGATTACATCGGGTCAGTCGTGTGTCTCGTCGGGGCCGGCATCATCATCGTCGCGCCGATCCTTACCGGCGCGAACGCGGCGGACGAGCACTAGCCGCGCGCCCCTCAGTTGACGAGGGGCGCGCGCCTCTCAATTGGAGCCGAGAAGAGCGGTGATCTTCGCGTAGAAGGCAGCCGGGTCGCCAGCGAGCGAGGCCTTGACCATGGCTGTCCAGTCATCGACGATGACCTCGATCGAGCCGGAGGCCAGGCCGTCGAACGCTGCGCGGGCTACGTCGCGCGGGTCGATCTTCGGGCCGTCGTAGCTCGCCATGATGTCGGTGTCAGCGGCCCCGAGGAGGACGCCCTGCACAAGAGTGCCCTGGGCCGCGAGCTCGAGGCGCACGCCGTTGGTCATGTTCCACTCGGCGGCTTTTGCCGCCGCGTAGCCACCGGCGCCGGGGCTCGCGAACCACGACAGTGCCGACAGCACGTTGACGATCGCCCCGCCCCCGTTCTTCGCCAGGGTCGGGGCGAACTCGCGGATGACGTCGAGGGTTCCCCAGAAGTGGGTGTCCAGTTCGCGGCGGAGCTCTGACAGCTCGCCGGTGACCAGTCCGGCTCCGGTCGAGATGCCAGCGTTGTTGACCAGCAACGTCACATCCCCCGCCGTTGCCGCGGCTGAAACGACCGAGTCGTGGTCGAGCAGGTCGAGGCGCACCGGCACGACCCGGGCGTCGTCGAAATCGAGGGTCTCGGGGCGCCGTGCCGTTGCATAGACCTTGGCGGCGCCGCGGTCGAGGAGTTCCAGAACGAACTGCCTGCCGATACCCCGGTTTGCTCCGGTAACGAGGGCGACCTGGTTCGTGATGTTCATGCGTGTGTGCTTCCTACTCGGGAGTTCCGCGGGTCGAGTGCGACCCGCATCGGCTACGCTAAACCTTGACGTTGACGTCAAGGGCAAGTCCAGCGAGCTATTCGCACGAATCCAGGAGAAAGCATGCGCATCGGCGACATTGCACAGCGGGCGGGCGTCAGCACGCGCGCCCTGCGTTATTACGAGGAACAGAGTCTGCTCGCGTCGGAGCGCACGATCACCGGCCAGCGCATCTACCCGGAATCTGCTGTCGAGCGGGTGCAGCTCATCCAGCAGTTCTTCACCGCCGGGCTCGCCAGCCGCACGATCCTGCAGCTGTTGCCGTGCGTCGATTCGGGGCACGCTTCGCCCGAGGTCTTCGCGATGCTCGAGTCCGAGCGGACGCGCATCACCACAGCCATGGCCGACCTTGCTGCGGCACGCGATGCGCTCGACCGCATGATCGACATCGCGCATCACCCCACTCCCGAGCACTGCCCGGCACTCCGTCACCCCGGGTGGGAGGCGCGTGAAGCGGGCACCGAACTCGCCACCCGATCGGTGGCGTGAGGGCGCACTTGTGACGAGACTCCTGCTGATCAGCGACACCCACCTGCCCAAGCGGGCGAAGGTGCTGCCTGCAGAAGTGTGGGCCGAGGTCGACCGGGCGGATGCCGTGCTGCACGCGGGCGACTGGGTGACTGCTTCGCTGCTGGACGAGCTGCAGGAAAGAGCGAAACGCGTCGTCGGCGTCTACGGCAACAACGATGGTGACGACCTGCGCTCCCGACTGCCGGAGATCGCCCATTTCGAGTTCGACGGCATCCGGTTCGCGATGATCCATGAAACGGGCCCGGCCACCAAACGGGAAGAGCGCATGGACGCGCAGTTCCCTGACGCTGACGTCGTCATCTTCGGCCACAGCCACATTCCGTGGGACTCGGTCACGCCAGGCGGTCGCCGGCTGCTGAACCCCGGGTCGCCGACCGACCGCCGCCGGCAGCCCGCGTGCACCTACATGATCGTCGAGACGCAGGGAACGTCGGTCTCGGTGCAGCTCATTGCGGTGCCTGCGCGTTGACCTGAATGGCTGACGGCACCAGCACCCAGGCACCGTGGCGCAGCACACTGTAACGGGTGTCGCAAGGGCCGGATGGCGAACGTTTTCATCACTTAGCCTGATCAGGCTGCCGGCGCGCTCGAACTACCGAATGGATGAACCTTGTACCGACTCATTGGCGACAATCACACCCTGGGCGGACTGCCGTTCTCAGCTCAGGTCTTCTTGCGTTCTCTCGAGGGGGTGCGCAGGAATCTGGCGCGAGACGCAGGGCTCTCCGGCGTCGAATTGCGCGCGTTGGCGCGCGTGGCAGAAGACACCGGAATCACCACCTCAGCCTTGACGGAACACCTCGAGATGTCTGAAGCCGCAACAGGCAGCGTTGTCGAGGCACTGGTCAAGAAGGGGCTCCTGAACAAACCAGCCAGCAACTCGCGACTCGATGATGCAGAGTTCCGGCTGACGGAGTCGGGCCACGCGGCCATGGAGCGGGTCTACCTCGAGTTCCAGGACGCCATCACCAAGGCCGCCGACAGCCTCGACGACGAGCGGCGATTCGCCTTCGACTCGGCACTGCTCAAAATGGCGCGAAAACTCGATGCCGCGGCATCCACGCCACGCGAACTGGACACCTAGCCCGCTGGGCCCCGTTGGCCGAATCAGGCGAAAGGCCCGCTCGGCGGAAAGTCGACGTCGAGTTCATCCATCTTGGGAAAGGATTCGATATCGTCGGCCTTCTCGGCGACAGCCTTACCGCCGATTGCCGGAAAATCCGGGATGGGGAACTTCGTCAGTTCGTCAGCCTCGCTGATTACCCCGTCGATGTCGTCGATCGTGAACTGCGTTGTCGTGTTCAGCAGGAGGGTGCGCGAACCGATAGTGCCGTTCTCTTCCTGCACGGGAACATCGACGGCGACTGCGGTCTTGACCCGGCTGACGACGGTGGTGTACTCGAGCAGCGCCCGCGCCACCTCGGTGCCGGTTGCGAAGGCAACGCCCGCGTAGGTGATTCGCTTCATCCGTTCACCGTACCCGGGCGACGGCGGCTCATTCTGCCCGGAAAAGATACCTGAGTGAATTTGGGTGATTTGTTCAGGAACGGCGCGGGGCTTACCATTCGAATCGACCACCCTATCGAAGGATGAACATGGGCTATCTGGCGTACGACAACCGGACCATAGAGTTCGACGACCGCGTGCTCGCTCACATCCAGATCGTGATCGTGCAGAAGTTGCGCCGACGCGAGGGCTTCTTGATGTCGTGGCGAGACGGCAATGAGATCGGTGACGGACGCAGCTCCATCTGGTTGAGCTCTGAGATTCCCCTTTTCTTCAAGTTCTCTGGTGGACAGCCGCCCCAGATAAACATGGCCTGGATCGCGGCGCTGAACTTGTCGGCCAACAGCTCGCGAGGGCTGATCGTTTCAGGAGAGAACGACGCTCAGCAGCCCAAGGTCGTCACCAGACACTCGGACTAGCAGGCGCGGGCCACTACCCGGGTGCTTGGGCCGAGCAACTCGGCACTCAATGTCACCGTCGGATCACTGTCCATGCCCGGCATGCCAGTCTTCGTCGTCGAAATCGAACAGCCCCAGATTCAGACAACGCCAGAAGTGCCGAGAAATGTGCCGATGACGAAAGTGGCTGCCAGTGCGAGCGCCCCTCCGATGACGACGCGGAGTGTGGGGCGAAGCCAGGGGCTTCCGCCGATCCGGGCACTTGTCGCGCCGGTGATCGCGAGGGCGACCAGCACGGCTGCGAACGTCACTGGTACACGCAGGTGTTCCGGCGGCAGGAGTATTGCCAGCATCGGGAGCAGTGCACCGATGAAGAAAGCGAGCGCTGATGCCCCGGCCGCCTGCCACGGGCTGACGACGTCCTCTTCGTTGATGCCGAGCTCGGCTTCGAGGTGCGCGCTCAAGGCGTCGTTCGCGGTGAGTTCCAGCGCGACCTGCCGGGCAGTGGCGGGCGCAAGGCCCTTCTGCTCGTAGAGCTGGGCGAGTTCGGCGAGCTCCTCCTCCGGCATCGATGCCAACTCGATGCGTTCCTTGGCGATAAGTGCGCGCTGGCTGTCGCGCTGACTGCTGACCGACACGTATTCGCCGAGTGCCATCGAAATGGCACCTCCGACGAGACCGGCGGTTCCGGCGGTGACGATAGGGGCGATCGCAGATGTCGCGCCGGCGACCCCGACCACGATTGCCGCAACCGAGACGATTCCGTCATTCGCTCCGAGTACGCCGGCACGGAGCCAGTTCAACCGGCCCGCTATGCCGGAGCCATGTGGTTCGTTCGGGTGTGCCGAAGCTGCTGGCAGTGCGCTCATAGCGCAAGCAAAGCACTCCAGACCTGATTCGCCTAAGCAGGTAAGGCTGTGCGCCGCCCACGGGGCTGCTGGGCGAAGGCGGCCAGCGCGCGGGGAGATGGACGAAAATCGCGAGCGGTGGCAAGGTCGAAGGATGACCCGCTATGCGATCGACAACGCCACGGTCCTGCGCCTGCTCGAAGAGAACGTGACCCCACATGCCCGGCACCAGCTCGTCGCGCCGGCTGTCGTGCGCTCGGAAGTGCTCGCCACTCTGTTCGCGGCCGTGCGTTCCGGCACCCTCTCAGAGAAAGAGGCACGTCTGCGGCTCGAGCGTCTTGCCGAACTGAAGATGCGATTGCTCGGCGACCGCGTTTCGCGGGTGACCGCCTGGAAGATCGCTATGGATGCCGGATGGCCGCAGATCGGACTGGCCGAGTACCTCGCGGTGGCGGTGCTCCAGTCCGACGCGCTCGTGACCGAGGACGGGCGACTAGTTGCTGCGGCTGCCCACCGGATTCCGATTGCACGGTACGACGATTTGTTTGCCTGACGCGCTGGCCTGTTCCAAGCAAGGTCCCAGCCTCGGCCGCTCGTTGGGAACATCCGGAGGACCGCGGAGTAGTCTCGCGCCATGACCACTCCAGAGAACGACGCCACCCCACCCACCGAAGCCCCCGACGGTTCGACCAACATCACCGAGGAGCAGAAAGAGTGGACCGAGCAGCTCGGTGACGGCTCTGAGACCGACGCGCCTGAGCCGAACAAGGACACCGACACCGTCTCGGGTGGAGAACCCGACGACAAGTAGTCAGCCCAGGCCCCGGTCCGATCGAAAAGAATTGCCTACCCCCATTTAGGGGGCCCGGAGTAGGCTGCGGAACATCTCGTAGAACAAAGATGTTTCGGAGGTCATTCCATGCACGTTCAGGCACCCCCGGCAAATCGAAGCCGGGCTCGCAGGATCATCGGATGCGCGGTTGCCATAACCGCCCTCATCGCCGGACCGGCAGTCGTGCCGGTTGCCGCGGCCGCAGACGATCCGCCATGGATGGACACCTCGCTCACCTCGAACGAGCGGGCAGCGGTCCTCCTGGCTGCCATGACGCTCGAAGAGAAGGTCGAGCTCATGACCGGCAACCAGGGCGACGCGCCGACCGCCTATTACAACGCCCCGATCGAGCGGCTCGGAATCCCGGCGCTGCGGATGGCGGATGCCGGCGCGGGAATCGCAGACCGCGGCTGGACGCTCCCGGCAACGGGCGGCAGTGCAACGGCCATGCCATCGGGTGAGGCCCTAGCCGCTACCTTCAATCCTGCGCTCTCGACGAGGTACGCCCGGGTGGTCGCCGACGAGGCGAAGCAGACCGGCCACAACCTGCTGCTCGGGCCCAATGCCGACATCATCCGCACACCGTGGTGGGGGCGCATCGCCGAGACGGAGAGCGAAGACACGCTGCTCACGACCTCGATCACCACGCCGTACGTCAAAGCGGTGCAGGCGCGAGACGTGATCGCCGACCTCAAGCACTACGTCGCCTACAACCAGGAGACCAACCGCGGTAACGGCCAGGATTCGGTCGTGAGCGAGCGTGCGCTGCAAGAGGTCTACATACCGCCGTATGCCGACGCGATCAGCAAGGCGAAGCTCGGCTCGATCATGTGCTCGTTCAACAAGATCAACGGCACGTTCTCGTGCGAGAACGACTACACGCTCGATGAGATCCTGCGTGACCAGCTCGGATTCAGCGGGTTCGTGATCACCGACTTCGGCGCAATCCACAGCACCGAGGGATCGATCGAGGCCGGAACCGACATGGAGACCGGAACCGCCGCGTTCTACGACGGTGTGCTGCTGTCGGCAGTGCAGGGCGGCCAGATTCCCGAGAGCCTGGTGAACCAGTCGGTTCGCCGCATCCTGCGCACGATGTTCCGCATCGGTCTCTTCGATAACGACTACACCGCGACCGCCATCCCGGTCGCGGCCCACGGCCGGGTCGCGCGCTCGGTGCAGGACCAGGCGGTGACCCTGCTCAAGAACGACAACCGCACCCTGCCGCTGCGCGCGCGGTCGATCGACCGGATCGCCGTGATCGGTGCGGACGCGACGACAACGGCGGCCGCCGGGGGAGCCTCTCATGTCACGCCGACGTACAAGGTTCCGCTGCTCAGCGGCATCCGTTCGGCTGTGCGACCAGGAACCGTGGTCACCTATTCGGCGGGCAATGACTTCGTGAATGGTGCGAACATGATCGAGTCGCCGGCCATGACCGCTGTGCCGTCGTCGGTGCTGAGCCCCGCCTCGGGAAGCGGTTCGGGACTCACTGCCCAGTACTGGGACAACACCACGTTCACCGGTGACCCGGGCCTGACGCGGCTCGAACCCCAGGTCAACTACGACACCGGGTTCATCGGCGGCCAGCCCGCGTTCACCACCCTCTACGCGTCGCAGGTCGAGCCGACCCCGGCGCTCGCCAATCCGCTCGGCAGCGCGCAGTCGGTGAAGTACGTCGGAACCCTGACCGCTCCGCGCACCGGCGATTACCGCTTGTCACTGACCGGCTGGGGCGACGCCTCGCTGTTCGTCGACGACGTGGAGGTCGCCACGATGAACGGTGTGGACGGGCAGCGGGTGACCGCCACCAGCGACCCGATCACCCTGTCGGCGAGGCAACAGGTCGACATCCGGATCGAGTACTCGGCGAATCATGCCCTCAACAGTCTCGAACCGGGCACGCTGCTGCTGCAGTGGTCGACGCCGTCGAACACGCGCTCGCCTGCCCTGGTGAAGGCGGTCGCCGCTGCCGCCGCTTCGGATGTCGCCGTCGTCTACGTGCGCACCTACGAGAGCGAGCAGCGAGACCGCGTTTCGCTCAAGCTGCCGCAGAGCGCTGACCGCCTCATCGCGGCCGTGCGGGCCGCGAACCCGCGCACGGTCGTCGTGCTCGCGAGCGCTGGCCCCGTGACCATGCCCTGGCTGTCATCGACCCCGGCGGTGGTGCAGAGCTACTTCGGCGGGCAAGAAGAAGGCAACAGCATCGCACGTGTGTTGTTCGGCACGGTCAACCCGTCCGGGCACCTGCCGATCACCTACCCACGAAGCGAGACTGCCGTTCCGTCGACGGTCGCCAACCCGTGGGATGACGAGACCAACCCCGTCGTCGACTACGCGGACGACATCAACGTCGGCTACAAGGCCTATCTCGCCGAGGGCGTCAGGCCGCTCTTCCCGTTCGGATACGGGCTGTCGTACTCGACGTTCTCCTGGAACCGCTTCACCGTCAGCAACCTGAACTCGGCGAACGATGCATCCGTCGCTCGCGTGAAGCTGGTGGTGCGCAACACGAGTTCCGTTCGCGGAAGCGAGGTCGTTCAGGTCTACGCCGGCGAGTTGCCGACGCCCGAAGCGACATCGCCGAAGCGGCTGGCCGGGTTCGCGAAGGTGACTCTCGGCCCGGGAGAGCGGCGCACGGTGACCATACCGCTCGACCGTTCGGCTTTCAGCTACTGGGACACCGAGACGGATGCCTGGCTCACCCCGCGGGGAACCGTGCCGATCTACGTCGGGCGCTCCGCCACTGATGCGGTGTTCACCGGGTCGATCCGGGTGCGCTGATGAGAACGCGCCCGCCGTGTCACGACGCGGCGGGCGCGCGGCGCAGCCCGTGCCGCAACGCGATGATCACGAGTTGGGCGCGCGAGTGGGCGGAGAGCTTCACCATCGCGCGGTTGACGTGGGTCTTGACCGTCGCGCGTGAGATCGACAGCGACGTCGCGATCTGCTCGTTGCTCATCCCCTCGGCGACAAGCACCAGGATTCCGCGCTCGCGCGGGGTGAGGGAATCGAGATCTTCGGCTTCGGTGCCGGCATCGCCCGACGACTCGACGAAACGGGTGATCAGGGCATGGGCAGCCCGCGGCGAGAGCAGCGCTTCCCCGCGCGCCACCGCGCGGATGGCGGCGAAGATCTCGGCGGGCTCGCTCGCCTTGCCGATGAATCCGCTCGCACCGGCCCGGATCGACTTCACCACGTTCTCTTCGTCTTCGAAGGTGGTCAGCATGAGCACGCGGGTTGCCGTGAGTGACGGCTCGGCACGGATCAGCTGGCAGGCGCGGATGCCGTCGACATCGGGCATCCTGATGTCGAGGATCACGACATCCGGCGTTGTACGAACGGCCGCGGCGACGGCGGACCGTCCGTCTGGCGCCGAAGCCACGAGCTGAAGGTCGGGCTCCTGTTCGATCAACCGGGAGAGAGCCGACCTGATGAGCGGCTGGTCGTCGGCCAGCACGACCGAGATCACAGCGGTCCCGCGATCATCGGGGCGCCCCGATCGTGGCGGGCAGCATCGCTTCGACCCGGAAGCGGTGCGATTCGAGTTCGGCGCGGAACTCGCCCCGGGCTGCGGCGACGGCCTCTGCCATCCCGGCCAGGCCGTGTCCGGGTTCAGCCTGCCCGTTCGCGGCGGGAACATCGTTGGTCACGATGATCCTCACGTCATCGGCGTGGTCGATCCGCACCTGCGTCGTTCCCTGCGGATCGCCGTGTTTGAGGGCGTTGGTCAGCGCCTCGAGAATCAACCGGTATCCGAGGGCCGACGTCATGGACTCGACCGCCGACTCCGTTCCAGATTCGGCGAACTCGATCCGCATCCCGCTCAGTCTCAGGCGTTCGATCAGTTGCGGCACGTCGGCGAGGCTCTGCCGCGCCTCGGTCGGGCGTCCGGAACGCAGGTCGCTGAGCAGGTCACGGATCTGCGAGATCGTCTCGCGTGATGCCGTCTGGATCAGCATGAGGGACCGGCCGGCTTCCTCGACATCGGCGGGCAGTGCCCGAAGGCCTACACCCGCGTTGAGGTTGATCACCGCGATCTGGTGGGCAAGGGTGTCGTGCAGGTCGCGCGCGGTGCGCAGGCGTTCCTCGGCGAGCTGCCGGGCGATCTCCGCGTCGCGGGTCGCTTCGACGAGCAGGACCCGTTCCGCGCTGGCTGCGACCAGGCGGTCGCGCGATCGGATGGCGAGGCTGATTCCGACGGAGAGGCCGGTCGCCGCGAGAAGGGCAGCAGAGGTCGTCGTCAGGAACCGCCAGCCTTCGGTCGAGGCGAATGCGACGAGTTCGACGACGAGAGCCGGAAGGGTCACTGCGACGGCGAGCCGCGTCTCGAGGTAACGGAAGCCGGAGAAGACGCAGACCGCCCAGGCGATGTGGCTTCCGAGCGGCGTCAGGCCGGTGAGGTCCGCCGCGACATCGATGAGGGCCGCCGCCACGATGGCGACGTGCGGTGCTCGACGGCGCAGCAGCACGACTACGAATACCAGCACGCCGGCAGCCCACTGGCCGAGGCTGGCGAAGCTGTCGCCGAAATAGCCGATGTCATCGGAACGCAAGGCGGTGAGCGCACCGACGCCAGCCGCGAGGGCAGCGTCTGCGAGTGACGGGGACCTCGGGGATCCCGGCCGTCGAACGTCATCGTCCATGATGGTCATCATGGTGCCTCGCCCTCGCTTCGGCAACTCCCGCCTACCGCGATCGCAGTAGGCGCAATACCGCGCCGAGCCGATGTGTGGCCGGAATCGCCCATGGTGTACTTACCGAGCCGGTTGAAAGGATTCAATCGGCTCAGACAATGTCGTCGAAAGGTTCACCATGCTCCCATCCCGGAAGCTTGCGGCCGCCGTCACCGTCTGCGCTCTAGCCCTCACCGGCGTAGGTAGCGCAGCACTCGGAACCGCTTCAGCCGCCGTCCCAGAAAAGGGGCCAGCGCTCCTTGATACCCATCTCACCGCGGCGAGCTTCGCCGATCCTGGTGCGACCGACCAGGTGTGGGTGCGCTGGACGCTCTCTGCAGATGTCTCGAATTCGCAGCTGCGTGAAGAGCTGCAGGGCATGAAGGATGCCAACATCTCCGGTGCCGAGATCGGCCAGGGCTACTACCCCTCGGCCAGCCAGTTGCGTGTCATCTACGAAAAGGCCAACCAGCTCGGCATCACGATCAGCCTGAGCCACGGTCCCGTCGCAAACCCGACCGGCTTCTCGATCGACGACGACCAGGCTCGTAAGAAACTCGTTTACGGCATGGCTCTCGTGAACGGCGGCGACACCTTCACCGGCGCCATCCCAGCGGCGACGCCCGCGGTCACCAACCGCACCACGATCGTCAAAGTCCTCGCCTACAAGTGCGTCGGAACTTGCTCCACCACGGTTACCAGCACGCTCGACCAGTCGTCGGTCATCGACCTCACTTCGCAGCTGACCGGCAAGAACACCGCTGGCATCCAGGGCGGCTCGACCGCCGGATCCCTCAACTGGACGGCTCCGGCCGGCAGCCAGTGGGCGCTGCTCTCGTTCTACAGCACCGGAAACCTCGCCCAGCCCGACCTGCTCACCGAAGAGGGCACCAAGGTGCTGACCGACAACATGGATGTCGAGTTCGCGCCGATCAAAGACCTGCTGATCGAGAACGGCGGGGATCTCTTCTACGACTCGCACTCCTCCGACCGGGGCTCACCGACCGACACCTGGAGCAACACCATGTCGGCCGACTTCAAAGAAGAGAAGGGCTACGCCATCGAGCCGTACCTTCCGCTTCTCGTGAATCGTGCCGCATCCGGATTCGGGGCAGCGCCTCTCGCGTTCGCCTTCACCGATTCGTCCACGGCGACGAAAGTGCGCAACGACTTCTATGACGCCCGCACCACGCTCTGGGTCGACAACCAGGTGCTGCCGCTGCAGCAGTGGGCAGACAAGTACAACCAGCTCGTGCGCATCCAGCCCTACGGCGAGAACGGCTCGGCCGTAGACGCAATCACCGGTGCCGCGTACTCCGACAAGACCGAGAACGAGACCCTCTGGGCCGGTGACTTGGTCGACCAGTACCTTCCCGAAGCATCCGCGAACCACATGACCGGTCGCAACTGGTATTCGATCGAGGGAAGCGCGGCGCTGAACAATGCCTACGCGATGACCTGGCAAGACCAGGTGACGCACATGAACAAAGCTTTCGCGGGTGGTGTGACGAAGCTGATCTACCACATCTACCCGTCTGAGAGCAGCTCGACCTCGAAGTGGCCCGGCTACTCGCTGTTCCCGAACAGCTTCGGTGATTCGTGGGGACCGCGCTCGCCGCTGTGGGCCGACGCTCCCGAGGTCAACGACTACTTCGCGCGCAGCCAGCAGGTTCTGACGCAGGGTAACGCTCGAACCGACGTCGCTGTCTACATGCAGAACTACGTCTACCCGCAGCCGTACTCGATGAACAACCTGCAGTTCTGGTCGGATCCGTCGCTCGAACGCGCCGGTTTCACCCGGGACTACCTGAACCCGACCCTGCTCGACCTGCCGAATGCTGTCGTCAGCAACGGTGTGCTCGCCGAAGACGGCCCGGGCTACAAGGCGTTCATCTTCGACAGCACCCAGCTGCCGTCGACCGCCCCCTCGGCGAGCACGGTGACGGTGGATGTTGCCCGCAAGCTGCTCGAGTTCGCTCGCGCCGGTCTTCCAGTCGTCATCGTCGGCACGGCCCCGGTCAGTTCCCCCGGCCTCAGCGCTACCGCCGACGCCAAGGTGCAGTCGCTCGTCGCCCAGCTTCTCGACAACGAGAACACCCACGTGGTGGCGAACGAAGCCGCGGTTCCCGCACTGCTCGCCGACCTCGGACTCGAACCTGCCGCGAAGCCGGTCGAAGCCGGTCCGGTGCTCTCGGTGCACCGCCAGGACGACGACACCGACTTCTACTGGCTCTACAACCAGGGCAGTGTCATCAGTGCGGGTGAGCCGGCGACGAGCTTCGACCCCGGAGTGGGAACCCCGATCAGCACGGAGTTCACGCTCACCGGCGACGGAGTGCCCTACTCGCTCGACCCGTGGAATGGTGAAGTCACCCCGATCCTGAACTACACCCGCGAAGGTGACACGGTGACTGTGCCAGTCGAACTCGATGGTGAAGACACCACGGTCATCGCGCTGACCACCGCGCCCGAGCGGTTCGATTCCGGAGGTGCACCCGTGCACGTCGTGTCGACCACGGCCGACTCGCTGGTGACGCAGGGCGGCAAGGTCTTCATCCGTGACTCGGAGCCGGGTACCTACGCCACGACACTGAGTGATGGGCACGTCGTGCACACCACGATCGGCGCATCGCCGGCCACGGTCAACCTGACGAACGTCGACTGGGCGCTCCAGGCGCAGACCTGGGGGCCGGCGGCAACGTACGGCACCACGGGTACTGCCGGTGCGGCCACCGCGCTCGCCACCGTCGATGTGGACCTCGAAGGACTCGCCTCCTGGCCGTCGATCCCGGCTCTCGCCGACGCATCCGGAATCGGCACCTACAGCACGACCTTCGACCTGCCGGACGACTGGTCGAGCGACGCGGGCACGGTTCTCGATCTCGGTGAGGTGATGGACTCGTTCACCGTGACGATCAACGGCACCGAACTGCCGTTCGTGAACCAGCTGCGCGCGAGTGCCGATGTGACCTCGTACCTGCAGGCTGGCGAGAACACCATTTCGGTTCGCGTGACGACGACGCTGCGCAACAAGTTGCGCACCCTCGACACGACGATCGGAAGCAGGCCGCGCCAGCAGTACGGTCTCATCGGACCGGTCACGCTGACTTCGGTGGCCCAGGGTGAAGTCGCGCTGAGCGGGGACGCTCCGTCGATCACCACGCAGCCGACGGACGAGGTCATCACGACCGCGGGGTCGTCGGTTACTCTCACCGCCGCGGCTTCGTCTGACGCCCCGTACACGGTCGCCTGGCAGAAGAGCACCGACAACGGTGCGACCTGGGTCGACATCGAAGGTGCGACGTCGCCGTCTCTCACGGTCACGGCCGACGTGTCGGGTGTGCTCTACCGGGCGGCCTTCACCAACGACTGGGGCACCACGACGACGGATGCCACCCGCGTGCTGTTGCGCGGAGCACCGGTCGTGACGACCCAGCCGGCCTCGATGGTGTCTCGCGTTGCGGGCACCAGCGGAGCGACTGTCGAGCTGACCGCGAAGGCCAGTGGGGTTCCGACCCCGTCGATCCAGTGGCAGCGCAGCGCCGATGCCGGGCACACCTGGAAGAACGTCGCCGGAGCCACCGAGTCGACGATCTCGGTGACCGAGAAGCCGAACTCGCCCGCAGTGCGGTTCCGCGCGAAGTTCACCAACGAGCTCGGCAGCGTCTACAGCGCGACGAGCAAGGTCTCGGTGAAGCTCAAGACGACCGCCGCAGTATCGCTGTCGAACGGCGCAGCCACCGG
>Ga0247736_10000394_pt1 | contig 14947 bp, 15 predicted proteins | sample UWRJL193509B2_FD_180935 | JGI IMG/M metagenome (GOLD analysis project Ga0247736, IMG submission 180935) | Plant litter microbial communities from Arlington Agricultural Research Station in Wisconsin, United States - UWRJ-L193-509B-2 | ecosystem: Environmental > Terrestrial > Plant litter >...
GCGGCTTCCTGCCGCAGATAGGCGGACAGGTTGCGCAGCACCCGCACCAGCTCGCTGCCGCCGACCTCGCGTGACATCCGCAGGGTCTCGAGAATGCGATCCGCGACCGGGTCGGCGAGGCGCGCCTTGAGCCGGTCGAGGCAGAGGCCGAAGTTGCCGGTCGAGCGGTAGTCGGCCTCGAACAGCACAAATGCGGCGCGCGTGGCGGGTGGACCAGACCTTGAGAGCGTCACGACGCTGTCGGGCAAGGCGATTCCCGACCGCACCGCCGAGACGAGGTGGTCCACGACATCCGGCCAGACCACCAGCGTCGCCCGGCGCCGGGCCCGAGCCCGCGCAACGACCAGAACCGCCGGAAGCACGAGCCCGGCCAGCGCAGCGGCGAGCGCCAACGCGGCCACCGGAACGAGCGCGAACACGAGGCTGCCGGTCGCCGCCGCGAGAACGACAGATGCCACTGCGAAAGTCAGCGCAGAGACCTGCGGCAAACCGGCTTGTAGAAGGCGGTCCCTCACCAGTGCGGCCGTGCCACCGCGTCGCGAGTCGTCGTCGCCGGTCGCCGGCCAGAGTCGCGGAGAGACCATGAGTAGCAGCCCGACTCCCAGCAGCGCCCCGAGCGCGATAGTCACGAGACACGCTCCCGCAGCACGATCGCCGGGTCGAGCCCGGCCGCCGCGAACTTGGTGAGCCGAGTCGGGTAGCCGCCGGTGGGTTCGAGCAGTCCTCCGTCGAGAGCGAAGATGGTGCTCGTCTCGATGATGGACCCGCTCACGTGGCCGCTCGGCGTGATGATCTCCGACACCCGCCGCTTGCCACCGCGCAGCAGTTCGCAATGCACGACGACGTCGATGCAGGTGGCAACCGTGGGCACCACGAATTCGGAGTCGATGTTGCGCCCGGCGAGCAGTGGAAGGGTGCAGAGCTTGCCGAGGGCCTCCCGCGCACTGTTGGCGTGGATGCTCGACATCCCCGGAATTCCGCTGTTGAGAGCGATGAGAAGGTCGAGCGATTCCGCCTCGCGAACTTCGCCGACGATCAGGCGGTCGGGCCGCATCCGCAAGGCCTCTTTGATGAGCCGGCGCAGGGTGATCTCTCCTCCGCCCTCGAGACTGGGCCCGCGGCACTGCATCGCGACGCGATCGCGCGCGGCGAGGTCGAGCTCGAAGGTCTCCTCGACCGTGACGATGCGGTCGCTCGGGCGTGCCGTCGACAGCAGTGCTCCGAGCATCGTCGTCTTGCCACTCTGCGTCGCGCCGCTGACCACGATGTTCTGCCCGGCGAGCACGCACATCCGCAGGAACTCCGCTGCTTGCTGGCTGAGCGACCCGAGTGCGACCAGCCGCTGCAGGTCGCGGATGCGTTGCGAGAACTTGCGCACGTTCACTGACCAGTGCTGTTGCGTGATGTCGGGGATGACCACGTGCAACCGCGAGCCGTCGGGAAGCGAGGCGTCGACAAACGGTGAACTCAGATCGACACGACGGCCCGAGCTCTGCAGCATCCGCTCGACCAGGTCGCGCACGTCGCTATCGGCGAGCGTCACGGTCGTCAGTTCGGAGACCCCGCCGCGGGCGACGAAGACCTTGTCGGGGGCGTTGATCCAGATCTCTTCGACTTCGGCGTCGTCGAAGAACGGCTGCAGCGCGCCGAAACCGGTCAGGCTCGCAACGATCTGGCGAGTGGCGTGGTCTTCGTCGGACAGCAGCGGAACCGATCCGCCGAGAGCCCGCTCGCTGTAGCGCTGCACTTCATCGTGCACGTACTGGTGGGCGAGCTCCCGGTCGGCCGACAGGTCGATGCCCTCGCGACGCACCCGCGCACGCACTTCGTCGGTGATGATCGAGACGGCACGGGACATGCCCACAGTGTGAGCGTCACTCGCGGATGCCGTCGCGAGTTTTCCACAAGGCTGCCCGTTCCCGGCGAGGGCGGAGAAGTCGAAGCTTGCTTGGCCGCGTGTCCACCCTGGGTGACCTGGTGAACCAGGCGGTAGCGGAGGCTCTGCTCAAGGACTACGCAGAGGGGCGCCTGGCGGGAGCTGAGCCGACCGAGGCCGCAGACCTCAGGGCCATCGGCGCTGCCCTGGCCGAGAATGCCCGCAGGCAGCTCAGCTCAATGAGGTGGCAATGATGCCCGGCGCCAACCTCACTGACATTGCCAAGCGCCTCCGCACGCTCCAGGTTGAGGCCGAGGACTTCAACCGTAAGCGGACGGCCATCCGGTCCGAGGCCGCATCCGGCAACTGGAAGCATGAATGGCTGTCACAGTTCGGGGATGCCGTGCCGGTCGAGGCTGACGTTGTCGCCCGAGCTGTCGAGTTCCTGGCTCATTGGAACAGCCTCCCGCTGGAAGAGCGCCGGGACATCATCCAGGGCACCTACAAGGTGACCGTGGTCAAGGGTGGCAAGGGCGCCAGGCGCGTGAAGGTCGAGCTGATCTAGCGAGGCATCAGCCGGTCACGCGTTTCGTTGTAATGCTTTTCGAACAGATCCAGGGAGTCACGAATAACGATAAACCGTCCATTCTGGCCCAGCTCTTTAGCCATCGATACATGATGTTTATCTAAGGCCTCCTGCGCTTTGACGCCGAACGGCATGTGCGGAGCGGCGACCCCGAGAACATGAGACCTCGAATAGGCAATGAATCGAGTAGGCGTTGAATTGGTGCCCCTAAATGCCTCGCGGTAATAGTCCTGCAGGTCCCGTTCCATAGCGATAAGAAGACCTTCTAGGTAGTAGTAATGACGAGTCAACTCCCGCATGAGCTGAAGCTCAATGTCCTTCGGGGCTGCGTCTGACCAAGCTGAAAACGGCTTCGTTTCCATAAGTTTCTTGAGCGCTTTTACCTGGTTTGCAAGCCGCGCGAAGTCACCCATGAGATTTTCTCTTTTGAAGGGGGTCAAGACGGCGCTACCCACTTGAGACCGCGCGATCGACCAACCATCCTCCGCCGCCCGCCGAGCCTGATTTGCTTCTGCTGTGGTTTGTAGCCGCCATAGGAAGACGCCAATGATCACGCCGCCGACAATGGAGAGGATGGCGTCCGGCACGAACTGTGACCAGTCCGGAGGCCAGGCGGCCTCACCTGCCGAGACCGCAAGAAGTTGAGGGAACATGCGGTAACTGTAGCGCGAGGCATACAGAGTGTTTGGGTGAAGTCAAAGCTTCTGGCCAGTAGAAGCTGGGCTGGTCTGGCCCCCGAAAGGGAGACTGATTCTCTTGAGCATATTTCGGTAAACTGGAGCTCCCCTTCGTGGGAGCGTAGCTCAACCAGGTAGAGCGCCGGACTGAAACTCTGGAGGTTGCGGGTTCAAATCCCGTCGTTTCTTTGGGGAGGCCACACCGTGAGGTGTGGCCTTTTCCTTTTAACTGTCGACATGCGCGGGAAGGTGCCGGTGAACGTTGTTCCATTGGGCTCCGACTTTGCGCCGCAAGCTGTCTGTACACCACAACCACCACACCCAAGTTCGGCACGCGCAGCATCCGCACCTCATTCCGCAGCGCCCATAGCGCGGGCAACCTGGAAATTGTTGCTGCGTACTCCGCGCTCCCCGCGCTACCCGGCACCACCTCCTACGGCGCTGCCTGGGTGCGTAGGTCCAAAGCCGCAACCCTAGCTGTGGGGCTGGGCTGGGCTGGTCCGGTACCGGGCTCCTGCCTCCAACTAACGGCACGCCCGTAGCCGTAGCCGCAAATACTTGGACCAGAGTCACCGTTTCGGGAACCGCTCCAGCAGGTGTCTACGGCGTAAGATTCTTCGTTGGGTCCACCAACGCCTGGGCAGTCGGCGAAACGGTGGACGCCTCCGGCATGCAACTCAATGACCGCTATGTAGAGAGCACATTCTGGGATGGCGATACCGTCGACACCGCTACTGACTCCTTCGAGTGGCGCGGCACACCAGGCGGTTCCATTTCGCTCCGCAACCGCCTGGGCACACCTACGGTTGACCCGCTTGCCACCATCTGGAGCCCTGGGCAGAGTGCCTGGGACTTCCTCCAGCCACTACTTCAACAGGCTGGCCGACGCCTCTTCGCAAGCGAGAGCCGACTATGGCGAATCGTGGACAGCAGCACCTAGACGGTGGCTGGAAACGTAGCGCACTCCGAGGGTGCAAACCTCATTTCGCACCAGGACTCCGTGAGCCGTAACGAATCGGATTCGTTTGACGCCGTTGTAGTTGAGTACCGCTGGAAGGATGACGCCGGAGTAGACCGCACGGCATACGACAACGCAAACACAGCGGGCTACAGCAAGGTCAAGTTTGTGAGCTACCCGGATACGCCTACCCAGGCCCGGGTGCCGCCGCTGGCATCCTTTCCCGAGGTATCGAGCGCGCCCGCACGTTGGACGTTAGCCAGGTCTCCTACTACTTGGTCCGACCTAGCCAGACCATCGACATAGGCATTGGAGGGGTCAACCGAACGGGCAAGATCAACCGCATCACGTGGACCTCGCCGGATAACCGCGTGGCAATTGGGCGACGTAGCCTGACGCCCTAACTGCGGAGTAGAGTCACCCTCAACCGAGAGGACGAGCATGGCATCAGTGCGTTGCCCCGTTTGCCTGCTGTCTGTCCCCGTTGACGGAGATGGGCACGTGGCAAGCCACAAGCGCAAAGACGGCGGAATCTGCTTGACCTCTGATGAACTAGCACGGCTCAAAAAGCGAGCGGACCACTACCGCGAGATGGCCAAGAAACCGACCAAGTCTCCGCGAATTACACTGGGACCGCATACTCAGAATGAACGCTATGAAGCCATCGTGCTCAAAGCCCTCCGCACTACCGGCCTAGCCAAGCGTCGCAAAGTGACTAACCCGCGGGAAGCGGCTGCCATCAAGTCCCGCCAGGAGGCTGCTGCTAGGTCTTTGGCCGAGCGCCAGGCCGCAGCTCTTTTGCGGAAGTCTGCCGAGGATGAGCGCCGCAAGCTTCACTACGAGAAGCCGCGAAAGGCCGGAGACTCAAAGAAGCCTCGAATCACGATTTTCGGTGCCGGACTTCCTGGGCACGGTAAGCGTCGGTAACCGCGCGTTAAACACAGATGGGCCGGAGAGATTACCTCCGACCCACTGTGTTCCCTTGTGCCTATCGACCGTTTCCGGTTACGATCAGGCTTGCTGGGGATGCCACCCTACGGGGCTGCGAGATGGGTTAGCTGCAACTAATTCCATCCCGGACGAGGGCGCTACCTGTAGCTAGGCTCCTAGGAGCACCCCCGAGTCTCTACCTAGCCACGACTGCCTCCGTGCACCAGTTCGTTGCGTGAAGTGTCCGCAGCAAGGTCAGAAGCCATGTAATGGCCGCCATGCTCCACGATCAGCCCAGTCTTGACGGCCCGCCCCAAGGCGTTGTTAATGGCGTTAGCAGGATTCGACCATGATTCGGGAACGGGGTAACGCTCCAAGAACCCATCGTGAACTTCTTGACGAGTCCAGTAAGCCTGGGACTCAAGGATCATGTCCGTGACCATCTGAGTGGAACGGATCTTCTTGGGTGCGTCCTTCACCTGTATGACCACCGGGGTTCCGTCTCCAACGGGGGTGTTTGCCGTTGTCTTGAAGTAGTCATACCCCATGTCGACGTAGGTCAAGCCTTCTTCAGCTCGGGCGGCTGTCTCAGCTTCAAGCAATTGTGCAGTTCGGCGCATCATATGCAGATTTGCCAGTCGATTACGGGCACCTTCGAGCTGAGCCGTCAGCTCGCTCACCTGTTCTTGGTGCAAAGCAATCTGACGCTCTAGCTCCGAGTAGTTCACTAGTGAGGTCATGATTTCAAGGTACTGGGTCTCACACCCAAACACAAGCACCATTATGTGTTGCACGATGATGCAACTGAGTGTGACAACTTTTGGTTGACACTCAAATGTCAAAGTGTGCAAACTGAGTTTGCAAGTGCGTCGGCGAGAGTTAATCGTTCCGCTGTAAACCCCAAGTTGCCAACATGCCCCTAACTTGGCTTTGGCTAACACGACTATGAGCGGCAGGATTAGGAACACCAGTGGGCTTGTATTCGCATCAACACTGTTTGTTCGATAGGGGCCCGAGTAGCAAAGCAAAATCAGGAACGCAAAAGGGGCGTATTCCTTTTTTGTGCTCTTCTTCGCTCGTTATGACTCGCGGCGGGGCCATCCGGGATCCGATCCGGAAAGTTTCGCGCAATCGGCGGCTGTCAATTGCCGCTCGTCATTCCGACGATTCGCACCAGCAGATCAATTGTTCGGTGTAGCTTGTCCGTCTAGGAGAGAGGAACCCGGCAACGGCTCCCTCCATAGTTCGCGGGCGAGGAAGCGCCCTAGCTGCTATATATGCAAGATGATGCGAGTAACCAACTCCGAGCGAGCAATGCCATGAGCGGATCGACCGGACCATTGTGGCCGACCTACGACCTGACAGCCGCGATAATGCGTCTGACCGTTACATCGGGCGAGCACGGTACCGGTTTTCAAATCCGGCATGAGGATAAGGATTACCTCATCACAGCAGCACACGGGATGCCGAAAGGACAGGACCGCGTGGAGTTTCTCATCTCGCGCCACGCTGGACTTGGCAGCCAGCACGTTACGCTGCATCGCGTCGACGAACTTGACGACAACAATCCGGGTGACGTCGCGGTCTTCTCGTTCCCATCGCACCCTCACTACCTGCCGTCCGAGATCCTAACCAGTTCTGGCGTAATGCTCGATCAGGACGTGATGGTCATCGGCTACCCGTTTGGCCGAGCCTTTCCGGTGTCGATCGGCAACAAGTCCTACAGCACGCAGATGGTGAAGCGCGGAGGGCTGGCAGCCATCGGCGAGGACGAAATGTTCCTCGATCTCGTGGCCAACCCCGGCTACTCGGGAGCCCCGGTGTTCTTTTACGATCCCGAGAAGAAGAGGACTTCTATCGCCGGCATGATTAAGAAGACAGGGACGTTGGCGGCCACGAACGACGCAGCGCTTGTCCCGAGCGCCTACGCAGACATCAGTGTTGGGTCGTGGTCGGGGGCGATCGTGCAACGCCTTAAGGGCTCGCTTTAGACCGTTAGAGCCCTTTGCGCCAAGTCGACCCGACGAAGAAAAGGTAGCGACCTATGACCGACGCACGCGAGCCCCACTACTTCAACCGCACCTTGGGCGCGGATACGGAGACGCAGGGTGAGCAGCTAATCGAGCTGATGTTTCCCCGCATCAAAGCTGCGAAAGACAAGATTGAGGGCACCCACGTCCTCGTGATCGAGGATCGATCTAGCCTTCGGATGGACGACGCGTACCTCGGTCAGTGGCGTGGTGGAGCACTCCATACGACGGCTATGGGCGCTTCACTGGATGCGCTAATGACCCTGCAAACAATCCTCGAACAGGTCCTCGCGCGCACAGGGGCGCTACCCATGACTTCTCTCTATCCGCTGCTGCGGTCCGCTATCGAGAATGCCTCCTTGGCCATCTATCTCCTGGAGCCGGAGAGCCGCGACGAAAGGCTACTCAGGTCGTACAAGGCCGCTGCGGACGACGGAAAGTGGCAGACCGTGTTTATGAAGGAAATCGGGCGGGAAAACACCGAGTGCTGGAAGCTGCGGAACGCGGTCTACATTCACAAGCTCATCCGGCTCCGTCTCAATCCGCTCGCGCCTCGAACCGTGTCGCTGTCCTTGCCCAAGTACACGGAGCTGGTGAAGATTGCGGACCGAGCCATAGCGTCGGACCCCGCGATTGCGAACTCAGCCGAGATGCCGCTGGTCGCCTGGTGGCAGCTCTTGTCAGGCATGAGCCACGGCAAGTTTTGGGCTATGCGCGCGGCGCTCGAACGCAGCGGAGCGCAGGTGGATGCCGAGGACGAGAGCGCCTACATCCGCATGACCTCATCGACTGCGGTGATAGGCCTCGCCTTGCAGCGCGCGGTCGAGGCGCTCGAAACGGCTCTCAACCTTTTCGCGCGGCGATCACTCGCAGTATGGTCGCAGCCGGAGGACGCCAGCGAGCCGACCTACGTGACGATGGCCGCACGTCGCCGAGCGCGAAACGCTCACGGTAGCCCAGCTCATTCCACGGGAACAACTGACGAGCCAGACAGTTGAAGCCACCGTGATCGACCGTTCTAGAATGCCAGCAACCTCTACAACAATTTCTCATCCCTTCGTGTTTACGCGACGATGCGCTCGTTTAGGATCGGCGACATGGATCCCATTGCTATCGCGACGGTCGTCGATGAGGCCATTGCCGCGATCCGGTCTATGGAGCACGAACCGTATCGCGGTTTCAAGGAAGCGTGGCCCAACGGGAACTGCGAGTGGACGTCCATTGGCATAGCCGAAGTGCTCAGGGAACGAGGCCTAGATGGCTGGACCTACGTTCAAGCTAGTCGTCCGGGAGAAATGAACGGCCATGCGTGGCTCGAACTCCGGGACGATGACGGAACGGTGTTGTACTCCATCGACGCAACGCTGCACCAGTTCTCGCATCACACCGCTCCACACGTCGGGCCGGGAAGAACTCCCGCTGCAGACGAGTTCCTGGAGATCAACTTTGAGGGGAACTGGAGGGATTGGCCAGTGCTGTACCACAACAAGACATTCGTCACGTTTGCAGAGGCCACCATTCAGCATTTGAACGCTACCGCGGACCTGGATGCACGACGAACGTAATACGTTCTGATGCGGCGAAAATAGCAGGTCAGATTGTTCTTTCTTTGACGTTGATCTTCGAGTCGCGTATCCTAATTCCGAGGGTTAGGAACTGGCCCTCAAAATCCACAGTCCCACGCGACAAGTGCAGCAGCCCAAAAGGGCCAGCGTGAACAAAACGGCACTCCTGATAAGTCACCACTCTCGGTCAAATCTGGTGGCAGTCATCGCAGGAGTGACGCCATGCCGACTCACGTCGAACAAGCACGCAACCGAGTAGCCAACGCCACTCGCACCCATGGACCCAATGCCCCCGAGGTAGTCGCCGCCCGGGCCGATCTCGCGACTGAGAAGATCGCGTTTGGCCGCGTATCGAATCGAGATCGGTCCCAGACTGTTATGAACTCTCACCGTGACCTGCGTTAGATTCCAGAGAAGACCTCGTGTTCACGGTCGGCCCGTGAGGCGCTAGTGACACGTTTGAAGAAGCTGCTGATGACCACAGGTCGATTGTCGCGAATCGACTGCCGATCAAGATCAGGTGAGAAGCAAATCATACACATGACCACAACCGGCTATTCCACTCGACGGTGGCTTGGAGGCAGTGCGATCATCTGTGCCGTTCTCATCGTCCTGATCTGGTTTGCATCTTCGATACCTCTGGCCGTGTGCGCCATGGAAGGAGGGTGCTCAGACCCACTCAATACCCAGGCGTGGATTGCGTCTCTCCTGATCGCTGTTCCCTATGCGCTCGCTCTCGCATTTGCGAGAACTGGTCACAGGCGCGCGGCTATCGGATTGGCACGTGCCGCGCTCATCATCGGCGCTCTGTTGGCCCTGTATTTCGTCGCGACCAGTCAGATAGCGTCTGGGCTGATCGGAATCTTCGCCTCGTAGACATGGGAAGCGCCTCGAGCCCGCGCTGGCTCCGCGCCTTTTCGGAACATCCGCTGCGAGTCGAGCGGCCGCAGAAGTTCCGAAGCACCGCGCATGCAGACCGATCGGGAACATCCGAGCGGATGGGACTTCTGTCACTAAACACGCAACACCAATGATCGGCCCACCCAACTTTTGCGCTCAGACGATGATCGACGTAGGCATCGATGTTCCTTGCGCGCTAGAATTGAGCAAGCTTCATTCTATCTGCTCTAGTGAGGAACCAGCGTGGCAACGAACTTCAGTCTCGTCAACACACTCATCATTCTCGGGCTGTTCGTACTCGTTGCCGCCGCGATAGTTTTCACTATCGTTGCGACGGTCTACGGCGTTCGCCGTCGGATGGAGCGTATGCGCCGGGGAGATCTTCCCTGACGAGAGGGGAATGTGCCCGTTCGGGACGTCCTATACCGGGCGCCCGGGCACCCTTGTCCCAACCGGGCACAATCGGTTGTGACTCACACCGAGTACCGTTGACCCCATGAGTACTACTGATACGACCGCGCCCTCCGAAACCGAAGAGGCGGCGATCACCTTCACCGACCTCGGATTGGGTGCCGGCGTACTCAAGGCGCTGAAGGATGTTGGCTACGAAACGCCGTCTGCCATCCAGGCCGCGACGATCCCGCCGTTGCTCTCGGGACGCGACGTTCTCGGCGTCGCGCAGACCGGAACCGGCAAGACCGCAGCCTTCGCGCTGCCGATTCTCGACCGCCTCGACCTCAGCCAGAAGAGCCCGCAGGCCCTCGTGCTCGCGCCGACCCGCGAGCTCGCCCTGCAGGTCTGCGAAGCCTTCGAGCGCTACTCCGCCCACCTCAAGGGTGTCCACGTGCTGCCCGTCTACGGCGGCCAGGGCTACGGAACCCAGCTGAGCGCCCTCCGTCGCGGCGTGCACGTCGTAGTCGGTACGCCCGGTCGCATCATGGACCACCTCGACAAGGGCACCCTCGACCTGTCGCAGCTCAAGTACCTCGTTCTCGACGAGGCCGACGAAATGCTCAAGATGGGCTTCGCCGAAGACGTCGAGACGATCCTCGCCGATACTCCGGACGACAAGCAGATCGCGCTGTTCTCGGCCACGATGCCCGCGCAGATCCGTCGCATCTCGAGCAAGTACCTGCACGATCCTGAAGAGATCACGATCAAGGGCAAGACGACCACGTCGGCCAACACCACCCAGCGTTACCTCATGGTCTCGTACCCGCAGAAGATCGACGCCCTCACGCGCATTCTCGAGGTCGAGAACTTCGAGGGCATGATCGTCTTCGTCCGCACCAAGAACGAGACCGAGACCCTCGCCGAGAAGCTGCGCGCCCGCGGCTACTCCGCTACCGCCATCAGCGGTGATGTGCCCCAGGCCCAGCGCGAGCGCACCGTCGAGCAGCTCAAGAACGGCAAGCTCGACATCCTCGTCGCCACGGATGTCGCTGCCCGCGGCCTCGACGTCGACCGCATCAGCCACGTGGTCAACTACGACATCCCGATCGACACCGAGTCGTATGTGCACCGCATCGGCCGCACCGGTCGTGCCGGACGCAGCGGATCGGCGATCAGCTTCGTCACCCCCCGCGAGCGCCGGCTGCTCGACCAGATCGAGCGCGCTACCCGCCAACCGATGGTCGAAATGCGCATGCCGAGCGTCGACGATGTCAACACCACGCGCCTGACCCGCTTCGACGACGCGATCACCGAAGCCCTCGGCCAGGAAGACAAGCTCAACACCTTCCGCGACATCATCGCTCACTACGTCAACCACCACGACGTGCTCGAATCGGATGTCGCCGCCGCCCTCGCGGTGGTCTCGCAGGGCGATACTCCCCTGCTGCTCTCTCCCGACGACCCGCGCTTCGCCCGCCGTGAGCGCGAGCGCGAAGAGCGCGGCAACCCGCGCGAGGGACGCAGCTTCCGTGACGACCGCCCCGAGCGCCCGGACCGCGAACGTCGCCCGCGCAACCCCAACGTTCGTCTCGCGGCCTACCGGATCGAGGTCGGAAAGCGCCAGCGCGTCGAACCCCGCCAGATCGTCGGCGCCCTCGCCAACGAGGGCGGACTCGAACGCGGAGACTTCGGGCACATCGACATCCGCCCGGACTTCTCGCTCGTCGAGCTGCCGGCCGACTTGCCCCAGGCCACCCTCGACCGTCTCGCCGACACCCGCATCAGCGGCAAGCTGATCGAGATCAAGCCCGACCGCGCTCCCCGTCGCAACAACGACCGCCCCGACCGCCCGAAGCGCGAGCGCTACTAGCCAATCGCGGCGCGATTGCGCCCGCCGGGGTCACGTGCACCCCGGCGACGGGGAACAATCGTCCCTGGCGGTTGCAATCGCGGCCGGGCTCGCGGGTGTCGGTGGCGTGGGCAAAAATGGGTTCATGGCCAGCTTTGCCGACAAACCGATCATGCCGTTCACGACGGTCGAGGAATGGGACGCGTACCTCGCGAACGATCCCGACCCCGAGGGCGTGCGCATCAAGATTCGCAAAAAGGGCGCGATCGACCCTGGGCTGACCCGGCTCGAAGCCCTCGAGGTCGCGCTCTGCCACGGCTGGATCGATGGCCAGGGCAGCGGACTCGACGAGCAGTTCTCGCTGCAGTCCTACACTCCCCGTCGCCGCGCGAGCCCGTGGTCGACCATCAACGTCGAGCACGTCGAGAGACTCATCGCCGAGGGCCGGATGAACCCTGCCGGGCACGCCGAGATCGAACGCGCGAAGGCCGACGGGCGATGGGATGCCGCCTACCGCCGGAAGGACGCTGCCGTTCCGCCGGACTTCCAGGCCGCCCTCGACGCCAACCCGAAAGCGGCAGCCGAGTTCGCCACCGTGACCGGCTCAGCACGGTTCGCCTTCTTGTTCCGGCTCGGCAACGTCAAGCGTGAGGAAACCCGGGTTCGCAAGATCGCGGAGTACATCGAGATCCTCGAGCGTGGCGAGCGCCTGCGCTGATCCACCGGCCGCACAAAACTCGTCCGGCCAATTGTGAGATCTTTTTCGTTTCTCGCCGATGATGTCATATGAGTACTTTTCCGACCGCAGCGCACGAGTCGACGCAGACTCCCCCGCTGGAGTCGGACTCGGCTCTGCTGGAACTCGTCGCCAAGTCTGATCGGGCGGCTTTTCTGCGACTCCACGCACGCCACAGCCGCGCGGTCTACATCTACTGCCTTTCGATTGTGCGCGACGGCCACCTCGTCGAGGAGGCGTGCCAGGAGACCTGGCTGGCGCTCTGGAACTCCCGGTCCCGCCTCACAATCGCCACCGAATCCGCACTCCCCTGGCTTTTTGTCACCGGCCGGCATAAATCCATCGACTGCCTGCGCCTCGCGAACAAACACCGTTCAGAATCCCCCGATGAACTCATCGATTTGAGCAGCCCCGACGATACCGAGGCCGCGGTCGAGTTCACCGAGTTGCAGCGTTTTATCGACGAGACCGTCGGCCGGATGCCGCCCGTCGACCGCGCGCTCTACGAGCTGTGCATCGTGCAATCACTCTCGTACGCCGACGCCGCGATCGAACTCGGCCTCGCTGCGGGCTCAGTGCGCAACCGCATCCACCGCCTTCGCGTAGGGCTCCGAACGCAGGTCCGACAGTTTGGAGAAGACAATGAGAATTCTTGACATCGACGAACTGCCGGCAGCAGCAGTCGAAGAGCGGATGCGTGGCCGGCTCGCGCGCTCGATCGAGAAACCGCGCCGTCGGCGCCGCACTGCCGTGATCGGGATGACCACCGCCGCGGCTTTGATCTTCGGCGGAGGCGCTGTGGCGTGGGCGAACGGACCCGCGCAGACGGGCAAGACCGACAGCCCGCTCGCGGGGCAGTTGGAGGAGCTCGGGGTGGAGGTCAAGCCAGCTCCCGAGGGCATCCTTCCCGAAGAAGAACCGATGTATACCGAAGAGTGGCGGGTTAAGAGCGCGCGTGGGAGCCTGCTCTGGCCAACATTGAAGAAGTTGTCGCGAATGGACGGGTTCGTCGAGGGCCGTTTCGACGATGACGACCTGACATGGAGCCTCTACTGGCACGGCGAGCTGTCTGCGAAAGCTCAGAAAATCATCGCCGCGGGAGAGGACGACGGCTTGACCATCGAGATCATTTACCTGAAGTACACAAACCAGCAACTAGAAAAGGCGCTGATAAAGCTCGCCGGCGCCGTCGATCGAAAGGGAGGTATCTTTCTTGGGTCTCTCAGTGTGTCGATGGACCACAAGGGCATCAGCGTCAGCGGCCCTGAACTCGATGACCCCGACGTGCGAGCGAGATTGACGCGAATTGCGCGAGAGACCATCGGCGACATTCCGGTGACGATGAAGGCGGAAGAGTGGTCTGCACCCATCCCCGCGGTGATGGTCCTGAACGCCCCGATCAGCTAACCGAAACCCACCGCTGCACGAGCTCGAGCACGTCGCTCTCACGCTCAACCGCGGCTTCGAGGGTCGGCAGCGTGATGATTCCCCGGTCACTCGTCGGCCAGGTCGCCAGGCCCTTGTCGTCTGCGAAGGTGAAGTCCGCGGCATCCGCCCGCACCTTCGCACCGCGGTGCAGGATGAGCTGCAGCTCGCCCTTGGGCGCGAGCCGGAAGGTCACCCGGTCGACCCCGTCGTAGACGAAACTCGGCGCGTTCCACTTGATGCCCTCACTGAGCCCGGGAACAGAGCCGAGAAAGACGTGCCGAAGACGTTCGACTGACGTCTTCATCGGGTGGTCGAGCTCGAGCAGGAACTTCTCGACCTCAGCAGTACCGGTTGCCATGGTGTCTCCCTCGTGATCTATGGCTTTTTCTTGTCTTTTCCTGGCTTGCTGTCTTTGTCGTTACCTTTGCCCGGCTTGCCGGGCGTGACTGGCGTCTCGGGCTCGGCCGGGGTCTCGGTGACCGGGGTCGACGTAATGCTCGGGGTGGGCGACGGCTCGGGTTCAGGCTCGAGCAGCGCTTCGAGATCGGCACGAACGAGATCGATCGACTGTTGCACCGAGGTGGCCTTCGCTGCGGAGACCGAATCGGTCTCGACCGCCTCGTCGAGACCGGACTGAACGTCGTCGAGCAGGGCGAGCGCCTGGTCGTAGTCCGCATCGGCGGATGCTTCGGCAACAGCCACGACCTGCCGCTGTAATTCGTCAGCGACCGAGCCGTCCGGCGACGAGGCGCACCCGGCCAGAAGGACGACCACGAGACCGACCCAGGCGGTGGCGCGCAGCACGCGGCCCCTCACTCGCCGGTCCTCTCGAACAGTTGCTGCAAGTGCGTGCCGAGATCGCCGTCTACGGACGGAAGGGTGGGAGCTGTCTCGGGCGCTGCGGCCTGGCGCGATCCCACCGAGATGAGTACGACCGCGATCACTGCCACGACGAGAATGGCCGCGATCAGGATCAGTTTGCGGGCGAAAGCCGGGCGCTGCGGGGTCGTGGCAGGGGC
>Ga0247736_10000397_pt1 | contig 14933 bp, 13 predicted proteins | sample UWRJL193509B2_FD_180935 | JGI IMG/M metagenome (GOLD analysis project Ga0247736, IMG submission 180935) | Plant litter microbial communities from Arlington Agricultural Research Station in Wisconsin, United States - UWRJ-L193-509B-2 | ecosystem: Environmental > Terrestrial > Plant litter >...
CAAAATCATCCCGAATGACAGCAAACGCATATGGATTAAATTCCACCAACCGCTGCTTTTAGCACGCTCTGGCGCACGCCAGATTCGATCAAGCGCATTCTGCAATTCGCCGAACACAGTGGTTGCACCGATTAACAATAAAACGACGCCAACAATAGTAGCAAACATGCCTTCTGTCGGCTTGTTCACATTTTGCAGCAGCGCTTGAACAGCCATCGCGCCTTCCTCGCCCATCAAATTTTGTAGCTGCCCGACTATTTCACCGCGCGCGGCTTCTTCGCCGAAAATAAGCCCAATAATCGACAAAACAATCAGCAATAATGGCGCAATTGAAAACAAGGTGTAAAACGCCAACGCCGCGCCCATGCTGGGGGCGTAATCGTCATTCCAGGATTCAACAGTGGTTTTGATTAATAACCAGATTTTTTTCATGCAAGTTTACTTTAGTAGTTTTAATGAGCAGCTTCAGCCCAATTAAACCTATTTTGAAAATAAATAGTCTGTGCGATAACGCACGTTTACGTGAAAATCACTATTGGAAGGGTAAATAGATAAAACTTAACCCTTTGAATAGGTTAAGTTTTAGTTGAATGATGCGTTAAACTAAATTCAAGCCTACATCAAAGGTAGCCGTATAACCTTCTGCCGTTTTAATCGGTTTAAGCATTAATTGTTTGCCGCCGTCTGCGTAAATGCGGTCATTACTATTATTGGTTTTGCGCTCACCTCTGCCTGCGTAAGGCGGCTGCGCAAAAACCTCATCATTCAATTTGTCGTCAAAATATAGTTGAGAAGTGAATTCGTGGTTTTTACCGTTTGCATCAGTAGTACGGATTTTAAAGTGGATATGCACCGCTCTACCGTCATACCAGCCGGGATAAACGGTAAAAAATTTCACTGCGCCCAACTCATCCGTTAACCGATAGCCACGCAGAAATTTTCTGCCGCGTGTATCAAAACTGCGGTCTCTTGCATCGGAATACACGCCTTCTGCATTGCAATGCCAGATATCTACAATGGCATCTTTTATTGGCTTACAAACGTTGCGACCAACAGCCAAAATATTCACTACCAGGGTTAATGGCGTTCCATTTTGGATTGAACCATCAGTTGGGTCAAAACGAATATCTGAGCGCATCAGTTTTTCATCAACAAAATAAGGGCCTTCGGTTTGCTCTGGTGTGACGACACATGCCAGATTGGATGCCAGTTTATTTTCTGATGCAACGCCGCAGCCAGTGATTAAACTGGCGCCTGCGACCGCCATCATTTGCAAAGCATTCCGGCGCGTAAAAACATGGTCTGTTGATGTTATAAGTTTGTCGTTCTGCATTTAATGGTATCCAAACGAAAATTGAAAATAAGTAAATATTACTTTTATATTGTTAAGTTTAACCTTGCGCCAATTTGGCTAATGTTAAATATTAAGACGGATTTAACACTGAATTTAACATGGCCTTATTGTAGTGTTGGATTTTGTAAAGTTACTACTAGGATTATTATTGGCAATTGTAAATCTAGGTAAGTTTCAAATGCGCACATTGATTGCACAGTTGTTTCTGCTATAATGCGATTAATTCTCATTTGTATTTGAAGCGTGTCTGCACAGACGGAATTTTGTGTCATAACCATCAAATAACATTTAATCCAAACACGCAATACTAGCCAGATATGCAAAACCAAATCAATCAAAAAAATCGCGCTTTCTGGCTGAAACATCTTTATCGCTGGCATTGGATCAGCTCTGCTGCGTGTCTTATCGGCATGCTACTTTTTGCCTCAACAGGTATTACGCTGAACAATTCATCGCATATCGAATCATTGCCAGTAGTCGCAAAAAAATCGGCCACAATTCCTGCCGCGCTTTTAAATCAGATCAAAGCAACACCTTCAAATGATAAAGCTACACTGCCCAAAGCAACTGCCGATTGGTTAAGCGATGCAATTGGCACTGAATTAGCTGACGTTCCAGGCGAGTGGTCAGATGCTGAAGTGTATTTATCTTTACCGCGCCCAGGTGGTGATGCCTGGCTGGTAATTGATCGCGAAAGCGGCGAAGTGAGCTATGAGCGAACTGACCGTGGCTGGGTTTCTTATTTTAATGACCTGCACAAAGGCCGCAATACCGGAACGGCTTGGAGCTGGTTCTTGGATATCTTTTCGATCACCGCACTAGTGTTCTGCATTACCGGTTTATTTATGTTGCACATGCACGCCGGCAACCGCCCCGCTACTTGGCCTCTGGTTGGTTTAGGTGTTGTGCTGCCCTTGGTTTTAGTCATTTTATTTATTCATTAATTTTTAATTCAGCTTTTAATTTAAATCAGTATTTTTAATTCAAATCAAATTTTTATAGGAGATATCGTCAATGCGTAAATGGGTTCCTGAATTTATATCTTTACCAGCTTTCGCGCCGGCTTTATTGCCAGCACTTATTGCTGGCATATTCGCTGGATCATTCACTGGCCAAGCTGGCGCTGGGGAAATCAATCTAAAAGTCACGCTTCCGCAAATCAATTCAGCTGAATATCACCGCCCTTATGTGGCGATCTGGATTGAAAAACCTGATCAAACTGTCGAAAAAAACTTGGCCGTATGGTACAGCCAGAAGAAAACCGATAAAGGTGAACAAAGCGACAAATGGCTGAAAGACTTGCGTCAATGGTGGCGTAAAAGCGGACGCGATCAAGCCATGCCATTAGATGGCGTGACAGGTGCGACTCGCCCTGTTGGCGAGCAGAAATTAAGCTTTGTTGAAGGAAAATCTCCATTAGGTAATTTGCCCGCAGGCCAATATAACGTGGTGGTGGAATCTGCCCGCGAAAAAGGCGGACGTGAGTTGGTTCGTGTGCCATTTACATGGCCTGCACAAAAAGCGGTGACAGCAAAATCAAGCGGTCAAGAAGAGCTTGGCGACGTTGTTGTAGAGCTTAAACCCTAATTAAATTTTTCTAAGGAATCTTCATGAAACTTCAAACCATACTCAAGTCCGCTTTATTGTCTTTGGCAATCGGCATGTCCGCTTCTGCTGTACAAGCACATGGCGTTTGGATCACCTCTTCAAGCAGCGTTTTATCTGCGCCTCAGTTCGTGACTTTTGATGCAGCAGCATCCAGCGTGCCATTTATCATTGATCATCGCCCACTTGTAATCGATGCGCTATCGATTAGCGCGCCTGATGGCAGCAAAGTGTTGCCAGTGAATGTGATGAAAGGCGAGCTACGTACTGTTTTTGATGCAAAATTAGAGCAAACGGGTACTTATCGTTTAGAGCTTTTACGTTCTGGTTTTAGAGCCAACTGGAAAGATGCAGAAAATAAGCCTAAGCGTTTTATGGGTACTGCTGAAGCACTATCAAAAGAAGTCCCCGCGGATGCAAAAGAGCTAAAAGTAACGGAATCAATCAACCGTATGGAAAACTTTATCACTCTAGGCAAACCGTCAGCATTAAAGACAACAGGCAGTGGCCTTGAATTAGTTATGGGTACACATCCGAATGATTTAGTGGCTGGTGAGCCGGTTGAATTAACGTTTTTTGTTGACGGCAAACCGACTGAGGGCGTTGAAGTTGAAATGATTCGTAGCCAATCGCGCTATAGAAACAAGCTGGACGAAAAGAAATACAAAACAGATAAAAACGGCAAAATAAAAGTGGCGTTGCAAGAGGCTGGTTTGTATTGGTTAGATGCCGATTTCAAAGATAATAAAGTTTCAAACAAACTTGCAGCAGAGCGTAGCTTGGCTTATGTGCTGACGCTTGAAGTATTGCCGCAGTAAGCAATGCGCCGCGTATTAATTCCACAAAACCTGCAGGAACTGCCTGAGCAATTACCTATCGGTGAGGTGAAAACGCTGACTGGACAATCTATGGGAACAACTTGGACTGTCCGGTTTGTGAATACGCATCAATTATCAAATAGTACGGTTCAAACACTCATTCAATGTGAGCTAGATATTGTTGTAACGCAAATGAGCACATGGCAGACAGATTCGAATCTAAGTGTTTTCAATCGTGCTGCTGCTAATACTTGGCATGTTTTACCAGAACCATTTTTTAAGGTGCTGGATTGTGCCCTAAAAATTGCTGCAGAAACCGATGGCGCTTTTGACCCAACGATTGGCCCGCTGGTCAATTGTTGGGGATTTGGTCCAAATGGCGAAAGATCTTCTCCGCCCGATGCCGCCGAAGTAAAAGCCTTACACGCGGATTGTGGTTGGCAAAAACTACAATTGGATAATGAAACCATGCGCGTTTTGCAGCCTGGCAATGTTTATGTCGATTTTTCAGGCATCGCAAAAGGCTATAGTGTCGATAGAATTGCGCTTGCGTTGACCGACGCGGGCATAGAAAACTACCTGATAGAAGTTGGCGGCGAGTTATATGGCGCTGGCATTAAACCTGATGGCCAGCCTTGGTGGATCGCACTGGAAACTTCACCAAACGCTCAAAAAATCACAGAATCAGTTATTGCTCTACACAAATTAGCCGTCGCAACATCTGGTGATTATCGGCGCTATTTCGAGCATGACGGAAAACATTACGCTCATACAATCGATCCCCGCACTGGCTTTCCAATTGACCGTACGACTAATGCATTAGTGTCGGTCACCGTGATTCACGCGGAATGTATGGTTGCGGATGCACTAGCCACAGCGTTTACCGTCATGGGCGTTAAAGCGGCGCTAACTTATGCTAAACAGAAAGATATCGCCGTATTGTTGGTCGAGCAGAAGGCTGACGGGTTTGAAGAATATCTTTCTCCCAAATTAATGGCGATGCTGGAATGAAAGCTTTTTTCTCTGGTGTAGGATTTTTAAGCTCAGCCTTCTTAAGCTTTTTAATTTCTAACCCATCTTATGCGGCTGGCATTTTTGAAACTAGCATTCGCATGTCTCACACAATCAATGCAATTGGCGTTGTGGTCATCTATCTTGCCTTCTGTGGCTGGATTATCTGGCGCTACAAAAAGCGAACGGCTCAAGATTTATTGCAAAAAAAACTGGTTAACTCAAGCGCAAACCTGCGCGATGAAAATAGCATTTTGATTGCCTATGCTAGCCAAACTGGCAATGCCGAACAGCTTGCGCAAAAAACGGCAGAATCACTCAAACTCACCGATTTAGCGGTTGAGATGCACGCGCTTTCAGCCGTTGATCATGCGATGTTAATGCGATTTACACGCGTGTTATTTATTGTGAGCACGACTGGAGAAGGCGACGCGCCTGATAATGCGCGCGAATTTTTAAGTAAGGTGATGTTGAGCGATGTGAATCTGAACAAAATTCAATATGGAATCTTGGCTTTGGGCGATGCAAGTTACACGCATTTTTGCGGTTTCGGTCACACTTTAGATGCCTGGTTACAACACGCACATGCGCTACCTTTGTTCGACATTGTCGAAGTCGACCGTAATGACGACGGCGCATTAAGACATTGGCAATACCAATTAGGCGTTTTAGCCAATGATACTGAAATGGCCGATTGGAAAACGCCAGATTATCAACATTGGACACTTGCGGCGCGCACTTTGATGAATGATGGCAGCGTGGGCGCGCCTGTTTATCATTTAAAGCTAACAGCCGATGTTAATAATATGCATTGGCAAGCAGGCGATATTGCAGAGATTGGACCACGTAATTCGCATCAATCGGTGGATACTTTCCTCAAGCATTTCAAGTTGGATGGTTCAGTTAAAATCGAGTCTGTAAATATGACTTTTCACGAAGCATTATTAGACAAACTACTACCGCATGATGAAAATGGTTTTAAAGATTTTACTGACTTAAATGTAGTTAACTTAAGTTTAGATAACGCCAGCATGCACGCTGAAGCCATTTTATCCACCTTAAAAACATTGCCGCATCGTGAATATTCCATTGCTTCCATCCCGCAAGATGGCGCACTTGAGTTGCTTATTCGCCAAACACATTATGCAGATGGCCGGCTGGGTATTGGCTCTGGCTGGCTGACTGAATATGCTGCGATGGAAAGCGATATTGCCTTACGCATTCGCGAGAACAGCGCATTTCACCCACCTGCACAAAATATTCCGCTGATTTTAATTGGCAACGGCACAGGTATTGCTGGGTTAAGAGCGCATTTAAAAGCCCGTTGTGCTTCACAGCAAAACAACAACTGGCTTATCTTTGGTGAGCGTAATGCTGCACATGATTTTTACTTTAAAGATGAACTGCACAATTGGCAGAATCAAGACTTTTTAACAAGAATCGATACCGCTTTTTCTCGTGATCAAGCGGAGAGTATTTATGTGCAAGATATTGTGAAATCATCTGCATCCGATATTTTGAAATGGGTCGAAAACGGCGCAGCTATTTACGTTTGTGGCAGTGCCAGCGGCATGGCGCCTGCCGTGCATAATGAACTGCTTGAGTTGCTTGGCGAAGCTACATTATCCGCATTAACCACATCGGGCAGATATCGTCGCGATGTGTATTAATCAAATAACACGACTGCTTTAAAGATAAACGACTTGCCTATTGCGTGAAGCCGCAAAGCTAAATTACATAATTGCTACTATTTTTTTACACCCGTTAAACTTTTCATCAACAAATCAGTTAAGTCAGCAATATTGCTGTCTACCACCTCAAATTCCTCCTCTAACGGCTCAACTTTAGTGACTTTTCCTGACTTGATTTTTTTATCTACTAATTTTTGAATAGCTGGCGTAAAAGTATCGCTATATTTCTCTATATTCCATTCTTCGGTCATTTCTTTAACAAGCTGTGTAGCCATTTTTATATCGCTATCTTTTAAATCAACTTTACCTTTTTTAGGTAGTTCCAATCCATCAAATGATCTGATTTCTTTTTCCCAGCGAATCGTATTTAAAATGAGTAAATCTTTGGTTGGTATTAAAACGGCCAAATGCTCTTTGGTATGGATTACGATTTTTGCGATTCCCACCACTTTTTCATTCAACATTGTTTCTCTTAACAGCGCATATACTTTCGCGCCCTTACCTGTAGGTTCGAGGTAATACGGTTTTTCCAGCAATATGAGCGATATGCTTTCTGCTTTCACAAATGAGTCAATCTCAATCATTTGTGTAGATTTCGGAAAAGCGGCTTTAATCTCATCTTCACTCAACACCACATAATTACCATCTTCCTGTTTAATGCCCTTAACAATATTTTCTTTTTGAATTTCTTTACCAGTGCGTTTATTGATTCTTTTATACCCGACTGGATCCATTGATGATTTATCCAGCCAATCAAAATCAATATTGATTTCATCGGTCGCGGTATACAAAGCAATAGGCACATGTACTAAACCGAAACCAATTGCACCTTTCCAAATCGCATGCGCCATCACTTATCCTTTTTTATAAAATATTGCAGTGTTGAATTGATATCTACTGAAGCCGATTGATAATCTTTCCACGGATCATTCGCTATTTTTAATCGATCCTGAATATTGTTAATCGTCCAATGATTACCAGCATTTATTTCCATCACCTCTTCAATATAAATGGGTACTGAAACGCCTAAACCATTTCTTGCTCTTGCAGACCATGCAGCGACAGTCGTTGAGCCAGATCCATTCCTGAGGTAATCAATGAAGATTTTGCCTTTTCGATTTCTTGGACCACTAATAGCGACAAACTTAGAAGGCAGTATTTTTGCCACATGTTTAGCGATTATTTCTGAAAGCGTTTTAATCGTATCCCATTCGTATTGCGGTTTGATGGGAATGACTAGATGAAAACCTTTGCCGCCACTTGTTTTAATAAAGCTGGGCAGTGAAATTTCATTTAAAAATTTGTAAAGCAACAGTGTTGCTTCCTGCATTTTTTGCCAAGTCAAACCTTCACCAGGATCAAGATCGAAAATGATTCGATTTGGTAAATTCATTGCATCAGAAAAGCTATTCTCTGTATGAAACTCAATGACGTTTAACTGAGTGGCGTTATGAATGCCATCTTTGGAAACGACCTGGATTGAAGGTTCATTTTCACCTTTCACCGCAATTTCAGCAAAACCTTTAATTTTGTGATGGTCAGTATGTTTTTGGAAAAAAGTTTGCTTATTAACGCCCTCTGGCGCTCTCAATAAAGATACTGGTCGATTTTGTAAATGCGGAAAAAAAATATCACCGACTAACGTGTAGTAGTTGTGCAAATCTAATTTAGTAAGTCCGGATTCGTCAATTATTCGATCCGGATGCGTAATGGAAGTATTTTTATTGCTAGCATTTGGTTTGTTTTTAGGATTGAGGCCTTCAATATTTTGCGGAATTTCCATCGATATATCCTTAGGTTTTTTATCTAATCTAAGCCCCTTGTAAACGGGCTGACGTAATTTACCTTCCGAAGTCCATTCACTAAACGACACTTCAATCACTAACTCTGGTTTAACCCAACCGCCAACATTGGGCAGCTTTCCAGAATTTTCCACATAACTTTTATCAGATTGAATCAAATCAAGCTGATTTTTTAAAGTGGTCAGATCTTTACCAGTAAAGCCTGAGCCAACATTTCCAACATGTTTGTAAACACCCTGATCAAACACGCCAAGAATAAGCGCGCCAAAATGTTTCCGGCCTGCTAAAGGTTTTGTGTAGCCCAGTACAATAAATTCCTGCCTGTTAATGCATTTTAATTTTAGCCAGTTTGATGATCGGCCTGATGCATAATGAGAATGGCTTTGTTTAGCAATAATGCCTTCAAGCCCTAGTTTGCAGGCAGATTCAAGTAAACTTTTGCCCGCTATTTCAAACTGCTCACTTAACTTAATGTGTGAGGATGGCTGGGAAAGTAAGTTATTTAAAACCATTCTTCTCATCAGCAATGGTACTTTTCTTAAATCCATACCATCGTAAAAAGGCACGTCAAACAAATACATTTCTATTTGTTCCAATGCATTATTATCAAATGCTTTTTGAAGCAGACCAAAGCTAGGCACGCCTTTATCGTTAACAACTAATTCACCATCATAGATGCCTGAAGGCAGATTCAACTTTTTTAAAGCAACAATTAAGCTAGTTAATTTTTCAGACCAATCAATGCCATTACGACTAAATAGCTGAATTTTTCCATTATCAACGCGAGTTAACACTCTATAACCATCAAATTTAATTTCATAAATCCAATCCTTATTTAATATCGTATTGCTATCAATAAGTGTGGCGAGTTGAGGCTCTATGGATTTAGGTAAAGGAGATAAAACTGCCCCAGATTCAATAAGTATTTCATTGGTAGAGTTTAGATTTAAATTTGTTGGTGATTCTTTTTGAGAAGTAGCTTTCGTTAAAGATTTAACGCTATCTGGAAATTCACGCAGTACATCATACTCAGAATGTTTACGCGCGAATTTATCTTTTTCTTTTAAAAGTAACCAAGGCTGTTGTTTATCTCCCTGCCCTTTCATTTTCACTAAAGCCCAATGACCAACAAGCTTATGTCCGTTTAGTTGAAATTTAAGGTTACCTTTTTGTAGCGCGGTTTCGGGATCAGTTAAAGGTATCCATGTGCCTTCATCCCAGATAATAACTTCACCAGCACCATATTGTTTTTTAGGAATTGTGCCTTCAAATTGGGCATAAGAGATTGGGTGATCTTCCACTTGAACGGCTAATCTTTTTACAGTTGGATCAAAACTCGGGCCTTTTGGAACCGCCCAGCTTTTAAGAGTACCATTGAGCTCTAACCTAAAATCGTAATGTAGGCTTGAAGCCCAATGCTTTTGAACAACAAATCTTAAAGCCTCTAATTGTGTCGTTGAATCAACATGTTGAGGCTCTGACGTAATATCAAAATTACGTTTTTGATTATAATTTTTTAAATTTTCAACTATATCTGAAGACATTACTACCAACTGATCCATAACGATTATTGGTATTTTGATGATTGGATTAATTATTTGAAGTAGGGCTTTGCTTAATTGAATGTAGGAATATGTGTAATTTTGCCTACATTTGAGTTGCTATTTCTGACAGAAGAATAGGAATTTTTCTGATTCTTTCCATATAAAAATAAATATTAAATGATCGAAACCTGCAAAGGCTTACAACAATATTTATTAATCATGGAGATACAAAATGCTTACGACAGATAACAAACAAATTAATGGCAGCACATTAAAAGCCAGTTCTAATAAAAGTGATGCGACTGCATTACTTAAAGCGGATCATAAATTAGTAGACGGCTTATTTAAAGAATTTGAAGCGACTAAATCAGATAAAAAGAAAAAACAGCTTGTAGATCAAATCTGTAAAGAATTAACGATTCATGCTCAAGTTGAAGAAGAGATCTTTTATCCGGCAGTTCAGAAAGCCTTGAAAGATCATGAAATGGTGCCAGAAGCAATTGTGGAACATGCAAGTTTGAAAGAGCTGATCGCAAAAGTTAAAGGTGTTGAACCTGATGGCGATATGTATGACGCTAATGTAAAAGTGATGAGCGAATATGTGAAACATCATGTGAAAGAAGAAGAGAAAGAAATGTTTCCCGAAGCTAAAGATACCAAATTAGACATGGTTGAATTGGGCGCAAAAATGTTAGAGCGTAAACAACAGCTGTCTCAAGAGTACGCTTAACTTGAATTTATTCATTTAAATTCATCAATCAAGGTAACGCCATAAAAATATTATTAGGAGAAAAAAATGAACTACGTTACAGGTCTTTTTAAAGATAAAGAAAGTGCAGAAAATGCTTACCGTTTGGCTTCTCAATCTGGATATAGCGACAGTGATATCAACGTTATTATGTCCGAAGAAACGCGTGAAAAATATTATGGCAAAAATGCTACTTTAGAAACTGAAGTTGGCAGCAAATTAGCCGAAGGCGCTGCAATCGGCGGAACAGTTGGTGGCACAATTGGCGCTATTGCTGCTGGTGTCGCCGCAATTGGCACTGCCCTAGTGTTGCCTGGATTAGGAATATGGGTCGCCGGTCCATTAGCAGCTGCAGTCGCCGGCGCCGGTGCAGGCGGTGTTGCTGGTGGATTAGTAGGTGCATTAGTCGGCTGGGGAATACCTGAAGACACATTAAAACAGTATGAAGAAAATGTTAAACAAGGCGATATTTTAATTGGCATAAACCCTAAATCTATTGAAGATCGTCAACGTTTTGAGAGTAATTGGAATCCAACAAATACCTAAATACAAATTATTACTTTAATAATTTGCTAAGTAATTAATTTGCTAAGTAATATGCAAAAAGCCTAATCATTTCGGATTAGGCTTTTTGCATATTTGGCAGGGCGTCCCGGGATCGAGCCACCACAAACGGATTGAAAATACAAGAGAGCACTTACCATGCGAATATGTAGAAACTTCGAAATGTTTTATTTAAAACTCTTCTTTGTACTAAACAAAAGACAAATTAGCTCCCTTCAGTAAATTAATTTAATGGTTCAGTTTAGGTAAACAATCCTGAAATATATCCATTAATTAAACTCCAAAAGTGTAAGTAATGAATCAGGCAAGTGCCATTTAATAAGTGCCGTTTTAAGTTGTAAAGAAAGATTATAAAAAATATATCTAAGACAATTCCTACACAAATATCAGACAAATTCTTGTAATTACCCCAATTTAATGTGCTTAGTATTTTATTTACGCGCTTTAGTCGTACTTAAAATCCAATCCTCCTTAAACAATACTTGAACAACAGTTTTAATAAAAACTGATTGATTAAACAATTCTTGGGGTAGCTTGTGCATTATGTCAATTTAATTAGCCTTATTATTTTTCTCTTTGTCACTGGGTGTTCCGAACAACCAAAAGGCGATGCCAAAGACTCAACTCTCCCCCAAAATTATCTAATCAATGACACTTCTCCACGCAATGCTACTTTAGCCAGTCATCCAGAGTGGGTGCCCAAGCAGGATGATGATGTATGGACCATGCCAGCCAAAAATTACGCAAGCACTCGCTATAGTGGCCTTAGCCAAATTAATAAAGACAATGTTCAGCAACTGCAGTTAGCTTGGAGCTACGCAACGGGTTTGACACCTGGTCACGAATCTGCCCCAATTTTTGTTGACGAAATTTTGTATATCATTACTCCCTACCCCAACACTGTGGTGGCATTGGGTTTGGATGGGAGTAAAAAGTGGGAATACAAACCCACCACTCATCAGGAATCGCAGGGGATGGCTTGCTGCGATGTAGTCAATCGCGGTATGGTCTACCAAGATGGAAAACTGTTCTTTAACACGCTTGATAATCACGCTATTGCTCTAGATGCCGAGACAGGCAAAGAAATATGGAAGACACGCGTGGGAGATTTGAAGCGTGGAGAAACGATGACCATGGCCCCTTTAGTTGTAAAAGGAAAAATGCTGGTTGGTAACAGCGGTGGGGAAATGGGGGTACGCGGCTGGCTAAAAGCATTAGATATTAATAGCGGAAAATTGCTTTGGACTGCTTACAGCACCGGCCCAGATAAAGATGTACTGATTGGCGAAGATTTCAAACCGTTTTATAAACAAGATCAGGGCAAGGATTTGGGTGTTAGCACTTGGCCACCTAGCTTGTGGGAAATTGGCGGCGGTACAGTATGGGGCTGGTTATCTTACGACCCTGAATTAGATTTGATTTATTACGGCACTGGCAACCCAGGGCCGTGGAATCCCGACATGCGCCCTGGTGATAATAAATGGACACTCACCGTGTTTGCCCGTCACCCAGAAGATGGTAGGGCCAAATGGGCATATCAGATCGAACCGCATGATCTTTATGATTATGATGGCGTCAATGAAAGCTTGTTACTGGATTTGCCGGTCAATGGCCAGCAACGCAAGACGCTAGTCCGGCCTGAAAGAAACGGCTACGTCTATGTGATGGATAGAGGTACAGGTGAGGTCTTATCTGCAGAAACATTTGTTCCGGTTAATGTCACTGATGGCGTTGATTTAAAAACTGGCGAGCTACGCAAGATTAAGGAAAAACGTACTGGCACCAACAAAACTGTACACAACATTTGTCCGGCAGCCCCGGGAGGCAAAGACTGGCAGCCCTCCGCTTTCTCCCCTAGAACTGGCTTGATATATATTCCACACAACAATCTTTGTATGGATATGTTAGGCACCAAGGCCAATTACATCGCAGGCACACCTTACGTTGGCTCAGATGTGAAGATGTTTGCTGGCCCAGGGGGGCATAGAGGCGCTTATACTGCTTGGGATCCTGTTGCAGCTAAAAAAGTCTGGAGCATTAAAGAAAACTTTCCTGTATGGAGTGGCACCTTGGCCACCGCAGGTGATGTGGTGTTTTACGGCACGATGGATCGCTGGTTCAAGGCGCTAGATGCTACAAGCGGTAAATTGCTGTGGCAGTTCAGAATGGGCTCTGGCATCGTCGGCCAGCCTGTGACCTTTCGAGACAAGCAGGGTCAGCAATATGTCGCCATTTTTGCTGGCGTAGGAGGCTGGTCTGGCGCCATTGTTTCTGGTGGCCTTGATGCGCGGGATGGCACCGCCGCACTCGGTTTTGTCAACGCCATGAAAGACTTGCCTAAGCATACAGACAAGGGAGGACAGTTATATGTATTCAAGCTTCCTTAGCCCATCCGCAAGACCATCCGCACATCTTCCATTCAAAAAATGGCTGCCTAGCCTATATTTACTTTTTCTAACCGGCTGCGAAGACCAATCCGGCTTGCGGGAAAGCAGTCAGCAAGCGCCGCAGCCAGTAACCAGAATGACAGAGTTTGGGCCTGGGACAACAGATGCCACAAACCCCACCCACCCATATATCAATAATCGTCATGCCATTAACGAAGGTAAGCGTTTGTATGCTTGGTTCAATTGTGTAGGCTGCCATGCAAACGGTGGAGGGGGAATGGGCCCACCTTTAATTGATGCCAACTGGATTTACGGCAGTACACCAGCCAATATATATTCCTCCATCATGGAAGGTCGACCAAATGGCATGCCCGCATTTCACGGGAAAATTCCTGAGCAAGAAGCATGGAAAATCGTCGCTTACGTCAGATCTCTAGGAGGCTTGGATGATAGCCTCCCCAAAGGAGCCACCAGTAAACCGCTTCAAGATAATCCAAGTCAAGATAACTCAAATCAAGATGAGGAAAATAATGAGGGGGTAATTGCTGATTCTGGGACTGAGCAAGAATGACTGTTCGTTTTACTATCAAAAAACTTCAACACTATATCCAGCCAAGCTTGTGCTGGTTAAGTTTTTGCCTGATGTCAGCCTCACCTTCGCTGTATGCAGATCAATCAACCCTGGAACCTAAAGGCCTTTTAGCAGCGAGTATTGCCAACTTATTCTGGGGAATGTTGGTTGGTGGCGGGCTGATTCTTGCTGCAGTGGCAGTGTTGATTTTTCTAGGTTTATACAAGGCCAAAAATTCAGCTGAACCCCTGCCACTCACTTTCACGCAAAGCCGAAATTTGGTGCTGATATCCGGCGTGGTGATTCCGACTATCATTCTAACAATATTCGTCATCTCTAGCGCAGCCGTTAATCGGGAGATTATTGCCCCTATGCCAGAGGATGCCATGACCATCAGGGTTACTGGTCACCAATGGTGGTGGGAGGTCGACTATCTCGATAAGGATGGTAAAACGCTGGCCAAGACAGCCAACGAAATTCGCATTCCGGTAGGTAAAGCAGTTAAGTTTGCCTTAGAAGCTAGCGATGTCATCCACAGCTTTTGGATACCGGAATTGAATGGCAAGACGGACATGATTCCAGGCATGACCAATATCACTTGGGTTAAGGCGAGTCAGGTCGGACGTTTTCGTGGACAGTGCACAGAATTTTGTGGCAAACAACACGCTAAGATGGCTTTTCATGTCGAAGCCATGCCTGCAAATGATTTTTCCGCTTGGCTGACAAAACAGGCCAGCGCTAGCCGCGAACCCAGCACTGAGGCACAGCAACGCGGACGGACGGTGTTTTTAACATCAAGTTGCGTCATGTGCCATGCCATCAGGGGCACGAGTGCGAT
>Ga0247736_10000401_pt1 | contig 14855 bp, 12 predicted proteins | sample UWRJL193509B2_FD_180935 | JGI IMG/M metagenome (GOLD analysis project Ga0247736, IMG submission 180935) | Plant litter microbial communities from Arlington Agricultural Research Station in Wisconsin, United States - UWRJ-L193-509B-2 | ecosystem: Environmental > Terrestrial > Plant litter >...
ACGGCTGCGCCGTCGATCGTTGCCGCGACGCCGTTGTTGCCGGCGGCTGTGCTGGCGGTGTGCGAACCGTGCGAGCTGCCGTCGCGCGGCGACTTGTACTCGTGGTCAGCCGACGGGGTGCCGATGGAGTCGTAACCGAAGTTCGAGCCGAAGTAGCGCGCGCCGACGATCTTGGTAGAGCAGTCGCTCGCGTCGAACTGCACGCCGCTGACGCACTCGCCGGTGAAGACTCCGCCGTCACCCTTCGTGTACTTGATCGCGGTGCCCTCGAGATAGGGCTCGGTGCCCGCCGTCGTGCCGAGCGCGGACCCCGCGAACGACGCGTTCTCGGGAGCGATGCCGGTGTCGATGATGCCGACCACAACGCCCTTGCCGGCGACGGCGACTCCGCCGTTCTTCGCCCAGACGCCGTTCTCGCCGCTCAGGCCGAGAAAGTCTGCGGATGACACGGCCAGCGGGTGCAGCAGCTCATCCTTGACGAGCTTGCTCACGCGGGCATCCTGCTGCAGCGCCGTGGCCTGCGCGGAGGTCAGCTTTGCAGTGAAGCCGTTGGTCGCGAGCGTGAACGTCGACACCGTCTTCGCCCCGACCGACTCGGCCACGCTCTTCTGCTGCTTGCCCAGGAACGCGGTGTACTTCTGCGTTGCCGACGAGGTCGCCTTGAGCGACGTGCCCTTCTTTGGTGCCGTCGCGGGCAGGCCGGTCAGGCCACCGGTGTAGGTGGCGGCGGCGTCGCCGCGCAGGGTGACGATGTAGCGCCCGCCCTTCAGCGTCTCGGTCTTGGCGGGTTCGCTCTTCGCTTCCTGCTTTGCGGCAGCGATCCACCCGGCTTCAGCCGAGGGAACATTTGCGGCGAGCGCGGGCGACGGAACGGAAAGTGTTGCGGCAACGAGGCCGGCGAGCAGCAGTGCTGCGGCAATCGGTGAACGGCGGATGCCGCCAGACGGAGCTAGTGAGCGCAATGGATGTCCTCGGTCAGAAGGCGGCGGCCCCATGTGGGTGGGGCCGCCCGATCACCGCGGATGCGGCGGTGACACCCCAGTCTGTGCTGCCACTATCCGCCGCACCTAGCCTTCGCCGTGTCCAACATGCGCCACTGTCCGCTTCCGGCCAAACTTGTTACAAGCGCGACATCTGAGCCGCCCGCTCCCGCCACCCAACTCCGCTCCCTGAGCTCGTCGAATGGGGCGGGTCCTCGCCCACTTCTATACCCGTTGCTCACCTCCCCCGCACAACCCGACACCTCTGCCCTCGCACGCTCCCTGAGCCTGGAGAAGGGCAACTTGAGCGCAAGAACCTTAAATCCACCCTCGCTTGGCCGCAGCAACCCCCGCGCCAAAACGATTGCTCACACCCAACTCCCCAAACAGCGCCAGGATCCGCCGACGCAGCGTCCGCGTAGAAATCCCCAACTGCTGCGCAATAGCCTCATCCTTCAACCCGCCGGCAAACATGGTGAGCAGATCATGCTCCTCGCCGGTCGCTTTGCGTGGTGCCGAAACCGAAACGTCAGCATCCTCCGAAGCCAACTGCAACGCCACTTCATCCCAGGACACGCTGTTCCCCGCAGCGGTAGGCCCGCCGAAGTCCATCGGCACAGCCTTGACCCAGTAGCTCTCGAACAACGCAACCAACGCCTCGATCATCGGAGCATCCTCGGTAACCAGAAACTCCGGGTTGTCCTGCGAGAGGTTGAGCGAAACAAGCCCCACCGACCGATCCGCGATAGCAAGCTTCACCGGCAGGTCAGCGATCACTCGAGCTTCCTCCCCGTAAGAGACGAGCTCGCGAATCGAATCCCAACTGCCCGCAGACCCAAACCGTTCCGCGGCATAGATCGCGCGAGTCTCCACTCCGCGCCGCAACAGACTCCCGTTGAGCGAGGTGTTCGTTGCAAGCACCTGCGGCGGGCGGTCGAACGCCAAAAACTCCCGCACCGCCTGATGCTTCATCCGGTAGTACAAATCGCCAAGGGCTTCGGTGCTCGAGACCAGCTGTGATTTGGTTAATGTCCGATCGCCCCGCCGAGCGTCGTCAAACATGTTCCCAAGTGGGCCGAGCGCGTCTCTCACGCGGTCAAGCTCAGAGATCTGCCTATCGACAACGACGCGCAATGAGTGCCGCGGATCTACAGCGAAGTACTCTGCCCCGTTGGCCGCACGGATGACGAGCCCCAACTCCCGGAGGCGTTCGAGGCTGTGGGCGGCTTCGTCCGTACTTATTCCAAACGTGGACGTGACCAGCCCGACGTCAATGCTCTCTTTGGTCAGCAGCAACCTATAGATGTTCTCGGTGGACGCATCAATGCCAACAAGCAGAAAGGGCGATTCATCCATGCCTCATTATGCGGGCTTCACTCGCCACCCACTTTGAAGACCAGTTCGATTGCTGCGCAATCGAACCACTACCCACTCCCGACCCCTTGCGGTACTCGACCGGCCGTGGTCCGACGAGAAGCAACAGTGGCCAAATTTTCTGAAACTTGTAAATTTTCGAGCGAGCGAACTCGTACCGGGAAAGTTCAATTCCGGCTCAATATTGGTTTTTCTGGCAGGCCTAACATTGCTCGAAGTTCGTCGGGAGCAAATGGGGGGTTCTGCCTATGGATCATCGAATGACAATTGCTGCACAGCGGCACAAGATCACGCTTTGGATCAATGACATAGCCTGGCCCGAGTTGCGACACGGGCGTCCGATGGTGCACTTCAATAAATCCGTCTCCTAAGTGACCGTAAGTGCGCCCGAAATCAGAATCGCACACCCAGCAGGTCACCCCGTAGTACTGAATACAGCGGAGCCGGTTGATCGGGCTTCGCTCGTATCTGGTACTAACTACGTGGGTGACTCCGCCCTCTGTCGCCCCTTCCTCCACGTCCTCATCCGCCCAATCGATTTCGAGGACCGCTAGCACCAGACCCAAGCAATTTGCGCCCACCTCCACCAGAGAATCAAGTGGCGCTTTCTCAAATTTTGACACCCGTTTGGAACACTCAATATCTAGGCTGTGCCAGATGGTATCGGGATCGTCTACACCGCCGCTAACATGCACGCCGTTTACGGAAACCAGAGTGCGGACTCCATTTTCTTCGGCGTCGACAATCATGTCCGGCCATAAGCCCTGATTGGCGATGAGGTTCGCTTGCATCGACCGTATGACTTCGCCGGCGAACCCGTCCATGACCAAAATCGCTTCGGCCCGCCTCGGCAGAAGCTCGAGGCCGATAGAAAACGACTGGCTGTTCTCAAGACCCGCCAACCTCATGCCAAATGACCGGGCGCCTGCCCACTCGACCTCTGCAACTTGTAGTCCGACGCCTAGTCGGACCGCAATTTTCGCGACGACCAACTCGGCTTCGCCTTCGTTCATCGCTATTCCTCTGAGCCCTCTGGCGGTTCCGGGAGTTCTCGAACTAGCTTTTGGAGATTGCGGCTGACGTCAATCCGAAACTGTTCAAAGGAATCTCTTTCCTCTGCGTTGGAATTGTTGTACTCGGCTTGCGCCAGAGCGAAAAAGAGATACTCAATCGCTTGGACAAGCGGTTCATTTGTTGCGTTAGGGAGGTAAGCCTTCCTGAACCAGTCGTGGCCCGTGTTGAGAATTACACTCATTCCATGGCCACGCGCCCACGCGGCTTGCCATAGTGCGCCATGTTCGATGGTCGCGTGACGCTCAATGAAAGTATTAGATTCTTCGTCTTCAGGAAGAATTACTATTTGGCCAGTTCCTTCTCCCTTCACATTCAGGATTGATGTGTCCCCGGAATTGCCTTGAAGAGTTACGGACCCGTCTGCCTCAATCTTTGAGGTCGGTACGTCCAGATTCTTTAGAGTCCGCGCAATGGTGATATCTGAAGGTCGTGTAGCCTTCTGCCCTTCTTTGCCCGCTGAGTTTTTCGCAGAGGCAGCCCTCTGTCGATTCTCCGCCTCTCGTCGCATCGGGCTTAGATACTCGGTCAGCAACGCGTGCAGATCTGGATCGATGTCGAGCATTGCGTCAGATTTAGTGACGTCGAGTGCAAAAAGATCGTCTAGTTCACCGGTGAAACTTAGCTCAACTCGGTATCGGTTGATATGAGTTTCCTTCTTTCCGATTCCGAACCAGCTCGGCCCCTCAATTAAGCGCTCGTTCCGATAGAGATAGATACCCTGGCCCTCGAGAGAAACGTGGTTTGCCTCGGCATAAGCTGAATCTTCAATTTCGTTGTTGAGTGGCAAGATGAAGTTTCTGCAAACCATGTCATGTGTCTCACCAGATAGCTCGAAGCGGAAGACTTTGCGGCCTCCTCGGTCCTCCGCCTCAACCCATGTAGTGCAGAACGGATCCCATGGATCGACCATCCGGCCATTGACGGAAATTACTACGTTCCTAGCCCGGGTGTCGTCTTCGTCGATGAAACGTTGATACGTGGTTCCAATGTGAGCACGAAGATTTCGAACTACAGTCTCAAGCGAGCGTTGAGGATTTGCCGGAGTCTTTCGGTTTCGGCCCTTGATAATTCCAAAGGTGTGATCCCAGACGACCACTGTGCCGCGAAGCGCCCCCGGTGTCGCACCGATCGACTCCAATGCCTCCATACCTTCAGCGAAATCATCTAGAAAGTTCCCAGTAGCCTCTCCTCGCGTCAGCACCCAATCATTCTTCTCTTTGACCTCGTCCATGTCCCAAGTTGCGAAGTTGACCGCTCCATCGCCCAACGAACTGACCACCGTCAGCAAGTCGCACATGCTCGTAGACGCAGTCTTGAGACCCAAGCCAAAACGCCCCAATGCTGTCGGTGCTTTTACACCCGGAGCACCATATGTCATGGCGTTCTCGAGGCCATTATGATCCATTCCGCTCCCGTCATCGCTTATGCGGACGCGAACCTGCGAAGACGAATCAAGACCGATGGCGACGTCTACGTGACCGGCGCCGGCATCAATTGAGTTATCGATAACATCGGCAATCGCGGAAAGAGGCGTGTACCCAAGCGACTGCAGCCCGCTGACAATCTTCGACACATTTGGAGGTAGAGAGATTTGCCCAGTTTTGTATTCAGCGCCTGCGGATGCCATTCTCGTTCTCCTAGTCGTCGATCAGTGTCCATCCACCCCGGAGTACGACTTTCCGGGAGGATATTTCACTTGAGCTTTCAGTATGGCGGTCAATACTGACGTTGACCTCGCCGATCGAACTACGTTTGAAGACCAATGCATCACCTACGCGAGCATCCATCGCGCCGAGGAGAGCCATCATCCGCGTCAGTCTGTACTCATTCCGAGTTCCTACTTCTCGCGGCTTGCTGTTGTAGTAGACAAATCGAAGTATCCACCGAGTACCCGTCTCTGCATGCAGCACTGAAACCTCTCGCGAGGGATTCTCGTCCAAGTCAGACAGGTGGGGAAAGAAACTCAAGATTCGGGATTGCTTCGGTATCAGGATCCCGGCTTGATGAGACCCTGTCAGTCCGAGATCGTTCGCACTCAGCACCTTGCGGATGGAATATTCGGCACTTGGCGAATTCATGATCTTGCCTCGGCGTCCGTGGGCTCGGACATACCTTTTGAGACGCTGTCCGCAATTAGTTGCTTTTGTGATGCAAGATCCATCTGACGTTCCTCCACGGTGTTCGCGTAAAAAAGGTGATGCACAATGACGGGTTTGTTTTGTCCGCGCCGAAAGGCTCGCGCAGCCGCCTGTCTAGTCTTGGCAGGATTCCAGTCTGGATTGAAAAAGATAACGTGATTGGCCGAAGTGATATTCAGTCCGATCCCGGCTGCGTCGATCTGCAGGACCAAACACCCAGGGCTAGAACTATCAGTGAACTCATCAAGAATTTCCTGTCGCTGTGCTCGCGAAATACCACCGTGAATCACGCGAACGTAGGCAGCTGGGTGCTTGTTCGCGATGACCTTCTCAAGTCGTTCCATCGAAGCGAGATAACTGCAGAAAACTAGGGCCTTCTCGCCTCGCGCGAAGACTTCTGTCAAGAGGTTCAGCGTATGCGCCATCTTGGGTCTGGATGTCAAAAGCTCAATGCCCCCGCGACCATCCTCGGCGCCGGCATGTGCGCAAACTACCTGCTGTCGCACGAGGTCAGCAATTCCAGCATTCGAGCTCTGACTCATGTTAAGGACACCGGCGGTACTCGAGTCCGGCGTAAGAGCGGTGTAAACATCAGTTCGGTCGGGTAGGTCATTCGCCACATCGTTTACGGCCCTCCGCACAGAAATAGAAGACATCAAGCTCCCGAGATACTCGTCAAGCGCGGCGCTATTACCGAATGTATTGTCAAAGGTCTCTTTACTCCCCAACAACTCTGGAAGAACGAACTCAGCAATTGACCACAGATCGCCAACTCGATTCTCGACAGGTGTCCCCGTAACCGCGATCCCAACTTTCTTTCGCAGTCTCTTGACTGCGATAGCGCGTTGCGATTCTGTGTTGCGAATCATCTGCGCTTCATCCGCGATGGCAAATCCCCATGACATTGATTCGAATAGCGCACGATCGCTTACGAGTGTGTCGTAAGAAACCAACACAACGTCAAAGTTGCTAATCGCTTTGTAAGTTCCGCCTCTTCTCGGGCCTTCGTGGACGAGTATTTCCAGCGTCGGGGCAAACCTCGCCAATTCCCGGCGCCAATTCTCTAATACGAAAGCTGGCGCCACCACGACTGAAGGCTCATCGAAGTGGCTCGTCAGCAACACGGATATGACTTGTATCGTCTTGCCGAGGCCCATCTCATCGGCCAGTAAAGTTCCGATCTCGTATCCAGCCAAGACTCGCATCATTGCCGAGCCGAGAACTTGATAGGGGTAGAGCGAAGCGTTTAGAGTCGCCGGAACAGTCATCGCCGCAACAGGGATCTCACCCTGAGTGCCAAGCTCAACTTCGTTGATCATCGCGGCTTGAAAGCGCGGCGCAGAGAGAACTTTTATGTAGTCTCCTGCGCTAATCGGCCCGACGTGAATAGACTCGAGCGGGCCTTGCCCATCCTCGGACGAAAATGCGTTCGCCCAATCGACAGAGTGCCATGTGGATTGGAAAACGCAGCTCGAGGCCTGGGGATCGATTGATTGCAGACGCCCATTTTTCGAAACAGCGTAGCTAAGCGCGATACTGGACGGAAATTTGCCACGTAGGAGCAACCTGGGTTGGAGCGCCATTCTCGAAAACCGGATATCGGGTAGTTCGCTCCTGATTGTTGCATCAGCTCCGTCGGCAAGCGATTCTTCGATTTCTTCCACGCTGGCGATCTCGCCCAAAAAACAAATGGAAGTTCCTGCAACAGTCCAGTCATTCATCTCGGATTCATCTCAGATCGCGCTCACTTGCGACCACCGTTGTCTCGACGCGCACTAGTAACCTTTCGAAGTTCTTGTCCGAAGTATGCTTGAGTTGCGAGGGAGTTCGATTAGACTAGAGTACCGAGGATTATTCCACAACGCTCCGCAACTGAGGGAGCTAGTACCCTCTCACCTGGCCCCTAAGTGCTCTTAGCCAACTTCTGCTTCGCCAATTTCCAGCAACCGCGAGTTGCCCACGAGCCACCCCTCAAGAATTTCCATCGTCGCGCTCCTCGAAGACTCAGACCGCAACGAGCACTCCCAAACAGTGGCAACTCGCCATCCCATCTTGCCGAGCGCACAGTTCATTGCGTTGTCTCTTGTGCGGTTGGAAATTAGTTTGTCGTGCCAGAAATTTGCGCGCGTAGCTGGCCAGCGAAATTTTGAACACTCGTGGCAGTGCCAAAAGCATCCATTCACAAAGACGGCAGCGCTGAACTTCGAAAGCACGAGGTCGGGCTTACCTGGCAAGTTCGCCGTGTGCAAGCGAAATCTATATCCGTCACGGTGAAGAGCTTTCCGTATTAGAACTTCAGGCCCTGTGTCTTTCGAGCGAATAGCCGACATGTTTCTACGTCGAGCGGCACTGATAGTTCCTGGCGGGTCAGGATGCAACCTCGTTCACCTCTCGTAACATCTGGTGCTGGACCGCTGAGATATGCGGCTTCATGATTCGCGCAACTTCAGAAATTACCGGGACGACCACGCTGTTGCCGAACTGCCGATATGCCTGGGTGTCGCTAACTGGAATTCGGAAGCTGTCTGGATAACCCATCAGTCGAGCACATTCCCGCGGGGTGAGACGTCTAGGACGTTCATCAGGGCCTTGGCTCACGAGAATTTCGGACCCGTCTTTGTAGTAGCGCGCCGAGAGGGTTCGCGTCACACTCGTCGGAGTGACCAAACCAAATCCAAACCCGTTTCCCGCGGCCTTGTGCTTGATTGCGTATGCCTGCAAATAGTCCCAAAGTCGAGGTGTGAGTGTAAATTTTGGCTGGACTGAAACGGTGTCGCGATCGAAGAAACGATCGCCGTCTGATTCGATATACGGCTCCGTACCGTCGGTCTTGTGAAGGATCGTCCCTAGAAGAGGCCGTTCAGTTGGTAGCTCAAGGTCATCCCAAGAAAATTCGGTAGCGCGAGCAAAGCCAACGATCATGATCCGCTCTCTGTGCTGCGGGGTGAAGTGTCCGCCATCTATAACTTTGTAATGGACCTCGTAGCCCAGCTCTTCTCGAAGCGTCTTAAGAATTATTCGAAACGTGTTGCCCTTGTCATGCCCAACCAAGTTCTTGACATTCTCAAGCAGAAAAGCAGCGGGTCGCTTTTGCGCGATAATCCGGGCGACGTCAAAGAAAAGGGTGCCTTGCGTGAGGTCTTCGAAACCATGCGCCCTTCCCAACGAAATTTTTTTACTCACGCCGGCGATGGAGAAGGGCTGGCAGGGAAATCCCGCCAGAAGTACGTCGTGATCGGGAACATCGCTGGCCTCGAAAGGAACGATGTCGCCAACGAATGTGTGTGTCTGGGGGTGGTTCTCGAGGTATGTCTTCTTCGAGAACTCGTTCCACTCGCTCGTAAAAACGCAGCTTCCCCCGTGATTCGCGAAGCCGGTTCGTATGCCACCTATGCCAGCGAATAAGTCGACGACCGTGAAGTCAGTAGAAACCTCGGCGTCGGTGTCGGTGTCGATCGAGTATGAGGATATTGCACGTAGTGCGTGCACAAGATAAGGAGGAACTGCGGTGTCGCCACGTTCCCACCGCCCAACCGTCTTCCCGTTCACTTGGAGTTTCTCGGCAAGCGCTCGTTGCGAGTAACGACTACGGAGAGCGAGCAGAAGCTCTTTTGCATCTTGATCGGGGGAGGTAATCGTCTGGGAATTCATAAGGACATTTTGTCCCACGATTGACCCAGAGTCATAACGACAGGCGCGTACCGCGAAAACCCGCCGAAGCTGACAAACGCTGGTGCTACAAAATGCGCCCGCTAAACCAAAACCTCGTGTAATAAATCAAATCCAAGAACATTGGGCACTGAGCAAAGTGATTGATCTGAAAACAACCCGAAGTGCCCCTGGAGGGACTCGAACCCCCAACCTGTTCCTTAGGACGGAATTGCTCTTCCATTGAGCTACAGAGGCTGGCGTTTAGAGTTTAGCGCGACGGGGAAACGAACTGTAACGAGGTAGATGTCAAAGTCCGCCGTCTGAGCGACGCTGATCCTCGCGAGCGAGCAAACACCGGTTCCTCACTTTTCGAGACGCCGCGATTACCGATACGAACTACGCATCGCCTAGATTTACTCGAGCCCAATTGTCGATTCGACGATTTCGAGCTTTAACGAAGGCCGTCGCACGATCTCGATAGAACCGCCACATTTTCACATCCGTCGGCAAGGCGCGCATCGCCGGTTCATCTGCAGGCAGGAAGAACTCGACCGACCCATAGTTTGCGGAAACTGCATCCTGCAAGAGAAAAAAATCTACATAGCCTTTAAACGTCGCAAATAGGCGAAAGAAGTCGTCGTAAGCGGTCAGCGACTTGCTCAAGATGTTCGGCTCGCCAGCGTAGTGCAACCGGATAGCTTCGAGGGTGAGGTCTAGCCGGTCAGCTATCTGTCCGTTCCGACCGCGAGCTTGGTTGATTGTTTGGGTGCCCTCACGGCGTTCGCCGGGGAAGACTAGTGCACCGCCAATTGTGTGATTGAGCAATTGAAACTCGTCGAGCTCTGCCGTGGGGATTTGGTCAATGATGGTAGCCATGCGACGGTACGACCTGAAGGTAGGGACGACGGTGTCGCTCGAAAGAAAGAACTCACCCAAGTCTGATTTGTGGTGCAGGTAAGCCCGCGGGCGCGAGGTGTTCAGATCGAATACTTCACCGCCAGGCAGTGCCTTGCTCCAGAGAAGTCGGTGGTACTCGCGCAGCGTGGGACTTGCGATGTCAGGATCTTTGCCCTCGGCGTCCGTTCGAGAATCCAGTGCGGTGTCAATCAACTGCGGTTTCAAAGCGAACCCTCATCCGTAGGTGTAATTACATGTTGCCACCTCCAGATGATCTGGGCTCAGTTTTGACTTCGCCCCCGACCTCAAAAGGCAAGTGCGAAGTCAACGACTCGATCCGCTACACCCGAAAGCACTTGGGCCTAGGCGGCATTCCGGCGTCGTCGCGGCGCCGCCGAGCGGGGCGGGATCGAGCGCATGTGGTCACGCACTCGGCCGAGGATTCCCCCGAGGGCCTCGATGTCGCCTGCAGCCAAGGGGTCGAGGAACAACTCGGTAAGCAGCGCGCGGTGGCCGGGGAAGACTCGGGCGAGCACGTCGCGCCCCTCAGCGGTGATCGTTACGTCGATGCTGCGCTCGTCGTCGCGGGACGGTTCGCGCGTGATGAGACCGCGTTGCTCGAGTTGCTGCGCCTGATAGGTCAGGCCGCTGCGGCTGTAGACGACGCCGTCGGCAAGGTCGGTCATTCGGTGACTTCCGGTAGGCGAATCACCCAAGCGCGCCAGCAGCTGGAACTGCACGTAGCTGAGGTCGCCGGCTTCCTTCAGCTGCTGCTCCACGCCGTGTCGCAGCAGACTGCTCACCTCGATGAGCGCGAAGTAGGCGCCGAGTTGCTCGGGATTGATGGGCGACTGCTCTGAGGTCATGGATCCATCCTAACAGTTGCTTCGAATTCAAAGCAGTGCTACCTTCTCCATGTGCTTCAAATTCGAAGCATCCGAAAATGGAGAAAGACAATGAAGGCAGTTCAGTTCCACACCACCGGCACCCCCGACGTGCTGCGGCTCGAGGAGATCGCCGTGCCCGAGCCCGGCGAAGGCCAGGTGCGCATCCGCGTAGCCGGCTCCGGGGTCAACCCGGCCGATGGCGGAATGCGCGCGGGCACCCTGCCCATCCCGATCACGCTCCCCCACATCCCCGGGTATGACGTATCCGGAACAATCGATGCGGTCGGCGCAGGCGTGAACCTCACGGTGGGTGGCTCAGTGATCGGATTCCTGCCGATGAACGAGAACGGCGCAGCCGCCGAGTTCGTGATCGCGCCGGCAGAGTCACTTGTCGCCGCGCCGACTGCTCTCCCGCTGGCGGATGCGGCGGCCCTTCCCTCGGTCGCGCTCACGGCCTGGCAGGCACTGTTCGATGAGGCGGGTCTCAAGGCCGGCCAGCGCGTTCTGATCGTCGGAGCCGGTGGAGTCGTCGGCGGATACGCCATCCAGCTCGCCAAGCGGGCCGGCGCCTATGTCATCGCAACCGCCAGCGGCAGCAGCCGCGACAAAGTCATCGCTGCAGGCGCCGACGAAGTGATCGACCACACCGAAGCAGGCGTGCTCGAGTCCGTGACGGAGCAGGTGGACGTGTTGCTCAACCTCGCACCGATCTCACCGGACGAGTTCGCGGCCCTGGTGGCGTTGGTGCGCGTCGGTGGCTTCGTTGTTGCGACGACCGCGTGGATGCCCGCACCGGCAGACGACGCTCGCCGCGTTCGGTCCGCGGTAGTTTTCGTTCGCTCAGACGCGGACCAGCTGCGCCTGCTCGTCGAACTGGTCGATGCAGGCGAGCTCACCGTCCAGATCGACCGTCGGATCTCGCTGGACGAGCTGACGGCGGTTCACCAGGAACTGGCTGACGGCACGCTCCGCGGCAAAGTTGTCGTCACACCCTCCGCATAGTGACAACTGCGGAAGATCGCCGGGTAGCGGACGCGCTGCTCGGCGCTTCTGCGCGAACTACAAGTCGCGCAGGGTCAGATTCTCTTCCTCATCCCAAGACTCGGGCGGTGGCCCAAGTATCTCTTTGGCTGCCTTGACCACAAATCGTCCAAATACATGGTTGCCAGCGGCGCCGACGCCTATACCGATTGCCAGAGGTATCTGCTTACCAAGCACGAGCACGCCCTGCCTCGTACCGTACTTGGTTATGAATCGCGGGCCGAGCACTTTATTTGCTTTGTCGATAGCAGCCATTGGTATGGATTCGACGATCTTCTTACCCCAATAAGGGACAGAGCGACCAATTATGGGTTCCAAGGCCGACGTCGCGGCGGAGTTACCCAAGAGAACTGAGGTGACGAGGAATCGGCGGCGTTCGACGTCCGCTACGTCTAGCTTGTGGACTTCCGCCACGGAAAGCGTGTACAACACGGACGCCTCTAAGAAGGTGAGCAGTTCCGCGATAGTTACGGGGATCTGCAGCACCAGATTTGGCACTACTGCGGAAGCACCCGCTGCCGCACCCGTTCCCGTCACCGCCGCAAGGTAAACCTTATTTATGTACGAAATGAGTTCCGCTGGCGACTTATCAGGGTGAACCCGTCGCAACCTCGCGACGTTTTCCGAGGCGAGAGGTCGCTGGCTTTCCAACGCTCTGTTCATACCCGCGTTGACAAGGGCCTTGGGGTCGAATTTCTTGGTTTCCGTCACCAATGAAGTATGGCTCAGGTTCGACGGTCGATCGGCCAGTCAAGCTCGACACGGACGAACCGGCCGTGCCATGCGAGTTAGCGCGGCGGCGCGTAGAGGTACGACGAGACATCTGTGGCCGGGATCGTCCGCTTGCCGTAGATGTGGTCGCTGTTGTGGTTGTATTCCTCGATCGTCACGGTGCCGTCGTCGTTGACCGACGACACGTAGGCGACGTGATACCCGAACCAGGCGACCGAGCCGACCTTGGGAGTGTTGCTGATGGTCCAGCCGTGAGCGGCCCAGTTCGACTTCCACTGGTAGGCGTTTCCGCCACCGGGCGTGAGGTATGACCAGTCCCACTTGAACGGAGCCTCGGTGCTGCCCGCATCGCGGTTCAGGCGCCAGGCGACGAAGTCGACGCACTCGCGGTAGTAGTAGTTGAGCGGCGAAAGCCCGCCACCCTGGTTGTTCGACAGCTCAGAGAAGTAGGGGTAGTCGTCACCCTGCTCGCGCGCACCCGACGCCATATAGGCCTTGTAGTTCGCGGCCTTCTGGGCGTTCGACATCTGGTCGGCGATGTCGTTCGTGCTCGTGGCGGTGTAGTCACCGCGCTTGGTAGCGATCGACGTTCCTGCAGGAACCGTCAGAGTCGTCACGTCAGAGGCGAGCACCTTGGCGTTGGTCTTCGCCGCATCGTCATCGACGGTCGAGAGAGCGTAGGCGGGAAGGGCCGCGGTGGCGAAGAGTCCGCACACGGCGACCATCGTGACCAGGGCGCTCGCCCGCTTCTTCGGAACGTGGTGAGGCGTACGCGGCGCGGGCTTCGTGGCCTTGGCCATCGGCACACCGCGCAGTTCGACCGGGTCGACGCCGTCTGTCGGAGTGTGAGCGACGGATGCCACGGCAGCAGCCGAGCGTGCGCCCCGCAGTTCGCGGCGCGACGGTCCGGCAGCAGCGGTGTCGGCGGAGCGTTCGCTCGCGGACTCCGCGAGCTGGGCCCACACCGCAGCCGGCTCGACGGCGATGCCGGCGGCGGACCTCGGGGCGGGGATGACCGGAATGCTCGCGGTGGTGATCGGCGCGTAGGCGACGGGTGCAGGCGGAAGAAGAGGGGCAGGTGCGGTCGGTGTTGCGACCGGGACAGGAGCCGCAGCGGAGACAACCGGGGTCGCAATCAGCGGCGACGCCACGGGTGCTGCCGGGACTGCGGCCGACGGGGCGATGAACGCGGCGATCGGGTCGGTGGCGGCATCCGGAACCGTGACGGCCGGGGCAGCGACGATCTTGCCGGCAGCCTGGGCGGCCAGCGCCTCACGCATTTCGCGCCGGGTCGCGTATTGAACTGGCGCTGCCTGCACGGGCGCTACGGGAGCGGGAGAAATGGGGGTCGAATCCGTGATGAGGACTTCCGCGAAAAGCTCTGAGATTCCGTCGTCTGACCGGCCTTTTTCAGGGCTCAAGCGGGCTTCAGCCACGGTTTGTACCCTCCGGAAATAAGCTCAAGAATATTCATTTACATTGATTACGACCTCACCGAGAGTAGCCGACGGTGGCAATTCTCACAACTTGGTAACGGCCGTGACCGGTGTGACGGGAGATGCGGGTGAGGGCTTTCGGGGAGAAGTTGTGGGTGCGCTCCCAGGCATTCAGCGGGCGAGCGCGGGCGACAGCGCCTGCTGGCGCCGGTAGGTGAACGCGAACACGGCGATCCCGATCACGGTCACAACGGTGCCAGCGAGCGGCAGCATCCGGTAGCCGGTTCCGGCGTCGAGAGCTGCTCCCCCGAGGCCCGAGCCGAGCGCGACACCGGCGTTGAACGCCGCAGCGGCGAGCGCGGAGACGACGGCCGAGGAGGTTCCGGCGACGTGGATGACGTACGACTGCAGTGGCGGCACCATGCCGAAGCCCGCGGCGCCGAGCACAACGAGCAGCACCAGCGTCACCGCGACGCTCGTGCCGAAAGCCGACAGCGCGACCAGGCCGAGGACGAGCACCGCGAGGATGACGGCGACGGTCCCGACGATCGACCGGTCGGCGAAGCGTCCGCCGAGAGTGTTGCCCGCGATGAGACCTGCGCCAAACAGCAGGAGCAGCCAGGTCACGGAGGCCGAGCTGGCGCC
>Ga0247736_10000406_pt1 | contig 14760 bp, 18 predicted proteins | sample UWRJL193509B2_FD_180935 | JGI IMG/M metagenome (GOLD analysis project Ga0247736, IMG submission 180935) | Plant litter microbial communities from Arlington Agricultural Research Station in Wisconsin, United States - UWRJ-L193-509B-2 | ecosystem: Environmental > Terrestrial > Plant litter >...
ACGACACTAAAAGCTTGGCGCTGACGGTAAGACAGCCATTATTCAATAAAGAAACCTTAGCTTCTTATCGCGGTGCCAAAGCTTATGTAAAAGGCAAAGAAGCGGTATTGCAAAGCGAAACGTCTACCTTAATCACCCGAATCGCCAGCGCGTATTTTGAGTTGTTGTACGCAGAAGAAAAAACATCAGTGCTGCAAAATAAAGTTTCTGCGCTTAATCAGCAGTTAAGTCAGGCAAACAAACGCTTTGAGTTTGGCGAAGGCACGTTAACTGAAATGAGTGAAGCACAAGCAAGCTTGGATGTGGCGCGCGCAGAACTTTTAGAAGCAGAAAATAGTGCGGAGGCTTACAAGCTGGCGTTAAGCAATATGACTGGTCTGCAAGTTGCAACAATCGCAAAACTCAATACCCAAAAAATGGCGGCGATTAAAGAAGATTTTGGCCAACTGGATGACTGGCTGAAAACCGCCATCGAAAATAGCCCTGAAATATTGTCAGCCAAATATGCATTGGAAGTTGCGCAACAGGAAGTGGAAAAAAGGCAGGCAGGGCATATGCCAACCCTTGATCTGGTGGGTGTGCGTTCATACAGCGAAAACGATAGCAATAACACTTTGGGTTCACAGTTCGATACCACGACAGTTGCGGTGCAGTTCAATTTACCTTTATTTGCGGGCGGATTCGTCAATGCCAGCGTGCGCCAGTCTGTCAATAGAGTTGAAGCGGCGCGGGAAGAGCTGAACCAAAAAACCCGAGATGCCAATACCAATATCCAAAAATATTACCAGCATCTGCAAAGTGAATTGCTTTCGATGCAAGCGTATAAGCAGGCTGTTAAATCCAGCGAAATCGCACTAGATGGTACGACTAAGAGTTTTAGCGGCGGCTTTAGAACCAATATCGATGTGCTAAACGCGCAGCAAAGACTATATGAAAATAAGCTGAAATTGAGCAAATCTTACTATGTGCTGGTGAACGATATTGTGAGCATTAAGCATGTTGCTGGTGTTTTAAATGAAGCGCAATTGCAGAACATTAACCAGTTTTTCTTAACGAATTGATTTAAAAAGTTAAAAGTGAAAAGTGATTTTTTAATAGGAATATCCAGTTTTTCGTCGTTCCCGCGGAGGCGGGAATCCATTTTAATAAAACACTTAGATGGATCCCCGCCTTCGCGAGGATGACGAAATTGTAATTTTTTAGTAGTAATAGGTTCGTGCTAAGAATGCTAAAAATTGAAGTTTTAATGAAATATCACCTTTAGGTTATGTCGTAACAAAAAGTGAAAAGGAATAAATGATGCGTAAAAAAACATTAAAAAAACAAGCCAGCCAACTAGGTTTTACCCTGCTTGAGCTATTAGTCGTGATGGTGATTATCGGCTTATTGGCAGGTTATGTCGGGCCTAAATATTTCGCGCAGATTGGTAAATCGGAAGTGAAAACAGCGAGAGCGCAGATGGATGCGCTATCAAAAGCGCTGGATCAATATCGCCTAGATAATGGACATTATCCCAGCAGTGAAAATGGTCTGGCCGCGCTAAATACTGCGCCAGCCGATGAAGAAAAATGGAAAGGGCCTTACTTGCAGAAAAAAGCGCCAAATGACCCTTGGGGCAAGGCTTATCAATATAAATTTCCGGGTGAGCACGGCGAATATGATTTATGGTCATTTGGCAACGATGGCACTTCTGGCGGCAGTGATGAAGCCGCAGATATTGTGAACTGGGAATAAGAATTCCACATGGGATTTGAACTACATGAAATTTGAACTAAAAGTAGCGCACGGCGAAACCATCAGCTTGCTGAATATTGAAGCAAATGATGCTGCCAACGCGCTGAAACAGGCTGAATCACAAGGCTACAGCGTGCTTAATGTAAAAAGCGCGAGTGCTTCAGTTTTTGGCGCATCATTTTTAAAGTTGAATTTAGCGCAATCAAAATTCAACTTAATGCTGTTTAGCCAAGAATTATTGGCCTTGTTGGAATCTGGTTTAAGTTTAGTTGAATCAATTGAGGCGCTGGCTGAGAAGGAGCAGCAGCCAGAATCTAAGGCGATTCTGAGCCAAGTGATGGCAGCTCTGTATGAAGGTTTGCCATTGTCTGCCGCTTTAGAAAGTGCGCCACAAGTGTTTACGCCGCTGTATGTTGCACTGATTCGTTCAAGCGAGCGTACTGGCGACATGGTGCAAGCGCTGGCAAGGCACGTTGCTTACCAAGTGCAGATTGATGCGGTACGTAAAAAAATTGTGACTGCATCGATTTACCCTGTGCTTTTGATTATCGTTGGCGGTTTGGTGGTGTTATTTTTACTCGGTTATGTCGTACCTAAATTCAGCACCATCTATGAAAGTGCCGGCACCGATTTGCCTTGGATGTCTCAACTGCTGTTGAGTTGGGGACGCTTATTGCAGGAACATGGCAAAGAAGTGTTCACCATCTTTGTATTGAGCATTATTGCCCTCATTTACGTGTTAAGTCGTCAAACGGTGCGTGCTGCGCTCATTCAGAAACTATGGCTGATTCCCGCTGTTGGCGAAACGATGCGCATCTATCAATTGGCCAGATTTTACAGAACCTTAGGTATGCTACTACGCGGCGGAATACCGTTAATCACCGCGATGGGCATGGTTTCATCCTTATTACAGACCGCGTTAAAAAGCAGTCTGGATAAAGTCACTTTTGATGTGCGTGAAGGCAAACCGATTTCAGCCGCCATGGAGCAGCACGGCATGACTACCGCGATTTCAATCCGCATGTTGCGCGTGGGTGAGCGCACTGGCCAGATGGGCGAAATGATGGAACGCATCGGTGCGTTTTACGATGAAGAGATCGCGCGCAAAGTGGAATGGTTTACCAAGCTGCTTGAGCCTATTTTGATGATCGTGATTGGCTTGATCGTTGGGCTGGTCGTGGTGTTGATGTATATGCCGATTTTCGAATTAGCGGGGAATATTCAATGAATATGCCATCTGATATTAAGCACAATAACGTGTCCGAGAGCGTATTTACTACTCAAACCAAGTTAACTGTTGAGCAAGTCAATCAAGCAAAAAAAGTATCCAGCCAAACCAAGCAGGCTTTACTGGATGTGCTGGAAGAGCAATCTGGCTTGTCTGCGGATGAATTTATTATCGCGCTTGGTCAATTGATGCATTATCCAGCGCTAAGCATATTGCAACTCTATGAGATGCAGCCGGATTTTAGCTTGCTGTCTTTTGCAAATGCGGGCAAATATGCGTGTGTGGCATTGCGCAATCAAACGGGTGATTTGTACTTGGTCTGTGCCAATCCGTTTGATGTGAGTTTGCAAGGCAAAGTCGATCTGCTTTTTGCGCATTCTGCCAGCATTCATAGCGTTACGTGGGCGCTAACGCATCATAAAGATCTGACTGCGTTTCTAGCACATCATGAAGAATCCATGCGCGCTAGGGATGGCTTAACTGCAGAACAGTCAGAGTTAAAAACGGAGTCAAATGGCTTAGAGGACATTTCATTAAGATCGATTAGTGAAGATACCAGCCCCGTGGTCAAGTTTGTGCGTTCTACTTTATACGATGCGCTGAAAGCGGGCGCCAGTGATATTCATATGGAAACTGACCCGCATGGTCTAAAAATAAAATTTCGTATCGATGGGGTGTTAAGTCAAGAGGGCGGTATTCACGGATTAGCGCAGGCAGAGCAGGCTATCTCACGTATCAAAGTGATGTCTGAACTGGATATTGCCGAAAGACGCGTACCGCAGGACGGGCGTTTTAAGGTATTAGCTTTAGGCCGCGAAGTAGATATGCGTGTCTCTATTATGCCCAGCGTGTTTGGCGAAGATGCCGTTTTGCGTATTTTAGACCGCAAAGCGTTAAGCGATGAAGCCAAAGGTTTGAGCCTAGAAACCTTAGGTTTTGAAGAATCCATCAAAGCGCGTTTTAGATTATTGGCAGAAGAGCCATATGGCATGTTGCTGGTCACAGGGCCCACCGGCAGTGGCAAAACAACCACGCTGTATGGCATCATTTCTGAGATCAATCATGGGCAAGACAAGATCATTACGATTGAAGATCCTGTTGAATATCAATTGCCTGGCGTATTGCAGATACCAGTAAACGAGAAAAAAGGCTTAACTTTTGCGCGCGGGCTGCGTTCCATTTTACGGCACGATCCTGACAAGATCATGGTCGGCGAAATCCGCGATGCAGAAACCGCGCAAATAGCTGTGCAATCTGCGCTGACGGGGCATTTAGTATTAACCACCGTGCATGCCAATAACGTATTTGATGTGATCGGCCGTTTTACCAATATGAGCGTCGATCCTTACAGTTTCGTTTCAGCCATCAACGGGATTCTTGCGCAGCGATTGGTGCGTATTAATTGTGCGCATTGCAGCGTGCCAGATACGCCCGCTGTTGAACTGATTACTAAATCTGGCTTAACAACAGAGCTGGCATCCAATTTTAGTTTTAGAAAAGGTCAAGGCTGTGGTCAATGTCACGGCACTGGCTACAAAGGTCGTAAAGCGATTGCGGAATTACTGTGTTTTAACGATGAGATCAGGGAGTTAATTGTTACACGTGAGCCGATTCGCAAAGTAAAAGAAGCCGCGCACAAAAATGGTACGCGCAGTATGCGTGAAGCGGCGCTGGAGTTAGTCAAACGTGGTGAAACCACTTTACAGGAGATCAACCGTGTTACTTCGCTGGTTTAGATCTTTTGTGCGCGATGAACTGCGGATTTATGTGCACCCAGAATATATGCTGTTGACGCATCTAAATCGTCAATCCAGTCTGGGTTTCAAGTTAGGTTTCAATCAGAAGATCATGCGCCAGCAAGTGCTGACGGTGAGCTTGTCTGAACCAGTTAACCAATGGAATACATTGAAAAATAGTTTAGCCGACGCTTTGAATAGCAGCACATGGCAAGACGCTGTTAAGCAAGGTGTTAGCGCCAAAGTCATTATATCCAGCCATTTCGCGCGCTATGCAGTTATTCCGTGGAGCGTTGATCTGGCAGTGGAAAGCGAGCGGCAGGCTTTTATGCGCTATCGTTTCAACACCTTATTTGGCGATGCAGCAAAGACTTGGGATTTGCAAATGAGTGAACCTGAGTTTGGGCAGCCAACCATTGCCAGCGGCGTTGATTCAAACTTAATTAATGCGTTGCATGAAGTATTAGCTGCCGCCAATATCAGCGTAAAGAGCATTTCACCTTATTTGATGCTGGCGATTAATCAAAGCGTGCAACAGATCCAACAGCAAAAGACCCAGCAACTGACGATCAATCAAGATTTCTGGTTTGCAGTAGTTGAATCAGAGCGATTATGTTTTGCATTGATTGAAAACGGCGCGTGGAGATTAGTCAAAAATGTTGCGCTAGAAACGGATTTAAATGCGCAACTTAACACGTTAATTCAACGAGAAATGGTCAACAGCAATATTAATTCCACATTGCCGCTGGTTATTTACCAAGCAGAATCTGGCGCCGAACCTGTTTTAAATATCTCAAATTCGCTCATTATTCAAATCCACTCGAACGGTTTTGAGCACACCATAAATTCATCAGAAAAAAGCTTAAAAAAATGGCGGGAAGTGCGAGCTTGAGATGAAAGCCATTTATTTAAACCATGCTTTCACTCATCAAAAGCGGGCTTCAACAGCAATGTTTCTGTTGATTAGCGGCGGATTATTGTTAGCTGCATTTGTTTTTTATATGCAACACCTAAGTAATGAAACGCAGCGTTTAGAGGCCGATATTGAACAGTTAACGCACTCAAAAAATCCGAGGTCATCGATTAAGCTCAATAACAAACAAAGCATCAAAACGCGCGATGAAATGGTAGCGGTGAATGCGGCTATTTCTGAAATAGTCATGCCTTGGACGACAATCTTTAAAACGTTGGAAGCCACTGATAGCCCAGAGATTAAGCTAATGTCAATTGAGCCAAATACAAAAAAACAAGCTTTGCGCATTAACGCCGTGGCGATGGATGTGGACAGCATGATGCGTTATATCAACGATTTGTCACAACAAAAAATGCTCAAAAACGTCGTTCTGGTGACGCAAGAAAACGCCGATATACAACAAAATACAGATGTTAGTTTACAGCCCGCGCTGCATTTTGTGGTGGAAGCGTTATGGTAAATCCCATTCCTAACAAGCAATCAAAGTTGTATTACACCTTGCATTACAGGCTACGGCAATTAGGCTGGCAGGGCGCTTTGGGGTTGATTTTTATTGCCATCAGTATTTTGTTGCTGATATTTGTGCTTGTGCCAAGTACTAAAAAAATAGATGCACTTAACCTTAGTTTTGCGGAATTAAAAGCGAATAAAGCCAAAGGGAAAGCTGAAATTAAACCTGATAGTCAACTGGATGTGATCGCCAAATTAAATGGTTTGATGCCAAAACAAAACGAGGCAAATAACAAAATAGCGCAAATACTGCATGCCGCGACCATTGTTGGTTTGGCTACAGATAAGGTGGATTATGCGGCTCAGACTTATTCGGGCTCTTTTATTAAGTATCAAATTAAGTTTCCTACGCAAGGCAGTTACATTCAAATTCGCCAATTTATTAACGCTGTGTTGAATGCGCAGCCAACACTTGCGTTGGCGGATATTAAATTGAAACGCGAAGACATCGGCAGTGATTTGATTGATGCAAATATCCAATTCAATCTGTATGTCAGTAAAAACCCCAATGTGCGTGAAAAATGAGTGCCAATTAAGATGCAAATGATCAAGAAAAACATGTTGTGGATATTGTTGCTGTTAACACTAGCAGCTAGTTTTTATGTATCCCAGCAAGAAAATACAGCTGAAAATGATGATGTGATTGTGCTGACACGTGCGGATACAAAACAGAGTAATCATGGTGAAAATAGCCACATAAAACAGATTCAAGCTTCACCTCAAATACTTCGGCCGCAGTTAACAGATCAGCCTAAAAATATTTTCACGGTATTTATTACACAGGCTGAATTGAATCAGAAAAACTTAGAAACGCCAGTAGAAGCGCCGCCCGCTAATCCTTTCATTTTTGCGGGAAAGCTTGTGGATAACGGAAAAATCATGGTTTTTTTGATGAATGCAGAGAAAAACTATTCTGTTGTAACAGGCGATATTCTGGAAGAAGTTTGGCAGGTGAGATCGATTGTCCCGCCCATGATGACAATCAGATATCTACCATTAAAAATTGATACGCAGTTGCCAATTGGAGCATTAAGTTGAGTTTATATTTATTTCAAACTTTAAAAGTCACCAGAAATCACGCATCCATTTTGCTATCCGCGATGTTGTTGGCCAGTAGTGCGATATTGAACAGTTGCACGACATTGAATAGCCACCAAGATAGCTTCATTCAAGGCAGTGCAGAGTATGAATCTGCCAGGCAATTGATTAGTAGCGGAAATACGGAAGCGGGAATTAATAAACTCAAACAACTAACTGAGCTGTATCCCGATAATCCGCAATATCGCAGCATGCTGAAAGTGCAACAGGATCTGCAAATTGCGGGTTTGCTTAAACGCGCCGATACGCAAGTGCAACAAGGTTTATTTGGTGACGCGGAATTAAATTTTAGGCAAGTTTTAGTGTTAAGTCCTAACAATCAACGTGCAGAAGATGGCTTGATTAAACTGAATCTGGCGCAAAACCATGCCATGATGCTAGCCAACGCGCAGACGGCTTTTGATAAGAATGATAATGAAACTGCGCAAAATCTGTTAAGAGCGATTCTGGCTGAGAACGCCAATCAAGAGACGGCCAGAGCCTTATTCGAGAAAATAGAAAACAAACGCAGCGCCAAAATAAATGCTGTGCCACAACTTAAATCGGCTTTCAAAAAACCCATTACGCTTGAATTTAAAAATGTGCCGATCAAGTCCGTGTTCGAATTTATTGGCAGGGCAGCCAATATCAATTTTTCGTATGACCAGGAATTAAGCGCAGATCAACCAACCAGTATCTTCGTGCGCAATATTTCAATTGAAGACGCGATCCAAGTCATCTTAACCACCAATCAGCTAAGCAAAAAAATATTGAACGACAATACGCTGCTGATTTACCCCGTGAGCCGAAGCCAGGAATATCAAGAGCTTTTTGTGCGCAGTTTTTATTTGAATAGCATGGACGCGAAACGCGCCATGAATATGATTAAAACGGTGGTTAAGTCTAAAGATATTTATATCGACGAAAAGCTGAACACATTGGTGATGCGTGATACCGCCGAAGCGATTCAGGTAGCTGAAAAGCTAATCGCTTCGCAAGATATGATTGAGCCGGAAGTAATGCTGGAAGTAGAAGTGATGGAGGTCAATCGAAAAAGTTTGGAAAATATCGGTGTGCGCTATCCATCACAGATTGGTTTGGGCGTGCAAGGTAACTCGACCAATAATGGTGTGACAACGCCGACACCTGGCAGGTTAACCTTGGCAGAGCTTAAGAATTTCAACTCTGGACTTGGCGTGTTTACGATTAGCGACCCTGCATTGGTGCTGAATCTATTGCAGCAAGATACCGATACGAATTTGCTGGCGAATCCTCAGATTCGTGTTAAGAATCGCGTAAAAGCTAAGATTCATGTTGGCGACAAAATACCTATTTTGACCAGCGTGGCAAATGCAACTGGCTTTGTTTCGCAAACGGTGAGTTATATCGACGTGGGCATTAAGCTGGATGTTGAGCCAACCATTTTGCTGCAAGATCAAGTCAGTATTAAAGTGGGACTAGAAGTCAGCAATGTGACCGACCAAGTGAGAACCGATTCTGGCGTGTTGGCTTACACCATCGGTAGCCGCAACGCGAATACCACGCTGCAATTGAAAAATGGCGAAACGCAAATACTGGCAGGTTTGTTCAGGGATGATAGCCAGAATATTTCCAATAAAGTACCGGGTTTATCTAAATTGCCATTTATTGGCAGGCTGTTTACCGATAGAAATAACGATAAACGCAAAAATGAGATCGTGTTGCTGATCACACCGCGCATTTTGCACAATATTGCGCCGGCAAATGCGGTTTACACCAGCTTTCCATCTGGCATTAATCACGGGGCGACTGGCCGCGCTGGCAAGCAAGCTGAATCGGCTGCGCCAGCGAGTCAAACAATAGAAGTGCCAATTAAAACGCCACAAAATATACAGAATGAACGTAGTCAAGTCGATCAGGGTTTTGCCAATCAATTGATGCAACCGCCTGTTGAATATGAGGATTCTAGCAAGATAAAAGAGGAGCCTTAATGCTTAATAAACCTCAAAAAAATGCGGGATTTACATTGATTGAACTACTGGTTTCATTGGTTCTACTAGCCATGTTGATTTCTGCCGCCGCACCATTGATACAGTTAACAGCTAAGCGTAATAAAGAACAGGAGCTTAAAAAATCACTGTGGCAGATTCGAGATGCGATTGATGCGTATAAACAGGCATCCGATGATGGCTTAATCAAAAAATCCGCCGATGATTCGGGCTACCCAGAATCATTACAGCAATTGGTGATTGGTGTTGAAAATATTCAAGATCCGAAAAAACGTAAAGTCTATTTTATGCGCAACATTCCGCGCGATCCTTTTGCTACGGATGCTGAATTGTCAGCAGAAGAAACATGGGCGCAACGCAGTTACAGAAGCTCTTTTGAAACGCCAGAAGCAGGAGAAGATGTGTATGACGTCCATTCACTTTCGAATGAAACTGGCATCAATCAACAACCTTATAGCGAATGGTAATGAAGAATATTTTATTTAAAACCAGTATTTTTAAAAATAAAGCATTTGCAAAAGGCTTTACGTTAATCGAAATATTAGTCGTGCTGGCTATTATTGCCACGTTACTCAGTCTAGTAGCACCAAGATATTTTGACGTGATTGACCGCTCTAAAGAAACCACGTTAAAACACGATTTAATCACCATGCGCGATGCGATTGATAAATTTTACAGTGACCGAAATGTGTATCCAGAGTCGCTGGAAGAATTAGTACAGTTCAAATATCTTCGCGCCATTCCTGAAGATCCGATTACTGAAAGTACTGCGACTTGGGTGCTGGTTCCACCATCAGATGTGGAAGCTAAAGGTGCTTTATATGACATTTACAGCGGTGCAAACCAAGTCGCCTCGGATGGGAGTCAATATGCAGACTGGTAAGGGCCTGCAAATTAGTAAAAAAAGCCCTCAACAAACAGGATTTATATTGCTGGGTTTATTGGTGTTGATCGTCGTTGCAGGTTTTGCATTAACACAAGCCAGCACCAAATGGAGTGATGCCAGAAAGCGCGAAAGAGAGCAGGAACTGCTCAAAGTAGGTGACATCATCAGAAAGGCGATTGGCAATTATTACAATCAAACGCCTGGCGTCGTAAAAGAATATCCACCAAATTTGGAAGCGCTACTAAAAGACAATCGCTTGCCTACGCCTACACGTTATTTGCGTAAATTATATATAGATCCAATAACGCAAAGAGAGGGCTGGGGAATCGTAGAAGCGCCCAGTGGTGGCGTGATGGGCGTATATAGTTTGTCGGCCGATGTGCCCTATAAAACCAAAGGGTTTCGACCCATTTATAAACACTTTGAAAACAAGAAATATTATGGCGAATGGTATTTTGCTTATGTTGAATTGCCTGTTCAGCAATAAGCTTCGATGAATTTATAAAGATAACAATTTCAATATTTAAATAACAATCATGGCTAAAACACAAATGCACGCGGCAGATATCGATATTTCACAAATTATCAATGAAGTGAAAAAGAATGGCTTTTATTCTTCATTTTGCGATGATTTAGTCCATGGTGTAGGTAATCATAAAGAGCTGATTTTAATGATTAAAATGATCACTAAAAGTGCTGGATTGAAGGTTAGTTTTAATGCAGCAGAAAGCGTTTGTATCTTTGAAGATTTAACTGCATAAAGCATAAACCTACATCATTTGGCAGTCACCGTAAGTGAGTTAGATTTCTAAATCTATCTGCCTGTAGATAGATAGCTAATTTTCTTTTGTTAACACTTATTTTGAGTTTAAAATAGAAAACGCAGTAAAGGCTTTTCCATAGATGCGAATGTAGTTTCAATGTACAATGGATTACGTCAGTGAATAACTAGCAATAAATCAGAATTAATTGCATGTAACTTATTGAACTGTATAAGTAAATTTGTATTTTTGGTGCCCAAAAGAGGCGTTTGGGAATCAAAGCGTCTTCTGTAAGCCCCGCCAGTCATAGCTCGCATGATGGTGAGTTTATAAAAGTACCACCAGAGTACCACATTCCCATTACTTCCTACCATGTTTGACACCCTAACAAATTAAGCAGATTATCTGATGCGCTAGTGATTCACGCATTGTTTAATTCTTGGGGAGGAATCTATGGCAAAGCTATTGTTCGCCTTACTATTAATTCTGTTTAGCAATATGTCTACAGCTTTTGATAGTCAATGTTTGAACGTAAGTACATCAGTCACAAGTACATCCAGTGACGAAGTAGCCCAAAGAGGTTGCTGCTCACATCATGCGGGAGTTTGCGGTTGCAGCGGTGGAAGGGCTGTTTGCTGTGACAATTCATTTAGTCCCACTTGTGGCTGTAATCAGAATGACATTAAGCAGTTTCTTCTAGAGAATCCACAAGAGACTCCTAAAACTTAATTGGACTTAAATATTACTATGGCTGACGACTCTAACCAACTGCCTAACATGCAACCACCTGATGGATGGGGTACAGACGAGCTTACTAAATTTCAGTCTTATGCTCAAAATAATGAGTTTGCTTTGTTTGAGGATTTTAAAGAAGCTTACGGATTATTAATTATGGTTGATGCATATACATATGAAGCTGCCAAGTTCGCTATTATGCACGCTCATCATAAAGATAATGCACGAGGTTATCTTTTGTTTATAAATGCAAATAATCATTTGAGAGCCTCTGTAAGGTTGCTTGCTGCTGGTCAATGTCTATCTGTTTACCCCGTAGGAAGGGCAGCTTTAGAATCGGCTCTATATGGGTGGCTATTATTATCTGAAGATGGGGCTGATGAATTATGGCAAAATAGACCATCTAAAAAAGATAAAGGGGCTTCAAACGTTTGGAATAATACATTCCAATTTTCTAATATTTCTCGAAAAGTTAAAGTTATAAATCCTGAAATTGGAGAAATGCTTAAGGCTCTTCATCAATTAGCTATTGATTTTGGAGCGCATCCCAATGTTGATGCTTTAAATTCTAATTTGAACTTTAAAACAAGCGAAGATGGTCACTCACAAATCGAGCACATTTTTTTGCATCAAAGAGGAGCTGTCTTTTCGCTTGCTCTAAAATTTCATCTAGAGACGGGTATTACAATTCTTGAGCTTATTGCCATGGCTGCACCCGACTTTGAAAGACTGATGCTTATAAGTAATAAAATAGCTGAGTTAAAACATGCCTATCACCAACTCATGAATATGCTTCAGGCGGAAGTCAGGGGTTAGCAATTAACTAGTTAGTTTCTATCAACTCATCCCACTTAGTAGTAAAACTCTTAGACTTTAATTCTTGCTTCATAGCCCACGGCTGCTTATATCCTTGGGAGGCAATCCTTATGCACTGCTTACCCATCTTCGTATTGATTTCATCTAGTACTATCATGAGATTATCTTGCTTACTAATGCTTTGCTTAAAGCCGAACAAATCTGTTTGTTGTCCTTCAGCAGGAACGATATTGGATAGCATGATTCCCGCTTTCTGATAGTTGAAGCCACTCTTGTATATGCTCTTAAGTATCCATAGACCTACACTAGCAAAGTGTCTTGTGTCATCTGAGGGCGCGGGTAGTGATACGGTTCTAGTTTTACTGTATTGCTCTTCAATGCTAAAGGGGCTTGTTCTAATATAGACCGTAATAGTTATAGCGTATGACTTCTGCTTTCTAAGCTTCTCACAGGCTCTGCTAATGTAGAGCGTCACTGACTCGCTAAGACTCTGTAAGTCATACACAGGTTGACCGAAAGAGCGTGAGCTAAGTATTTGCTTTTTACGAGGTGCAACTTCTTCCAACTCAATACAGGCTGTACCGTTAAGCTCCCTTATGGTCTTTTCCATGACAACGCTAAATTGTTGCCTCATATACTCAGGGTCACTGTTTTTAAGGTCAAGCACGGTCTTAATACCCAAAGCATTAAGTCTCGGTACTAATCGTCTACCAATGCTCCACACTGAGCTTATATGTATCTCACTGAGTATCTTATTGAGTCTCTCAGGTTCGAAGTCATTGAGATTACAGACCCCATTGTATTCAGGTCTTTTCTTGGCTATGTGATTAGCTAACTTGGCTAGTGTCTTAGATGCTCCAACGCCCACACACACAGGTAATCCTGTCCATTGTTTAATTCTGCTACGCATATCTTGAGCGTAATCTACAAGATTTCTATTGAAGCCTGTAAGGTCAAGGAAGCACTCATCAATACTATATATCTCTTGGTCAGGGCTGTATTGAGAAAGGATAGACATAACTCTATTGCTCATGTCTGCATAGAGCGGATAGTTAGATGATAAAGCGACTATTCCGTACTGCTTTGCAAAACCTTTAAGCTTGAACCAAGGCGTAGACATTGTGATACCCAAGGCTTTGGCTAGTGCGTTCATAGCAATAGGAATACCATCATTGTTAGATAATACAACTACAGGGATACCCTCTAATCGTGGATTAAAGACACGCTCACAACTCGCATAGAAGCTATTAACATCAATTAATGTAATAGAGCGCATATATCATTACTTAAACTTACGCGCTGTACCTGTTACCACTCCCACAATACTAAACTGCGTACCTTCATTAATCTCAATAGGAGAAAACTTAGCGTTTGCTGGAAGTAATCTAGGAAGTCCTTGTTTAGATTTGGCTAAGGACTTAATTGTGAACTCACCATCCACTTCAGCTAAGACAATATCACCCACTTTAGCCAGCCTTGATTTGTCAACAATAGCTATATCATTATCAAAGATACCTGCTTCTATCATTGACTCACCTTTGATACGTACAAAGAAAGTCGCATCTGCTTGACTGATTAAATAATCGTTTAAGTCTAAGCGTTTCTCAATGTGGTCATCAGCAGGAGAGGGGAATCCAGCAGCTACCTTAGTTGAATATAAAGGTAACTCAAGATGTGATATTGAAGGTTCATCAATAGAGATGACATTGTCCAATTGCTCAAGTCTTTGCTTACGCTTAAAGGCTTCTAAGAAGTCTCTAATCACGGGTTCCTGACTCTCAGGTATCCGAATTGCCTTAGTGTTTTCCTTAAAGGGACTCCAAGGTTTTCTACCTGAGCCTAAGCGTTTACCGCCTCTATTAGTTTTTGTAATTTCATCCATTCGATTATTGTACGATAATCAAAAGATAATGGAAGGGAGATTCAAAAATATACTTTAGAGTAGTGTAATGGTGCTTTCAGATTTACTTAAGTCTAAGTCAACTATGTTGATGAACTCGCTAGACAGTATCAATCAGAAGTACAGTAAAGGTACAATCAAGCTTGCCTCTGAAGGTGTTCATAAGGCATGGTTAATGAAGTGAGGCATGAAGAGTCCGAACCACTAGGTGACTGAATGAGTTGGTAAAAGTGCGGGCATAATGAGAGAGCACTGGGGAGACTGAAAATTAATACTTATCAGCACAGTAGTGGTTTTTTAAAAGCTAGGTTTAGCGCACCATCTCCCAAGGCAGTTTTTGAATGAGCATCTCTGATGATTAGTGCTTGTGATATAACTTTAGCAAATCCCTCAAGGGCAGCCTTTTGATTGTCGCT